>Ga0307417_10000767_pt1 | contig 13084 bp, 18 predicted proteins | sample SalMarWE160210MG_2_FD_202514 | JGI IMG/M metagenome (GOLD analysis project Ga0307417, IMG submission 202514) | Salt marsh sediment microbial communities from the Plum Island Ecosystem LTER, Massachusetts, United States - WE1602-10 | ecosystem: Environmental > Aquatic > Marine > Intertidal zone...
CGCGCAAGGATGATTTTCTTTCGAATTGGACCGGAGTTGACCCCGCACGTCTCAGGCGTGTTCTGGCTGTCTGATAGCGAACGTGGTGAGGATGGCAGCGATGATCCACAGGACCGGGCCGAATATCCCTGGGATGACCGGCGCATATCCGGGAGCAAAGACGAAGATCAGAAATCCGATGTCGGCCACGCTCACCACGGTCAGATTCAGCCAGTACCCAAGTCGGCGGTTCTTCCAGTTGAGGAAGATAGCGATCAAGATGCTGGCCAGTGCAAAGAAGAGCAGGTTCCAGGCCCCTTGAAAGAGCTTACCCTGCACGAGACCTGGCTGGACGCTTGCGGCCAGCGCGAATTCCTCGAAGGCAGCCGCCAGATGCAATAGACCCCACAAGATGTAGACGATCGACCCCAGTTTAGCCAATCCCAGCTCCTTAGTGATAGATCCCACTGGCGTCCGGGCCCCAACAGATCCGCCACCCAACAGTGCCCGTCACTTATGCCAGCTGCTTCGCGCCTCCCTGCTTCGGCTCGCCCGGTTCATCGAGAGCCCCGAGAAAACCGCTGGCCTACCTCTTCTTGCGCTTGGCTTCGGCCTTCGCCTGGTTCTCCTGGACCCTGAACTTTACGATATCGGTGATCAAGTCATAGGGGATAGGCTGATCGAATGGGAATCTGATGGTTCCCTTCCCGTGCTTGTAAGGGGCAAGCTGGCTTTGGAAGGCCTTCGTGCCGGACGGTGTCGGGTAGAAACCCAGGTGGTTCTTGAAGGCCGCAAAGTGCACCAAAGAGCCGTTCAACCGAAACGTCGGAATCTGGTAGCTGATGGTTTCATCAGCTTCAGGTGCGGCTTGGCGAACCGTCTTGCGCACCTTGGTCAGGATCTCTTGGATATCGTCGGGAAAGCCTTCGATGTACTCGTCGATGGTGGTGGGTCGCGATCTGCCCGATTTCATGTGCACCTCTCGATCGATGGTCGGCCCCGATCATTGACCGATAAGAGCCATCCTCGCCGCCTGGTCGGCGACCTCGCCCGGACCGACCTGCGGATGAGACGACTTTATGTGGCTTCCTTCCCAAAGTCAATCAGGGCGTGCCGGCCTTGCCCGCCCAGCCCGATAACTTTAGGATCCCCTCGGCCGCGGGCCTGGGGGCCAGCCCGATATCGGGGTCCGATTGTGCACAATTTCACAATCCCAAGCAACAGACCAAACGATGCCGGGATGCAGGGCGTGACGGCGCAGTCGCCCGCCAGTGGCTCAGCTGTTCTGGCGCCGTTCACTGCGCCGTTTGTGGGGCCAGGCGCATTCCAGACAATAGGCGCCCACAGGCTTGCCGCACCCGAGGCACAGACCGGCTGATTCCAGTTTGGCCAGAGCGACGGACAAGGCGTCGAAGAGGTCCTCGGCTGCCGACTGCCAATCCGGTGGGGCCTGAAACGCCCCAGCCGCGTCATTCCGCACCCAGGCCAATCTCCCCAGGACCTCCCTTGGGTCCTGAGCCGAATCGACGCTCATCGTGCGGTCTCCTTACCGTGGATGCCCTGCAGGTGGGCAGACGAACGTAGCATGCGTACCCTCCCTCTGCCACTGCTCCTCAATCTGGCCCATTCGCCACGTACCACCCCAATTGTACGGGAACCGCCCACCCGGTGAATACCTGCCTCGAGATGGGCTGGTCCCTACGCCAGGTCATCCAGAGGGAACCATCCGGTACAGGTCCATGTGGGTCAGCCGAAGGCGCTCGACTTGAACCAGGCCGGCTTGGGTGGCCCATTCGAACACGGATGCCGGCTCCAACCGGTGCTCGAGCGGCGGACCCTGATCCTCTTCGACATAGGGCCACTCAAGCACCACAATCCGGGCCGTTGAGACCCGTCTCGCCTCTCGAAGTGCCCCCAAGGGATTGTCGGTCTCATGCAGGACATGCCCGAAGAATGTTAAGTCAAAGGAATCGTCTGGGAAGGGTAGAGCTTCGGCTTGACCTGTCTTGAACTCAACAGACGGCAGACGTGTCCGAGCCATTTCAAGCAGCGCCGGATTGGCATCGATGGCCGAGACCTCGAGGCCCCGGGCGAAGAAGGCTTCGGCAAAGACTCCCGTCCCTGAACCAACATCCAAAACGCGCGTCAAGCCTTCTCCCCCGAGGCTCAGGTCGACCACTCGGTCAACTTCGAGCAATGCAATTCTCTCGGGTGCTCGCAACCGGTCGGCGTCACCGTGAAATCGGCGATCGTGCGATTCACTGGGCACAGGCATTCTCCTTTTGAGCTTGATAGAGCTTGTCTTTTCGGGCCGGCCATGAGAAGCGACGCCTGAGCTTTTGCCAGGGCTCGAGCATGCAGAGCAGTCACCACCAGCCGCTTCGAGCTATGATGTGAAGCGGTCATCCGATTTCGCGTCACGGACTCGGCCGATTGAAGATTTCAACCAGCCGATGTGGCAGTCATGTGGAGCATCAAACTCCGGCACATACGGTTTGAGGTCGAGCACAGGCGTGCCATCCATTACATCCAGGTTGGAGAAACGCAACTCACGTCCCTCGATTCCGATCAGGCGGACGACGGACACTCCGATGGGATTGGGACGGGAGGGAGCCCGGGTGGCGAAAATGCCGTGACTCTCGGAGTCCAGAAAGGGCGCTGTCATGAGCTGCAATGGGCCCGCCTTATGGAAGTGATAGATGAGAATCAGGTGGCTGAAGCCGTCGATGTCGGTTAGCCCGTCAGTGAATTCAGGGAAGATTTCGACGGCGCCCGAGGCGCTCGATTCCCCGGTCGGTTGAATCGGCATGCCCGCAGGGTGGTCGAATGGCGTGTGGGCAACGCCGATGGGTGAATAGATCAGCTGCAGGGCCACAGGCTCTCCTTTCTGACCGCCGCGCTCAACTCCTGAAACGGAGAACAGTCAAAGTGACTGCCCGGCGATGATCAACCTAAGCTGTTCCGATTTGGCCGAGGGAGCGAAGAGCCGGACGTTGTGCTCAATGCTCTCGAGGTGCGCCTGTACCAGTTCGGCCGACACGCCGGCTGGGGCATAGGAAACGTAAAGGACATGGTCCGTGGCCGGTGTGATAGGCGACCGACCATCTTGGCCGTAGATGATGGAACAGCACACGCCCCGAGCGTCCCGCATGATCATGTCTCCGGGGCGGAGGGCTCTCGTCTCCCCGTCGAATTGGTCAATGAGATCTCCCTCCCCTGAGACGTCGATCATGATCGGCGCCTGGAGCCTGGCCGCGTCGTGCCCGGCGGTCAAGACCATTGTCGTCATCTCCGCCAGGAAGTTCGCATCGACCAAGGGAGAAACCGCGGGAAGATCTCTGTCTCCACGCACGATGGATTCGAGTTGAAGCTGGACATGATAGGTCTTCTTGAATTGCTTGTAGTATCGGCGGTAGGCCGCCATCACCGGAAGCTTCAGGAAGTCATCCCGATTGTAGCCGTCGAACGCCGACCTCAATTCGCGTTCCGCCTCCCGCTTGCGAGATTCAAGCTCTGGTGATGGCGCCTTGTTGTCGACGCCCGAGAGTTCCAACAGACCGATCACTGCCCCCTTGTGGACCCGAGTCCATTCATCCGACCCTGAAACCAAGAGCATTTGCGATCCTCCCGCCGGCCCATCCCAACGCCCAAAGCGCCAGCATGAAGCTCTTTGTCGAGTTCGACAACCTGAACAGTATTCTGATCTCCTGTGCGGCGGACGCCCAAGCTCGGCTTCCTGGCCGCCGATTCACTAGTGTTAATCCAGCATTCACCCCAGGAACATCCTATACAAGTTCCGCCACGCCGCCAAACTGGCCAACAGGGGCGGCACGGGTGGCCAGGGAGAACGGTGTTCAAGACTTGTTTCGTCGTTTTCGAGCGCGCCTCCTGACAGGGCGATGACCCGACAACTCCCGGGATCCAGGCTGCCATTGGAGGTCCGACAAGTCAGCCGTGGTCGCGGCGACCTGGCCAGGCCGGGTCTGGCTTCAGCATACCGCGCCCTCAGCCAATCCGTCCCCAACTCGGCTCCCAAGCCACCGGGCTGCGAACGGTATCCGACTTGTGCGGTCTAGGCGGCTGCCTCGGGAGGTGCACGTTCTAGCAGGAGCCTGGGGCAATCTGGGTGGCGCAATGAAGGCGCTTGCCAACCTGAAGGCCCCAAGCCGGAAGCTCTTGGCGTGGCCCAAGTCGACGAGCAAAGCCATCAAGAACAGGTGCCCCCATATGTCCAGATGGGCGGCAACGGTGCCAGAAGGCGGTGGCGGGTGTTCGAGCCGGCATCTGCCCTTGCTCCGATTCTTGTCGTAGCAAGGGCACCCGGCGGGAAAATATGTACGGCTGGAGGCGATATCAGAGGGAGGGGGTGGAACCGGTGCGTGGCGCCTTCCCAGGTTGGCACGGGGGTCAACATCGGCACTCATGCCCACGCAATGCTGGAGGGGTACTCGGTCTGGGGTTTTCTAGGGTGCTTTCCCAACGGGATTAGCCTCCGCAGCACAAGATCAACACAAGTCTGGACTTAATTCCGGCTGTATAATTTTCGCAAAGGTACGGCGGGGGAAGGCTTGCTGAACCAAGGACGAAGGCCCGTGTTGGGCCTCGAACCTCTGGCATTCTTGGCCGGCCCAGCGAACAATCCAAGTGCATTTGATCGTGGGCCGGGCAGGGATTACATCCTGGCATTTCTAGGCCTCGGACTAGGGGCCCTGATACGCCATGCGTTCCGCTATGGATGCCGCTTCCCAAATTCCCCACCACCAACCTCGTCGGTCGTTTGATCGACCCATCCTCGGAAATTTCCCCTCGAATGGAGCTTCCCAGTGAAACGGCTGTTGACCCTTTCGAACGTGCGTCTTGCAATTGAAGCCCTGCTTCTCGTTGCCATGCTGGCCGTTGCCCTCCCGCGCGTCGTTCCCACGCAAGCCGCCGCGCCGCCTGCGCCAAATGCGTTGGGGCCAGTGTATTGGTACCAGTGCAACTCGCCTGCCACCAGCCACGTAGCTTTGTTTTCGAATCGGATCCATATCTGGTGCTCGAGCACCACGCCTGTTTCCGGCGCGCCAGCATTGTCAGGCATCTCCTGGTTTGCATATCCAACCGCCCCCGATTCCGCCCAGGCATCTCGTTTCATGAGTCTGCTCCAGACATCAGCCATAAGTGGCAGATACGTATGGCTGGAGGTTGACCCCAACGACACTTCTGGGACGAGTTACGGGTGTGGCTCTGGAGACTGCCGGCGGTTCTACGCGGTGGAAATGCGATGATTGAACTGGCGATAGCAGGGAGTTCGTTTGCCCGAGAAGCCGGCCGGCCCGGCATCTCCGCTCTGGAAGGTGTTGATTGTGAGGTGAAATCTCAGCCAGTGACACGCCGGTTGATCCGGGCAGTCCTGGACTGCGTCCTTGTACTTACGTTGTTGATTATCGTCGCTGGACCTCGGCTGGCGAGTGGCAGCCGATCCAAAGCGCAGACCGGGCATGCTGTCCTACCAAATCGTCAGAGCGGATTCCAGGCAATAGTGCCTGCCCGGCCAGTCGTTGGCCAGCCCAGGACGTTGTTGGTTGACAACGACATCCTGGCAGCAATGATCGCCGCCGAGAATTCGGCATTGACACCGCCGATCTATTTCAACGATCTGCCGTTAATCATCCGGTGAGGAGTGTGACCGCCTAGAATCGAGCGATCGGATCCGGGTGAAGATTGCTATCATCATCCCCAAAGGCCAGACGGGGCCCAACGGCTCGATGCTGGTTTCAGCTCCGCGCCCACGCCTCTTCCTCAAAATTCGTACGCAGTCCGTCGTCAAGCCAACGCCGACACGGCCAGATCCGCGTTGAATTCAGCGTCCAGACCGCCGCGTGAGCAAATGCCCAGGCATGATTCGATGACACCTCAAGGGTGGTCAACTCCCAGGGGTACCCGAAGATTGCATTACCTGGCATTGACCGGCTGCCGAAGCCGGGGAAGTTGTCAAAGTGGAAGCTGTGTCCCCAGGCCCTTCTCACTTGCCCGCTTGAAGATTTCCGGCGCCACGGCCATATCGTCGATGGCCAACCCCAGGTTGATCGCCATCGTACGTTCCGTGTCATCTTGCCGGCCCGGCTTGAGGCCCGCCACAATCTCGCCGAGATCCGCGTAGGGTTCGGGGGTCTGTCCAAAATACCCGACCGATTTGTAGTATTGAAACTGCGCATGGTCGTCGGTGCTGAGACGATCCACTTGGGCCAGTGCGGGACCGCTCCAATAGGAGTCGAAGTCCACAGCGGAGGCGAAGGCGCCCGGCTGCAGCCAATCTCTCCCAATGGAAGGCTCCGGGTGCTTCAGAATCGGGCCCGACGTCACCACCAAGTCCGACTGAACGACAGCCTGCCTGGGCTTGTCGACGCCATGGATTTCAAATTCGAATTCCCGGCGCATTTCTTCAATGTACCTCTGCTGTACTTCGGGCAGGACATCGAACGCGTAGACTCGCTCTATCGGAAACAGACAGGCTAGCGCTCTCAAGTTGGTACGGCCCTGAACGCCGCAGGCCAGAATTCCGACGACCGCCGAGGCAGGGCGAGCCAGGTACTTGGCTGAAAGGGCCGATGCTGCCCCCGTCCGGGCGGCGGTGATCCATGTGCAATCCATCACAGCGTACGGGAATCCGGTTTCAACGTCGTTGAGCACCAGCAGTCCGGAGATGTAGGGCAGACCGCGCTTGGCGTTGTCAGGATAGCCGCTTACCCATTTAATTCCAGCCGATTGCATTGAACGGATGAAAGCCGGCATGGCATGAACGAATGCATCCGGCATGGTATGGATGCCGGGCTTGGGCGGCATTTCGACCCTGCCATTTCCCTTTTCTACAAACGCCCTTTCGAGGAGGGCAATGATCTCCTTCATGGGCAGATCGACTCGTTCGACATCGGCCCGGGAAAGATAGAGGATGTGGTTTTCAGGCATTTGTGATCCCTATCGTGATGTCTGTCCCATTCAGGACGCGTTGGGAGGAGGATCCCTGGGAAGACCCCGCCCGCGCCATCCATGGCGCCGCAAGCACCCTCTGATACACAAAGGCTCCCAGGGATATGAAGGCAGTCGGTCCAGCACCGGGTGCACAACACCCACCAAGCCAGCCTGACGCCGTCGAGGCTCGGAGAGCATCCGAATAAAGGGAGAAGATTATCCGCCCAACTTGTGCCCTTATTCGAACCCATTTGAGCATACAACAATTGAGACGGATTTGTATCCACAGGGCACGAGAAACGGATACACGAGGTTTTCAAGCCTTGGTTTTGGACAATCCTGAGCGGGCGTGTGGGATTTTCGCCCACATAATCTGATCAGATCAATCTGGCTGTAGGCCCGCGGTGGCCTTTTGGCTACATTGCCTCGCCTTTGCGGGCAATGGATTGGTCCCATGGGGCACCTGGCGATCGGTTTTCTCCTGCCGAGGGGCATCGCCGAGCTTTGGAGTCTGTTCCAATTCCCGTCGTAGGCACCGTCCTACGCCTGAACCGTCGAGGCCGACGGATTTTGGCGACGAGGCTACTGGTTACCCCTGCCAGCGCTGCAGTTCCGAAGCGCAGCCTGGATCTGGCACGCCGACCTGTGGGCCATCTTCCACTTTTTCAAGTGGTGGAGGATCCCGGTTGGTATGGTTGGGCCCTTGGGGGCGATGCGCACGAAGAACACTCCACAGGCGTGCCCTTGCACCCGGTCGTGCACGCCTTGGGCCTCGTAAAGGCCATCGTCCGTCTTTGGGGTGATTTGGGCCAACAGAGAATCAAAAGGCTCAGCGGTGTTTGGCCTTGAAGTGCGTCACTCTGTGGATCCTGCCATCCCGATCGTACGTCGTCCACTCACCGACTTGCTGACCGTCTGCGAAGGTGCCTGAGCGCATTCGGGAGCTATCCTTGCGGAACCACTCCCAGTAGCCGCGGGGAACGCCGTCCTCCATCTGGCCCTTCGCCCGGACGCTCCCGTCCTTGTGGTACTCGATGTGAAGCCCGCCCCCCTGCCGTTTCTTGGGCATGGTCACTCCTACCTCGCTCCCGGCGTTCCCACGGACACCCGGGGCGGCTGAGACGAATCCTGTTCCAACTCATCTCGGGTTGCACGGTTACAGATTGCGGACGACCCGACACGGATTGCCGACAGCGACCACGTTGGCCGGTAGATCGCGCGTGACAACACTTCCAGCCCCGACCACCGTGTTCTCGGCAATGGTCACGCCAGGACAGATGATTGAGCCGCCACCCAGCCAAACACCGTCGCCGATCGAAACCGGGAGCGCATACTCAAGGCCGGACTTTCGGGTTTGAGCATCCACCGGATGGGTCGCAGTGTAGATGTGGACCCCAGGTGCAATCTGAACATCATCCCCGATCGTGATCAGATTGCAGTCGAGGAATATGCAGTCGTAGTTGACAAAAGTCCGGTCGCCTACGGAGATGTTGAACCCATAATCGCAACGAAACACCGGTTTCACCACGGCTGCCTCGCCAAATCCCTGGAACAGTTCCGCCAGCAAGGTGCGGCGTTGGGTCTCAGCGTCTGCTCTGGAGGTGTTGAACTGCGCCAGGAGGTCTTCAGCGCGAATCAGGGCGGCAATCAGTTCGGGGTCGTTCGCCGTGTAGAACTCACCCGCAAGCATCTTCTCTTTCTCGGTTTTCATCACTTGGTACGGCCCCTCTCGCCCGAAGTAGCCAGGATATTTGGGAAGAACCGCCAATCAACTCGGCGACTTTCGGTGGACGATTCCGGGTATGCGGGCTTCATAGGCATGGCTTTTCTCCCTTGACGCCCGGCGCCCACCAAGACGAGCGTGCCAATGCCAGCCCAACGCGCTCCAAGGGCCATCGGGGCTCAAGGTTGTTCCGATTGAACCCGTGCACGGGCGCCCGCGGTTGATGGCGACCTTCTGAGCCAGATGCATGAACAAAGCGATGGCATCGTACCGCCCAAGCTGCTCTTGCGACGGGTATGTCTCTCTGCCGTTGGCCGCATAACGGTCTATCCGCCGGAAACCAAGGGCATGGCCATGGCATGGGCGGCTGTCCGGCATCCTACTCCGTGCTCAGCCGGGTGTGGGCGTCCCTCAGGCCTCAGCTTCTTGAGGCGGAGCTGCCTCAATACGGAGTGTCTGACACCCGATGGGCGTTCCGACGCCCCCCGTGTGCGGCCAGCTCTGCCCACCTGATTTCGGTGTCCACGCATCCAACATCAAGCGATCTGGCGGGGTGGAAACCTCGCCCTAGCGTTTCGTGAATGAGGTGGCTTGTGTTGCGGCGAAGATTCGGGTGGTCCGGCTGATGAACAGGTAGTAGATCGCCAGCAGCCCGCTGTAAGTGACAACGGCTGTGTAAACCATCAGGCCGAGCCTGGCCTCGGGCGCTACCGTCGGCAGCCGGGTCACGAAAGGCACAAACAAGACCACATCGTAAGCGAGGAATCCAGCCAACTGGCCAGCGGCGTTCACCCAGCTCGGCCGGACCACAGCATACACGAAGTACATCGCCGCTCCGAGGAACATCGCGCCAATCACCAGTGAAAGATCCGGCGAAATCTTCCACGGGATGGTGTTCGGGACCTTGAGTAACAGTTTCCCGCTAACGATCAGGAGTGCCACGATGAAGAAGACAAATGACCAGCGGACCAACGGGGGCATGGGCACCGTTTCGTCCATAGGTATACGCACGGTCCATAACAAAAGGCCCAGACCAAAGGCCACTCCGAACAAGCAGGCCACACCGTAAATGGTCATTCGGGGTGTGCCGGAATTGCTGACCAAAAGGAATGAAATGATAGACAAGGGAAGAAGGATGGTGGCGTAGTCGATACCGATGCCGGCCAATGCGCCGTAGTTCCCGGTTGCCGTGGCCCAGAGGGTTGAAGCTGCCGCAGCCGCAAAGATGGATGAGACGAAGATGTAGGTCAGGGGTGTTGTGCCCTCGAAGGGCCACAAATTGACGGCGAGCGGCCACTGCAGGAAAAAAGCGATGGCAAAGACGAATTGGATTGCACAGATGAGGAACAATGCATAGCGTGCAGGACGAAGCATGACGACCCTCCCTCTAGCTGGATGCCGTCTATCTTCTTCCAATTATCCTGCTCAGTCAAGAAGTGAGAGCGCCCCTGCGGGCTCACCCCGTCATGCGGACCAAGCCCCCCGGCCCATCCCGCGTGCTTAGACGGGTCCGCCGTAACCCTTCAACTGAACTGACTTGGGTGATTCACCTTTTCGCCCTCGCCGTCCGGCCCGTGGGCCTATTTATCGGACAGCGGGCCGAGCCAGGCTTGAAGCACCGATCGGGTCGTTTCGGGCATGGTCACTGCCTTCTCAAGATTGACTTCCAAGAGTTGCGCTTGACTGCGCCCCTGCTGAGCGGTCCGATCAACATCCCCAAGGGGCGCACCGCTGCCTTAACCAGGCCAAACGGTATCGGCCCGACCCTGGATGAGACGAATTGCCATGGGGGAAGGTTGTGTCGCATCCCAAATCACTTGCTGCAGAACTCGGCCCACACTAATCGGTATCGTACTCGATATGAAGAATGTTCAGCTCTCTCGCGTCCTGATCGCGCTTTGATCGGCCGGTCAGGCCGATGAAGACTTCGCTGTTGTTCGAACCCTCAACCTCTTCCGGTCCCACGTAGGTCAGGATGTCCGGGTGATGACAAGTTACCAGCCAACCGGAATCCTCCAGGAGCTTGATGACGTCGAAATCCCCGGCTGGAGTTCCCGCGGTCACAGGTCCCCATTCTTTCATCAACTCAACCGCCTGTCGTCCAAGATCAGCTTTTGGCTGCTTGAGGATGACGACCGTACCTCGGCCGAACAGCACCCATGGGTGCAATTCGCTTGAGTTGATCCTGCGCCAGATGTCAACCAAGGGAATCGACATGTCGATACATCCTTAGTCTTCGCCTGAACGCCGGAAGAATTGGCCGGGGTGCATCTGCGACTGTGTCCCGGAACTCGTTCAGGCGGAAGGTGAGCTGGCCAACGTCAGGCAAAGCCGTGGAGATGACCTGGCGCATGCTCCTTGGATAGGCTGGGAAAGTCCTCACTCCAGCGTGCGCCTTGCGTGGCCCGTGCCAGCAGGTAGCCCACGGACCTGCGGCCCATCCGCGATCCTGCCCGTTGTTCATCGGCAGGATTCCATCAACCATCATCGCCGGCGGGCTGGATGAGATCCCAGAGGTTGCCGTAGAGATCCTTGAAGACGGCAACCGTCCCATAGTCCGCACGCTTCGGCTCGCGGACGAATTCAATACCCTGCGCACGCATCCTGGCATAATCCCGGTCGAAATCGTCGGTGCTGAGGAACAGAAACACTCGGTGACCGGTCTGGTTTCCGATGAACGAGGCTTGATCCGGTGTGGTGGCGCGGGCAAGCAAAAGGCTGGTGCCCACCGATCCCGGAGGCGAAACCAAGACCCAACGCTTGTCCTGTTCGGGCTGGTAAGTGTCCTCGACAAGCGTGAAGCCAAGTTTCTTGCAGAAGAAGCTGATCGCCTCATCGTAATCCCTCACCACCAGTGCGACATGAAGTAGGGATTGGTTCACTCAGGCTGCCCTCCAAACCGGTTGATCCCGGAATGCCTCTCTTTGTGGATCTTTGGCGCACAACACCCATATTCAGTCGCGGGCCAGCTGAATGGCCCTCCGTTTCAACCGGTCTTTTAACGCATCACCTGGTTTCTCATCTCACTCAGTCTGCACAACTCAAGACACACTGCGTCGATGGCGAATCATAACGACGCCCGTGGGAAGAGGTGATGCCCCCTCCAATGTGAAGTTGGGGCGCGTTCCCTCCGAAAACAGGCGCATGGATTACACCGTCGAGCGAAATGAATTCTGCGACGATAAATTCTCGCATGATTTTTCTCCTCTTGCGGATGGTTGGGAGATGGTCGCAGCCGGACGCCATCGAACTGCAATATGAGGTGATCTTCGGGAAAATCCGCCGTGCCTGCTGGCCGCAGCTTGGATGGGTCGTACCAGATCCTCAACAATCACGGCGGCCTTGCCCGGCATGTTCAGCCCATGTCCTGGCAATGTGGGTCGAAGGACTATTGGCCCGGATTTCAAGGCACCTCGCTGTCAAACTGGATCAGGCCCAGGAGCCTCGGGATCCCCCGACAGGCGAACGTTGCGGGCGCACGACCCGGCACCGAAGCCCAGATTTTCCCGGTCCGCAATGCCATATGGACGGAGCTGGGGGCACGTGGTCGGGCAAACCATGCCGAGATCCCCTTTTGCATCAGCTCACACAAGCCGGGCTTAGGGCAGCAAGGCGCACAGCGCACCCCGGTTGTCCCCCGCAGGCGCATCCAGGTCCAAATCCAGCCTGAGCGGAACCAGGGCCGCATCCCTGGCCTTTGGCATGCAAACTTTGCTCGTCAGGAATGTTTCAACCCGATTGGTTGCCCGCCCGCTGCAGGTGACGACCAAAGAAGCGCTCCCAGCTCTCATGTTCGAATGCAGGTATGGCAGTGTGACCACCGCGATTCGCGTGCAAGGTCTTCTCGTGAGAGCCGATTGCGTCGAAAAGCACCATGGCTGCTTTTCGGGGAACGAGCTCATCCTCCAGTTGAAGGACAAACTCAACCGGAACCTCCACCCGATTTGCCGCATCAACCAGGTCCTGGCCGCTCGGCACCAGACCGATGAGTCCGATGACCGCCGCCTTGATCCTTGGCTCTGTGGCGACGAGGGGAACGCCAATGGCGCCACCCATGGAGACACCCAAGTACCCCACCGGCACGTCATCACCAGTCATCTCGAGGGTCTGGACCGCATCGAGAGCCGATTGCCATTCAGGAACCGCGATTCGGGCGAGTTCTGCGTTGTGCTCAGCAACAACCTGGCCGAAGGGCTCGCCTTGCGTGGCAAGCCGTCTCAGCTCTTCGACGAATTCCTGATCTTGTTTGGAGGGGACCCGATCGCCGTGACCCGGCGCGTCGATGGCCACGACTAAGAATCTCAAGGCAGAGGCATATTTGTGGGCGCGCATTGCGATCCCGGGGAAGCGCTTGTGCTGCCCGCCGCCGTGGCCCATGAGCACGATAGGGCGACCACGGGGAGCGTCAACCGGCGACCAGATCGAGCCGGG
>Ga0307417_10000769_pt1 | contig 13081 bp, 13 predicted proteins | sample SalMarWE160210MG_2_FD_202514 | JGI IMG/M metagenome (GOLD analysis project Ga0307417, IMG submission 202514) | Salt marsh sediment microbial communities from the Plum Island Ecosystem LTER, Massachusetts, United States - WE1602-10 | ecosystem: Environmental > Aquatic > Marine > Intertidal zone...
CCCTGACGGTCTCTTCCTCGCGCGACGACGTGGTGCAGATGATGCAGGCAGGAGTGGACGGTTACATCACAAAGACCACGATGAGCGCCGAGCTGCCGGACCTGGTGGACCAGACCATGCTGGGGCTACGACCGGTCTCACCCGATGTGGCCGCCTTCCTCCTCGACATCGACGAGGACATCGACGTCTCCTCCTCCATCGAGCGTCTCACTCCCAGAGAGCGCGAGGTGGTCAACTTGATCGCCCGCGGGTACTCGTATCGGGAGACGGCTGCCCGGCTCACCATCTCGGTGAAGACCCTCGAATCGCACATGGGAAACATCTTCGAGAAGCTCTCCGTCGCCAGCCGCCACGAGCTGGCAGCCCTCGCCTACCAGGAGGGCTACGTGGACAGCCCGGAGAGTTGACCTTCCTCTATTGGCTGGCTGTCGGCGTCATCCTCGCCGTCGTCGCCCTCCTCGTGATCGGCTGGTACGTGGCGAACCGTCTCCGCCAGGCCATCTTCGGGGTCTACCCACGGGTCAGAGAGTCACCGGTGAGGGTGCGCGAGATCGGCCACGGCCGCATCGTGCTGGAAGCCTCCGAGCCATACCAGGACCTGGGCCATCCCGGGACAATGGGGATCAGCTGGGAGGGGGGCGTCGGGAGGCTGGGCGATGTGGTGGCGGCGTCCGACGGCCGGATAACCCGCAGGATCGAGACCCTGCAGGGCGAGCCGCCGTTATGCCCGGGGAGGCTGGAGGAATGCCCGCCGGTGGACCTGGACAGTTACGTCTACCCGGTGGGTCCGGCAGACGTTGGGCTCGAATACGAGGAGACCACCTACCAGTCCGATCTGGGGCCGATGGCCGCATGGTCGGTGCCCTCCGCCTCGGGCGCTCGATGGGTCGTCATGTGTCACGGGTGGACCGCGGAGCGCCGCGAGCTGGTGCGGATGTTGCCCCCGTTCAATCGCAGGGGTTGGTCCGCACTCGTCATCGATTACCGCAACGATCCCGGGATGCCTCTGGACCCGAGCGGGCACCACCGATTCGGGCTGAGCGAGTGGAGAGATCTCGAGGCGGCGGTCGCGGACGTTGGAGGACGGGGAGCGGAAGAGATCGTCCTGATGGGGTGCAGCACCGGTGGCGCCCTGGTCATGGCGTTTCTGGAACGATCCGAGCTCGCCGATCGCGTTTCCGCCGTTGTCCTCGACTCCCCCAACCTGATCCTGGCCGAGACCGTGAGACTGGGCACGGCCACGTCGAGCACGCCCCGATTGCTGGTCGAGACCGGGATGTGGGTCGCCGACCTGAGATGGCATGTCGACTGGGAGGCAACCAACTACGTGCAACGCGCCGACAGCTATCTCGAGGTCCCCACACTCGTGTTCCACGGGACGTCCGACCAGACCGTGTCGATCGCGCAGAGCAGGCAGCTCCAGGCTCGTCTGCCCTCTTTGGTGGACTTGGTGGAGACACCTGCTGCGGGGCATGTCAGGAGTTGGAATGCCGACCCGGAGCGGTACGACAGGTACCTGGAGGGATTCCTAGAGTCGATCTAGAACTGCACGGCGGCGGCGGCCCAGTGGAAACCCGCCCCGAATGCCGTGAGCACAACCAGATCGCCCTGCCCGACCCGGCCGGTCTCGACGGCCTCGCACATGGCGAAGGGCACGGTCGCCGAGCCGGTGTTCCCGTATTCGTGCACGTTGACGTAGACGGCGTCCTCGTCCAGGCCCAGTCTCCTCCGCACGGCGTCGATGATCCTGATGTTCGCCTGATGCGGGATCACCAGCTCGACGTCGGAGAGGGAGCGGCCCACCTTCTCCACCACCTCTACTGCCGCCTCACTCATGCGCCTGACCGCCTCGGTGAACACGCGGCGGCCGTCCATGACGAGACGGTTGTAGTCACCGCTGGCCAGCGATTCCTCGTTGAACGGATGACGTGTCCCACCGGCGGCCAATGTGAGGATCTCCGCGGCGCTGCCGTCGGTGCCGGAGACGACGTCGAGCACCTCCGCCCGGCCCGAATCCGGGCCCAGCACCACCGCCCCGGCACCGTCACCGAACAAGACCGCCGTTGCCCGATCTTTCATCGAGATCATCCGCGTTATCAACTCCACCCCTATGACGAGGATGCGTTTGGGGTTGACCAGGATCCGGGAACGAGCGACATCCAGAGCCTGGATGAATCCGGCGCAGCCGCTCCCCCCTAGGTCGTAGGTCGGCACGTTCCTGCAGCCGAGACGATTCTGCACCAGCGCCGCCGTGTCCGGGGTCATCATCTCCGGTGTGTCGGTCGCCACGACTATCTCATCCACGTCATCGGGGCTCAGGTCGGCGTCCTTCAACGCCGACGCCGCCGCCTCGGTGGCGAGAGTCATGGTCGACTCGTCATCGTCGGCGAACCTCCGTCGCTTGATGCCGGTTCGCTGGGTTATCCAGTCGTCGGTGGTGTCGACCCAACGCGACCAGTCGTCGTTGGTCACCACGCGTGCCGGCGCATAGCTTCCGAAGCCCAGGATGTGTGCCACGACGAGAGGTTAGAGCACCACATGTGGCAACGACCGCCACAGGGCCGATGCTCCCCTGAGCGGGTTTCGTGTCCCGGCATTCCCCGGCGCCCCTTATCCTTGAGGGTGGTGATGCCCACCCACGAAGTGCTGAACCAACCGCCGCCACTCGAGGACTACAACCTCTACCTGGCCGATCCGGTGCTCGCCGACGCCATGGCCCGGGAAGGAGCGGGAGGTTCCCGGGATCGTCTGCTCGACTTCGGCAGCGTCGCCGGCTCGGCGGCGTACTACCGCACTGCGGCGGAGGCCAACCGCAACGACCCGCGTCTGATCACACACGACCGCTACGGCCGACGGGCTGACAAGGTCGAATACCACCCGGCCTGGCATTCGCTCATGGAGACCGCCGTTGCGAACGGGCACCACTGCCTGCCCTGGGAGGAGAACGCGGGCGAGTACGCCCACACCACCAGGGCGGCACTCACCTTCATGTCCGGGCAGATCGAGTCGGGTCACAACTGCCCCATCTCGATGACCTATTCGGTGATGCCCGCACTGCGGGCGACGCCCGAGATCGCCAGGCAATGGCTGCCGATGATCACCACCCGCGTCTACGACCCCTCGTTCCGCCCGGCGACCGAGAAGGGCGGGCTTCTGATGGGGATGGGGATGACCGAGAAGCAAGGCGGGTCGGATGTGCGTGCCAACACCACGACGGCGTCACCGCTGAACGGGGGCGGGCCCGGGGCCGAGTACTCGGTGACGGGACACAAATGGTTCACCTCGGCCCCGATGTGCGACGCTTTCCTGGTCCTGGCCCAGGCACCGGGTGGTCTCTCCTGTTTCCTCCTGCCCCGCTGGAGCCCGGATGGCGACCTCAACTCGTTCGAGATCCAACGTCTCAAGGACAAGCTGGGAAACCGGTCCAACGCCTCCGCAGAAGTCGAGTTCGACGGAGCATGGGCCTCCATGGTCGGCGAAGAGGGCCGTGGTGTGGCGACGATCATCGAGATGGTCAACGGGACCCGACTCGACTGTGTCATAGGATCGGTGGCACTGATGCGCCAGGCGGTCTCCCAAGCGGCCTGGCACGCGGCGCACAGGTCGGCTTTCGGGTCCAAGCTCTCCGACAAGCCGCTGATGCGCAACGTCGTGGCGGATCTGGAGCTGGAGACCGAGGCCGCAACCTTGATGATGGTGCGCCTCGCCGCCTCCTTCGACAGGGCGGAGGCAGATCCTGCGGAGCTGGCCATGAAGAGGATCGCGCTCCCGATTGCGAAGTACTGGGTCACCAAGCGAACCAGCGAGGTGGTGCGAGAGGCGCTGGAGTGCCTTGGGGGCAACGGCTACGTCGAAGAGTCCATCATGCCCAGGCTCTACAGGGAGTCGCCTTTGAACGCGATCTGGGAGGGATCGGGGAACGTGATCGTGCTGGATGTCCTCCGTGCGGCAGGAAGGTCCCCGGACAGTCTCGAGACCTTCTTCACAGAGCTGGATTCCGGCAGAGGGGCCGACCCACGTCTCGACGGCGCCATCGACCGGGCGAAACGAGCCATCGACGGGACGGTCGACCTCGAGTTCGAGGCGAGAAGGGTGGTCGAGTCGATGGCCGTGGCATGGGCGGGCACGCTGCTGGCTCGTAGTGGTGACGCCGGGGCGTTGGATGCGTTCGCCGCCTCCCGGCTGGCCGAGACACACGGTGGCCTGTACGGGACACTGCCGGCCGGTGCCGACGTCGCGAGGCTGGTGGATCGGGCGACGCCCGCCCTCTGACTACCCCTTCAGACCCGGAGGGCGCTGGCGCGATCGCTGATCTCGGCGGCGGTCTCCAGCAACCTGGGCCGAAACTCCTCGTCGATTCGGGTGAAGTCGACTCGAGATGCGTGACAGCTGACGTTGATGGCCGCGATCACCTCGCCCTTACCGTTGCGGATCGGCGCAGCCACGGAGCGAACCCCTTCCTCGAGCTCCTGGTCGACGAGGGCGAAGCCATCTTCCCTGGTCCGCTCGATAACGGCGCGGAACTCCTTCTTGCTGGTGATGGTGTGAGGTGTGAGACGCTCGAATCGGGTGCGCTCGATGTAGTCGTCGAGCTCGGCACGGGAAAGACCGGCGAGAAGGACCCGGCCCATCGAGGTCGGATAGGCGGGAAGCCGTGAGCCGAGCGCCAGGGCGATCGTCATTATCCGGGAGGTGGGGACGCGGGCCACGTAGACGATCTCCTGGCCGTCCAGGACCGACATCGACGACGACTCCCTCACCTGGTCGACGAGACGCTCCAGAGAGGGCTGGGCGAGCTCGACGACCTGAAAGGAGGAGAGGAAGGAGTAACCCAGATCCAGCACCTTCGGAGTGAGGGTGAAGTCACGACCGGTCTGCTGCACATAACCCAGGTCGGAGAGAGTGAGCAGCACCCGGCGGGCCGTTGCCCGGGTCAGACCGGTACGACCGGCGACGTGGCTGAGAGTCTGCGGATTGTGCTCACGGGAGAACGAGTTGATGACGGCCAGTCCACGCTCGAGCGATTGAATGAAGTCACCAGGTCGCGATTCGGCCATGGGTCGGGATGATACTCGCACGGTGTTCGCAGAGCGAACAGGTGGTCACGGAGCGTGGGCCGCCGCGGTCCTCTCCTTGAGATCTCTGAGCAGGCGCAGCTCGGCAGATGTGGGCGCCCGGGTCACCTCGAGGTCGTCCGCCACCTTCAGCTCCCAGCCGGTGCTGTCGATGACCTCGCCCACCTCGATGCCGGGATGGATGGCGACGAGCCGCAACTCGTGCGACGTCGGGTCCGGGGCAAGAACTCCCAGGTCGGTGATCACCACCGTGGGACCCGCCCCCGAGTGCCCGGGGCGGCCCTCCCCCGTTCTCCCGAAACCGACCGACGTGATGAAGTCGACCGACTCCACGAATGTCCGCCTCGACTGCCGCAGCATCACGATCACCTCACCGGCCGAGGAGGCGATCTCCGGAGCGCCCCCCGCCCCGGGAAGTCTGACGATTGGATCGTCATATGACCCGATCACCGTGCTGTTCAGGTTTCCGAAACGATCGATCTGTGCCGCGGAGAGGAAGCCGACGTCTACCCGCCCGGCCTGCAGCCAGTAGCTGAATATCTCGGGCACGCTGACCACGAGGTCCGCCTTCTCCGCCAGCTCACCGTCCCCGATCGAGAGCGGCAGGACGTCGGGCCTCGCCCCGATCGTCCCCGACTCGTAGATCAGAACCACCCCCGGGGCGTGCGAGAGCCGAGCCAGGTTGGCGGCCTCGCTGGGCAGGCCTATCCCCACGAAACAGACCTGACCGTCATGGAGATGACGCGCCGCGACGACCGACATGATCTCGGCGGAGGTGTACGCGGCGTCAGTCATCCGCCGCCCACCCCAGCAGAGACCCGTCCTCGATGGCCGTTCGATAGGTGGAGAAGTCGCTCGGCCCGGTGACGAAGGCCTTGATCCATCGATCGAACGTCGACCGGTCCCGAGAGATGCCGTCCCACTGGGTGTAGAAGGCGTTGTCACGCGTGGAATAGCCCATCGCATAAGAAGGATGGCAACCGTGGGGCACTTCGGCGATGGCATCGATCGTCCAGGCGGGGAGTACCACCGGGCTCGGCCCCTCGAGGTCGAGCTCATCGACGATCTCCTCCACGGTGACGATGACCGACGTGGAGGCCAAGACGACCTCGCGCTGCACCCCGGTGATCCCCCAGAGCCCGACGTTGCCGCGCCGGTCGGCTTGTTGGGCGTGGATCACGCCGACGTCCGGATTCAACGCCTTCACCGCGGTCAACTCCTCGCCATCGAAGGGGGATGCGATGGACGCCACTTCGGCCCGGCCGCGAAGATCGGTCCCCACGTAGCCGCGCAATATGCCGAATGGGAGCCCCGACGCACCTGCCGCGTAGCGCGTGGCCATCCCGGCGTGGGTGTGCTCCTCGAGCTCCAGTTGGTGGGGATGACCGTGTTCCACCGCGTCGCGCAGCCGGTGCAGAGAGCCAACACCCGGGTTGCCACCCCAGGAGAAGACCAGACGCCGGGCGCAACCTGTGCCGATCATCTGGTCGTAGAGGACATCGGGCGTCATGCGCACCAAGGTCAGGCCCGACTTTGCCTGACGAATGATCTCGTGTCCGGCGGCGAACGGGATCAGATGGGTGAAACCCTCCAGGGCTACCGTGGCACCGTCGAGGACGAGCTCTTCGACCGCCTCGCGAAGTGTTGTGATCTCAGCCAATAGGATGCCCAGAGTGCCACATCCGGGTCATCGCAGGTGTTCCGGATGGAGTACCTTCTGTTCGTAAGACGAACACTCGTGCGGTGAGCGTACGATTGCGCTATACATGTGTCAAGCGGCAGAAGAGAGCACTGCTTGATAGCTTTCGAGACTCAAAGGTGAACCGAGGCTCCCTGCGATGAACGACCTCCCGGAGCGAACACAGGTGGGCATCGTCGGCGGTGGCCCGGCGGGCTCACTGCTCGCATATCTCCTCCATCTGCAGGGTGTCGAGAGCGTCATCCTGGAGCTCCGATCCAAAGAATACGTCCTGGGTCGAATCAGGGCGGGTGTCATCGAATACGGGAGTGGGGAGATCCTCAAGCAGGCAGGTCTCGGCGCACGCATGGAAGCCGAGGGCTTCATCCACGAAGGTGTCAACCTGGCCTTCGCCGACAGGATGGAGCGGGTCGACTTCGAGGGCCTGACCGGGAAGCACGTGATCATCTACGGCCAGACCCAGCTTCAGAAGGATCTCTACGACGCACTGGACGACGCCGGCATAACCCTCATCGACCAAGCAGGGGATGTCGCCATCCATGATGTCGAGACGACGAGCCCCAGGGCGACGTACACCCGGGAAGGGTCGACGAACACCCTCGAGTGCGACTTCGTCGTCGGCTGCGACGGCGTCCACGGGACGAGCCGAGATGTCATACCCGCCACGGCCAGGCGCAGTTACGAGCGGCTCTACCCGTTCGTGTGGGTCGGCGTGCTCTCCGAGACACCACCTGTCAACGACGAGCTGATCTACGCCAACCACCCCGACGGCTTCGCCCTCTGCTCGATGCGCAACGAGAACCTCAGTCGGTACTACGTGCAGGGTGCGGCCGACGACACACCTGAGGACTGGCCCGACGAGCTGTTCTGGGAGACACTGAGATCGCGGCTCCCCGACCACGCAGCCGAGGACCTGATCACCGGGCCATCCATCGAGAAGAGCGTGACTCCACTGCGGAGTTGGGTTTCTGAGCCGTTGAGCCACGGACGGCTCTTTCTCGCCGGTGACGCCGCCCACATCGTGCCTCCGACGGGCGCCAAGGGCCTGAACCTCGCCATCTCCGACGTGATCTACCTCGCCGAGGCCCTCACCGGCTATTACCGGAACGGTTCCGAGAGCGGGCTCGACGGGTACTCCGAACGTGCCCTTTCCCGGGTGTGGAAGGCGGTCCGCTTCTCCTGGTGGATGACCTCCACGCTGCATCGCTTTCCCGGCATGAGCGACGACTTCGACCGTCGGATACAGCAGACCGAGCTGGAGTATCTGTTCTCATCGGAGAGTGCACAGCGAGCAATGGCGGAAAACTACGTTGGCCTCCCCCTATGAGTGACGAGGCGAATCGACACGAGACGGGCATGGCCATCCGACGCCAGGTACTCGGTGACGCCCACGTCGATCGGGCCATCGCCAACACGAATGCCCTGGACGAGGACTTTCAGCGCTGGATAGTCGACAATGTGTGGGGCGACCTGTGGGCCCGCCCCGGTCTGGAGAGACGGGAGCGCAGCCTGATCACCATCGCCATCCTGGGGGCGCTCAACCACGAGGAGCTGAAACTCCATCTCGAGGCGGCGCGCCGGACCGGCGTCACCACCGAGGAGATTGCCGAGGCCCTGCTCCACGTGGCGGTCTACGCAGGCGTGCCGGCAGCCAACCGAGCCTTCAGAGTTGCCAAGACGATCTATGAGGAGGAGGAATGACGACAGAACCCGTCATCAGGCATTACGGCCCGAAGGCGTATTCGGACTACCCCCCGTTCAGCTACCCGGACTACAAGTCGACCGTCTTGCGAGGCCCCAGCCAGGACCTGTTGACCATCGTGCAGACGCTCTCGGAGACCACGGGCCCCGGACCGGTCTGGGCTGATATCTCGGAAGAGGATGCCGATCTGACCACGAACGCAGGGACGGGCCAGCCGGCCATCGGGGAACGCATCATCGTCACGGGACATGTCTACGACGAGGACGGCAAGGGCATGCCCGGCGTGATCATGGAGATATGGCAGGCGAACGCTTGCGGCCGATACGTCCACTGGAGGGAGACGGCCTTCCCCGCCCCACTGGACCCCAACTTCATCGGTGTCGGCCAATGCATCACCAACGAAGCCGGCGAGTACCGGTTCCTTACGATCAAACCGGGGCCGTACCCGTGGGGCAATCACCCCAACGCCTGGCGCCCGGCTCACATCCACATCTCGATCCTGGGCCCGTCCTTGGGAAGTCGGCTGGTGACCCAGATGTACTTCGAGAACGACCCGCTCTTTCCCCACGACCCGATCTACAACTCCGTTCCGGAGCACGCCAGGCACCGGATGATCGCCAGATACGATCACGATGTGACCGAAGAGAACTGGGCGCTGGGTTGGCGATGGGACATCGTCCTCAGGGGGAAGGCAGCCACACCCTTCGAGAATGGCGACTCGGAATGACCGGTTCGGCCCAGACACCGAGCCAGACCGTCGGGCCCTACTTCAGCATGCGCCTCTCCGGGGAGGGCGAGAACATCCTGACGACCAGCGACGACCGGATCGTTATCGAGGGAAAGGTGATCGACGGCGCCGGGAGCCACATCGAGGACGCCCTCCTCGAGATCTGGCAGGCCGGCCCGTCGGGACGCTACGCCCACCCGGACGACACACGCGACCTCGCCCTCGAGCCCGGGTTCACTGGGTTCGGCAGGGCAGCGAGCGCCTTCGAGACCGGTGAGTACCGCTTCCAGACCCTCAAACCCGGCCCGGTGCCCGACGCCGAAGGAGAGGACCAGGCGCCACACATATCACTGATCATCCAGGGGCGAGGGATGCTCAATGCCGTGTTCACCCGCATCTACTTCTCAGACGAGGAAGAGGCCAACGCCGACGATCTCGTCCTCCGTGGCGTCCCGGCGGCGAGGAGGGGCACGCTCATCGCCGAGCTCCAGGAGGGATCCGACCCGCCCACCTATCGATTCGACATCCGCATGCAGGGAGACGACGAGACGGTCTTCTTCGACTTTTGAGAGGATGAGCGGCCTGCCCACCTTCGACCCTGGCTTCTCCACCGAGGAGCTCGCCCGGATCTTCTCACCCGACGGGACGGTCGGAGCGATGCTCGAGTTCGAGGCGGCACTGGCCCTCGCCCTCGCCGACGCCGGGATCGCACCTCTCACGGAGGCCGAGCAGGTCGCCTCGGCATGTGCCGGAGGTGTCGAGGACGCCCAATCGATCCTGACGTCCACCTGGGAGACGGGGACTCCGATCATCGCCCTTCGCGCGTCGATCCTCGCCCGGGTCGATGACGAGTCGGCGAGCAGATGGTTCCATTTCGGGGCCACGACACAGGACGCCGTGGACACGGCCCAGATGCTCCAAGCCGGTTCCGCCCTCGACCACCTCGTCAATGGCCTCGTCTCGATCGCCTCCCGTCTTCGCGACCTGACCGTGGCCCACCGGGAACGAGCACACAAGGGAAGGACCTTCCTCCAGGAGGCCAGACCGACCACGTTCGGGTTCCGCACCGCCACCTGGCTGCACCCGGTGCTGGGGCATCTCGAAGACCTGAGAGCCCTGCGACAGCGTCTGACCGTCCAACTCGGTGGTCCGGTGGGAGCCCTGGAGGGCTACGGAGAGAGTGCTACCGCCGTCGTCGAGGCTCTGGCCGGGCGGCTCGGCCTGGAGGCTCCCGGGATCTCCTGGCACGGAGACCGGGACCCGATCAGAGCACTCGCCCATTCGGTGTCACGCGCCGCGGGCACCATGGCCAAGATCGGCTCTGACATCGCCATGCTCGCCTCGACCGGGATCGGCGAGATCGAGGTCCGCTCGGGGGGATCGTCGAGCATGCCGGGCAAGGAGAACCCTGTCGACTCGTTCCGCGCCGTGGCAGCCTCGGCGGCCTGCTCCGGAGCGGTGACAATGCTCTCATCCGCTCCCCCCATCGAGCTCGACCGTGGCGTCGGCGGATGGCATGTCGAATGGCTGGCCCTGCCTCTCGTGTTCCACACCGCGGCTGCGGCCATCGAAGCGATCGACATCTCGGTGAGCACGCTCGAACCGGTCGGCCCTGCCGGCACGGCGAACAAAGCCGTCATCGCCGGATCTTCTGCTCAGATCGACTCCGTCCTGGAGAAGGCCGGCCGGGCCCTCGACTGAGATCAGAGCCCGACGATGGCGCTCCGTCTCTCCATGAGCACTGTGTCCCGCCACATGCCGTGATGTTGGGCCACGCTCTCCCGCCTGCCGATGATGCGAAACCCCTCACGTGTGTGGAGGGCGATGCTCGCCTCGTTCTCGGGGAAGATGGACGTCTGCAGGGTCCAGAAACCGGCGTCCTCGGACGATGCGATCAGAGCGCGGAGAAGCAGCTTTCCCACACCCCGCCCTCTGGAGCCCGGGTCGACGTAGATGCTGTGCTCGGCCACACCCCGGTATACGTTGCGGCGGGAGACGGGGCTGAGTGCCGCCCAGGCGATCACATCACCCTGGGAGTCGACAACGAGACGGCACTCCTGGTGATGACCCTGGTCCCAGCTGAGCCAATCGGGGACCTCGGTCTCGAATGTGGCGTGGCCTGTTGCGATACCCTCGGCGTAGATGCGCGATACCGCAGGCCAGTCGGCCGGCGTCATTCCCCTGATCGAATTGGAGACGGTCACGACCCCAGTCCGAGCAGGCCGACTGCGTTCTCCTTCAGGATCAGCTCCTCGGCCTCGTCACCCACGTCGAGGGTGCGAAAGTCCTCGATCCACCTGTCCGGGGCGATCAACGGATAGTCGGAGCCGAAGAGCACCTGACGTTTGAGTGCCTTCCGCATGTAACCGACCAGTTGGGGCGGGAATCTCTTCGGTGTCCAGCCGGAGAGGTCGAGATAGACCTGCGGCTTGTGCAATGCCACCGACAACGCCTCGTCCTGCCAGGGGAACGACGGGTGGGCCAGGATGATCCTCATCTCGGGGAAGTCGACGGCGACGTCGTCGACGAGCATCGGGTTCCCATACCTGAGCCGGACACCGCCACCACCGGGGAGCCCGGCACCGATCCCACTGTGCCCGGTATGGAACAGCGCTATGGATCCGTGCTCGGCAATCACCTCGTAGAGCGGATAGGCCATGCGGTCGTTGGGCTCGAACTCCTGGAGGTTGGGATGGAACTTGAACCCTTTGACAGAGCCGGCTGCCAGCAGCCGTTCGGCCTCGGCAACACCGTCCGCCCCGCGGCGTGGGTCGATGCTGGCGAAGGGAACGAGGACATCGGGGTGTCGCTTCGCTCCTTCGAGCACATGATCGTTCGGGATGCGGGGCTGTCCTGTGGTGAGGGCATCATCCACACCGAAGACGACCGCCATCATGTTCCTGGCTCGGTAGTAGTCGGCGATCTCGTCGATCGAGGGGAGATGAGGCTCTCCCTTGAAGTACCTGGCGGCGGCTTCCCGGAGGACCGGCGAAAGGTGGTCGGCACCATCGGGCCCGGTCTCGACATGGACGTGGACGTCGATCGCCACCACCTGGGCGAGATCGCCGGAACGGCTCACCCGAGCGCTCCACAGCACGTTGCCATGAAACCGGTGGCACTCTGAGACCGAAGGCGGATCACGATCCCAAGGTACCTGATACCTTCCGTGACCAAGTCACGAGAGGAGACCACAAAGTGCAGGGTCTGATGCAGGATCTCCCGCTCTCCGTTCCCATGATCCTGCGACGCGCCATGACCATCGGGGGAGACATGACCGTCACGTCGAGGGTCGGAGACCGACTCGACGTGCGCACCTGGTCCGAAATCGGGGATCGCGCCATGCGAATCGGAGCAGCCCTGGACGGGCTCGGCGTGCCAAGGGATGCGACCGTGGGAAGCTTCGCCTGGAACGATCACCGCCACCTCGAGCTCTACTACGGGGTCCCGTGCTCGGGCCGCGTTCTCCACACCGTCAACGTCCGGCTCCACCACGACGTGGTCGAGTACGTGGTCGGCCATGCCGGTGATCATGTCCTGTTCGTGGACGCGTCATTGACCTCGACTCTGGCGCCACTGCGATCGAGACTCGACGTCGAGACATTCGTCGTGATGGAAGATGGGGGCGACATCGACCCGGCATTCACGGCCGACCCTCGCTACGAGGATCTCATCGAAGCTCACGACCCGGCGGGGTTGTCGGATGTCGACGAGGGCCGGGCAGCCTCCATCTGCTTCAGCAGTGGGACGACGGGCAGGCCAAAAGCGGTCGTGTACTCGCACCGGTCGGTGGTGCTGCACGCCATGCAGGAGCTGATGGTCGACGCCCATGCGGTGAGGCGGGGAGATGTCGTCCTCCCTCTCACCCCGATGTTCCACGT
>Ga0307417_10000770_pt1 | contig 13073 bp, 10 predicted proteins | sample SalMarWE160210MG_2_FD_202514 | JGI IMG/M metagenome (GOLD analysis project Ga0307417, IMG submission 202514) | Salt marsh sediment microbial communities from the Plum Island Ecosystem LTER, Massachusetts, United States - WE1602-10 | ecosystem: Environmental > Aquatic > Marine > Intertidal zone...
CGTGGATGAAGATCTCCATCTGCTCGCGCACCGCCGGCTGGCCCACGTAATCGGCCAGGCGCCGGGGCCGGATGGCCCGGTCCAGGGCCTGATCGTCGCCGCCCGCCTCCGGGCTGATGAGACGGCTGGACTCACTCATGGCGTGGCGGCGAGAGAAGGAAGCTGTCGCCAGACGCGGAAGTCTCGGCCAGTGGAGGGATGCACCGACTCTGCTTGGCCACCGAGGCCCGTCCCTCGCCCTGCACTCAGGGATGAGACGCAGATCCGCGCCGGGTTGCTGGCGGCTGTCACCGTGCCGGCCTTAGTGGCGGGAGCCCAGGCTCGGCCTAACCGGTCGAGCCGTCACTGTCGCAGCTTCTCCCTTAGAAAGGGCACGTACTTGCGGTCGGTCCCATTGATGTGCTGAATCAGCCAGAGCTTGAGGTAGCGGGCCACCGCCGGAATCTCATCGTGACCCTTCTCCTCGTAACGGGACCGGAACAACTGCGCTTGTATGGCCATCTGGTCGTGCTGGGCCTTGTGCCCCTCGTAATCCGGGTAGCCATGCTCCCGCATCAGGTCTTCCTCCCGCTCGAAGTGGAACTGGGTGTAGTCCATCAGCTCGTCGAGGGCCTGGCGCTCGAACTCCGGCCCGGTGCGACAATGCTGGGCCGCAAGCAGGTTGTTGATGAGGGACAAAAGCTTCTTGTGATCCTGGTCGATCGTCTCGATGCCGACGCTGTACTCGTCCTTCCAGACCACAAACGCGTCGCACGTCTGCTGACGCAGCAGAAAAGGGACTCCGACAACGACCGCCAGCAGAAGCCAGGGGGGCAGGCTTGCGGCCCCCTGCGTCATCAGGGTCAGAACCCCCGCAGCAAGCGCCGCCGCCACCAGCGCCACGGCCAATAACACCCTCGTTCTCAAGCTCATTTCCGTCCTCCCCCATGCCTATTGCATCAAACCGCCGTGGCGGGCCTGCCGCGGCCGCGGTCAGGACAGGCTGACCGCCTTCAAAGCGGCTCGAATAATCTCCTCCGAGGTCTTGCCCCCCCCGTCCACCGCACGGGCCATCCGGCTGGCATCGGCGGGGCGGTACCCCAAGGCCACGAGGGCACTGACCGCGTCCGTCAACGCGGCATCGGCGCCGGCGGCCGAGGGCTCTGTACCCACTCCAGCGGACGACGCCACTGTGAGATCGGCCTGCAGCCGGTCGCGCATCTCGATGATCAGCCGCTGCGCGGTCTTCTTGCCAATCCCCGGCAGGCGGATCAGGGCCGTGACGTCCTCCTGTTGCACGCACAGGGAAAAACGCTGGGCATCCATTCCGGAAAGGATCGCCAGGGCCATCCGCGCCCCGACCCCGCTGATCTTGATGAGGCTTCGAAAGAGGGCACGTTCCTGCTCGCGCAGAAAGCCGTAAAGCACCTGGGCATCCTCGCGAACCGCCATATGCGTGAACAGAGTGACGTCTGCCCCCACGTCAGGCAGCGCATAAAAGGTGGACATCGGGGCCTCGAGCTCGTACCCCACGCCCCCCACGTCCAGCAGGAGCTGAGGAGGACGTTTATACAGGAGCTCCCCGCGCAGTCGACCGATCACGGTCGAAAGTCCCGCCAGGAGGCCGCCGCCCGTTTGCGGGCGGGAATGCCCATCGAGTGGGCGTGGCAGAGGGCGAGGGCGAGGGCGTCGGCCTCGTCTTCGGCCGGCGCCTCGGCCAGCGACAGGAGGATTCGCACCATGTGCTGAACCTGCTCCTTTTGCGCCCCGCCGGTTCCGACCACTGCGAGCTTTACCGATTTCGGGCTGTACTCGTGAACTTGAACGCCGCCTTTGAGTCCAGCGCAAATGACCGCACCGCGGGCCTGACCCAGCTTCAGGGCCGCGACCGGGTCGCGGGCAAAGATGAGCTGCTCAACGGCCATCTCGTGGGGGCGGTATGCCTGCACCACCTGGGCGACCTGATCGAAGATCAGCCCGAGCCGGGCCGGCCACGGGCGCTCGCCGACGCGGATGCAGCCGCTCGCGACTTGGACGCTGCGGACCCCGTCGGTGTCGATCACTCCATACCCCGTGTTTCGGGATCCGGGGTCGATCCCGAGGATCCGATGGCGGAGCTGCGGCGACGGTATCACCCCGGTGGTGGCGTCACGGCGCATCAGCCCGCCGGGTGCGCCGGCCGAGGGGCGCCCGCATCGGTATCCGACTGCCCCGAAGGGGGGCTGCGCCTATTGCGCGTCCAGCGCGGCGAGGATCTCCTCGGAGATATCCGCGTTGGCGTGCACCTCTTGCACATCGTCCAGGTCCTCCAGGATGTCGATCAGCTTGAGCAAGCGCTCTGCCGTCTCCTGATCCGGCTCGGTGTAAGTGGATGCGTTGAAGGTAACCTCCGCGCGCTCCGTGCTCAGCCCGACCGTGGCCAGGGCATCTTTGACCGCGCTGAAGGTCTCCGGGACGGTGATCACGTCGATCGATCCATCATCGTTGCTCACGACATCCTCGGCCCCAGCCTCCAGGGCCGCCTCCATGATCCGGTCCTCGTCCGCTCCTGGCTCGAAGCTGATGACCCCCTGCTTCGTGAAGAGATATGCAACCGAGCCGTCCGTCCCGAGGTTACCCCCATGCTTGGCAAAGGCGTGGCGCACTTCCGCGGCGGTGCGGTTGCGGTTGTCGGTCATGCATTCGACCATGACGGCCGTCCCGCCCGGACCGTAGCCCTCATAGCGGATCTCCTCGTAGTCCTCTCCCTCCATACCGCCGGCACCGCGTTTTATCGCACGCTCGACGGTGTCCTTAGGCATGTTCGCCGCGAACGCCTTGTCCATCGCGATGCGAAGCCGCGGGCTCGCGCTGGGGTCGCCGCCGCCCTCCCGCGCCGCCACGGTCACCTCGCGGATGAGCTTGGTCCAGGTCTTGCCACGTTTTTTGTCCTGGGCCGCCTTGCGATGCTTGATGTTGGCCCACTTGCTGTGACCAGCCATTGATCTCCTCGTGATGATGAATTCGCTGCTAGCGCGCGGCCGGTTGGTGGGGCTCGACCGCCGGGGTCCGTTCGCGTCGCGAGGATTTTAGCATTCGCCCAAAACGCTCGGGAGCGCGCCGGGACCAACGGTCCGGACGCACGCCGCGCCAGGGGTTGCGAGGGACGCCCCCGGCGCGGTTAGTCGTCGCAAAAGATGCGCACCACCAGAACATCACAGTAGGATCGGTGCCGAAGACCATCCGCCGTGGACCCGATGATCCGGCCAAGACCATGGCGACCGTGGGAGCCCGTCACGATCAGGTCGATTCCGTTCGCCTTTGCGAGCTCGGGAATCTCGCGGCTCGCGGTGGTCGAGGTGGCGATGACTTGGATATCGCTATCACCGACCCCGGCCTCGGCCGCCACCTGTTGCAGGCGTCGCCTCGACTGCTCGTGCTCGTAGGCCAGCGGGTCCTGATCCTCGGGCGCAATCATTGCGTTGGAGCGATCCACGGGGAAGTGATCGATCATGTGGACGAGGGTCAGCTTAGCCTGATAGGCCTCCGACAACCGCGCCGCGCGCGCGACCACGAGGGCGGCTCCGTCGGTGCACGGGTCCACGCTCGCGAGGATGTGCCGGTAGGGTTTGCAGGAGCCCGGCGGCGCATCCAACGCCTGATACTTGACCACCAGCACATCGCATGGCGCCCGATGGAGAAGCTCGTCCGAGCGATCGCCAAACAGGACCGCCATGCCCCGCCGTGCGTGGGCACCCACCACCATCAGGTCGGCCCTGATCTCCTTCACCAGGCCGCAGAGCTGCTCCGCGGAGGGCCCCCGGACCGTGTGAGTGCCCTGCAAGCCCGGGTAACGCCCTTTCAGGTCCGCGAGACGCTCCTGGCTCCAGCGTTGGCTCCTGCTGTCCGTCGCCGCCAGGTCCTCCCGAGATAGGGTGTGCTTGAGATAACCGGGCGCCTTGTCGAGCACGTTCGCCACGTCCACCGCAGCGCCCAAACGGCGCCCCACCTCCACGCCACGTCCGAGCACGTACTCTGTGCCGTCCCCCAAGTCGACTGCCACTAACAGCTGTCGATAGTCCATCCGCGCGTCGCTCATACCGCCTCCAACAATACAAATTTAATACACTCGACGTCTTGCGTTTTGTCGATCCTGTCGAGCCCCGCTCTCCGACGGTTTGTCCCGGCACGAGCGGACCGAGGGGCGCCTCGACCGGCTGGGGCAGATCAAGAAGACAGGCCAAAGCTGGCGAATCTCCGTGAAGGGCACCTCGACGCCGTCGGTACCGCCGAGCTTCCGGACAGGAAGGCGACAGCAGACCCCAACTTGGAACACCCCGCAAAAAGGGCTGTCCGCCGGGGATTCCAGGATGTACCTGGCCGGCGACTCGCTGGCGGAAAGGGTGGCCCGACGCCAGCTTGGCAAACCCGGGAAGCGCCGCACTGCAGTCATTGCCTATTTACCCGCAGGGGATAATTCCGGAGAATCAAAGACGACCGTGAGCCGCGTCAATAAACGCCAAGGGAAGTCTCCGTGTCCACCCAGCTAACGTTCGAGCACCCGCTGAATGAACGAGTCCGCACCTTCCTGCGGCTCGAGCATTTGTTCAAGAAAGTTGCCCACTTCATGCCCCAAGACGATGCTTGGGCGAGCCGGGCCGCTGTCGAAGCCCTGCTTGACATTACTGCGGTCACCACCCGCGCAGACGTGAAGAGCGAGCTCTTGAAGGAGCCTGACCGCAATGCCACCACACTCAGCCGCATCCGGCGGCAGCCGGAGGTGGATCTGGAGACGCTGAACAAGGTCCTGGAGGACCTTCAGGGCGCCGCCGCAGCTCTGCAGGGACTCAACGGACAGATCGGCCACACCTTGCGCGACGACGAGTTCCTGAAGAGTGTCGCCCAGCGAAACAGCATCCCCGGTGGCACGTGCAGCTTCGACCTGCCCCAGTACCACCACTGGCTAACACAAGACGCCGCTTCGCGTCAGGATCAGTTCGCCCTGTGGATGGAAGGTCTGCGGCCGGCGAGTGCTGCGATCGACCTGGTGCTGTCCCTCGCCCGCACCAGCGCAACCCCCAGGAAAGTCACCGCACCGGATGGGTTTTTCCAGGAAGCGCTCGACGTCCAGGCGCCAGCTCAAATGGTACGGGTGACGCTGAACGGCGGCCAGTCCCTCTACCCCGAAATCAGCGGCCACAAGAATCGGTTCAGCATTCGGTTCATGAGTCCGGGCGAGTCGGAACGCCCTGTCCAATTCCGGGAAGTCGTTGCCTTCACGCTCATCTGCTGCGTGTTCTGATCGGGCCCGCACCCCCTATGACCAAGACCGTTACCTGTCCCACCTGCGGCAACAAAGTGGCCTGGACGCCCGCGTCCCGCTGGCGGCCCTTTTGCAGCGAACGCTGCCGGCTCATCGACCTCGGGGAATGGCTCGATGAAGGGCATCGTATTTCGGAGCCGGCCGACGGGCTTGTTTGGCCCGAACCGGAAGATGAGCGGGAGAAGGCCAGACCCCATTAAAACCCATCAGGCGCGAGGAGCCTCCTCGGGCCAAAGCCCGCGGATTGCAGCCACCCCCTGCGCACCTCGGCGAAACGCTTCTGGCAGGTCCTGAGGCCCCAGCCCTCCCAGCGCGAATACAGGCATGACCGCCGCCCTAGCAAGGAGCGCGAAGCCCTCCCAGCCCAGGGGGACCCCGTCCGGGTGGCTTGCCGTGCGTCTGACGGGAGACAGAAAGGCATAGTCGAGCCCCAACTGTGCTGCGCGGCCCAGGTCCCTTGCGGTGTGGCAGGAGGCCCCCAGCCATCGGCCTTCGGGCCGGGTGGCCCCCGGTTCCCGGAGACGGGCACCCGTGAGATGGTAGCCGTGGCAGGGGAGGTCGTGGGTCTCGCCTGGATCTGCGTTCAGCAGCAGGCGCGCGCCAAATTGCTCGCACAGGGCGAAGGCCCGGGAGGCGAGAACGCGGTACTCCGGGAGGTCCAGGCGGTGCGCACGGAGCTGCACCAGACGCACCCCCTGCTCCAGGGCCAGCCCCATTCGCCGCAGAAAGGCGTCCGTCCCATGCCCTTCGGCGCCTGTCACCAGGCAGAGATCCGGGAGACGCAACGCCGTGATGATGGGACGGTCCGCATCCGGAAAAACGGCGGGGTCCATCACGTCCGGGTACCACCAGGCGAGGGGCTGACCCTCTCGGGAGTGAGGCTCGCCAGCGTAGGCGGTCACCAGATGGACATCGAGCAGGACGCACCGGTCCCCGTAGTCATGTGGCACCTGGATCAGCGGGCGGGCCGTGAGCACCCGCACTCCCAGCTCCTCGTCGAGCTCCCGCCGCAGAGCCTGCTCCACATCCTCCCCAGGCTCGAGCTTACCGCCCGGGAACTCCCAGCGGCCGCCTTGATGGGCCCCGTCCGCCCGTCGGGTGACCAGAATCCGCCCCTGGGGGTCTCTGATGGCCCCCGCCGCAACCTGAATGACGCGCATCTCACCGCGCTCCGTCGGAAGGTCAGGTCCGATACTCGGCGTTGATCCGGACGTAGTCGTAGGACAGATCGCAGGTCAGCACCCGCACGGCCGCGGCCCCCCGTCCCAGGGCGACACGGATGGTGATCTGCCTCGGGGCCACGGCCTCCCGGCCCGCCTGCTCCGTGTAGTCCCGATCCCGCCTGCCTCGGCTCACGATACGAACGTCGCCCAGCCAGACGCGCACCCGGTCGATGTCCAGGCCATCGACCCCTGCGCGGCCGACGGCCGCCAGGATTCGGCCCCAATTGGGGTCCGACGCAAAGAGCGCCGTCTTGACCAAAGGCGAGTGGGCAATGGCGTCGGCAACCCGGCGGGCTTCCGCCGGGTCCCACGCCTCCTCGACAAGGATCGTGACCATCTTGGTCGCACCCTCGCCATCGCGGATGATTGCCGCCGCGAGGTCGGCGCAGACGGCCTCCACCGCAGCGCGGAATGCCCCGTAGTCCGGAGCTTCGGGATCCTCCAAGACCGGATTTCCGAGCGCCCCGGAGGCGGAGAGCACACAGGCGTCGTTGGTCGACGTGTCTCCGTCCACCGTGATCGCGTTGAAGGTGACCGCAACCGCGTCTTTCAGGCAGGTTTTCAGCAGGGAAGGCCCCACTGCCACGTCCGTCGCAAGGAAGGCGAGCAGGGTGGCCATGTCGGGGCGGATCATTCCCGAGCCCTTGGCAATGCCTGAGAGGACCGCCGATCTGCCTGCGACGGTGAGCCGCCGGGAGGCAAGCTTGGGCACCGTATCTGTCGTCATGACGGCGCGCGCTGCCGCCGGCCATCCCTCTTCGCCAAGCCGGCCGAGGGCTTCCGGCAGCGCGGCCTGCAGCTTGGTTACCGGAAGATGCTCTCCGATCACGCCCGTGGAGAATGGGAGAACCTCTTCCCTCCGACACCCCGCGAGGGCAGCCAAGGCCGCGCAGCTGGCCTCGGCGTCTACGATGCCCTGCTCGCCGGTACCGGCGTTGGCGTTGCCGGAGTTGATGAGGAGGAAGCGGGGCGTCGCCGTCTCCAAATGACGCCGGGCCACAAGGACGGGGGCGGCACAGAAGGCGTTGCGGGTGAACACTGCGGCGCTGGAGGTCCCCGGCGGCAGCTCAAACACGACCAAGTCATCCCGCTCGCGGTAGCGGATGCCGGCGGCGGCTGTTCCCAGGCGGACCCCCGGCACAGCCTCCCATTGATCGTGCCGATCTGTCGGACCAAGGGCCGCTGACCGCAAACCTGGCGCGACCGGAGGGTCACTTGCGTCGGATGCGGCCGGCATAGGGTCGCGGGTGCCCTTACGTCAGGCCGCGCGCCCGCAGCAGTGCTTATACTTCTTTCCCGAGCCGCAGGGACAGGGCTCATTGCGGCCCACCTTGCGATGGTCCCGCACGAAGGGCTGCGGCTGGGGAGCGACAGACTCCTCGGCGAGCTCGTCCTCGGCCATGGTCCCGAACCCCTGAAACTCCTCGTGCGTGAACTCGAACTCCTGTTCGTGGGGCACGTAGGGCCCCATCTGTCCTGCATCCGGCGACGTCTGGATCTGCAGCTTCGAGAGGGTCATCACCACCTCCTGCTTGATGCTGTCCAGCATGGCCGTGAACATCTGGAAGGCCTCGCGCTTGTACTCCTGCTTCGGGTCCCGCTGGGCGTAGCCGCGCAGATGGATGCCCTGGCGCAAGTAATCCATGGCAGCCAGGTGATCCTTCCAGTGGGTGTCGAGGGTTTGCAGCATGACCGCCTTCTCGAGCTGACGCATCACATCCGCGCCGACCACCTTCTCCTTGTCGACATAGCGTTCGGCGACGCGGTCTGCGATACGCATTCGCAGTGTCTCCTCGTGCAGGGCATGGTCCTCGTCGAGCCACCGGGCGACGGGCCATTCGCCGCCGAAGTTCTCCTCGAGCGCCTTCTCGAGACCGGGGACGTCCCACAGCTCCTCGAGGCTCTCAGGAGGGATGCAGGTGTCGATCAGCCGCCCCAGGAAATCTTCCCGCATGGCGGTCACCATGTCCGAGACGTCGGTTGCGTCCATCAGCTCGCGGCGTTGCCGGTAGATGACCTTGCGTTGGTCATTGGCGACATCGTCGTACTCGAGGAGTTGTTTGCGGATGTCGAAGTTGCGTCCCTCGACCTTGCGCTGGGCGTTCTCGATGGCCTTGGTCACCCAGGGGTGCTCGATCGCCTCCCCCTCCTGCATGCCGAGCTTCTGCATCATGGTCCCGACGCGCTCTGAGGCGAAGATGCGCATCAGGTTGTCTTCGAGGGACAGATAGAAGCGGCTGGAACCGGGGTCGCCCTGGCGGCCGGATCGGCCGCGCAGCTGGTTGTCGACGCGCCGGGACTCGTGCCGCTCGGTCCCCACCACGTGGAGACCGCCGGAGCCGATGACGCGGGCGTGACGGTCCTTCCACTGCGTCCGGATCTTGTCCGTCCCGGCGGCATCCGCATTGGCCAGCAGCTCCGCTTCCAAGTTGCCCCCGAGCACGATGTCGGTGCCTCGGCCCGCCATGTTCGTCGCAATGGTGACCGCCCCCGGTCGACCGGCCTGGGCGATGATGCCGGCCTCCCGCTCATGTTGCTTGGCATTCAGGACCTCGTGCTTGATCTCGTCCTTCTTGAGCAGGCCGGAGATCAGCTCAGAGGTCTCGATGGATGCCGTACCCACCAGCACCGGCTGCCCGCGGCGGACGCAGTCCTGGATGTCGTCGGTGATTGCCCTGTATTTCTCGGTCTGCGTCAGATAGACCAGGTCGCCCATGTCGTTCCGGATCATAGGCATGTTGGTGGGGATGACCACCACCTCGAGACCGTAAATCTGCTGGAATTCAAAGGCCTCCGTGTCGGCGGTGCCCGTCATCCCTGACAGCTTGGGATAGAGACGGAAGAGGTTCTGAAAGGTGATAGAGGCGAGGGTCTGGTTCTCCGGCTGAACAGGTACCCCCTCCTTCGCCTCTACCGCCTGGTGCAGCCCCTCGGACCAGCGCCTCCCGGGCATGGTGCGGCCGGTGAACTCGTCGACGATGATGATCTGTCCGTCCCGGACGATGTACTCGACGTTCTTGTGGTAGAGCGCATGGGCCCGCAGCGCCGCGTAGACGTGGTGCATAAGCACGATGTTGGAGGGGTCGTACAGGCTCTCGCCCTCCTCCAGGACGCCTAGCTCTGTCAGCATCTCTTCAACGTGCTGGTGGCCTTCCTCGCTCAGGAATACCTGGTGCGCCTTCTCGTCCACCGAGAAATCCCCGGGCCCGAAGTCGGGCTGGCCCTCCTCGTTGGTGATGGGAGGCTGCCGCGTGAGGCGCGGGATGATGCGGTCGATCTGCCGGTAGAGCTCAGTGCTGCCTTCAGACGGGCCTGAGATGATCAGCGGGGTGCGCGCCTCGTCGATCAGGATCGAGTCCACCTCGTCAACGATGGCGTAAAAGGGGTCGCGCTGGACCCGCTGCTCGGCGACGAACGCCATGTTGTCGCGCAGATAATCGAAGCCGAACTCATTGTTAGTGCCGTAAGTGATGTCGGCCTCGTAGGCCTCCTTGCGGGTCACCGCCCGCAGGTGGCGGTAGCCCTCCCCCTCCGGCGGGTCGTAAGAAGGATCGTAGCGGTAGGAGGCGCTGTCCGGCCCGAGCCCGCCGGATGAGTTGATCACCCCAACCGAGAGGCCGAGAAAGTGATACACACGGCCCATCCACTCGGCGTCGCGCCTCGCCAGGTAGTCGTTCACCGTGACCACGTGAACCCCTTTGCCAGGGAGCGCGTTCAGATAGGCCGCCAGGGTAGCCACCAGGGTCTTGCCCTCGCCGGTGCGCATCTCGGCGATCTTGCCGTCGTCGAGCACCATGCCCCCGATCAGCTGGACGTCGAAGTGACGCATCCCGAGGACGCGCCACGCCGCCTCGCGGCCGACGGCAAACACCTCGGGCAGAAGGTCGCCACGCGCAACACCCTGCTCAAGACGATCACGAAACGCGACGGTCTTGGCGGCCAGCTGCGCGTCCGTGAGCTCTTTTACATCGGGCTCGAGCGAGTTGATGCAGGCAACGGTCTTCGACATCCGCTTGACAAGGCGCTCGTTGCGGCTGCCGAATATCTTCTTGAGTAAGTTGTTCGCCATTAAGGCAAGTCACCGGACAGGTAAAATAGCGGAAGGATAACCGAAAAGCCGCAGCTACGCAGTTCGTGGCAACCGACGGCCGCCGGCAGGTCGGGCGGCTGTTCCGGGCCACCCATCGGGGCGGGGTATTCAGCCCAGAAAATGGCAAGATCGATCCAGCATGCGTCCTGGTACCTTCGTTCCGGTGACGCGGTTTCGAGCCTCGTCGCAGCCACCAGGCGGGACGCCGAGCTCCTGACGGCGGTCCGGCGCGTCCTTCCCCCGCCCCTCGACCGTCATTGCCTGCATGCCACCCTCGATCACGGGGAATTGGTCCTGACAACCGATGCTCCGACCTGGGCATCCCGTCTCAGATTCGCGACACCCGACCTCCTGACGACTCTCGCCGGCAAGGAGTTCTCGGTAGGGTGCTGCCGGATTCGGGTTCAGCCCTCCCCACCACCCCACGCCGCAGGCGAGGGGAAGCAGCGCGGAGCACGATTGTCTCCCGCCGCCGCCCGCCACCTGGCGGAGGCGGCGAGGGCGACGGAGGACCCGGAATTGGCCGAGGCACTGCGCCGGCTTGCCAGAGCCGGCGGTGATCGAGGCTAGGGAAGCACCAGTGCATTCCCGTTGCGCCCGGCCCGCGTCATAAATCAACGCGTTGCAGGGCACCCGGCGCGGGAAGCCGCATGGCCCGGCGTCTGCCCTAGGAGGCAGCCACAGGCTGGATGTAGGAGATGGGTGCCGGCTCTGCGTCCTCGAAGGTGGCTTCCTCCCACGCCGTTGCGTCGGCCATCAGGGCGCGAAGCAGGCGGTTATTAAGGGCGTGCCCGGACTTGTGCCCTCGAAAGGCGCCGATGAGGGAGTGGCCGAGGAGGTAGAGATCGCCGATGGCGTCCAGAATCTTGTGCTTGACAAACTCGTCCTCGTACCGCAGACCCTCTTCGTTAAGGACCCGATAGTCGTCCACCACCACTGCATTGTCGACACTGCCGCCTAGCGCAAGGTTTTGCTGGCGCAGCGCTTCGATGTCCCGCAGGAACCCGAAGGTCCGGGCTCGGCTTACCTCCTTTACAAAGGAGGTCGACGAGAAGTCCATCGTTGCCGACTGGGCTCGAGAGGTAAAGGCTGGGTGATCGAAGTCGATCGAGAAGGCGACCTTGAAGCCCTCATACGGCTCAAACTCAGCGAGCTTGTCGCCGTCCTCGACCCGCACGCGGCGTCGGATTCGGATGAAGCGTTTTGGCCGATTCTGCTCCTGGATCCCCGCCGACTGGATGAGGAAGACGAAAGGCCCCGCGCTGCCGTCCATGATGGGCACTTCCGGGGCGCTCACATCGACGTAGGCGTTGTCGATGCCCAGGCCGGCAAAGGCGGACAGCAGATGTTCCACCGTGGAGATACGAACCCCGTCCTTGATCAACGTGGTGGACAAGCGGGTGTCCCCGACATTAGCAGGCGAGGCCTGAATCGCAACCGGCTCGGTCAGGTCGACCCTCCGAAAGAGGATCCCGGTGTCCGGCACAGCGGGCCGTAAGGTCAGTAGTACCTTATCGCCCGTATGCAGCCCGACACCGGTAGCCCGGATAATGTTCTTCAGGGTTCGCTGCCTAATCATTGCTCGGTCTCCCGTCGCATCCCAGGTTCTTCGCCGGGGCAGCCGGTCGACGCGTGCGGTGCCGACGGATCGTGGCAACTACGCATTGGCGCACGGCCTGTGTTACCCTTCGCGATCCCGCAGCGGCCGTCATGCGGCGACGGCGGGACGTTGGCCCCACGCTAAGGGTTTTCCCGCATTTTTATCAGCAACGAACTGCGTTTGCAAGAAAATTAATTGATTTGTTTCATTATCCTCCTTTGGGGGAAACCCTAGAAATCCGGCATGAGTAGCCCCGTCCGGGCCTTCAATCGGCTTGGCGGCGCAAGAACGCAGGGATGTCCAGGTAATCCAAATCCGTGTCCAGGGCCGGCTCCGCCTGGGCGGCGGCCGCTGCAGCGAAGCCCTTGCGGTAGACGGCTGGTCGGTCCATCCCGCGGTAATCCGGGACGACAGCTTCCGACCGATCGCTCGTCACCAGCCGCATGGTCGGCTCATCCTTGCCCGCCTTGGCGGGCCGCCGCACACCCAAACCCGTGGCAACCACCGTCACCCGCAGCTCGTCTTCGAGCTCCGGATCGATGACGGTTCCGACCACCACAGTGGCATCGTCGTCTGCAAAGTCGCGGACGGTGTTGCCCACCTCGTCGAACTCCCCGATGGTCAGGCTCATTCCGGCGGTGATATTCACCAAAATGCCCTTCGCGCCGGCCAGGTCGATGTCCTCCAGGAGGGGGCTGTTGATCGCAGCCTGGGCGGCTTCGCGGGCCCGGTTTTCACCGGACGCGTTGCCGGTCCCCATCATCGCCGGTCCCATCTCCAACATCACCGTCTTGACGTCCGCGAAGTCCACGTTGATCAGACCGGGCCGGGTAATCAGCTCAGCGATTCCCTGGGTCGCGTGCAGCAGAACGTCGTTTG
>Ga0307417_10000771_pt1 | contig 13066 bp, 7 predicted proteins | sample SalMarWE160210MG_2_FD_202514 | JGI IMG/M metagenome (GOLD analysis project Ga0307417, IMG submission 202514) | Salt marsh sediment microbial communities from the Plum Island Ecosystem LTER, Massachusetts, United States - WE1602-10 | ecosystem: Environmental > Aquatic > Marine > Intertidal zone >...
GCCCGGATCTTCCTGCTGGAGCCGAAGATCCTTTTGGCTGATGAACCCACCTCGATGATCGATGCCTGTTCCCGCGCAACCATCCTGGATATGCTGATGAAGCTGCGTAACGAAACCGGGATGACCCTTATTTTCATCACGCATGATATTGGCCTGGCGTATTACATTTCCGACAGTGTGTATATCATGGAGAAGGGAAAATTAATCGAGAATGGAACTGCGGATCAGGTGATTCTGCATCCAAAGCAAGCCTATACCAAGCGCCTGATCAATGATGTCCCAAAGATCCACGAAGAATGGGATCTCTCAACTGTGTCATAGATTTTCCTTGGTTTTGGATTCAAGCAAAATTACGTAATACCCAAACTTAGCGCCCATGAATGAACTTGGCTAAAAGGAAGCCCAGCTCTTTATTTGAGGGACAGAGAAACCACATTTGACCACCATTAAAGGGATATGTCCTATGAAAATCCGGGATAAGGTCGCGCATTTCCCAAAAATTGGCCTGGTTATACTGGCCTACGTTGCCTTCATCGCATTGGGAATGCCAGATGGCTTGCTGGGAGTGGCATGGCCTTCGATTCGGGCGAGTTTTTCCATTCCCTTGGATGCGATCGGCATATTTCTAGCCGCGGCCGTGGCAGGCTACATGACATCCAGCTTCCTGAGCGGCCCCTTGGTTTCACGGATTGGCGTTGGCCGCATGCTGGCGGCCAGCTGCGCATTGACCGGTGTGGCCCTGATCGGCTACACCCTCGTCCCCGAATGGTGGATGGTGGTTTCCCTGGGCGTGATCGCCGGGTTGGGGGCGGGCGCAATCGATTCCGGTCTTAATACGTATGTCGCCTCGCATTTCGGCGAGGGGTTGATGCAGTGGCTGCATGCCAGCTGGGGCGTTGGCGTGACACTTGGCCCAATCATCATGACCATTGGGTTGAGCACTGTGAACACGTGGCATGCCGGGTACCGTGTCGTGGGCGGTTTCCAACTTGTGCTGGCAGCCTGTTTCGTGGCCACGCTGGCCATGTGGAATCAAAAAGATACATCTGCCGGGATCGAAAAGCCGAAACGCTTGACCGATTACAAAACACCGATGGGAGCGACGCTGCACCAGCCGAAGGTGTGGTTAAGCATCCTGTTGTTTTTCCTGTACGTTGGCGCTGAAAGTTCGCTCGGCATCTGGACCTACAGTCTGCTGACCGAATCTCGCGGCATCGACCCGACTGTGGCGGGATTTTTTGCCGGCAGTTATTGGGCGATGTTTACAGTGGGTCGGTTGGTGGCAGGCGTATTTGCAAAAAGCCTCGGGGTTAATATGCTGGTGACGGGTGGCTTGATTGGCGCCCTGTCAGGTGTGTGCCTGCTGATCTGGAATCCAACAGCTATGGCAAACCTGCTGGCCGTGGCCTTGATCGGCTTTGCGATAGCCCCGATCTTCCCGGCATTGATGTCCGGCACCAGCCAGCGGGTGACTGACCATTATGCAGCCAATACCATCGGCTTGCAAATGACTGCAACTGGTCTTGGGACTGCGGTGATCCCCAGTCTGTTGGGCGTGCTGGCGAACCGGATTTCACTGGAAGTCATCCCGATCTGTTTTGGAGTGGTGTTCCTGACCTTGTTTGGAATATTTCGATTATCCATGGCACCCAAGAAAATCTCTCAGGAAAAAACAGTATGAATATCCAATCTTTGACAGGCGCCTGGGAATTTCGCCAGGCAGGTACGGAAGAATGGCTGCCCGCCAGCGTCCCCGGCGGCGTGCATACCGATTTACTGGCCTTAGGCCGCATCCCTGACCCATTTGTGGGCGATAACGAAAAGCACGTGGCCTGGGTGGCTGAAGCAAACTGGGAGTATCGCTACCAGTTTGACGCCACTCCCGAGCTTTTGGGCCAAGCGCACATCTGGCTGGTCTGTGATGGGTTGGACACACTCGCAACCGTCAGCCTGAACGGTAGCGAGTTGGGTCTGGCCGACAACATGTTCCGCCGGTATCAATGGGAAGTCAAGCAATTATTAAATGCGAAAGGCGCGAACGTTTTAACGATCAGCTTTTCATCACCGGTGAAATTTGCAGCAGAAAAGCAAGCCCTTCGTCCTCTACTGGGCGTCGCTCAAGCAATCCCCGGTGGCTCCCATCTGCGCAAGGCTCCATGTCAATTTGGCTGGGATTGGGGGCCACAACTCCCGCCGATCGGCATCTGGAAGGATATCCGCCTGGAAGGCTACAGTGAGGGGCGCTTCGCCGAGGTCCATCTGCGCCAGGATCACGCCAAAGGACAAGTGGCGGTCGAGGTGCAGGTCGCCATCCAACACTGGGGAGAGGCCCCGCTCGCCTCGATCGTACGTATCACCTCACCGGACGGCGAAATCCTTGAAAAAGAAGCTGCCATTAACACTCAAGGTGGTGTCACCGTGAAGGTACCAATCCCCAAACCTGAACTTTGGTGGCCCAACGGTTACGGCGGGCAACCACTCTATCAGGTGGAAGTCTCTCTCGTGCACCATGATGATTCCCAAACAGAACCGCTGGATCAACATGTGTACCAGGTTGGGCTGCGCAGGATTGAATTGCGCCAACAAGAAGACCAATGGGGACGCTCCTTTGTCTTTGTAGTAAACGGCACCCCGATCTTCGCCAAAGGCTCCAACTGGATCCCGGCCGATTCCTTTCCCACCCGTATTACGGATCATTTCCTGGAAGGCCTGATTCGTTCAGCGACCGAATCTCACCAGAACATGCTGCGCGTCTGGGGCGGCGGGTTTTATGAAGAAGAACGCTTTTACGATCTCTGCGATCGTTACGGTATCCTGGTCTGGCAGGAGTTTGTCTTTTCATGCAGTATTTACCCATTGGATGAGCCTGTCTTCCTGGAAAATGTCCGGGTGGAGGCAATCGAGAACATCCGCCGTCTCCGTCATCGCGCCAGCCTGGCGCTGTGGTGCGGAAATAATGAGATGGAATGGGGTTGGGTGGAGTGGAACTGGAACCGCCCCGAACTGCAGGATTTGAGGGCTGCTTATGACCGGTTTTTCCACGAAACTCTGCCCGCCTGGTGCCGGGCCGAAGACCCGGATCATTCCTATTGGCCAAGCTCACCCTCTTCCGATATTCCATTCGATGATCCGAATGGTCAGCACCAGGGCGATTCCCATTATTGGGACGTTTGGCATGGCAGGCAACCTTTTACCTCTTATCGCAACCAATACCCGCGCTTCATGAGTGAGTTCGGCTTCCAGGCACTGCCACCCCTGGCGACCATCCGCAGCTATGCGGACGAGGCCGATTGGAACATGACCTCCTACATCATGGAGCAACACCAAAAGAATGCCAGTGGAAATTCCCTGATGGTTGGCCAGATGTTGGATACATTCCGGTTACCCAAGGATTTTGTCTCATTGGTCTACCTGAGCATGGTGCTCCAAGCGGAAGGCATCCGTTACGGCGTGGAACATTGGCGTCGCCATCCAGATCGAGTCGCCGGAATCCTGTACTGGCAGCTCAATGACTGCTGGCCAGTCGCTTCCTGGTCCAGCCTGGATTACTTCGGGCGTTGGAAGGCGCTGCATTATGCTGCACGCCGTTTCTATGCGCCGGTGATGCTTTCCATCGAAGACAAGCCGCCCGAACAGGCAGTATACGTATCCAATGATTTGCTTGAGCCATGGGAAGGGACCGCGCACTGGTCGTTGGAGACATTTGCCGGGGAGGTCGTGACCTCGGGACAGGCGCCAGTCAAGGTCGCTCCGCAAACTGCGATCCAGGTATGCGGGATGGACTTTTCTGACCGAATCTCGGATGACAACATCCGCCAGATGGTTTTTATCGTCGAACTATGGCAGGGAGAACGGTTTGTTACCCGGCAAACCGCGGGATTCGCTCCAATCAAGCACTTATCGCTCACCGACCCGGTCGTGAGCGTGAATATGCGTGGCGAGAGGCGCGAATTGGTCGTTGAACTGACCTCCCGCTCTCTGGCGCTCCTGGTGGAAGTATCTCTGGATGGTTCCGAGGTTATCTTCAGCGACAACTACTTTAACCTGCCTGCTGGACGAACAACCCGGATTTCCTGTCCCATGCCTGCCGGCTGGACATTGGATCAGGCGAAAAAAGCATTTCGCCTCTGCTCTGTTTTCGACTCTTACTCCCACGGCGCTTTAGGTTGATTTCCTTGAATTACCAAATCATCATTTGATACCTTCATATCCGATTTCAGCACCCACCTCCCCACGAAAGATGGGCATCCAGAAAGGTTTGAGCCATGAATAAAATTAACGACTTGGTTAAAAAAATGTCGCTGGAAGAAAAAGCCGCCCTATGTACTGGAGCCAGTCCATGGTCGACAACTCCAATCGAAAGTCTGGGCCTGCCGGAATTGACCGTTTCGGATGGACCACACGGCGTGCGGCGGGTGGCGGACGTCAGTAACATGATTGCAGCGAGCCTACCCGCCACCTGTTTCCCAACTGCCTCCTGCATGGCCTCCACCTGGAATGTGGATTTGATCCATGCTATGGGACAGGCACTGGCTGAAGAGTGCATCGCCTTGAAGGTTGACGTAATCCTCGGTCCCGGTGCGAACATGAAGCGCACCCCACTGGGAGGGCGCAATTTCGAATATTACTCCGAGGATCCCTACCTCGCCGGACAAATGGCCGCCAGCTTTATCAACGGCGTGCAAAGCAAGGGCGTGGGCACCTCTCTCAAGCATTTCGCTGTTAATAACCAGGAGACCCGACGTCTCAGCATCAGCTCAGAAGTGGATGAACGCACCTTGCGAGAGATTTACCTGCCCGCCTTTGAGACTGCCGTTAAAAAAGCAAAACCCTGGACGGTGATGTGCGCTTACAACAAGCTCAACGGCACCTACTGCTCCGAGAATCACAGGCTGCTTGTGGACATCCTCAAGGACGAGTGGGGGTTCGAAGGCTTTGTCGTTTCCGACTGGGGCGCTGTACACGACCGGGTGACCTCCTTGAAAGGCGGCCTGGATCTGGAGATGCCAGGCCCGAGAGAACGGCGAGTCACAGCAGTCATTGAAGCCGTCCGCTCTGGCGCATTGAGCCAATCCGTGCTGGACGAGTCAGTACACCGAATTCTGGAGATCGTCTTCAAAGCTGCCGAGACATCCAAAGGTGGTTCATTTGACACCGCTATACACCATGCCCTTGCACGCCGAATTGCTGCGGAGGGCATGGTTTTGCTAAAAAACAACGGTATTCTCCCTTTGGGTGACGAGAAGCATATTGCCGTTATTGGTCGCGCTGCCAAAGAGGCGCACTTCCAGGGCGGAGGCAGCTCGCATATCAACCCGACCCAGGTGGATAATCCGTTCGAAGAGCTAAAAAAATTGGCCGGGGATGCCGAGTTGAGCTATGCCGAGGGCTATCCAATGGATGACAGTTTCGACCAGGCAATGATTGACGAGGCCGTAAAAAACGTCCGCGCCGCCAAAGTGGCCCTGCTTTATCTTGCCCTGCCGGAATCTAAAGAGTCGGAAGGCTACGACCGGCCTGACCTCGACCTGACCCCGCAACAAGTTGCCCTGATAAAGGCCGTTACCGCAGTCCAGCCCAAGACCATCGTCATCCTAAATAATGGTGCCCCGGTGGTTATGAGCGAATGGATAGACGGCACGGCTGCCATCCTCGAGGCCTGGATGATGGGGCAGGCTGGCGGAGGGGCAATTGCCGACATCCTCTATGGAAAGGTTAACCCCTCTGGCAGGTTGGCGGAGACTTACCCGCTAAAACTAGCAGATACACCCGCCCACATCAACTTTCCTGGAGGAAATGGCGAGGTGCGCTACGGCGAGGGCATCTTCATTGGTTATCGGTATTATGATGCCAAAGAAGTCCCCGTGCAATTCCCCTTTGGTTACGGTATGAGTTACACCACTTTCGTTTTCAAGAACCCCAAAGTTTCAGCAGCTACCTTCAGGGATGTGGATGGTCTGACTATTTCTGTGGATGTGACCAACAGCGGTCAGGTGGCCGGCAAGGAAGTGGTCCAGGTCTACGTGCATGATCACAAATCCAGATTGGTCCGCCCATCCAAAGAGCTTAAGGGCTTCGCAAAAGTTGCGCTCCAACCTGGCGAAACCAAGACCATAACCCTGGAACTCGATTTTCGCGCCTTTGCCTATTTCCACCCGGCTTACAAGCAGTGGATCACCGAGGATGGGGAGTTCGACATCCTGATCGGGGCATCCGCAGCTGATATTCGCTGCACCCAGACCGTTACCCTGCAATCTACCCTGGAGTTGCCCTCCATCCTGAGCCAGGAATCGACTGTGCACGATTGGATGGATGATCCGCGAGGCAGACAAATCTTTGCTCCGCTTTTTCAGCAAATAACAGCCCAGATGCAGGCCAGGTTTGGTGGGGGCGAAGACGATGCTACCGGAATGGATCCCATGGGTTTTTTGATGGAGATGCCTTTGACGGAATTACTCTACTTCCAGGGAAGTCCCCAGACAAAATCGCCCGAAGAAATGGTGGCTGGATTACTTTCCCAGGTTTTCGGAGCAGATCGATAGCTGGCCTGCTTTCGTATCCTGTGGGAGAGTGCTGGGATAAGTTGCAGGAGGAGGTTCTTTTTCCAATCAACGAATTCTGGCGGGATGGATAGCGCTCACGATCCGTTGATATGGGTGTATTCCTTAATACGTGTTACCTACACCTCAAAGCGTCGTTTTTTCGCTCCGATGTTATCAGGGCAACCATGATCGACAACAAAAAACTGAACTATTACCTGGCTGCGTGGAATCTTTCGAACCCGCAGCTTCTCACACAGACGGAGACCAGTCACATCTACACCGTCAAGCACAATACCGAAACAGTTATCCTCAAACTGCTGTCGCCATCAGAGACGGAAGAGCAGAGTGGCGCGGTGGCGCTGCGCTATTTTGATGGTTGTGGAGCGGTGCGTCTACTGCGTTTCGACGAAGCTGCACAACTGGTGGAATACGCCGCTGGCAAGGAACTTGTAACGCTGGTCGAGCGCGGTGAGGATGAAAACGCCACGCAAATCATTGCGCAGGTGATCAAGCAACTTCACGGTGTTCATCAGGATATTCCCACCAATGGTTTATTCCTGCTTGATCGCTGGTTTGAGGCGTTGTTCAACAAAGCTGCGGCGGATCGGCAAGCGGGCATCGAGTCTATCTATGTACGGGGTGCCTCCCTCGCCGAGCAGTTGCTCGCTGACCAGTGCGATGTGCGGGTTTTGCATGGAGACATTCATCATCGCAATATCCGGCAGTCCTCGCGCGGTTGGCTCACCTTCGACCCCAAAGGCCTGGTTGGCGAGCGCGCTTACGACTGCGCCAACGCGCTCTGTAACCCGGCTATGCCCGAGATCGTCCATAACGAAGCCCGCCTGCTGACCAACGCCGCAATCCTTGCGGATGCGCTCGAAATCGACCAGTCGCGCCTGCTGGCGTTCACCTACGCTTACGCCTGTCTAAACGCGAGTTGGTGGTCACGGGGCACCGGGGCGGAAGATGCCGTGCAGTGGTCGCTCGACGTCGCTATGATCATCGAGCCGCACATCGAGCTGTTGTGATGCAAAACCCGGGATTGCATATTAGCGTCGCCTAATGGCGCGATTTTCAATGATTGTGTCTTCGCGGCTGATGGAGTAAGTTTGATAATTGGAGAGGCAAAATGGATGTTTTAGAAGCAATACGCAAGCGAAGAAGTGTCCGCCGATACACGGAAGATTCTATTCCCAAAGTGGATTTGGAGACCATCGTTGATGCCGGGCGATTGGCGCCAACAGGAAGTAATCGGCAACCGTGGGATTTTGTGATTGTAACCGACCGGGACATGATCACACAATTCAAAATATCGGGCACCTGGATTACGAGTGCGGGTGCGGTGATCGTTGTGGTTATGGATCCCCAATCTCGCTGGTGGGTAGAAGACGGCGCAGCCGCTATCGAGAATATGCTTCTGGCGTGTACGGCTCAGGGATATGGAGCTTGTTGGGTGGAGGGGGATGCCTTGTCACACGAAGAGCAATTCAAAACGCTCTTGGAGGTTCCGGCGGATAAGCGAGTGATGGCCTTGATTCCAATTGGCGTAGCGGCAGAAACTCCGACACCGGAAAAGAAACCCCTGGAGCAGGTACTCCATTGGGAGAAGTATTGAGTGGGAATGGTTGCGAATACCAATGGAAAGGAATTGAAGTGACCGGTAGCGGAATGGAGTATACCCACCGGAGCGCGCCAAACGGGGTAGCTATTTTTTTCTTTCACACCAAGGAGATTAATCATGAGACGCTCTTTAGGTCGTTCCGGAATCGAAGTAAGTGCATTGGGTATGGGATGTTGGGCAATTGGCGGTCCATTTTGGGCCGGGGAGACGCCCCTCGGATGGGGGGAGGTAGATGACGAGGAGTCGATCCGAGCCATTCACATCGCCCTGGATCGAGGCGTTGATTTCTTCGATACGGCCAATGTTTATGGCGCAGGTCACAGCGAACGGGTGCTCGGCCGCGCGCTCGCCGGTCGCAGGTCGCAGGTTGTCATCGCCACAAAATTCAACGCCGTATTTGACGAAACCACACGTCAGGTGACAGGCGCAGACGCTTCGCCGCAAGGAATCCGCAAGGCTTGTGATGATTCCCTGCGCCGCTTGAATACCAACTACATTGACCTGTATCAATTCCATGATAACGGTTACCCTGCAGAAAAAGCCGCCCCGATCCGGGATACGCTCGAAACGCTGGTGCAGTCAGGTAAGATCCGCGCCTATGGCTGGAGCACCGATTTCGTCGACAGGGCGGAGGTATTTGCCCAGGGACCGAAATGCACCTCCATCCAATTACAGCTTAATGTACTGGATGACAACCCGGCTATGATCGCCTTCTGCGAGAAGCACAACCTGGCTGCCATCAACCGCGGTCCGCTGGCAATGGGGCTCCTAACTGGAAAATATACTTCTGTAACCAAAATCTCAGGCGATGATGTGCGCGGTAAAAAAAGCCCTGAGTGGATGAAATACTTTAAAGATGGCAAACCCAATCCCGAATGGATGTCTATGCGTGAGGCTATCCTTGAAATCCTCACCAGCGAGGGTCGCACGGTGGCACAAGGTGCTCTTGCCTGGAATTGGGCTCGTTCCTCGCAGACTATTCCCATCCCCGGTTTTCGCACCGTAAAACAAGTTGAGGAGAATGCCGGGGCGATGGAGTTCGGTGCGCTGACGCCAGAACAGGTGAGCCAAATTAACGTGATCTTGAAAAGGGCATAGCTATATGCCTGATAAATGCCTGTTCCATAGGAGCACTTATGCGCTACGGCTATTTCGATGATGAACATCGCGAGTATGTAATTACGCAGCCAGATACCCCTTTACCCTGGATCAACTACCTGGGCAGCGAAGACTATTTTGGTCTTATTTCCAATACCGCTGGTGGATATACATTTTTCAAGGACGCCCGCCTACGCCGCCTGACGCGTTACCGCTATAATAACGCCCCGCTGGACATGGGAGGACGTTACATCTACCTACGGGATGATGATAGAACGGATTCAGACAACTCTTTATTCTGGTCGCCGTCTTGGATGCCGGTCCGCCGCCCATTGGACTCCTACGAATGCCGCCACGGGATGGGCTATACCGTCATCAAGTCCAAACTCGCGGGAATTGAATCCCAAACCCGCTATTTTGTCCCGCTTGGTGAGAACCTCGAAATATGGGAGATAACCCTCACCAACCACCGCGATCAGAGCGCCAACCTGTCTGTTTTCTCCGCTATCGAATTCTGCCTGTGGGATGCACTTGACGATGCCAACAACTTCCAGCGCAATTACTCGATTGGCGAAGTTGAGATCATAGATAACGTCATTTATCACAAAAGCGAATACCGCGAGCGCCGCGACCACTTTGCCTACTTTGCTTGCTCAGAAAAACTGGCTGGATATGACACCGACCGCGAAGCTTTCCTCGGTCCATACCGGGGCTGGAATTCGCCCCAGGCAGTGGAAGCAGGCCGGTTGTCCGGCTCGATCGCGCACGGTTGGCAGCCAATTGGGGCACAGCACATCAAAGTTCGTTTGAAGGTGGGCGAACAAAAAAAGATCATTTTCCTGCTTGGTTATCACGAAAACCCCAAGGATGCCAAATTCGATCCGCCCGGTTCACAGACCATCAACAAAAAAACTGCAAAACCGGTCATCGCCCGCTACCTGAACACGGACCAGGTAGAAGAAGCGTTTATCGAACTAAGCAAATATTGGGACCACATTTTAGACAAGTTCACTGTCCACACCCCGGACATTCACACGGATCGCATGCTCAATATCTGGAATGCCTACCAGGTGATGATCACCTTCAACCTGAGCCGTTCGGCCTCCTACTTCGAGAGCGGCGTGGGTCGCGGGATGGGCTTCCGTGATTCGAATCAGGACCTGCTGGGTTTCGTGCACTTGCTTCCGGAACGCGCGCGGGAACGAATTTTGGATTTGGCAGCCACACAACTACCGACGGGGGGTGCCTATCACCAATACCAGCCGCTGACGAAGCGCGGCAACAACGATGTGGGCAGCAACTTCAATGACGACCCGCTCTGGCTGGTGCTTTCGGCGGCTGCATACTTGAAAGAAACGGGCGACTGGAGCATTCTCAAAGAGCCGGTGCCTTACGATAACCAGCCCGGAAGTGAAGAACCGCTTTATCGGCACCTGCAACGATCCATCCGCTATACGACCGAGAGGCTTGGCCCACACGGTTTACCCCTGATCGGCCGCGCCGACTGGAACGACTGTCTTAACCTGAATTGTTTCTCCGAGGCGCCCGGTCAATCCTTCCAGACTACCACCAATAAGGAGGGCAAGGTTGCGGAGAGCGTTTTCATTGCGGGACTGTTCGTCCTTGCAGCCAAAGAGATGGCCGGATTAGCCAGCAATCTGGGGGAAAAGGGTGATATGGAGGCAGCGTTGATTGCGGCTGAGGAAATGGAGCAGGCCATCTGGAAGGCAGGCTGGGATGGTGACTGGTTCCGTCGTGCCTACGATGACTTCGGTCACGTGCTCGGCTCACAGGAAAATGTCGAAGGGCGCATCTTCATCGAACCGCAGGGCATCTGCATTATGGCCGGACTTGGCATTGAAGATGGCCGCGCCAGAAAAGCGTTGGATTCGGTAGCCAGGCATCTGGCCACGCCGCATGGCATCGTCCTGCACCAGCCTGCCTTCACAAAGTACTATGTACACCTGGGAGAAATCTCATCCTATCCACCAGGATACAAGGAAAATGCGGGAGTTTTCTGCCATACCAACCCATGGATCATGATCGCCGAAGCAATGATCGGTCACGGCGACCGCGCTCACGATTATTACCTGCGCATCAACCCATCGGCACGTGAACAGATCAGCGAGGTGCATCGTTGCGAGCCATATGTATCCGCCCAGATGATCGCGGGAAAAGATGCGGCCGGATTTGGCGAGGCCAAGAACTCCTGGCTGACAGGCACCGCTGCCTGGAATTACGTCGCCATCTCACAGTGGATCCTCGGCATCCGCCCAACCTATGACGGACTGCGGGTCGCGCCGGTTATACCGTCGGCGTGGAGTGGCTTCGAGGCAATCCGCAACTACCGGGGAGTTCGATACATCATTCAGGTGCAGCGGAAAGGTCCGGGGGGGACAGTCTCGCTCAAGGTTGATGGGAAACCCGTTACCGGCAACGTCATCCCCCTCCCATCAGCGGGGACAAAGGAAGTACATGTTAACGTGAGGCTTGCATGACCCGGTACGGTTATTTCGACGATAACGCGAAAGAATACGTAATTACCCGCCCCGACACACCAAGTTCGTGGAGCAACTACCTTGGTTCAACCGAATACGGCGCAATCATCAACAACAACGCCGGCGGTTACAGCTTTTACCAATCGGGCGCTCGCGGACGCTTCCTTCGATTGCATTTCAACAGCGTCCCGCTCGATCAGCCAGGCCGCTATTTTTACCTGCGAGATAACCTCAATGGCGATTACTGGTCGGCATCCTGGCAACCTGTGGGCAAGTCGCTCGATCAATACCGATCCACCTGTCGTCACGGCACAGCCTACACGATCATCGCATCGAGCTATTCGGGCATTGCCACCGAGACCACTTATTTTGTCCCGCTTGGCCAGAACTTCGAATACTGGCAACTGAAAGTCACCAACAAAAGTCCTCTTACCCGGGACCTATCGCTCTTCTCATTTTGCGAATTTACCAACCAGTGGGACACCTACCAGGATTCGGTCAACCTGCAATACTCGCTCTTTATCGTGCGCGGCGAATTAACCAAGGACCAACTCCTGCGGATTGCCATCCAGGATAATCTGACTCCTGACTTGGAATCTTGTAACAAACCCGACCTGGCAATGCACACCTGGATGGGCATGGCCGGTGCGACCGTGGATGGCTTTGACAGCTGTCGAGAATCTTTCCTGGGGCCATATCGCGACTATCACAACCCGCTGGTCGTAGAAAAAGGTAGGTGCACGGATAGTTGTGTCTACGGCGACAATGCCTGTGGCACTTTGCAAACCAACCTTACACTCCAGCCTGATGAAAGCCGCGAGGTGCTGATCCTGCTCGGCATCGGCGATGCGCGCACCGCTGGGAAAAGAATCTTCGCGGAATTTGGATCGTACGAACGCGCCGAGATCGAACTGCAAAAACTGAAGGAAAAGTGGCATGCCAAACTCGACAGCCTCAGCGTGGAAACTCCCGATGATGAATTCAACCATACCATCAATGTTTGGGGGTTGTATAACTGTCTGGTGACCTTTGCCTGGTCACGAGCCGCAAGCCTGGTCTATAATGGCGAGCGCGACGGGCTAGGCTTCCGTGACTCAGTGCAGGATATCCTCGGCGTGATAGCCGCTGTCCCTGAGGAAGCCCGCCAACGTCTGGAACTGATGCTGACTGGCCAACTCGCCAATGGCGGCGCGCTGCCCATCGTCAAACCGTTCGAACATCACCCCGGTCACGAAACCCCACCCGCCGATGAGGAATATCGCTCAGATGATTGCTTGTGGTTCTTCAATGTCGTGCCCACCTACGTA
>Ga0307417_10000772_pt1 | contig 13065 bp, 13 predicted proteins | sample SalMarWE160210MG_2_FD_202514 | JGI IMG/M metagenome (GOLD analysis project Ga0307417, IMG submission 202514) | Salt marsh sediment microbial communities from the Plum Island Ecosystem LTER, Massachusetts, United States - WE1602-10 | ecosystem: Environmental > Aquatic > Marine > Intertidal zone...
AATGGCGCGAGGTCTATGGCCAGTTGGCAACGCAGGTCAAGGAACTGGGCTGGAAGGTTGGCGAGGCCATGCCGCTGACCGAGGAGGCGAAACCCGCCGACTACGCGAATCTTCATCAAGCGCTATTGCCCGGTTTGCTGGGAAACCTTGGCATGCTGACCGAGGAAGGTCTCTATCTCGGCGCGCGCGAAACCAAGTTCCTGCCCTTCCCCGGCTCCGGCGTGAAGAAGAAGCCGAAGTGGGTGATGGCGGCCGAGATCGTCGAGACCCGCCGGGTCTACGCCCGTACCCTCGCCCGCATCGAACCGGACTGGGTCGAGCAAGCGGCCAGGCACCTGCTCAAGGTCAGCTATTCCGACCCGCACTGGGCCAAACGGCCGGCCCACGTCGCCGCCAGCCTACGCGCCACGCTCTACGGCCTGCCGGTGGTGAACGGGCGCAAGGTGCACTACGGCCCGACCGACCCGGTCAAGGCGCGCGAGATCTTCATCCGCTCGGCCCTGGTCGAAGGCGAGTACGACACCCGTTCCAGCTTCTTCGGCCACAACCGAAAACTGCTTAATCAGATCGAGGAAATGAGCCACCGCGCACGCAACGCCCGGATATCGGTCGACGAGGAGGACCTGTACCGCTTCTTCGACGACCGTATCCCGGAAGGCATCCACAACGGCGCGGCATTCGAGAAATGGCTGCGCGAAGCGGAGGCCCGATCGCCCAAACTGCTGCATCTGCGCCGCGAAGACCTGCTCCGGGAACGCGGCGCCGACGTGCGCGACTTTCCCAAGGAACTGGACCTTGGCGGCGTGAGGTTCGCCCTTGCCTACCGCTTCGATCCCGGTACCGAGGACGACGGCGTCACCCTGTTGGTGCCGTTGGCGGCGTTGAACCAGGTACCGGCCGCGCGCTGCGACTGGCTGGTTCCGGGCCTGCTGGAGGAAAAGGCCCTGGCCCTGATCAAGGCTCTGCCGCAGTCGGTACGGCGCGCATTCGTGCCGGTGCCGGAATTCGCCCGCGCCGCCGCCGAGGCGCTGCAGCCGTGCGACACCCCCCTCACCGACGCCCTGGCCGATTTCCTGACAAAGAAAACCGGCCAGGCCATCCCGCGCGATGCCTGGCGTCTCGACGCCCTGCCGGTCCACCTGGTCATGAACTACCGCGTTCTGGACGAGAACAACCGCATCGCCGCCGAAGGCCGCGACCTCGCCGAACTACGCCGTAAATTGGGCAGTGAAGCGACCCGCAGTCTGCGACAGGCGGCCGCGCCGAACGAACGCGATGGCATCACGCGCTGGGATTTCGGCGATCTGCCGGCACAGGTCGAGTTGACCAGCGGCGGACGCAAGGTGGCGGCCTATCCGAGCCTGGTCGAGGACAGCGGCCAGGTTGACCTCAAGCTCATCGACAGCCCGGCCGTGGCCCGCGAGAGCCATCGCCGTGGCGTCTGCCGGCTGATCTGGAAGGCCTTTCCGGACCTGCTCAAACAGGTCGAGAAGGATATGGCTACCCGCCTCAAACCGGCCGCCATGCAATATGCCCTGATGGACAAGGCCCTGACCCTGAACCAATTGCTGGCCGATGTCCTGTATTCCGCCTGCCGGGCCGTGCTTCCGGTCGATCCGGTAGAGCTGCGGCAACAGAATGCATTCGACAGCGCGGCCCAAACCGCACGGCCGCGCCTGGCCGAGCAAGCCAGGGAAACCGCCCGGCTGGCCGCCGAGTGCATCGATCACGGCCGTCGCCTGAGCCAGCAGTTGGCGCGGCCGTTGCCGTCGAAGGCGGCGGCAGAGGATATGCGCGCTCAACTCAAGGGGCTGGTCTTCCCCGGCTTCGTCGCCAAACTCGCCTCCGCCACGCTGATCCATGTGCCGCGCTACCTCAAGGCCATGGAGCGGCGCCTGGAAAAACTGCCCAGCCGCCCCGAACGCGACGCCCAGATGATGCGCTCGATGGCACCGCTGCTGGGTCAGTGGCAGGCCCGCTGCCGGCGCGAGGAGCAGACCACCGGCCTGAGCGCGGAGACCGAGGACTTCGGTTGGCAGATCGAGGAGTTGCGGGTATCTTTATTTGCTCAAGAATTGAGGACGCCGGAACCTGTGTCGGTGAAACGCCTCGAGAAACGCTGGGCAGAGCTGATAGCGAAATAGACCTAACCCGCCAACTCTGCTGTTAAGCCTCAAGTTTCGCCAATACATGTCGTTAACCGGCGGCAAACGCCAACAACAAGGAAATCGCATGAGCCTGATCCAGGCATTCCGGCGTCGGGTGGCGGCCAAAGTTCTGGTCGCTGCAGCAGCCGTGTTTGTGGTCGAACTGAGCGCCAGTTACCTCGTCTCCCATTTCCGGTCCCGTGCACTCTCCGACGATCTTCAAGGCGAGCACGTGGCCAGTGTCGCCGACAACTATTTCGACAGCCTCAACAAGCTCATGCTCACCGGCGGCATGGACAAGCGCGAAGACCTGCGCAAGACCTTCCTGCAACAACCCAACATACTCGACGTCCACGTCATCCGCGGCGAGGGCGTCTCCAGCCAATACGGCAAAGGCGACGGGGACGAAACCGTTGCCGACGCACTCGACAAAGAAGCCATGGGGAACGGCAAGCAGGCCAAGGTGATCACCGACAGCGACCAAGGCCGACGCCTCACCGTGGTCCAACCCTACAAGGCCACGTCTTCGACCCGAGGCGTGAACTGCATGCAATGTCACACCGTGCCGGAAGGTACGGTCCTGGGCGCGGTGCGCATCACCTACGACCTGGCTCCGACCGATGCCCACATCGGCCAAACCGATCTGATGAATGCCCTGATCCAGGTCGCCATGTTCGGCGCCGGCTTCATGTTGCTGATCTGGCTGATGAACCGTTTCATCTCCAAACCCGTCAACCGGCTCGCGGAGACCATGAGTCGCGCCGAGAGCGAATCGGATCTGAGCTTGCGCCTGTCCACCGATGGAGAGGATGAGATTTCGCATGCCGCCGCCAGCTTCAACGGCATGCTGGGCCAGTTTTCCAGCATCGTCGAGCAGGCCCAACGCTGCACTACCCATCTGGGTGACCTTTCCGGGCAACTCCTCAGTTCCGCCACCAACAGCGAACAAGGCACCCAGAAGCAGTTGCTCGATACCGAGAAGTTGAGCCAGGTCCTGGCCCAGCTGGTCGACATCGTCCACGGCGTGACGCGTGACATACAGGAAGCTGCCGAAGCATCCAAGGGCGCCGATGAGAAGGCGAAGCAGGGCTCCAACCAGGCCAAGGATGCCCTCACGGCCATCCAGGCCATGTCGCAACGCCTGCAGGGTGCGGTGAAAGACATCCAATTGGTCGACGAGGACAGCCGCAACATCGGCCGCATCCTGAACCTGATACGTGAGATCGCCGAACAGACCAACCTGCTCGCGCTCAATGCCGCGATCGAGGCGGCCCGAGCCGGCGAGGCCGGGCGCGGCTTCGCCGTCGTGGCGGACGAGGTACGTAACCTGGCCCATCGCTCGGAAAAGGCGACCAGTGAAATCGAAGACATCATCGCCAAGTTGCAGTCGAACGCCCAGCGCGCCGCGGAAACCATCCACGAGGCGGAAAACAGTTCCGCTCAAGGCGTCCAGCAGGTCGAAGCGACCTCGTCGGCCCTGCACGATATATCGGCCACGGTCGGCCAGATCACGGCGATGACGGTGCGCATCGCCGAAAGCGCCCGCGAACAGAACCGGGCCACGGAGGAAATCAACCATATGGTCGGCGACATCGGCGAAATGGCAAAGGCGGCCGCGGTCAGCACGCACCAGGTGCATGAGGCGGCGGAACAGGTGGCCAAGATATCGGATCAGCTCACCGGCGAGGTAACCCGGTTCAAGGCCTGACGCTTAGCGCCTTGCGGCTTTCCAGGCGCGGGTCTTGGCGCTCCAGACCCAGACATAGTGCAGGCCGGACAGGCTCACCAGTAGGCCGGTGGCCATGACTAGATGGCGGATGAAACCGAGTCCCCAACCGAGGGCGAGATCGGCCAGGACCAGCGTTACCAGGACGAACTCGGCCGCCGTCGCGACCTTGCCCCACCAGGTGGGCGCCACTTCGAGTCCCCCGGTCAGGACCCGATAGGCGGCTGCCCCGAGCAGCACCACGATGTCGCGCAATCCCACCAGCAGGGCCAGCCAGACCGGCAGGGCGCCGATCCAGACCAGCATGACCAGGGTCGAGAGCAGCATCGCCTTGTCGGCGATCGGATCCAGCCACGCCCCGAGCACGCTGCGCTGATCGAGCATGCGCGCCAGACTTCCGTCCAACAGGTCGGTCAGGGCGGCGGCGGCGAAAAGCCAGAAAGCCATCTTAAGATCATCCTGCGCCAGGTTCAGCACCACGAAGGGCACCAGGACCAGACGCCCGGTCGTCAGCAGATTGGGCAGGGTCAGGTTGTCACGCCACATGCGGTTTCAAGACCCGGCAGCACGGCGCAGGCATTCGCGGTGGTGGCCGTGGCGATCGTGTCGAGGGTGGCGGTGCGCAGTTCCGCCAGGGTCTCGGCGATGCGGCGTAGTTCGCCCGGCTCGTTACGCCCCTTGCCGATCCAGGCCGGCGGGATGTCCGGGCTGTCGGTCTCGAGCACGATGGCCTCGATCGGCAGTTCGGCGGCAAGGGCACGCAGTTTGCTGGCCCGATCCCAGGTGCAGGCCCCGCCGAAGCCCAGCTTGAAGCCCAGCTTGATGAATTCGTCGGCTTGATGGCGGCTGCCGCTGAAGGCATGGGCGATACCGCCGCGCGGCCGAAAACGACGCAGATGCTTCAGTATCTGGTCGTTGGCGCGCCGGCAATGGAGCAGGACCGGCAGATCGTAATCGCACGCGATCCTGAGCTGCTCCACGTAGAAGAACTCCTGGACCGCGAAGTCGAGCCCGTCGACGAACAGGTCGAGGCCGATCTCGCCCACCGCCACTGGGCGCCAGGCCTCGATCCGCTTGCGGATGGCCGCCAGGTCGGATTCACGATGCACGTCGATGTACATCGGATGCATGCCCCAGGCCGGCACGCAGCCTGGATAGCGCTTGCAGCAGTCGGCGACCGCATCGCAGTTGGCCTCGGTCACCGCCGGGATCACCTGAACCGCGACGCCTGCCTCGACTGCGCGGGTATAGACCGCATCCCGGTCGGCCGAGAATTCGCCGGCATCGAGATGGCAATGAGTATCGACGAGCACGCCGACGCCGTCCGTCAGGGCCATGCGACCAGAAGCTTGGATTCGTTCCAGGCATGGACCCAGGCCGGCATGTAGGTACCCGGATCGATCGGGACTCCCCAGGCATGCACCAGCGGCTTGTCGAGCAGCAGCCACTCGCCATCTTCGTTCACGGCCAGGCCGTTGACGAACCCGTTCGGTGGTTTGGTCTCGATATCGGTCCAGTTGAACGGGTCGATGTAAAGCATGCCGTCGAGGGTATCGATGACCAGCACCGCGTAAGGCAGCCGGGTCGGCCGGCCAGCGTGATCCAGGCGTGGCACCGTGCCGAGGACGATGCGCATGTTGTCCGCCACCACGCCCATCGCCCGCAGCGTCGTGTAATAGGCCACCGTCAGGTCACGCGGCGACGCGGAATGAAGCTTCAGGATTTCGGGCAGACTGCCCCAGTATTGGGTGTTGCCCCACAGGTCGGTATTACTGATCCGGGACAGTGCGTCGAAATAGACGCGTGTCCTCAGGATCTTGTCGCGCAGGGGTTCATCTCGCCCTTTCTCGACCATCTCATGCCAGGTCAGCGCGTCGATCTTCTTCGCGTTGCACGCCTTGGCCGCACTCTCCAGGCTCGCATTTACGACATCTGGGCGCAGCATGCCCGTCTCCCCGGATGGAGGCAGGGCCGCCGACGCGCAGCCGGACAGCAATCCGCACAGCGCGAAAACCAATCCGAACTCACGTATCGACAATTATTGACTCCAATGAATCTCCCCACGCGATGCGATTGTATGCGCCCTGAACCGAACTGGTCCAACACGATGGGCCGTATGTTGCTGAGACTCGGAGTGTATTACGAACATTTCCGCGCATTTTTCGGCTACTCTAAGGCAACTCTTTTTCAAATCCGATTCCTCGAATCGCAAGACCATGTACTCGAAAAAAATCTCCGTTCTGCTCGGCGTCGCCGCCCTGCTCGCCTTATCCGCATGCAGCAAGCTGACCCTGCAAAATTACGACAAGATCACCGTAGGCATGCCTTACGACTCGGTCGTCAAACTGATAGGCAAGCCCGACAAGTGCGACGACGTGGTGGGCGTGCGCAGTTGCGACTGGCACCACGGCAAGGCCTCGGTGCACGTCAATTTCGTCGGTGACCAGGTACTGATCTACTCCTCCAGCAATCTGGAATAACCCACCCGGCCGGCTGTTGCCATGACAATCGGTCCGATCACCCGCGTAGCCTGGGTCCTTACCGCCGTAGCGCTCTTTCTGGTGCTCAAGCTTGGGCTATTGCCGGCCCTGCTGGCCGGCCTGCTGGTCTACGAACTGGTGCACCTGACTTCGCCCATGCTCGCGCGCCGGCTGTCGCACCAGCGCGCCCGCATCGTGGTGGCGGTCGGCTTCGCCATACTGGTGGTCGGCATCCTGGTGCTCGCCATCTCGCTGGCGATCAGCTACTTCGGCGACACCGGGCATTTGTCGACCCTGGCCACCAAGATGGCCGAGATCCTGGAGAACTCGCGCCAGTCACTGCCCGCTTGGTTGCTCGCCTACCTCCCGGACAGCGTCGAGGAGGTCAAGATGAACGTGGTCGTCTGGCTGCGCGGACACGCCGGCGAACTGCAATCCGTCGGCAAGGCGGCCGGGCTGACGCTGGCACACGTCCTGATCGGCCTGGTCATCGGCGCCATCATCGCGGTCCAGGCCACGGTCCGGACCAACGCCATGCGTCCGCTGGCCGCCGCCCTGACCGACCGCGCCGCCATGCTGGCCAAGGCCTTCCGCGACATCGTCTTCGCCCAGGTCCGCATCTCGCTCATCAACACGGTATTCACTTCCATCTACCTGCTCGCCGCATTGCCCCTGTTCGGCGTCGACCTGCCCCTGATCAAGACCATGATCGCGCTGACCTTCGTTGCCGGCCTGCTGCCCGTGATCGGCAACCTGATCTCGAACACGGTCATCGTGGTGGTCAGCCTGGCACATTCGCCACAGGCCGCCTTGGCCTCGCTCGGCTTCCTGATCCTGATCCACAAGGTCGAATACTTCCTCAATGCCCGCATCATCGGCGGCCACATCTCGGCCAAGGCATGGGAGCTGCTGCTGGCCATGCTGGTCATGGAGGCCGCGTTCGGACTCGCCGGCGTGATCGCGGCGCCCATCTTCTACGCCTACATCAAGGCGGAGCTGACCGCCGCCGAACTGGTTTGAGCCCGATGGACGATTTCAAGGCCTTGTGCGGCCGGCTCGGGATGGGCCGGGATCTGCCCTACGATGAGTGTTGGTCGGCGGCACCGGACTTCCTTGAGCTCATCACCGGCCACGTCTTGGCCGCCAAACCGGCGACCATCGTCGAATGCAGCAGCGGCGCGACCACCCTGTTGCTGGCCCGCTGCTGCGAGCTCAACGGCCACGGCAGAGTGGTCAGCCTGGAAAACGGCCCGGAGTTCGCCGCCGCGGCCCGGCGCGAGCTGGCCCGGCACGGCCTGAGCCACCGGGCCACGGTCCTGGACGCGCCGCTTGTCCCAACCCATGCCGGCGGCCGGGACATGCTGTGGTACGACCCGTCGTCGCTGCCCGAACTTAGTATCGACATGCTGGTGATCGACGGCCCGTCCGGCTTCATCCAGCCGCTGTCGCGCTACCCTGCCCTGCCCATGCTGCACGATCGACTGTCCCAGGACGCCGTGATCTACCTGGACGATGCCGCCCGGCCGGACGAGCGCGAGATCGTGACCCGATGGCTGGATACCTTCCCTGAATTCGAATACGAATACGTCGAGGCCGAACGCGGCTGCACCATCCTGCGCCGCCGTTCAGTCTGACTCGGTTGAACCTAGAAACGGCAGTTGGACACGTTCGAGTGTGCGTCTTGTGCGTTGTCTGGCAAGGCGCGACGAGGCGGCATGGCCACCCCCTGCAACGAGGAGCAACGCGGCCAGGCGGCGCACAAGGCGTGCAATCGGGCGTGTAGCGAACTCACCTTATGGGTGAGGTTCATCGAAGCAGAAAATCCATACAAATTGAACACCTTACGAAAGATATTCAGCGGTCAACTGCCGTTTCTAGGTTGAAGCGTTGTGGCGGGTGTCCCACTCCGCCGAGGCGCTATCCATATCGCCCTCGGCCCCGATCCAGTTCCAGAAGCGGGCAAAATCCTCTTGCGCCTGTTCCAGCCTGAATTGCAGGGTGTGACGCTTGTCCTTGAGAAACAGGGCGATGTTGGTCTCGACCGTGTCCAGATAGTCGAGCGCGAGGTCTCGTTCGGGCTGGCCGGCCTCACCTTCGAGCAGGATGCCCTCGCGATAGGCCTTCATGATGCCGAGATCGCCGCGCCGGGCGAAACTGGCCGCCGCCGCTTCGCGGTCGCGGGACAGATGCACATACCACGCGGTATCGCCGTAGGCCCGATCCAGCCGGCCCAGCAGCCAGGACAGACGGTTGTCGGCCTCGATATGCCGATCCGGATAGGCCAGCCGCGCCGGACCGATCAGTCGCAGGCGGGTTTCATGGCCGGCGCTGAAGTTCGTGATGTGGCGGCAGGCCTGGATGAAGGTGGTCGAGCCGCAGCGGCCGCTGTTGAGGACGAAGACGTTCATTGGGAAGCGGGGTTCAGACAAGGATTCTGGCAATGGAATTCTACCTTCGGCTTCACAGCACCAGCAAAGCCCGGTAATCGTTCACGTTGGTAAGGGTGGGGCCCGGCGCGAACAATGCACCCTGGGCTTCGAAATAGCGGTAGGCGTCGTTGTCGCGCAGACAATCGACCGCCTCCATGTTCTTGGCACGGCCAAGAGCCAGGGCATCGGGACCGACGAACGCGCCGGCATTGTCCGCGGTGCCGTCGATCCCGTCCGTATCTGCCGCCAGGGCGTACACGCCTGGCAACCCATCCAGCATGATCGTCAGGGCAAGCGCGAACTCGCCGTTCGGGCCACCGCGACCGTTGCCACGCACGGTGACCGTGGTCTCGCCGCCGGACAACAGGACGACCGGTGCCGGCCATGGGCTGCCGTGCTGCCTGATCTCGCGCGCCATGGCCGCGAATACGCCGGCCACCTCGCGCGACTCGCCCGTGATGGCATCGCCCAGGATGATCGGGCGGATGCCATGACGTTCGAAATAGTCTGCCGCGCCGAGCAGGGCGCTGCGACCGTTGGCAACGACCCGATGCTCAACCCGGTCGAAGCAGCCCGACCCCGGCTTGGGCGTATCCGGGATGGCACCCGCAGCCCCTTTTTCCAGATGGCGCCGGATGGCTTGGGGCGGCTCGATCCGCCAACGCTGGAGCACCGCGATGGCATCGGCGAAGGTGGTGGGGTCGGGGGCGAACGGGCCGGAACCGATCACGGCCGGATCGTCGCCGGTGACGTCGGAGATCGCCAGGGCCATTACCGGCGCCTGGCTCGCCTCGGCCAGCCTCCCGCCCAGGGTTCGGGACAGATGCTTGCGCACGCAATTGATGTCCGCGATCGGGGCACCGCTGACCAGCAGAGCGCGGGCGACCGCGGCCACGTCGGCCAGTGCCAGCCCTTCGGCCGGCAACGTGAGCAGGCTGGAGGCACCGCCCGAAATCAAAGCCAGTATGAGGTCATCCGGTCCCGCTCCAAGCACCCGATGCAGGACATCCTCGGCGGCGAGCAACCCGGCCTCGTCCGGCAGCGGGTGGCCGGCCTGGACAACTGTGATCTGCTCGGTCGGCACGGCATAGCCATAGCTGGTGATGACCAAACCATCGAGCGGCGCCTCATCCGGCCAGCACGACTCGACAACCGCTGCCATCGCCGCGGCCGCCTTGCCGGCCCCGACCACCAAGGTGCGACCGGCCGGCGGTGCGGTCAGATGCGCCGGCAATACCCGCTCCGCCTGGACCGCGGCGACAGCGGCCTGGAATGAATCGCGCAACAGTTCATAAGCGTTCATGTGATTATTGTGAACCATGCCCGTCTGCCCCATATATTTTTTCACCGGCGGGCACTGGAACCCTGGGACGAGTTCGGTCAGCCGGACGAGAAATTCAGCCGCGCCCACGCCGCCCACTGTCTGGCGCTACCCGAACCGACACTGCCGAACGCCCCGGAAAGCCCAAAACCCACAGCACACCGGCGCCGGTTGACCGGTATAGTTTGGCCATATCCGTATTTCAGGAGCCATCTCGTGATCGCACTACGAGAGTCGCTATATGCCTGGGGTTCGGCCGATTTCCCGGCCACCCTGAAGCGCGAGATAGAGGCGCTGGCCGCAGGTTCGTTGCCGCTCGACGGCTGCGTCACCCCGAGCAGCTATCTCGACGACAGCCGGATTTCGGTTTCGGTCATGCAATCCAGCGAAACGCAGGACGCCATCGCAACCCGAATCGGCGTCTTTTTCACCGAGATCGTGGCAAGTTGCGGCTGCGGCGGGGAGCCGACGGAAGAAAACGGCTATTGCCTGCTCAAGGTCCACATCGACAAATCAACGGCCGCAGCCACGTTCGACCCGCTGACCGGGTACTGAGCCTCAAGGGAAGGCCATGCGCAGCGTTTTTCAGGTTATCCGTTGCGGTCGAGCTTAGAGCCCATTTCAGCAGGAGATATGTCATGCGTTGCGGCGCGCCGGCCATGACAGGTTCAACCACACCAGAGTGGTTGGTTGAAGACATCAGCGGCCTGATAACGCTGCCGGATGTCTATTCGCGCATCAGCCGCCCAACGACCTGGAGACGCTGCGCAATTTCTGGAAGCACAGCCTGCTCTGCGCCCCGGCTGCCCGACACCTTTTTCGGCAGGGCCAACATCTCCTTCAGGTGCGACTGTCTGACCACCGCGGGCCTGGCCGTGGTCGCCGAGGATGTCGGCGACATCGAGCTGTTCCAGCTGACGAAAAAATTACTGCGAGGGGTCATCCTCGGCGTCACGCGGTGTTTGCTCGGGCGTGACTTGGTTAGAGCCAATCTTCGCGGAATCTGATTTAGCTCTTTTTCTCGGCCGCCGCGCTCGTTGCACCTCGTTTGCCTCGACATCCTCGTCACGCTTTTCATATACCCTACTGTGAGACTTTTCGTCCAAGACCAGGCGCAGCGGCGGCGCCGAGCCGTCGCGCGCCTGGCCCGGGTAAACGGTGACGTGCGGGAAGGGTATCTCGATGCCGCGGGCATCGAAGGCCTTCTTCAACCGCTGCAGATAGCCGCGCCGCACGCCCCATTGCTCGAGCGCCCGGACCTTGAAGCGGCACTTGATGACCACGGACGAGTCGGCCCACTGGTCGACCCCGGCCATCTCCATGTCCTCCAGTATCTTGTCCTTGAATTCGTCCTCCGCGCGCATCGCGGCGCCGACTTCGAACATGACCTGCATGACCTCGTCGACATCCTCACGGTAGGCGACACCGACGTCGACCACCGCATAGGCGTATTCACGGCTCAGGTTGCTGACCGTGGTCACGGCGCCGTTCGGTATGAAATGGACGTAGCCGTCGTAGTCGCGCAGCCGGATGTAGCGCAGGGTCACCTCTTCGACAAAGCCGGCCAGGCCGGCTACGATAACGACATCACCTTGGCGCACCTGGTTCTCGAGCAGCATGAAGAAACCGGTGAAGTAGTCCTTGACCAGGGTCTGGGCGCCGAAGCCGACCGCGATGCCCAACACCCCCGCCGTGGCCAGAATGGGCGCGATGGAGATGCCGACCTCGGTCAGGACGAGCATGCCGGCCACGAGGATGATCAGCACCGACACGATGTAACGGAACACCCGACCCAGGGTGTCTATCCGCTTCTCCTCCTCCTTGTCGCCGGCAGCCTGCCTGATCAGGTAGAGCTTCAGCATGCGTATGCCTTTGTTTGAGAATTTCAGCAAAAGCCACGCCAGGAGCAGGATGATGACGACGTGCAGGCCGCCCTGATAGAGCTGCGGCAGCAGCTGGCCATGGCCAGCTTCGAGATTCTTCAGATAGTCTTCCATGTACGTGCTTCCTCTTGAATTTCGTATTCTGAGACTGAATTCCGGCTCGGCCCAAACGGTTCTAGGTTGACGCACGCGCAATCGGAGCCAAAATAGTCAACCCTGTCCGAGTAAATGGATTTTGACATGGCCGAAAGCGAGATCCGGCGCAGCGATCTGGTCGAGATGGTGAACGAATTGCGCACCGCACTGCGCGACATCGGCCAGGAGCCGCTTCCCCAGGGACAGATCATAACCGACACGCGTGAACGTCTGCGCTACATCGCCCGGCTGACCGAACAGGCGGCCAGTCAGACCCTGCACGCAGCCGAGCAGATCAGCGATCGACTCAATGACCAACGCACCGAGGCTGCGGCCCTGTCCGCCCTGACGCGCTCGCCTCGGATCCGCGATTACCTGGATCGCATCCAATGGGAGCACGTCGAGTCCGGGACGCAATTGGTCGAAGTCATCCAGGCCCAGTCGTTCCAGGACTTGGTCGGGCAGGTCGTCGGCAAACTGCTCGATACGGTCCAGCATATGGAGGAAAGTCTTGCCCATATGCTCATGGACGAGGCGAAGGATCCCGGCATGCTGGCCGGGCCACAGACGCAGGAATCGGAGAAGATCAGCCAGGACGAGGTAGACGACCTGTTCGGTTGAACGAGGCGCGGGTCAGCCCTCGATGCGGAATACCACTTGGCGCGCAATATTGACCGCCCGGTCGCCGTAGCGCTCCAGGTTGTGCGCGATCCAGAGCATGCGCGAGCCGTTCTGGACGTTGGCCGGGTCGGCGCGCATGGCCGCCATCAGAACACCGATCAGCTTCTTCTGCAGGATGTCGAGTTCGTCATCCGTATCGATCACCCGGTTCGCCAAGGCGACGTCACCGTTCTTGTGGGCGCGCAGGACGTTGTGCGCCATCTGCTGGCAAATGCTGGCCATCATCTGGACCTCGAGCAGGCCCAGCGACTCGATCGGGGTGT
>Ga0307417_10000773_pt1 | contig 13035 bp, 7 predicted proteins | sample SalMarWE160210MG_2_FD_202514 | JGI IMG/M metagenome (GOLD analysis project Ga0307417, IMG submission 202514) | Salt marsh sediment microbial communities from the Plum Island Ecosystem LTER, Massachusetts, United States - WE1602-10 | ecosystem: Environmental > Aquatic > Marine > Intertidal zone >...
TACAAAATATGTCGCAAAAGAATTTGGTAACCGTGGAATAAGAGCAAACGTCGTTGCACCGGGAGCGATTGAAACTGATTTTAACAATGCTGCAATTAGAAACAACCCTGATAGGAAAAAATTCATTGCATCTTTATCTCCGCTCGGTAGAGTGGGACAGGCAGATGATATTGGCAGCGTTGTTGCATTCCTTTGCTCCGAAGATGCAAAATGGATTAACGGGCAAAGGATAGAAGTTTCGGGTGGAGCGACTTTGTAAACTAATCATTTTAGAATATTTATTTTGTATTTAATTTTTAAATAACTCCTCCATTTTAGTTTCATTCACCAATTTTCAGTAGTTTCCTAATTTCACAATTGTCATCCCGTCCTGACTTGTCGGGATCGGGATCTCTTAAATTTATTAGATTCTGAAATAAACATTCCTGCAGGTCAGGCAGATTCTGAATGACAGTCGAAATTAGTATACTACCGAAGTTATTTCCCAATTCTCTTTTTGCTAATTTATTCGCATGTCTTTAACTTGAAATACCATTTATTTCTGAAAATATGGTCTTGTTTTTAAGGATTTATGCAGAATAAAAAAGGGAATACCGAAAGCCAGCCCACATTTGCCCGCGACCTCGGGTTATTCGATGCTACAATGATAGGCGTTGGTGCAATGATCGGCGCCGGAATTTTCGTGCTGACCGGTATAGCGGCGGGAGAAGCCGGTCCGGCCTCTATCCTTGCATTTGCTTTGAACGGCGCGGTTACATTATTAACCGCTTTTGCCTATGCGGAACTTGCATCCGCTATACCCAAAGCCGGCGGAGGCTATTCTTTTGTTAAAATGGCTTATCCCGGTGCAGTGGGATTTGTTTCCGGTTGGATGTTGTGGTTTGCCTACACAGTTGCATGCAGTCTATACGCCCTCGGATTTGCGGGTTACTTTTGGGAGTTCCTTCATAAATATATTCCTTTTGTTTCTACAAATGTTTTCTCCTTGCTTGGAAATAAAGCGCCTGTTTTAATGGTTACGGTATTTATCGGTTTAATTTTTATCTGGTTAAATGCACGCGGAGCTGAAGTAACAGGGAAAGCGGAAAATGTTCTTACACTTTCAAAGTTGTTGGTACTAGGAATATTTATTTACTTCGGACTAAGTGAAATATTCGGAAACCCGCACCAGATTAAAGAAAGTTTTACTCCATTTTTCGCAAAAGGAATGGGCGGTGTTTTTGTTGCCATGGGTTTAACGTTTATAGCTTTTGAAGGCTACGATTTAATTGCGACTGTAGCAGAAGAAATAAAATCACCGGAAAAGAATATCCCCCGCGCAACTTTCATTGCGCTTGGCATTACAATAATTATGTACTTATTAATATTATTTGTTTCGCTTGCAGCAATAAATCCGGGCGGAATGCCAAGCTGGGAATTTCTGGGAAAGTTTAAGGAAACCGCTATTGTCAGAGCAGCTGAGAACTTTATGCCTGCATTCGGTGTAGCGCTAATTGTATTCGGTGGAATACTATCGACTTCATCAGCGCTTAATGCAACTGTAATGGCTGCTTCCCGCGTAGCGTTTTCAATGGGAAGAGACCTATGGCTTCCAAAACGCGTTTCTAAAATTCACTCAGTACGAAGAACGCCGCATATCGCTATTTACCTCACCGGAACAATATTATTAATTATGGCCGTAACACTCCCGATTGAAACCGTCGGCTCTGCGGCAAGTTTAATGTTCCTGTTAACATTCGCACTCGTAAATTTATCGGTAATCGTTTTGCGGAGGAATCACCCCGAAATTCCACGTAAATATAGAGTCCCGTTTTATCCGTTTGTTCCTATACTTGGTTTTACACTTAATATATTCCTTGCGTTATACCAATTCAATTTTCAACCAATTGCCTGGTATGTAACCATAGGTTGGATTGCATTCGGCCTTCTTCTTTACTATTCAATTTTTGAAAAGCAGGCTGCTGCAATCGAGCCACAAGTTCTACTGCCAAAAACTTCGTTATCAGAAACTGATAAGGGACCTTCTGTTATAGTTGCAATTTATAACCCGGAGACAATTGGAATACTATTAAAGCTTGCTATTCCGGTCGCCAGACAGCGCAATCAGCGTATAATCGCAATTAGTGTGGTTGAAGTCCCGCGCCAGATGCCTATTCACGAAGGAATGCGCTTTATCCATCATAAAGAAGCATTGCTTGGCAAAGCAAAAAAGATTGGGCAGGAATACAAGATTGAAATTGAAACGGATGTTGTAATCGGGCATCATTCTTCACAGGGAATACTCGAGGCAGTTTATCAACATAATGCAAGCATATTAGTTATGGGATGGAAAGGTTACACTAAAACACGCGACAGAATTTTTGGTGAAGTTGCTGACAAAGTAATTCGTTTTGCGCCCTGTGATCTAATGATGCTGAAAATAGGTGAATCAAAAAAGATTAAAAATTGTTTTTTACCAACTGCCGGTGGTCCAAATGCACAGCTGGCTTCCACAATTCTAAATGCAATTGCCGGGCAACTGAAATTATCTGTAACGGCTGGATTTGTCACCGGCGAAGATGCTTCGCAGGATCAAATTGAAATTGGCAGACAAAGAATAAACGCGGCGTTAAAAAACCTTGACAAAGATATTGTGCGAAGTGAAAAAATAATTAAATCAAAATCTATAGCGGGTGGAATTGCAAAAGCCAGCAGGAAATTTGATCTCCTGGTAATCGGTGCTGCCAAAGAACCCTTATTCCATAAAATGTTATTTGGTGAGATACCGGAAAAAGTCGCTCGTTTCTCCCCTACTTCTGTGCTGGTTGTAAAAAGATATGAAGGGATGGTGAAGAATATTCTAAAGAAGGTATTGGGCTAATACATTTTTCGTTGAAAATAAAAAATGTAAAGGATTTAATATATATTGAATTACGCATCTTTGCAGTAATAATTAATTATTACATGTAAAACTACCGGTTACGGATAACCTTTTCTGTAACAATTTCATCTTTCAATATTTTTATTTAAAATGATTCTGTTAGATTTACAAAATAATGTCACAGGTTATAAAGAGATATAGAAACCGATAAAAAGGTCAAGCAAATGTATAAATCAGAAGAGCTAAAAGAATTTGAGAAATCAGTTAAAAACAAGTTTGACGTTTACAACAGCTTATTCTTAAACCTTCCTTATAGTAATATCAGGAATATCGGCATACTTATTCCTCTTTTGCACCAGGTTTGCAAAAGCGGTTTTGAGTCAGGCAAAGAACCGCAGGAAATTCTGGATTCATTTTTTGCTACTCACACCGGCATAAAATCGGAAGAAGAAAAGATCGACTTTATGTTCAGGATAATTCAGTATGTTGAAAGGCAGATCGTGCTTTACGACAGCGTAGAGGATGCAGCTTTCCCAAAAATTCAAAAACTTGGCAGCGATCTGTCGCTCAAAGATTTTATCAACCTTTATAAAAATAAAAAAGACGGCGAAGACTTCTCGAAAAGTTTGTCTGACTTCAGCGCGAGAATTGTTTTAACCGCACACCCGACACAGTTTTATCCCCCTGCTGCTCTCGATATTATCGGCAGATTGCGAAATTTAATTCTTAAAAATAATATCAACGAAATTGATATCACTCTGCAGCAGCTTGGGTTAACATCGCTGATAAACTCCGACAAGCCCACCCCGCTTGACGAAGCAAAAAACATAATCTACTTTCTCAGGAATGTTTATTACGATGCTATCGGCGATCTGTATTCATATATAAAAGAAAACATTCACGATGATAATTTCGATAACCCGGATATTATAAAGCTAGGTTTCTGGCCAGGCGGCGACAGGGACGGAAATCCTTTCGTTACTTCCGATATTACAATAAAGGTAGCGGATGAGCTTCGAATGACATTGATGAAATGTTATTATAAAGATATAAAAGAGTTAGAGCAAAAAATGACTTTCAGGGGCGCTGAAGAATTGATTGCCGGTCTCAAAAGCAGGCTTTATCCTTCCCTGTTTGATTCTTCCAAAGTAATTAAGTATGAAGAGATAATATCAACACTTTACAAAATCCGGGAACTTATAACTACTAAATACAACAGCCTGTACCTCGAACTACTCGACAGATTAATTGATAAAGTTAAAATTTTCAAAACGCACTTCGCTGTATTTGATATACGTCAGCACCATAATGTTCATAAAAAAACCATAACAGAGATTCTGAAGAAAAAGAATATTATTTCCAACAGCCTTGATGAAATTGAAAAGAGTAAACTTATTTCACTCCTCATTCAAAAAGATTTTCGAATAGTCCCGGATCAATTTGATGATGAGGTAATAAAGGATACTATTAGAACAATCTATTTGCTAAAAGATATACAGAATAAAAATGGCGAAGAAGGATGCAACAGGTATATAATCAGCAATTCAGAGAATGTTTTTTCGGTGCTGTTTGTGTTCGCTTTATTCAGATGGTGCGGGTGGAAAGTGGATGAAATAAATTTCGACATCGTTCCCCTGTTTGAATCAATGGAAGCGATGGAAAATTCCGAACAAATTATGAACTCGCTTTTTGAAATTCCGGAGTATCGCAAGCATTTAAGTCACAGGAATGAAAAGCAGACTATCATGCTTGGTTTTTCAGACGGCACAAAGGACGGCGGCTACCTGAAAGCAAATTGGTCAATCTTTAAAGCAAAGGAAGGTCTGACAACGGTTTGTAATAAACACAAAATCAAAGCAATATTTTTTGACGGACGCGGCGGCCCGCCTGCGCGCGGCGGCGGAAAAACGAATCAGTTTTATGCGGCGCAAAGCGAGAAGATTGCCAATCACGAAATACAGTTGACTATTCAGGGCCAGACAATCACCAGTAAGTACGGAACAAAGGAGCATTTTATGCATCATTGTGAGCAGTTGCTTACAGCGGGATTGTCGAATAAATTTTATTCTGAAGGAAATCACATATCAAGAGAATCAAGAAAGATTATAGATGAGCTGGCGCAGCTGAGTTTTGAAAAATATACTACTCTTAAAAACCACGAAAAATTTATTCCGTACCTTGAGAATAAAAGCACATTAAAATATTATGGACAGACAAATATTGGCAGCCGGCCTGCAAAGCGTGGAGAAAGTGAGAAACTGGAGTTAAAAGATCTCAGGGCTATTTCATTCGTCGGCTCGTGGAGCCAGTTAAAACAAAACGTACCAGGGTATTTTGGGATTGGCACTGCTGTAAAGACACTGATTGATAATGGAAAACTCGATGACCTGAAAAATTTATTTAACGAGGTTCCGTTTTTCAAAGCGCTAATACTTAACAGCATGATGTCTTTATCAAAATGTTATTTCGAGCTAACCGCATATTTTATAAAAGACAAAGAGTACAAAGATTTCTGGCAAATATTATTTGACGAATACAAATTATCTAAAGAAATGCTATTGCTTATTACATGCTACGGTGAATTGATGGAAGAATCCCCTGTTTCGAGAAACTCTATAGAAATACGCGAGCGGATAGTACTGCCTTTGCTCGCAATTCAGCAATACGCCTTGCAGAAAGTTGAACAAAATTCAGAATTTAAAAATGCCTACGAAAAAATTGTAAAAAGATCTTTATACGGAAATATCAATGCAAGCAGGAATTCGGCCTGATTGGTAATCATTCTTTCAGCAGTTCCCAACCCTTAGTTAATACAATTTTAAACCAGTATCCTGCTAACAGTGAAGTTAGAATCGCTATCATTACAAGTGTAACAAAAAATGTTTCACTGATTATCCCCATATCAAATGCCACTGTAGCAAGTACAATCCCGGGGCCACCTCTTGTATTCATTGCAACAGCCAGGTTAAAACTTGAAAGCCAGTCCTTCTTAATTATTTTTGCAGCTAGTAATGTTCCGAAGGTCTCAAATACAGTTGCAAACAATAAAAATCCCAGAAAAAACATTACATCAAAATGATGAATCAAATCTAATTTCAAACCAACCACTGCAAAATATATCGGAATAAAAAATGACAACGAAAATTCTTTTATATTTTCTTTTACTTTACCGAATTTTTCATTCGGCATCATTCCGACAATAACTCCGGCTAAAAATGCGCCGAACACAATATTTACATCAAGTATACTTGCAATTGCCGCAAAAAAGAAGCAGATAAATAATGTATATCCCGACACCGAAGATTTAATTAATAAATTGTATCGTAAAGTGTTGCTGTATTTTATTAATCTAGGCATTACAAAAAGCGCGACACCAAAGAAAGCAAATGTAATAAGTACAGTTGAAGTAATGCCTGATGCTGATATAGCGGTAGTGCTTACAAGTCCAGTTGCTATTGCAAGGGCTACCCAGAGTATGATGTCGTGAATAGTCGCAGTAGCTAATACGATTCTTGCGAATCTTGTTTTCATAATATCAAGATCGATAAAGATTTTTGAGATAACCGGGATAGATGTAACCGCAACTGCAATTGCAATGATGATCTTAAGAGCTAACATATTCCCCTTAGCTCCTAAATATGGAGAAAAGTCATAGTAACCTGGAGCTAACCAACCGGCTGCAAATGGGATTAATGTTGATCCTAACAGGATTGCAATTATTGTTTTTTTATCACCCTTAGTAAATGACCGTTCAATTTCGAATCCGGAGATGAACATCAGCAGTATTAAACCCACCCAGTAAATTATCGAAATTAATTTCCCTTCTTCATTAAATGCCTTAAATATCCAATCATACGCTGAAGGGGCAAGAAAGCCAAGCAAGGTAGGCCCTAAAACTAATCCACCAACAATTTCGCCTATTACTTTTGGCAGTTTAAATTTCTTGAAAACATAGCCAAACCAAAGCGCTGATACTAAAAGCAATACTATAGCGAAAAAGAACCTGGTCAATTCTAAATTATTTAGGCTCATAAATTTTATTGATTATAAGTTTTTAATAATACGAATTTAGGCTTTGAAAGAAATTCTATTTTTCAGGATATTGAAATGTTTTAGAAATATTTTAAGAAGGAAATAATAATCGGCTTCTCAAATAATTACTTTATTCAAAACTGAATCCCCTAAGAAATTCTTCAGCACCCATCCTTTTCTTTCCTTCCAGCTGTAGTTCAAGAATTTCGAGTGCATCGTCGGCACATCCTATGAATAACTCTTTTTTGGTATGTTTTACTTCACCAGCCTCTAAGAATTCAGTTTCTGAAATTTTACTTCTATAAATTTTTATCTGCTTATTGTTCTGAAAAAAGTAGGCCCCGGGGTAGGGTGAAAGTCCTCTAACAAGGTTATGAACGTTTTCTGCACTTTGTCCGAAGTCAATTTGAGCAATTTGTTTTGTTATTTTTGGTGCAGGTGTTGCTTTGTTGTCATCCTGTCTTAATAAATCCTTGTAACCATGTTCGATGAGATAGACTGTTTTTAAAACTGCTTCAGCTCCAACTATGCACATTTTATCATGCAGGCTACCGAAATTATCTTCTCTTTTAATGCTGATTTTTTCCTGCAGATAAATACTGCCGGTATCAACTTTTTCTGCTAGTTTGAAAGTTGTGACTCCTGTCTCCTCTTCACCGTTTATCAAAGCCCATTGAATCGGGGCCGCACCTCTGTATTTAGGTAAAATAGAAGCATGCAAATTAAAAGAGCCCTCAGGCGGAATTGTAAAAACCTCTTTCGGTAAAATTCTGAATGCTACAATCACAAAGAGGTCGGGCTCATAGCTTTTCAACTGCTTAATAAAATTTTGGTCTTTTAGTTTCTCAGGTTGAAGTACAGGCAAATTATTCTGAAGTGCGAATTCTTTAATTGGTGTGTAACTAACTTTTTGTCCCCTTCCCCTTTCTTTATCTGCTCCTGTTACGACTGCAACAGCTTCATGTTTACTTTCTAGTAATATTTTTAATGATGGAACCGCGAATTCAGGTGTCCCCATAAAAATAATTTTCATAACAACTGGTAATCTACATGTTCTGTGACAGGGTAATCGAATTCTATTTTTCTTTGTTTAATTTTATTCAGGTTTTTTTTCAATTTCTTTTTTACTTCATCAGTAATTCTGTCAATAAACAAAACACCTTGCAGGTGATCAAACTCATGCTGAATGACACGAGCAAGTAATTCATCTGCTTCAAGTTCCTGTTCTTGCATATTTGTGTCAAAATATTTTATTACAACATTTTTAGGTCTCTCAACCTCAGCACGTACATCTGGAATGCTGAGACAGCCTTCTTCCATTACTATTTTTTCTTCGCTGAATGTTTCAATTTTGGGATTTATAAATACAATCGGTTTGGATTGTTCGTAGCCTTCAATAGCTGAAAGATCTACTATAAAAATCTGTTTGTTAGCCCCTACCTGGTTTGCAGCCAGCCCAATGCCTGAGGCGTTTTTCATTGTTTCAAACATTTCTTTGATCAGTTTAACAGTATAAAAGTCTACGTCCAAAACATTGCTGGTCTTCTTTCTTAAAATTTTATCGCCATATAATGTTATTGGCAATAGCGACATTTTTGCTCCTATAAAAATAAAAGATTTCCCTCTGGAGATAGTTGCTACTTATTAGATCTTGACTGCCCTCAAAAATTTAGGACTTAAAATAATAAAAAAACACAGGAATAAAAAAGACAAAGAGGAGCACTCAATAAGTAGAAACCACTTAATTCGATTGTCTATAATCATTTAACGAGTAGTTTCCCATCCTTCATCAAAAGTTTATTGTCAAGATAAACTGTCGGTTTTTTCATCACGCCGTCGAGGTGTATCGGTACGTTTACATTTCCACCCATAGAAACATTATTCCCCAGGGCTATATGAACAGTACCCATTACTTTTTCGTCTTCCAGCAGAACGCCGCTGAGTTTTGCACTGTCATTTGTACCAATCCCGAACTCGGCAATGTTACGGGCATCCTTTCCTACTGCATCCAGCATTTTGGTTAGCTTTTTAGCCATAGTCCCGCCGGTAATTTTTTTAGCATAACCTTTCTTCACTTCAATCTTTATATTTACATTTTTTACAAGGCCCAGACCCGCCATTGAACCGTCAACAATAAATACTCCGTTGGATGTTCCTTCAATCGGTGCAACGTATGTTTCACCTGTAGGGAGGTTTCCGCTTTCACCTTTTGTGTGGTAAAGCCCCTTACTTGCAAACGATTCTCTACCCTCTTTTGAAAATGAAATATCAGTTCCGATAGGAGTAGTAACTCGTATAGTCCTCCCTTTATTTAGAATTCCCTGTAATTTGATTGAAAGTGCATCAATCTTTTTATAATCTGCGTTCATTCCACGGATCATTATCTCCTTTGTTATTCCCGGAAATGTTGCAACTTTTACTCCCTGTTTTGATGCGGCTCTTCGTGCCTCAGTATGAGTTAAAGATTTTGCTGTAGGACAAAACACTATATCAAATTTTTTCATCAGTTCAGCAATTTCAGCTGGCGGTTCTTCCCCACTTACTTTGCCCGATTTCATTTCAACATATAATGCTTTGTGCCCGAGACGTTTTGCATTTTCAAAAAGTGAAAGCCCGATCTCTCTTTTCAGCTCATCAGTTATAACAAGTATCGATTCATTTTTCTTTGCTCCCATGCAGTCTTTAATTGCGGTTACGGAAGCTTTATCTAATTTTGTTTGTTTCATATTTTTATTTGTAGAGACGCATCAGCGATGTGTCTCTACAAAAGATTAATTTTGTGTTGATGGTTTATTCTTTATTCCGAATTCAAGTCCATGCCCGTTTGGACCTCTTTCAGATTTTCTCAACAGGTACGCAAAAACAAGTCCCAGTACCCCAAGGATAGAGAATATCCACATTCCAAGATGATATCCTGCAGGATTTTGTGCACTAGCTCCTGTGAAATCATTTGCCCAGCCAATTACTAACGGGAATAAGGCCATCCCAATTTGTTGAATTACAGTCATCAAAGCGTACCCGGAACCGAGTCGTTTTTCTTCGACTATATATGCAACAGCGGGCCACATAACCGCCGGAATTAATGAGAAAGCAACTCCCATCATTATTACAGGTATATAGAGAGAAATTTGTGTGTAACCCATTATTAAATAAACCGGCAACAACAATATTGAACCAAATGTCATCAACAAAGCACGTTTGCCATAATAATCTACAAGAAGCCCTATAAGAGGTGTCGCTATCATTGCAGCTAAAGGCAAATTAGACATTAAACTGCCAGCCATTTCCCTTGAAACATGGTGAGTTTCCATAAAGAATTTAATAGCAAAAGCTCTGAAAGGAAAAATTGCTGAATAAAATGTTACACACAATAAGGTTATATACCAGAAAGATTTATTGAATTTGAATAAGTCTTTAATATTAAGTTTATCTGTAGATCCACCTTTTCCAAGGATAAACCTTTTTTCACCTCTATGTTCCAGCATTGCATAAATAATAATTCCAACAAAAGCAACAATGCCAATTAAAGCAGCAATGAAAAGAGGACTCTGGTAACCACTACTGTATGCTCCGGGAAAAAGAGCGGGTGAATTATCTACAGTATAAGTCCCTGCTCTAGCAATAAATAGATTAACGCCTAATGCAAAGCTGAGTTGTTTCCCTTTAAACCATTTTGCAATTGCAACAGTAACTGCCACGATTAGTGGTTCAGAACCAACACCAAGAAGAAATCTTCCTGCTAGCATTACGTATAAGCTGTTACCAAACGCTGTCATAAATCCGGAAATAGTACAAATGATTGCAAATACAATCGCTGACTTTTTCGTTCCCCATTTATCAACAAGGATTCCCCCAAAAATCAATACGATAAGCGCGGCAATACTATAGTAAGTATACATTTGCCCGATATCGAAATCGGTAAAATGAAGCTGGGTTTTTAATTGATCGGCAACAAGCGATATTGAATCGTAAACATAATAGTTTCCGTACATCGCAATGCTGAGAAAGAAAAGAACCATCCACCTGTAAAAGGTAGATGGTTCTTTTTTTACAATAGAGGAATTATTTAGATCGTCCATATCAAATTATTCAACTGTTTCTTCAATTTTAGGCTGAGGTTTGCGGGATACTTTATACATAATCATTCCCATTGCAGCGAAGAATATTACGCCAAGTATTTCATACCCGCCTCTCCCGAACAGGCTTTCCAATCCTGTTTCAGCACTTATCTTCTTTAAGAATTCAAAAACATTATCATTTACCGAGAGCAGCGCAACAATTACTCCCGCAAGAGCGCCTCCTGCAACAAGACCTGTTGCGAATAAGCTTCCGGTTCCAAGTTCGCTATCTTCAACGCTTTCGCCTTTTCTCTTTGAAACTTTATCGGAAACACCTTTAATTGCGCCGCCAACAAAGATGGGCAAAGTAGTTGATAATGGAAGATAGGCACCAACCGCAAATGAAAGCGCATTGACTCCACAAAGTTCAACAGTCACAGCAAGACATGCACCAACCAAGACATACTGCCAATCAAGGTTGAATGAAAGCAAACCTTTAATCAGCGTTGCCATTAATGTACCTTGAGGCGCCGGAAAAGCATCGCTTCCTATTGCATGCTGAATACCCTGAGCTGCCATATCAACCGTAGGCTGATCAAGTAATTTTATTGTAGCACCAATCACTATTGATGAAACTATTGCGCCAACAAACAAAGCTATCTGCTGGTACTTAGGGGTTGCACCGACAATAAATCCTGTTTTCAAATCCTGAGAAGTTGCGCCTGCGTTTGCGGCAGCGATGCAAATCATCCCGCCAACAACGAGAGCCATTGGCTCATATACTTTACCTGTCCAGCCGACAGCAATAAAAACAAGCGCTGTACCCATTAAAGTCGCAATAGTCATTCCAGATATCGGGTTTGAACTTGATCCGATTATACCCACAATTCTGGAAGATACTGTTACAAAGAAAAATCCGAATACTACAACAAGAACTCCAATTAATATTTTATTAACTATAGTGTCACCCGGGATCATTGGCAGTGCTGCCATTAAAACTACAAGCGCAACACTGCCCACTATTACTGTCATAAAAGAAAGATCGTTTTCAGTACGAGCAATTTTTACACCGGCACTTTTATTTTTCAGCGAAGCAATACTTCCCTTAAACGAAGAAATAATAGTAGGGAAAGTTTTTAATAGAGTAATAAAACCGCCTGCTGCTACAGCACCTGCACCAATCTGTCTTACATAGGCACGATAGATTGCATCAGGAAAACTTGCAAAAGTATGGAGTTGAGGATTCCAGTTGCCTGGTCCACCTGATGTCATTAAGTCTTTTAAATAACCAAGCTTAACAAGCTGCTGGGCAATTACATCCGGTGAAACAAGGCTCGCCAAAAGTGGAATAATTCCCAGCCAAGCAAGAACACCACCGGCAACCAATATTCCTGCAATTCTTGGCCCAATTATATATCCCACACCAAGATATTCAGGAGTGATATCTGCATTAACTGTTGCAGAAGGAAAAAACTTATTTGTTTGTGAGGAAACCCATGCAGGCGTTTCGGCAATAACGTGAAAAACTCTTTGAAGGAGTGCATATACCAACGCAACTGAAAGTCCCTGGTAAGCTGTCTTTGCAAAATCGCCACCTTTGTCACCCGCAATAAGTACCTGTGCACAGGCTGTACCTTCAGGATAAGGAAGTGTTGCGTGTTCATTAACAATTAAAGAGCGGCGAAGCGGAATCATCATCAATGTTCCGAGAATACCACCGAACATTGCGAGAATTAAAATTGTCCAGTAATTAAAGAAGCTTGCGCCAATACTAACACCGGCATCATTCATAGACATAAACAAAAAAGCCGGCAGTGTAAATACAACTCCGGCAGCAATCGATTCGCCTGCGGATCCGGTTGTCTGAATAATATTGTTTTCTAGAATAGTAGTCTTAAAATATTTTCGGCCGATTGAAATAGCCAGCACCGCGATAGGAATTGAAGCTGATACTGTAAGGCCTGCTTTAAGTGCAAGAAATACTGAAGCCGCGCCAAATAAGATTCCAAAGAAAGCTCCCATTATTACCGACTTCACTGTGAATTCGGCGACATTATGAGAATCAGCTATATAAGGTTTAAAACC
>Ga0307417_10000774_pt1 | contig 13033 bp, 9 predicted proteins | sample SalMarWE160210MG_2_FD_202514 | JGI IMG/M metagenome (GOLD analysis project Ga0307417, IMG submission 202514) | Salt marsh sediment microbial communities from the Plum Island Ecosystem LTER, Massachusetts, United States - WE1602-10 | ecosystem: Environmental > Aquatic > Marine > Intertidal zone >...
TGCACGGGAGGGATCTCCAGCTCCTGGGCATGGACGACGACCTCGCGGAGGACAGCTATGCGCTGGCCCGCGACGAGGTGGTGGCGTTCTGCGGGGAGATCTGGGAGGCGTACCGCAGGGCGAGCGATTCGCCCGTGGCCCAGAAGGCCCTGATCGCGGCGGTGGGGGAGGCACAGCTGTTCGGGGCGGACGACGACGGCGCCGTGCCCGACATGCTGCGGGAGGTGTACCGGATCGTGGAGGACGCGCAAGGGGCCCCGGGCACCGCGAGCGCGACCCCGCGGCCGCCCCGGTAGACAGGGGTGGGTCGACGCCGGTGAGGCGGACCGGATAAGGAGCGCGACATGGCCGGAAAGAAGGTGTGGGTGACGTGGCTGCCCACGGAGGCCGGGGCGCCCGGTCCCGACGCGGCCCTGGGGGCGCTGGCGAAGGCGGGGCTGCAGGTGTCCGGTTCGAAGTGGGTGGACGAGCTGGAGAAGGTCGCCTGGTCCGACCTGGCCGTTCAGCTCCTGGACCCCAAGGCCGCCGACCTGTGGGTCGTGGCGGGGCGCAAGGCCGACCTGGAGAACCCGCGCATCCGCTACGGCCTGTCCCTGGCGACGGCCACCCTGAACGCCCAGCGCGAGGCGCCCCTGCCGGGCTTCGTCGCCGGGATCGACTTCGCGCCGGCCTCCGACGGCCTGCCGCCCCTGCTCTCGGGCTTCAAGTGCGTGCCGGCCACGGACGCGGGCTGGGGGGCCAAGGTGGTGGCGGGGGCCTACGCCAAGCCCCAAAAATCCGCCGAGGAGTGGCGCTTCGACGTCATCGCCCACGCCCTCATCGGCCAGTGGTTCGAGGTGGGCCCGGCGGCGGGGGAGTGGGCGGGCGCGATCTTCGGGGTGTCCGGGGGCCTCTCCGGCGGCGAGGTGAAGATCACCCAGCACGCCGTGGGCCCCAAGGGCGAGCTGCCGGAGCGCACGGTGGTGGAGTACGCCCAGCGCGGCATCCGGGCGGAGCTGTCCGGCACCGGGTTCACCGCCTGGGCGGTGCAGAACCGGATCGGGCCGGACGAGTCCTACTTCGTGAAGGTGGAGGGCCACCCAGAGCGGATCGTGTTCGGCCCCGCCCCCCGGGAGGACGCCCCCGAGGTGGTGGTCCTGGCCCTGGTCTGAGCGGCCCGGGGCTTCGCCCAGGCCCGGCGGGTCCGCTTGCACCACCGGAATGCGGCCGCTATAGTGGCCCGCGGGCGCTTCCCCTGCGGCTTCCCGCGCCGTCCTCCGATAAGAGACCTTGTGACAGGGTGAGCCGATGAGCGAGGTCAAGGAAATCCAGCTCGACCAGGTGGGGCACCTGCGGGAGGTCTCCCAGCGGATCTCCGACTTCCTCCAGAAGCGCCTGACCGCGTACCTCTCCACCCTCACGCCCCTGTGCGCCCCGCGCCGGGTGCTGGGGGAGTTCATGGAGAGCGCCTTCCGCGAGAAGGTCCCGGGGGCCGACCGCAACTTCGCCGAGATCGAGGAGCGGTTCAAGTCCCTCACCCGCGACGTCTTCGGCCAGCCCGCCAAACTGGGCACCCCCGTGCCCAACATCAAGAACGAGCTCGAGGCCTCGCCCTGGCAGTACCTCTACGCCGTGGGCGGCGACGACGCGCACCGGGTCACGGTGAGTTCGCCGGTGAGCTGGGTCCTGTCCTACAAGGGGCCCTACAACCTGGAGGACCTCATCGCCCAGCGCCTGGCCGGTGAGACCATCGACTCCCAGGCGGTCAAGGGGCTCCTGCTGCGCTCCCTGACCCTGTGGAAGCTCATGGAGCTGACCCCCGACCTGCCCAAGCTGTTCGAGGACCTGCGCTTCCCCGTCACGGTGGAGACGAGCGCGGTCTCGGGCGACCTGCCCCACGTGGTGATCCGCTCGGTGATCCCGGCCTTTCGGCCCCAGGACGAGATCGTCCAGACGGTGACGCGCCTCTCGGGCGTGCCCGTGTTCGAGGAGCTGATCGACGTGGACGCCCTGGCCGCCCTGGCGGACCCGTTCCGCGACCAGGTCCTGGGCTTCGTCAGCTAGCTAGCTGACGCCCCACGGCAGCCGCAGCCGGATCGTCCCGCCCCCCAGCACACTCCGCCCCGTCCGGGCGTTGATATCCAGAACGCCGTCCAGCGCGCCGTCCCCGGCGGTGACGGTCACCTCCGCCCCGGGGCCGGTGGTGGCGAGCAGGTCCGTGAGGAAGCGCTCCACCCCACCGGCCGCTTCGGTTGCCGAAGTTCCCTCCGGCACCGCCGCCAGGTAGCGCGCCAGGGCCGCCGAGACCCGGGCGGCCACCAGCTGGTACGAAAGCCGCGCCATGTCCCGGGCCATCTCCGTGGCCGCCGGGTCGCCGTAGGTATCGGGCTTGTGGACCATGGGGGCGCGGGGCGCGAAGACCGCGTCCCGGTTCGGCCGGCAGGCGAGGGCGGTCACGCCGGCGTCGGCCATGTCCCGCAAGACCTTGTCCGGCAGGGCCGCCTCCAGGGGCACCTGGGCCGATCCGCCGGGCGGGGTCCAGAGGGGCCGGTCGGACAGGCCGTCTGTGCCCGTCAGGCCGGCCCCCCAGCCGTCCCTGTCGAAGGCCGACGCCGCCAGGGCCCCCACCACCCAGGCCGGGTTGCCCCACAGGAGGTCGTCCGGGTCCTCGGCGGGCTCGACCAGCCCCGCCGCACCCCGATCGCCGGGCCCATAGGGCGCGCGCAGGAGGGGGCGGTTGTAGGCCGCCACGAGCCAGCGGGCGGCGTCCTTGTCGCGCAGGGCGCGCCAGGGGGTGTAGGCGGGCTCGTCCAGGACCGTGCCCAGGAAGGGGAGCCGGTCCGCCTGGTGGCCGGGGGCACCGAAGAAGCGTGGGGAGAGGCCCGCCACCAGGGGCACCTGGAGCCCCTCGGCCGCGTCCGCCAGGGCCTGCAAGGCGTCCAGGTCGGGGCCCCTCTCCGATGCCGAGGCGTCCGCGACGACCAGGGCGAGGGGCCCCTCCGGGCCGTCGTGCAGGCGGGCGGCGGGACCGCCGTCGGCCAGGGCCTCGGGCCAGGCGTCGGCGGGTGAGTCCAGGAGCCACACCCGCGCACCGCCCCGGGGGTCGCAGGACCACAGGAGCAGACGCAGTCCGCGCCAGGCGCTTTCCACGGCCCGGAGGGCGGGGTCGTGCAGGATGGCCCCCACCTGGGCGGCGAGAAGCCCTTCCAGTTCCAACGCTACGCCGGAAACCCCGGCGGCCTTGCCGGGGGTCGGCGCGGCGGGGGCCGTCCCGACCATCCCCAGGATGCGGTCCAGGGCCCCGCCGCCCGCATCTTCCGGAGGCGACGACGGTGCCGCGGGCGCGGGCGCGAGGGCGGCGCGGCAGCGGGTCACGATCTCTTCCAGGGCCTCGTGCCCGGCACAGGCGGACAGGGCCGAGGCCACGGCGGGCGTGTCGATCTTCACGCCCGGGGCGGCCACGGCCTGCCACAGGGCGTGCAGGGCCGCGAGGGCGGGCACCTGGGCGACGATCCGGGCGGGGGTCAGGTCCGCCAGGGCCGCCACGTCCAGGCCCACGACCAGGGTCCGGGGCCGGCCCCCCAGGCGGTTCGGGACCTCCAGGTCCAGGCGGACCCGGCGGGCGGCGAGGGCGGCGTCGAAGTCCTCCCGGGTCAGGGGCACCGGGTCCCCGGCGGGCGCCGTGCCGCCGAAGGCGCCTAAGGCCAGGACGTGGAAGGGCGCGGGGCCGGGCCGTTCCCCGGCGGATTCGCCCGTTTCCGGCTTCCCGGCGGGCAGGTCGAAGGACATGCGCATGCGGCTGTCGTCGGACTCGGTCATCGCACACTCCGGGGTGGGGACGCCGGTATCCTAGCGGCCCGGACCCGCGGGTCACAAGGCGGCGCGGCGCCGGGGCAAATTGCCATCCCGGGGGGGGAGCCATTACAGTAGCGCCATGACCGACAAGCGGGTCTTCTCCGACAAGTACGAGGTCGAGTCCGAGATCGCCCGGGGCGGGATGGGTGTGGTGTTCAAGGCCGTCCACACCGCCCTCGGCCGGGGCGTGGCCCTGAAGGTCCTCCACAGCCAGTACAGCGGCGATCCGGCCTTCGTGCAGCGCTTCCTGCGCGAGGCCCGCGCCATGGCCCGCCTGGACCACGCCCACATCATCCGGGTATTCGACGTGTCCGAGGACGCCGGGTCCCATTACATCGTGATGGAGTACTTCCCGGCGACCGACCTGAAGCGCGTCATCCTGGAAGGCACCGAGCTGCCGGTGGACCGGTGCCTGGACATCGCCGAGCAGATCGCCCAGGGCCTCGCCTACGCCCACGAGCAGGGCATCGTCCACCGCGACATCAAGCCCGGCAACGTCATGATGAACGAGGCGGGGCTGGTGAAGATCGCCGACTTCGGCATCGCCGCCGCCGCCGACGAGATCTCGGTGACCGCCACCGGCCAGGTCCTGGGCACGCCCGAGTACATGTCGCCCGAGCAGGCCCGGGGCGACGAGCTGGACGGGCGCAGCGACCTCTACTCCCTCGGCATGGTGCTCTACGAGCTGCTCACCGGGCGCACGCCGTTCAAGTCCATCTCCAAGATGGCCATCGTGGGCAAGCTCCTGTACGAGGACGCCGAGCTGCCCCTGGACTTCCCCGCCAAGGTGCCCGAGCCCGTGCGGGAGCTGGTGCGGACCCTCCTGTGCCGCGACCCGGACGGCCGCGTGGCCGACGCCGCCACCCTGGTCTCACGCCTGCGGGAGATCCGGGCCGCCATCGAGATGGGGGGCGCGGAGCCCGCCCCCGCCCCCGAGGACCCGGGCGAGGCCACGCTGATCATGGACCGGCCGGTCACCGACGCCCCGGTGCAGGCACCGCCTGCGCCGGCGGCCACCGGCTCCCAGCCCGCCGCGGCCCGCGCCCGGACCGGGTCGTACGCCGCCCGGAGCGAGACCGGGTCCGAGCGCACGCCGACTCCCGCCGACCTGGGCTACGCCCCCCAGCCGCCCAAGCGCCTGCCCGCCATGGACCCCAAGACCCGCACGATGGTCCTGGCCGGGGGCGGCGGCGTGCTGGTCCTGGCCCTGGTGGGGTTCTTCGCGTTCTCCGGCGGCAAGTCCGAGTCGCCCCCGGCGCCGGCCCCCACGCCCGCCCCCGCGCCGATCGCCACTCCGGCCGTCCCCCCGGCGCCGTCGCCGGAGGTCGTGGACCACGCCCGGGCCCTCGCCGACCAGGTGGCCAAGCTGGAGGCCCAGGCCGACGATGCCCGCGCCAACGCCGAGGCCCTGGGGGCCGACACCCGGGCCGCCGACGCCTATGGCGCCGCGCGCGAGCGCCAGACCGACGGCGTGGACCGGGCCGCGACCGGCCGCCAGGAGCTGGACGCGGGCCGCTACGACCAGGCCAGCGCCGCCCTGGACGAGGGCCAGAGCTTCCTCACGGCGGCCATCGACGGCTTCACCGCCGCCCGCACCCAGGCCGCCGAGAAGATCGCGGCGGAGAAGGCCGCGGCGGACCGGCAGCGCGCCGCCGACCAGCGCGCCGAGGCCGAGCGCCGCCGCCTGGCGGCCGAGGAGCAGCGCCGTCGGGCCGAGGAGGCCGCCGCCCGGCGCGACCAGGCCGTGGCCCGGCAGGAGCCGCCGCCGCAGGTGGCGCGGGCCACCGCCTCGGGCCGGCCCGACATCGAGGTGGTGGGCGAGATGCTGGCCGTCTTCAAGAGCGCCTACGAGCACCGCGACATCGAGACCCTGGCCGAGGTCTCCCGCATCAGCAACGAGAGACGCAAGTTCCTCAAGGACATCTTCGGGGCCTACAAGACCATCGAGGTCTCCGTGTCCGGCTTCAACCTGGTGCAGGACGAGGCCTCCGCCGTCGTCACCGTCACCCGCCTGGTGGGGAACGACGGCAACGCCGTGATCCCCTCGGCCGCGTGGCGCAGCGCCAAGCTGTCCATGAAGAAGCGGGGCGGGGAGTGGCAGCGCATCGAGTGGTGAGGCCGTGCTAGAGCTGCAGGTGTTCCAGGAGGGACGCCTGATCCAGCGCGCGGTCCTGCACAAGGGCCGGATCACCCTGGGCCGGGCCCCCGACAGCGACGTGGTCCTGAACAACCCCCACGTCTCCCGCCGCCACGCCGTCATCGGCTGGAAGGACGCGGGCTACACCGTCACCGACCTGAGCCGCAACGGCCTGTTGCTCGACGGCCACAAGCTCACCGGCGAGGCTCCGCTGCCGGCCACCTGCCGCCTGGGGATCCACCCCTTCGAGGTGCGCTGCTTCGAGCAGAGCGACGACGTCACGCTGCCCATCGACCGGCGCCGGGTGTCCCCGCCGGCCGAGGCGGCCCCGTCCGCGGAGGCCATGCACTTCGGCCTGTTGGTGGGGGAGAGCCCCGCCATGGGGGCGGTGTACGACCTGATCGAGGCGGTGGCGGACTCGAACGCCACGGTCCTCATCCGGGGCGAGCCGGGCACGGGCAAGGACCTCGTCGCCCGGGCCGTTCACGCCGCGGGCCCGCGGCGCATGGAGCCGTTCGTGGCGGTCAACTGCGCCGCCATCCCGGTGGAGCTCACCGAGAGCGAGCTGTTCGGCTACGAGAAGGGGGCCTTCACCGGCGCCGCCCAGGCCCAGGAGGGCAAGGTGACGGCGGCCGAGGGCGGCACGCTGTTCCTGGACGAGATCGGCGACCTGAGCCCCCAAGCCCAGTCCAAGCTGTTGCGTTTTTTGCAGAACCGCACCTTCATGCGCATCGGCAGCACCCGCGAGACCGCCGCCGACGTGCGGGTCCTGGCGGCGACGAACCAGGCCCTGGAGGAGGCCGCGCGGGACGGCCGCTTCCGCCCCGACCTCCTGCACCGCATCGACGTGCTCCGCATCGACCTGCCGCCCCTGCGCGACCGGCGCGACGACATCCCCGCCCTGGCGGCCCACATCCTGGGCGAGCTGGCCGGGGAGACGGGCCTGGGGACGCCCGCGCGCCTGACGGACGCGGCCCTGGAGCGCCTCGCGGCGGCCACCTGGCCGGGCAACGTGCGGGAGCTGTACAACGCCCTCCACAGCGCCCTGGTGCGCTCCCGGGGCGCCGAGGTCCTGGACGCGGACGATCTGGGCGAGCTCGGGGCCGCCGCCGACGCGGACGGCGAGTCCGCCGCGGACGCGGCCGAGCGCAGGGAGCTTCTGGACACCCTGGCGGCCTGCGGCTGGGACACGGTGGCCGCCGCGGAGCGCCTCCAGGTGAGCCGCGGAACGATCTACTACCGGCTCAAGAAGTACGGCATCGACATCCGGCGCGAGTCGCGCGGCGCGTCGGAGGCCTGACCCCCCCGGCCGTTTCAAACCTTTCAAACGGCCCCTTCGAATTCCAATTGAAATGGCCCCGGTGGGGCCGTGTTTTCAAACGTGCCGAGGCCCTTCTCCGGCCCGATCCGTGGCCGTAAAGCCCCTTAAGTAACAGCCGGTTGGTCGGTTCTCCCCTGCGTCTTCAAAGCCGCCCGGCGCGATCGGGCACGGCCCTTGCTGACCCTCGGGGCCAGGACGAGTGGTGTGCCGCGTGGTGCGCCCAGGGACGTACGAATGGAATCGACGGCATCGAAGGAGACGCGAAGCGTGCGAGGTTTCGGAGGTGATCGGCGGACGGCGGCCCGGCGGGGCTGGACCGTTTTGGCCCTGGCGGCGGTGGTGCTGGCCCTGACGGCGGGCCCGGCCCTGGCGGCCCAGGCGAACGGCCTGGACTTCGGCTGGGGCAAGCCCGTGGCCCCACGCGTCAAGGGCAAGAAGGCCGCCCCCTACCTCCTGTGGCCGATCCAGGTGATGAACAACTCCGACGGCGTGCTGACCCCGTCGGTGAGCGTCGTGGCGGTGACCAACACGGGGCGCCAGTACATCCCGCTGCCCTACGCGGCGGTGGCCCCGGACGGGCCCTACGAGCAGCTCTACACCCTGGACGGCCTGCGCACCGAGCTGTTCCCGAAGGCCACCCGCCGGGCGGTGGCGGTCTTCGAGCGGGTGGACCCGGACGCCAGGGAGATCCGCTTCTACGTGAGCGGCCTGGTCCGCCCCGGCCCCCACAGGACGTCCGGGGGCACCTCCTACGTGATGGTCACCTTCGAGCGGGTCAAGGACGAGTGGCAATGGGTGAATACCGAGTTCCTGGAATGATCTCCGAGGAGGTCCAGCCCCACGGGGTCGGCCTGACCGACCGGGGCGCCGTGCGCGAGACCAACGAGGACGCGGTCTTCGTGGCCGACGACCTGGGGCTGTACCTGGTGGCCGACGGCATCGGCGGCTACGCCGACGGCGAGCTGGCCAGCGCCATGGTGGCCCAGACCGTGGGCCGGACCTGGCCCGTGGGCGAGGTGTCCGACCCCGGCGCCGCCCTCGCGGAGGCCATCACCAAGGCCAACGCCCGCATCCGCGCCGCCGCCGAGGGCTCCGCCTCCGCCCGGGGCGACGGGAACGGCGACGGTGAAGGGTCCGGGGAGCGCATGGGCAGCACCGTCGTGGCCCTGCACGTGGGGCCCGCCGGCGCCACCATCGCCCACGTGGGCGACAGCCGGGCCTACCGCTTCCGCGACGGGGCCCTCACGGCCATGACCGTGGACCACTCCCTCCGGGCCCAGGCGGCCGCCCGGGGCGGGCACGTGGGGGGCCGGTTCGGCAACCTGCTCACCCGCGCCTTAGGGATCGCGGACGAGGTCGAAGTCGAGGTCCGGCGCGAGGCCGTGCGCCCCGGCGACGCCTTCCTGTTGTGCAGCGACGGCCTGACCAACATGGTCCAGGACGACCGCATCGCCCAGATTCTGCGGGCAAATCCCTCCTTGGAGGGGGCCTGCGGCCAGCTCCTGACCGAGGCCATCCGCAATGGCGGGCGCGACAACGTTTCGGTGATCCTGGTCGCCTGCTGAGCGGTCCCGCGGGCCCCGCCCGCCCCCCGAAATCCCCCGATTTTTCAGCCATCCGGGCCCCGTCTAATTTGTGCGGGCCACTTGCCAAAAAACCGTGTTACTGCTTACATTGCCGAAAGCACTGAAACCGGACCTGCTGTGTGGGTGTGCCGTTCGCCGGGTGTGAGGCACGAGCGGCGGGGCCGAAAGAAAGCCGTTTGGAGGCCGACATGAATCGGACGATTCTCTGGCGCGGGACCACCCTCCTCGGGGCCTGGCTCCTGGTGGCCGGGACCGCCGGGGCGCAGGATCTCCAGCTGGGCGGCGACGACCACATCGCCCCGCAGATCCGCCACGAGGCCCCGGCCCGGGCCGTTCCCGGCCGGCAGCCGCTGACCATCGACGCCATCGTCACCGACGACGTGGGCGTGGACCGGGTGACCCTGTTCTACCGTCCGGTCGGCTCCACCGACTACCGCGAGCTGAACATGGCCCACACGACGGGCGACCGCTTCGCCGGCGTGATCGACGCCAAGGACGTGGTGGACCCGGGGATCGAGTACTACATCCAGGCGGCCGACGCCGCGGGCAACACGGCCCTGCGGGGCTTCTCGTTCTCGCCGCTGATGGTGGCCGTGGGCGCGGCGGCGCCGGGCCCGGCCCTGGCGGAGGGCGCCGAGGGTGAGAAGGCGTGGTACCAGAAGCCGGTGGTCTGGGCCATCGTGGGCGGCGTGGCGATCGCCGCGGCGGTGGCCGGCGGCGGTGGCGGCGGCGGCGCGGGTGCCGCGCCCCCCAACGTGACCTTTGGCGGGTCCACGCCCAGCAACTGACGGTACCCAGGGTTTTGACGTTTGCGACTCCGGCATTGTGCCGACGGTGTGTGCGGGGCCCCCAGGACGGCGCCCGGCCAGGAATGTGGAGGTAATGCGATGGGGTACGTCCCCGCTGCCGTGACGATCCTGAGGAAGGCCGCCCTGGCGCTCGCGCTGGGCGCCCTGGTGGTTGCCGGCGCCTGCGCCCCGAACGGGGGCGGCGGCCTGTCCGCCGGCCACATGTCGGCGAGCCTGCCGGGCAAGCTGTCCAAGCTGACCCTGGATGCCTCGAACCTGGTCGTGCACGTGATCGCGATCGACGCCTCGACCAAGGAGGTGGTCGAGGACAAGGACCTGATCAACCTCGTGGCCCCCGGCGACGGCACCTACGCGGGCGACCTGCCCGACGCCCTGCCGGTGGGCGACTACCTCTTCACGGTCATCTTCTTCCACAAGGACGGCTCCACCCGCACCGAGCTGGCGCGCACCGGCGACATCGCCGGGACGGTCAAGGAGGACACGACCACCCCGATCGACACCGCCTCCGAGACGCTGACCTACGCCAACGACGACGGCGACAAAGTGCTGAATATCGACGAGGTCGACGCCGGAACCGACCTCAAGGCGGAAACCCCCGTGGTCGCGCTGTTCATCGACGCGAGCTACGTGGACTACAAGCCCGGCGACGCCACCGCCGAGGCGAGCAACGTGGAGGACACCCTCAAGGGCGACGGCAACGTCTTCGTGAAGACCTTCTTCGGGATCACCGCCGCCGACTTCGACGCGGCCCTCAACGGGGCCGACGCCATCGCCATCCCGGACCTGAACGCCGACCTCGCGGCGGACATGGACGCGGCGGCCCGGGCGTCGCTTTCGGCGTTCGTGGGTCGGGGCGGCCAGCTGATCGTGTTCCGCGCCAGCACCTTCACCCTGAACCTGCTCAACACCGTGTTCGGCATGGGTACGGGGGCCGGCCCCGTGGACGCGGCGGGCACGGACCGCAACGACGTGGCGGCCTCGGCGACGGAGTTCGCGGGAGCCCCCACGGCCCTGACGGCCAACAACTCCAACACCCTGCTGGCGGCGGGCACGTTCGGGAACCCCATCGGCGAGGTCTACGGCGACGCGGCCGACCCCACAACGGCGAACGCGTCCGTGGCGCGCATCGGCGTCGGGTTCGGGCGCATCGTGTTCCTGGCCTGGAGCTGGTTCGACGCCGCCCCCAGCGGCGGCACCCAGGACGGGGGCTGGGTGGAGGTCCTGCGCGACGCGGCCCACCACATCATGTTCCTCCCCAAGGTGGCCCTGTTCACCAACGAGACCTACGTGGACTCCGTCGGCGGCACCAACGACGAGGAGGCCACCAACGTCCAGGCGGTCCTTGAGGATGCCTCCATTCCGGTCACGCCGTTCACCGAAATCTCGGCCGCCGAGCTGACCAAGTCCCTTCTGGACATGAACGTGGTCGAGATCCCGGAGCTGGAGAACGGCGTCGACCTCTTCGCCGACCTCGACACCGACGCCCGCGACGTGCTGACGGGCTTCGTGCGGGGCGGCGGCACCATGGTGACCCACCTGTCGAACGTCAACACGCTGATGGAGACCCTGGTCAACGGGCTGTTCGGCCTGAGCGTGGCCCAGGGAACGTCCAGCGTCGTCGGCATTTACAGCGCGGGCCCTGCCGCCGACTCCCCGTTTGCCGACGGGCCGGCGTCGCTGCCGGCGAACAACGCCACCCGGTCGCTGACCACCGCGTCCCTGGGCACGAACGGCCGGGCGATCTACGTGGACGGCTCGGGCAACGTCACCGTGGCGGTCTTCCAGATCGGCGCGGGCAAGCTCGTGGTCCTCGGGTGGGACTTCTTCGACGCGGCACCCGTGGGCTCCCTGGACAGCGGCTGGCTGGGGGCCCTCAAGGCGGCGGTCGCGTACGCACCCGGCAAGGTGGCGCTGCTGGCGGACCGGAGCTTCGTGGACTACTTCCCGGGCGCCTCCGGCTCGGAGGCGAGCAACGTGGAGGGCGTGTTCAGCCGGCTGTTCGGGATACCGGTCACGCCATTCAACGGGGTCACCGCGCCGGACCTCGCCGCCGGAATCGGCACGCGGAAGGTCCTGGCGATCCCCGACCAGGAGTTGGGCGGCCTCGCCGCGGGCCTGGACGCGGCCGGGAAGGCGGCCATCCAGGGCTTCGTGGATTCCGGGGGTACCCTGTTGGTGTTCGGCGAGTTCGGCACCACGGTGCCGGAGCTGCTCAACGACGCCGACCTCTTCGGGTTCTCGGTGGCGCGGGGCGCGAATGACGTGGAGCAAGTTCTCGACGCGGCGGCCGCGGCGGGCACCGACTTCGAAGGTGGCCCGACCCCGATCCCGGGGAACGACGGCAACTACACGCTGACCGTCGCGACCGTCGAGGCGTCCGGCGGCACGGTGCTCTACGCCGACGCGGGCGACACCAACGCCGGCGTGGCGGTCTTCCCGGTTGGGAGCGGCCGCATCGTCTTCATCGCGTGGGACTGGTTCTCGGGCGCGCCGGTCGGGGGTGCGGACGGCGGCTGGGTGAACGTGCTCAAGCGCGCGATCGCCGCCGACCTCGGCTAAGCATGGTGACGGCCGCGGCCGGCGGGGAAATCGCCCCGGCGGCCGCGGCCTACTCCGGCCCGGCGGTTGGACCCGTGCCGTTCCGGCCGATACAATCCCGGGCGTTTCGCGGCGCCGCGCGGCCCGTGGCGGCGCGGGGGATTCGATGAGCCTGACCCTCACCGTCGTTCGCTACCAGAGCACCCGGCCCGAGCGGGACATCACCGTGACGGTGGGGCAGGTCGGCTGCACCCTCGGGCGCAGCACCAGGAACGACCTGGTCCTGCCGGACCCCTCCCGCACCATCTCCTCCACCCACGCCCGCATCGACTTCCGCGACGGGCGCTACGTCCTGACCGACGAGAGCACCAACGGCACCACCCTCAACCAGGCCGCGGCCCCGGTGGGCAAGGGAAATTCCGCCCCCATCGGCGACGGCGACACCCTCACCATCGGGCCCTACGAGATCTCCGTGGTGATCCAGGCCGGCGACGCCCCGGCCACGTTCGCCCCCCTGGAGGGCCTGGAGGAGGAGACGCCGGATCCCCTCGACCTGATCGGCACCGGCTCCGCCGGCCGCGCCCCCCAGGGGGCCGGCATGGGGGGCGGCCTGATCCCGGACGACGACTGGGGCGCCTCCGCGGGCGGAGACGTAGGCGGCGGCCTGATCCCGGACGACTTTGACCTCGGCGCCGACTCCGGTCTGGAGCAGGGCTCCGCCGCCCAGGACGCCTTCACGCCGCCCCAGCCGATCCCCGAGGACTTCGGCGGGGCCGGCACCGGCGCGGAGGCCCCGCCCCGCCCCGCG
>Ga0307417_10000775_pt1 | contig 13020 bp, 9 predicted proteins | sample SalMarWE160210MG_2_FD_202514 | JGI IMG/M metagenome (GOLD analysis project Ga0307417, IMG submission 202514) | Salt marsh sediment microbial communities from the Plum Island Ecosystem LTER, Massachusetts, United States - WE1602-10 | ecosystem: Environmental > Aquatic > Marine > Intertidal zone >...
GCGATACGTGCTGCACACCCACCCGATCACGATCAACGCACTGACCTGCAGCAGCCGGGGTCGAGATCTCGCCGCCGAGCTGTTCGGCGACGAGGTTCTCTGGATCCCGTACACCAATCCCGGTCTGCCCCTAGCACGGCGGATCCGGGCGACGTTGCGTGAGCACGACGCCGGGACCGGCGTTTCGGCGCCGGTGGCGCTCCTGCTCCAGAACCATGGGCTCATCGTCGCCGCCGATAGCCCGGACGACATCGACCTCATTTCCAGCAGGATCGTCGGCGCCATAGGTGATCGGCTCGGAAATGCGGAGACGGGTAAGGACGAGCCGGCGCTGGAACCCGCTGTCGCCTCCGCGGCAGTCCGCATCATCGGGCCCACGCTACGGGCCGCCCTCGCCACCGGTGCGCGACTCGAGATAGTCACTTTCGACGGCAGCTCTCTTGCCGCCCGGATCGAGCATCCCGTAACAGGCGACAAGCTGCTCACCCGGGGACCGCTGACCCCCGACCATATCGTCTACGCCGGATCATGTCCGCTGATACTCGAGCCGGTCCAGCCGGGTCCAGACGGAACCCTCGATGCCGGTGATCTGGCCGCAGATGTCCTAGCCGCCATCGAGGACTTCGAACGCGATCACGGCTACAAGCCGGCTGTTGTCGTGGTTCCCAACCTGGGTGTCTTCGCCGCGGGATCGTCGATCGGCCGGGCCGAGGTGGTGCGTGACGTCTACCTCGATGCAGTCCGGGTGGCGACGCTGGCCGCCGGGCTCGGCGGCATCCGACCCCTCGCCGAGGACGAGCGCAAGTTCATCGAGCTCCGGGAAGCCGGGGAGGATCGCCGCCGGGTCGCCGCGGGATCGGCCCGGCCGGGGCGCGCCGATCGCATGGTCGCCGTCGTCACAGGCGCCGCCCAGGGGTTTGGATTGGCCATCGCCGGCGACCTCGTCGCCCAAGGGGCGCACGTGGTGCTTGCGGATCTCAACGCGGCCCAAGCGGAATCCGAGGCGAAGGCTCTTGCGGCCGGCTCCGGCATGGGAAGGGCCATGGCCCTGGCGGTTGACGTGACCGACGACGCGTCGGTGGCGGCCGGCTTCGACGAAGTCGTCCGTCGCTTCGGCGGTTTCGATCTCATGATCTCCAATGCCGGCATCCTGAAGGCCGGCGGTGTTACGTCTCTCCCGGTAGCCGAGTTCGATGCCGTCACGCGGGTCAACTACCGCGGTTTCTTTGTTTGCGTCCGCAACGGCGCCCCGATCCTCGCCCGGCAGCACCGCACCAAGCCCGACTACTGGGGCGACATCATCGAGATCAACTCGAAGTCGGGTCTGGTCGGATCGAGTCGCAACAGCGCCTACGCCGGGAGCAAGTTCGGCGGTATCGGCCTGACCCAGTCATTTGCACTCGAGTTGGTTGGCGACGGCATCAAGGTCAACGCGATCTGCCCGGGCAACTTTCTCGACGGCCCGCTTTGGTCCGACCCGGAGAGCGGGCTCTTTGTCCAGTACCTGCGCGAGGGCAAAGTGCCCGGGGCCAAGACCATCGAGGACGTGCGCCACGCCTACGAGGCGAAGGTCCCGATGGGCCGCGGCTGTACCCCGGCAGATGTGATGGAGGCCATCTACTACGTCGTGGCGCAACGCTACGAGACCGGCCAGGCCATACCTGTGACCGGTGGCCAGGTGATGCTCAGCTAACCGGAGGTTCAATGTGAGCACAGTGCGGGCGAGTGCCCCCGACATCCCAGAGACCGAGCACGCCATTCAGTTCGTCGGTCCAAACGACATCGTCCACAACCGTGCCAAGCCGGTGCCGACGGTGGGACCCACCCAGATCCTCGTCAAAGTCGAGGCGTGCGGGATCTGTTTCTCGGACACCAAGCTCCTCCACGCCTACACCAGCCACCCGCGCAAGAGTGAGGTCCGCTCCGGTCTACCGGCAGGGGTGCTGGCCGAGATCCCTTCGTATTGCCCCGGCACCAAGCCCACAGTTCCCGGTCACGAGGCGGTGGGCCGGATCGTCGCCGTCGGCGACGAGGTGCGCCACCACGAGGTGGGCGAGCGTGTGCTCGTCGAGACCGACTACCGGCACCTACCGACCGCCGTGTCCAACGCGGCTTTCGGCTACAACTTCGAAGGCGGGCTCCAGGAGTACGTGCTGCTCGACGAGCGGGTCATCATGGAGCCCGAGACTGGAGAGCGGTTCCTGCTGCCGGTTGGTGACGGACCAAGCGCTTCCGCGATCGCGCTCGTCGAGCCCTGGGCCTGTGTCGAAGCCGCCTATGCCTACAAGGAACGCAACCACCTTCTCTCCGGTGGTCGCCTTCTTGTGGTGGCGGACGATGGTCACGTCGTCGATGGCCTTGGCACACTCTTGGCCGCTAGCCCACCGGCGTCGGTCACCACTGTCCTCGCCGCCGGCGCGGCGGTCGAGAGTGGCGCCTTGCCCGCAACCGCAGCTGCTGGCCTCGACGAGCTGCCCGCCCAGACCTTCGACGACGTCGTGTACTTCGGTACCAGAGCGAATGTCATCGAGAAGCTTCAGGATCTGTTGGCTCCGTACGGCGTGATCGACATCGTCACCGGCGGCCGGCTGATCGACCGGCCGGTCTCCGTTGACGTGGGTCGGATCCACTACGACCTGACCCGCTGGACCGGTACCTCGTCCGGTTCGGCGGCGAACGGTTACGGCGAAATTCCGGCAAACGGCGAGCTTCGCGACGGCGATCGGGTCGCGGTCATCGGCGCCGCAGGCCCGATGGGCTCGATGCATGTCATTCGCTCCATCTCGGGCGGCTGGCAGGACCTCACGGTGGCCGCCGTCGACGTCGATGATTCCCGTCTCGCCCACCTCGAGCACCTGGCCGCGCCGCTCGCCGCCGAACGCAACGTCGCCCTTACGGTTGTGAACAGCGCGACCACCCAGCTCGAAGCCGGGTTCAGCTATGTGGCCTTGCTGGTGCCCGCGCCGGCACTCGTTGCCCGGTCACTCGCTCTTGCGGGCAGGCACGGCCGGATCAACATCTTCGCCGGCTTCGCCGTTGGAACCCGGGCCGAGATCGACTTGAACCGGTACGTCGCCAACGGCTGCTACTTCGTCGGCACCAGCGGCTCGAAGATCGACGACATGAAGGCCGTCCTCAAGAACGTGGAGAGCGGCCGGCTCGACACCAACATCTCGCTGGACATGGTGACGGGATTCGCCGGCTTCGCCGACGCCATGGCCGCCATCGAGGCTCGTACTTCGTCGGGCAAGATCATGGTTTACCCGTCGCTCCCGAACCTCGGGCTCACCTCGCTTGCCCAACTCCAGGACCGTGTGCCCGCGGCGGCCGCGGCGCTAGACGGTGGACGTTGGACCCGGGCCGCTGAAGAGGCTCTCCTGCTCGACGCCGGGGGGCGTGATGGCCTCGAAGTCGATAAACAATCCTCCGGCTAGGGTGCGCGACATGGCCACGACTGCAGGACAATCCAACAGCGTGTTTGCGGAGGAGCGGCAGCAGCAGATAGCGGCCCTCGTCGAGGCGGAGGGTCGGGCCCGGGTCGCGGATCTGGCCGCCCGGTTCGGCGTGTCGGCCGTGACGATCCGCAAGGACCTCCTTCTTCTCGAGTCGGAGCGGCGCCTGGTGCGGACGCACGGAGGGGCGATCGCGGTCGAACGCAACCGGCCTGAGCTGGCCTTCGACGTCCGCGAGCTGCTGCAGCGGGAAGAGAAATCGCAGATCGGCGAGTTCGCCGCAGGTCTGGTGGTAGACGGCGAAGGCATCGCTCTCGACGCCAGCACGACCGCCCTATACGTTGCTCGTCACCTGGGCGATCGTGATGGCTGGCGGGCGCTCACCGTGGTCACCAACGGCATCAGGATCGCCGCGGAGCTGGCCAGTCATCCCGGGATCGTTGTACTCATGCCGGGCGGGCGTCTCCGGCCCGAGGCGCTCTCGCTGCTGGGTCATCTCGGTGGATCGATGTTCCGCAAGGTCAACGTTCAGACTGCGTTTGTCGGTGCCGCCGGCTTCACGATCGAGTCGGGGCTGACCGACTCCATGGAGGAAGAGGCCCAGCTCAAGCGATCCATGGTCGCGACGGCACGCCGGGTCGTGGCGATCGTCGACCATACCAAGTGGGGCCGGGCGGCGGTGGCGACCTTCTGCCGGACCGATCGGATCGATGCCGTCATCACGGACGCGGCCGCGCCCGCCGAGATGGTCGTCTCGTTGGAGAAGCTTGGGATCCCCGTTCACCTGGTGGGACCCGGGGCTGTTGTGGCCTAGATCACCCGAAACGTCGCTGCACCATCGCGTGGATGGAGACCGACACGACGATGACGGCACCGTAGATGAGCTGGGTGTAGAACCCGGTGAGACCGGCGGCGACAATCCCGGCGTTGATGGTTCCGATCATGAAGGCGCCGAGCAAGGTTCCCCACACGGTGCCCTTGCCGCCAAAGACCGACGTGCCTCCGACGAACACAGCAGCCAGGGCCGGTAGCAGCTGACCATCGCCGACCGACGGGAAGAACGAAACGATGAACAGGCTCGACAGGATCCCGGAGAACGCGGCGGCAACTCCTACGAGGATGAACAGGATGAGACGCACCTGTTTTGTCTTTATGCCCTGGAGCTCGGCCGTCTCGGCGTTGTCGCCGATGACGTAGAGGGCGGCGCCGTACTTGTGACGATTGAGAAGGAACCAGGTGGCCACGGCCGCTAGCAGCAGCCAGAAGAACTGCATCGGAATCCCGTATAGCTCCCCGACGAACAGCCGGAAGAGAATCGAGGGCCGGGTGTCTATCAGCGTGATGTTCCTGCCGCCGATCACTACCAGCGACAGACCCCGGAAGAAGAAGAGGGTGCCGATGGTAGCCACGAGCGCCGGTACCCCGATCTGGACGATGACGAAGGCATTGATCAGCCCGGCGACGGCACCGATCAGAAGAGCGACTGCGATCGCCAGCGTGACGTTGCCCGTGTGTTCCCATGTCAGCACGAATCCGACCATGCCGAGCGCATAAGTCGAAGGAAAGGACAGGTCGATCTCACCCGCGGTCACCACCATGGTGAGCGGCATCGCGACGATGCCGAAGAGAGGGATAGTCGCAGCAAACGCGGCATAGATCTCAATGTGCGTGAATGTGTCCGGAGCCGTGACCAGAAACGCGATCCAGAGCAGCAGAAACGCTCCGGTTATCCCGAGCTGGCCCGCATAGGTGCTGGCAAAGCGCTTTGGATCGTGTAGGAGGGAGACCCCGCGACCCCACGCCGCCTCGTCGAGGGCAGCCTGGTCGGCGTCGATCATCGAGCCATTCATGCCGTCTCCTCCGTATCAGACACCGACTCTTCGTACGGGTCGTCCGGTACGGACGAGTGACCTGTCTCGGCTATCTCGCGCATGATCTCCGTCAGCTCGATGACGTTGCGGTGCTTCGGCCGGAAACGACCGGCAATCTTGCCTCGATCAAGCACCACGATCCGGTCTGCGACTTCGTAGACGTGGAATATGTTGTGATCGATCAGGATCGCCGCTTTCCCGGCTTTCTTGATCGACTGGATGAACTGGAGCAGCTTGTCGGTCTCTTTGATCGAAAGCCCGACGGCCGGCTCATCGAGGATGAGGATGTCGGCGTCGAAATAGAGTGCCCGGGTGATCGCGATACCTTGCTTCTCACCACCCGAGAAGTTCTTGACAACCGACTCGGGAGTGACCGCGGTCGAGGTGAATCCCATCGACTCGAGCATGAGTTTGTGGGTCTCACGTCGCATCTTGCGCACGTCCAGAAATCCAAAGCGGGTCTGGATTTCCTGACCTATGAAGATGTTGCGCCACAGGGTCTGTAGGTCGGCCAGTGCTCTTTCCTGATAGACGGCCGCCACCCCGAGCTCGCGAGCGCGCTCAACGGTGAGGTTGTGTACCGGAACCCCGTCGAACAAGATCTCGCCGCTGTCGGGGGAGTGGTAGCCGCAAATGTGCTTGATCATCGTCGACTTGCCGGCGCCGTTGTCGCCGATGAGACCGACGATCTCGTTGCGGCCGAGACGGAAGTTGATGTCGGACAGTGCTTGCACTCCGGCAAACTGCTTGTTGACTCCGCGCAGCTCGAGGCGCGGAGTCGCCGGGTCTATCCCAGCATCCTTATCAGACATCTGCCCAAACATCCTTTCGCTCTTCTGTCCCGGCCGCAATCGAGCCGAGCCGTTGTTACCTGATCTGCTGTGTCACCAGGTCGGCGAGCAGATCGACGTTGCCGGCGTTGGCGAAGCCCGCGCCAGTGTCGATATGGAGACCAGTGAACGCATAGTTGTTGGTCAAACATATCTGCAGAATCGGGAAGAATCCCTGCAGATACTGCTGCTGATCGATGACCAGGTCGGTCCAGCCGGCCTTGATCGATTCCACCGTCGATGCACTCAGGTCGAAGCCGGCGCCATACACATCATCCGGTCCGAGACCTGCAGCCTCGAAGTAGGTCTGCTGCGCGGCGGTCAAGGCGCCGTGATCGGTGACGACCAACTTGACGTCCGGATGTGATGAGGCATAACCAACGAACGTCGCGGTGCCTGCTGCGGCATCGGCGTTGGTAGCGTCGTCGATCTCGAGGTAGTCGACCGTGAGGCCCGCTTCCTCGAGTGCGTCGATGACGCCCTTTGTCCGCTCGCCACGTCCGGCTTGCGCCAGCAGACCCCAGACCATGGCCCGGTCGCCGGCGGCCAGGCCGAACTCGGCAACCGCTTCGGCGCCAAGCGAGTGACCGGCCGTATACAACTCGGCACCCACATAGCCGAAGCCGTTGCTGGCGTACTTCGCCTCGATCGTGGGCAGAGTTGTGTTCTGGCTGGTGACGATGATGCCGGCTGCTTCTGCCTCGTCAACGAGTGGAGCAAAGGCATCGTCGCCTGGATGACCCATGATGGCGATGCCATCGGGGTGGGTCGCAACGGCTTCACGGAACTGGGTCAGCATCTTCTCCGGATCCCAGTCGGACCATACGTAGTCGACGTCAGCGCCGAGCACTTCTTGTGCCTTCACTGCGCCGTTGTATACCACCGTGGCGAACGGGCCACCTTCGGGCCCGCCGGGGAAGAACACTATGTGGGTGTTCGCGCAGAACCCGGCGCCTGCTGCTTGCCCGGTGTCGGGGGCAGCCGTGGTGGTTTCCGCGTTTCCGCTCGTGGTGGTTGTCGATGACTCTGTGCTATCTCCTCCGCAGGAGGCGGCTGCCAGAGCCAGAACGGCAAGCAGAATCACGAACGCAAACCGCTTGTCTCTTCTCATTGTCATATGACCTTCCTTCCCATCTTCCTCATCCCGATTCGGGAATGTCCGTTGTTTTCGCACTCGACGAGATGTGGGGACGAGCCGTCCCGCCGCCCGTGAGCCAAACTCCGTTATCGTTAACGGGAACGCTAACATCACCTGAGCAGACTGTCTATTCGGGTGCCTTCGACGTTGTGCGGAATGGCGTCCTAATACGCGAAACGGGCGAGAATTTTGCATTGAATCTGTCTAGCCGTCCCGGGTCCTCCTCCCGTTTCTGATCTCAGCCGGCGAGTGTCACCGACACCGTCATCTCCCCAGCAACCTGTACGAAGCGTCGTTCCACAACAACTCTCTCTCCAGATCTCGCATGTCCGTGGACTCGTTGATCGTGATCAGCTCAACGCCGACGATACGGGCATAGTCCTCGAGGTGCTCGACCGTGAGCGCACGACTGTGACACGAGTGGTGCGAGCCGCCGGCGAGGATCCAGGCCTCGGCGGCCCGGGGAAGATCGGGCTCCGGTTTCCACACCGATCGCGCCACCGGCAGGTTGGGCATTGCCGCGGGTGGGTCGACGACCTCCACCTTGGCCGCCGTCATCCGGAAACGATCTCCCAGGTCGACGACGGAGGCGTTCACGCTTGGTCCGGGGGCGGCGTTGAACACGAGGCGCACCGGATCCTCCTTGCCGCCTATCGACAGCGGATGGATTTCACAGCGGGGGGTTCCCTTCGCAATCGACGGGCAGACCTCGAGCATGTGGGCACCCAGAGCGAACGAGCCGTCCGGGTCGAGGTGGTACGTGTAGTCCTCCATGAAGCTGGTGCCGCCTTCGAGACCGTGCGCCATGACCTTCATTGCTCGCACCATCGCGGCCGTCTTCCAGTCGCCCTCGGCGCCGAAGCCGTAGCCGTCGGCCATGATGCGTTGTGGCGCGATACCGGGGAGCTGCTTGAGACCGTGGAGGTTCTCGAACGTGTCAGTGAAGGCGACAAACCGGCCCTCCTCGAGAAACGACCGCAATCCCAGCTCGATCGCTGCGGCGTCCCGGAGCGACTGGCGACGGTCGCCGCCGGGGCGCAGCTCCGGCGCCATCTCATACGTGTCGTCGTACTCGGCACAGAGGGCTTCGATTTCGGGGTCTCCGAACCTCTCGATGTGGGCAACGAGGTCGCCGAGCCCGTAGCCCTCGACGTCGTAGCCGAAGACACGTTGGAACTCGACCTTGTCACCCTCAGTAACCGCAACACTTCTCATGTTGTCGCCGAAACGGGCGATGCGAGCGGTGGCGGCGTCGGCCACCGCAAAGGCGGCGCGTGCCCATGCACCGATCCTCTCGGCGACCCGTGTCTCCGACCAGTCGCCGGCGACGATCTTGCGTCGCGACCGGAGCCGGCTGGCGATGTGGCCGAACTCGCGGTCTCCGTGGGCGGACTGATGGGCGTTCATGTAGTCCATGTCGATCGTGGCCCACGGCAGGTCCCTGGCGAACTGGGTGTGGAGATGCAGGTACGGCTTGTTGAGCTCCTCGAGACCACGGATCCACATACGGGCCGGAGAGAATGTGTGCATCCAGAGAATCAAGCCGGCGCACTGCGGGTCCGCGTTGGCTTCCCGCACCAGGGCGGCGATGGCATCGCTGCCCGTCATCACGGGTCTGACCACGATGTCGAGGGGGATGTGCGGGCTCTCGTTCAGCGCGGTTGCGATCTGGCGGCTGTTGTCCGCAACGAGGGCGAGTGTCTCATCTCCGTAGAGATGTTGGCTCCCCGTTACGAACCAAAGGTTCGAGCTGCCGGGATCGATCATGATTTCCCCTGTCCGTAATAGGCGTTTGCGCCGTGTTTGCGTTCGTGATGCTTCGCCAGGATCCAGTCCTCGAGCGGGACCGGGTGATTGGAAGTGAGCATGCCGGTGAGGAGGGCCATCCGTGCGCTCGCCTCGAGGGCGACCGTGTTGTCGACAGCGTTCGCCGCGTTCGTACCCCAGACAAAAGGAGCATGACCGGCAGCGAGCACCCCGGGCACGTGCATCGGGTTGATCCCGCTGCTGCGGAAGTGGGCGACGATCACCCGGCCCGTGTTGGCTTCGTACTCGGTGGCCACCTCAGCTGCGGTGAGTGGCCGGGTTACCGGTACGGGCCCGGCGAAGTGATCCGCATGGGTGGTGCCGAGACACTCGATGGGGAGCCTTGCCTGGGAGAAGGCGGTCCCGTAGGTGCTGTGGGCATGGACCACTCCACCGATCTCGGGAAAGGCCCGGTACAGCTCGAGGTGGGTTGCGGTGTCGATCGACGGCCGCAGCCGCCCGGCAACGACGCTGCCATCCAAATCCAGCACGACGATGTCGTCGGGGGTCATCCCGGGGTAGGGCACGCCGCTCGGCTTGATAGCGATCAGATCGCCGGACCGCCCGCTCACGTTTCCCCAGGTGAGCGAGACGAGACCCTCGGCAGGAAGGCGGGAATTCTGCCCACACACGTACTCGCGGAGGTCGGCAACAGCTGTCATCGGGTCACCTCGCTGCGGATGCGTTGCAGGTCCTTCATCACGTCGTAGAGATCGCTCGGGCCGTGTACTCCGAACGCGTCGTGGATCTTCCGGTAGAGCGGGTACAACTCTTTGTAGACCGCCACCGCCTCCGGGTTTGGCTCGACGACACCTGCTGGTTCCGGGACCATGGCCTTCTGGGCTTCCTCGGTGGTCCCATACACGCCTGCGGCGACGCTGGCGAGGATGGCCGCACCGACGGCACAGGTCTGTGATGTTCCCGCCAGCTCGACCCTGCGGCCGGTGACGTCGGCGTAGATCTGCACCAGTAGCGGGCTCTTCTTGGAAATGCCGCCGCTCAGCACGATGCGCCGGATCGGCACGCCGTTCGACTCGAATTGCTCGATGATGCGTTGCGCTCCGAAGGCGGTCGACTCGACGAGCGCCCGGTAGAACTCGGCTGCGGTCGTGGACAGGGTCATCCCGATCATGGCCCCGGACAGCAGTGGATCTACGAGGACGGACCGGTTGCCGTTGTGCCAGTCGAGCCCGAGCAGCCCGCTGGCGCCCGGCGGGATTCCTTCAGCTTGCGCCGCCAGTTCGTCGAGCCGGGCCGCGGTTCTCTGGTCGCCCGGTGCCAGCGAAGAGGCGAACCAGTTGAAAATGTCCCCAACGGCCGACTGCCCGGCCTCGAGACCTGCCATCCCGGGGATAATCGAATCGGGGACACTCCCGCACAAACCGGCGATGAGCGGTCGATCGCCCGGGACCACCGTCGTATCGCATGTGCTGGTGCCGATGATCTTGACGAGCGTCCCTTCCGACACCCCGGCGCCGACCGCACCGGTGTGAGCGTCGAAAGCACCGGCGGCGATGGCGATCCCCGGTCGGAGCCCGAGCTCGGCGGCCAACTCGTCGGTGAGCCCACCGATGGAGGTATCCGATGCCTGGGCCGCGGTTGTGTAGCGGAAGGCCGCCATACCGGGTTCGATCGAGTCGAGGAACTCGGCCGAGGGCAGCCCGCCCCACTCGGTGTCGTACATGGCCTTGTGCCCGGCGGGGCAGATCCCACGTGCCATCGTGGCGGGATCGAGCCGAGCCGCCAGATAGCCTGGTACGAAATCGGCGAGCTCGACCCATCCGCCCGCCGCGGCCCGGACCTCGGGATCGGCGGTGCGGAGGAAGTGGGCGAGCTTTGCCCAGTACCACTCGCTCGAGTAGGTGCTTCCGCACGGGCCGAGGTAGGGGAGGCGGTCCCGAGCCACGGCCTTGTTGATCTCGGCGGTCTCGGCGTGGGAGGTGTGGTCCTTCCACAACCACGTCATGGCGTTGGGATCGTTGGCAAAGCGCGGGTCGAGAGCGAGCGGCACGCCGGCGGCGTCGACCGGGATGGGGCTCGATCCGGTGGTGTCGACGCCGATGCCTACGACCCTGGATCGGTCGAAACCGGCAGCTTCTGCTGTCTCGAGCGCACCCAGGACAGATACGCGGAGCCCGTCGATGTAGTCGTGTGCGGACTGGCGGGCGAGGTGGGCGTCCCTCGTATCAGTGATGACACCGTCGGTGCCGTGCCGGTAGGCATACTCGCCCTCGCCGAGCTCCCGGCCGGTGGCGGTGTCCACGACGACGGCCCGTGCACTCGCTGTGCCGTAATCGACACCAATGACCGCCGGTTGCTCGGGATCCATCGCCGTTTCCCCTTCCGCTCGAGCAAGCATCATGTTAACGCTCCCGTTAACGATAACATAGCCTAGTAGTGTGAGGTAATCTACAGAGGGTCTGATCCCAGGCAGAGCAGGAGTGAAGATGCACGGGTCGGGTCGGAGAATCACAATCAAGGATGTGGCGGCCTACTGTGGTGTCTCGACCCAGACTGTCTCCCGCGTCATGAACGATCGGCCCGACGTGGCCCCGGATACGAGAAAGCGTGTGGCCGATGCCATCGCTGCACTCGACTACAAACCGAGCGCGGTGGCGCGAACCCTGGTCGCCAGACACAGCAATGCCATCGGGGTACTGCTTGCCGGCATGGGTTACACGGGCACCGCACTGACCCTGCGGGGCATCGTCGATGAAGCGACCCAACTCGGGATGACCGTGCTGATTGCCGAGCTCCCCGAGCGTGAGAGCTTCGACGACCCGCGGCCGGCAATCTCAGCGCTTATCGAGCGTCACGTTGATGGGATCATCATGTCCGTTCCGGCAGTGGGCCAGATCGTCGACCGGATCCGTGCCGCATTGTCGGAGCAGTTCGAGCCGGTGGTGTTCGTCAAGGCCGGTGTGTCGGACCGCTACTCGAGTGTCGTTGTCGACAACGCCGGTGCGACCGAACGCGTCGTCGATCATCTCGTGTCGATCGGGCGCACCCGGATCGCACACATCTCGGGACCGCTGAGCTGGCATGAGGCCGAAGATCGGCGGGACGGCTGGCGGCGCGGGCTCGCCAAGCACGGTTTCGAACCGACTCTCGAGCTGTGCGAGGAGGGCGATTGGTCTCCCAGCAGCGGAGCAGACGCGATGAGCGCCCTGCTCGACCGCCTGCCGGACATTGATGCAGTGGTCGCCGGCAACGACCGCATGGCTCTGGGTGCGATGCACACGATCCGGGGCCGGAAGCTGCGCGTTCCCGAGGACATCGCCGTTGCCGGGTTTGACGACATCGAAGAGGCGGCGTGGTTCGCCCCACCGCTCACCTCGGTGCTGCAACCGCTGATGGACATCGGGCGGCACGCTGTGCGCACGCTGCTCGCTGAGGTGCGCGATGGCTCGGCGCCCGCGTCGGCCATCCAGCTCGAAGCCGAGCTGGTGATCCGGGAGAGCACGATCGGCCGCACCTGATCGAATTTGCGACAGGACAGCCGTCGTGAGGGCTGCGATGGTCCGCAGGAAACGCTGCGTTAGCCTGCCAGCTCGGCCAGCACCGCGTCGACGGCGACGGCGATGGCAGATTCGACCGGGATCGTCATGCCCTCCCCGTTGCCAAAATCCGTTGCCTCGATCCCGATCAGCGTGAGCCCGTTGGGGAGCTTGCCGAGCAGTTTGCCCAGCTGGATGCTCTCGACGAGCTGGACCAGGTGGCTCGACTGCCCGATCCCCATCCGCTGTGGCAGATCCGCGTCGGTGAAACGGTGGATGGTCCCGGGCTCGGCTCCGGTGACCACCGCATCGACCATGACGACACGGCGAGCGAGTGCGAAGGCGTCGAGCAGCCGGGCCGGTTCACCGCCGCTCTCGACCAGGATGACCGAGTCGTCGACGCGCTCCTGGAGCGCGTCGACAACT
>Ga0307417_10000776_pt1 | contig 13015 bp, 8 predicted proteins | sample SalMarWE160210MG_2_FD_202514 | JGI IMG/M metagenome (GOLD analysis project Ga0307417, IMG submission 202514) | Salt marsh sediment microbial communities from the Plum Island Ecosystem LTER, Massachusetts, United States - WE1602-10 | ecosystem: Environmental > Aquatic > Marine > Intertidal zone >...
GGCGCAGCCGAAGCCGAGCTCCTGTAGCATGAGCCGTTCGCGGGGGTTGCGCTCGGCCCAGCGCCAGGGCAGGGGGATGCAGGGGGGCGGGGTCGCGGGCCGACGGGCGTCCGCCCCCGTGAGCCCGGCGAGCTGGGCGCGGATGAAGTCGCCGACCTTGCCCTGGGCCAGCTCGTGCAGCTCGGCGATGGCCTCCCCGGGCTTGCGCCACAGCCGCAGCAGGGCGCGCTCGGCGCGCAGCCGGCGATGGGCCGCCGTGTCGTCGGTCTCTCCGCCGGCCGCCTCGAGCGCCTCGCCGTAGCGCGCCTCCCAGAAGGCGAGCGCCTGGTCGAGGAGGCCGTTCTGTGCCGCACCGCCGCCGTCCGCGGCCAGCGATTCCAAACCGCCGAGCCAGGCGAGCAGCCCGGCACGCCGTTGCGGCTCCCACTGGAGGCGCCCGCCCGGTCCCGGGGCGGCGACGCGCAGGGCGGCGAGCGCCCAGGGGGAGGTGTCCAGTTCGAGCCGGCGCAGCAGGGCGAGGGCGTCGGCCTCCTCCACCGGGGCGGGCGGCAGGGCGCAGGCCGCGGCCCAGAGCTGGTCGTCCCGACCCAGGGGGCTGCCGGTGCGGGCGAGCGTGCCGCCGCCGATGTGCGCGGCGAGCTGCTCGGGGGCGATCACAGTCAGCCCGTGCGCGGCGAGGATGCCGGACAGACCGGAGGCGCCGCGGCCGAAGTCCACCCAGGCCAGGTGCGGCCAGTGGGAGAGCAGCCGCAGCAGAGCGTCGATACGCACGCGACGGGCCGGGTCGGCGTGGTAGCGACGGGCGAGCAGGCGGCCGTCGGTGAGGATGGCCACCAGGGCTGTGTCGCGGCGCTCGTCGACCTCCCGCGGGCCGAAGGTCTGGCCGTCCGGCATACAGAGATACTCGGGGATGCCATGGAACTCCGCGCGCTCGCAGTGCAGCCCGTAGGCGTCGAGGACCCGAACAACCTCGGCCGCGAGGCGTTCGGCGTGGGTGTCGCGGGCGGCGGTGTCCGTCCATAGCCAGACCTCGCGGTGGCGCACCGCATGCTGGAAGTGCAGCGCCGGCACGCCGCCCTGGCGCGCAATCGCCCGCACGGTGGCGGGCAGGTCCAGGCGCCGGGTCGGCTCGTCGGTCACGAAGCGCTCGATGCCCCACACCAGGCGCTCCTCCTGGGGCTTGTCGAGCAGGATCACGGCGTCGGGGTCGGGGGCGCGCAGGAAGGCCTGGGGCGGACCGCCCGGCTGCGGGACGCCCAGGGTCGTCTGCGGCAGCCAAGTGCGCCCGTGCAGCCTGCGCCAGAGGGTCCAGGCGACGCCGAGGCCGAAGAGACCGAGGAGGAGGGCCGGCCAGCCGGTCCAGCGCGTCGCGGCCTCTTCGACGACGATCTCGGGGAGGAAGGTGCGGTAGGTGTCGCGCTCGCGCGGGCGCCGTGTAGCGGTCTCTTCCGAGGCGGAGGACTGGTCCGGCCCGGTGACGGGCCGCTGTACTTCGGCGGGGGGCAGCGAGAGCCACACGGCGATCCCGAGCACCGCGATCACCGCGGCGGCGAGCAGCCAGCGCGCCTTTGGGAAGGCCCGGTGTGCGGGCGGGGTTGTCGCTGCGGGTGGTTGCGGCGGAACGCGGGGGAGCGCCCCGGGCTCGCGCCTACTGCGAGCCGGGGCGCGGGCCGCCTGCTCGCTCTGGGCCAACCGGTACCAGGCGTCGAACAGGTCGTCGAAGGTCTTGCGGTCCTCGGTGCGTTTGACGAGGACGGCGGCGAGGATGGCGCGCAGGCGCTCGCGCTGGCATTTCTCGCGCTGGGCATCGCTCAGGGGCGGCTCGCAGCTCGGCGCGTCGCCGCGCAGGCGCGGCCGGGCGAGGAGCACCTGCCGCAGTCGCAGCACCTCGTGCGGCCCGGCGCGGATCTTCGCTTGGCGGAGCGCCGCGAGCAGGGGGCGCAGCCCGAGGGGCTCGTTCATGATGCGGCTACTGCACTTGCTCCAGGAGCGAGCGGTCGTCGCGGTCCTTGACCAGGGTGGCGAGGGCGGGCAGGTCGATCAGACGGCCTTGCAGCTCCCCCACGCGGGTGCCGGGCCGGGCGGCGAGCACGGTCAGCCAGACGAGCAGCTCGGCGGTGGCCGGGGGCTTGCGCAGGTCGTGCTCGCGCAGCCTGTGGAAGCAGTCCACGGCGGCCTCGATCAAGTCATCGCCGAGGGACGGGAAGTCTGCACCCGCATGGGCGCGCACCGCCCGGTCCACCAGCGCCGGGGTCAGCTTGATATGGTGGAACACGCAGCGGCGCAGGAAAGGCTCCGGCAGGCGGCGCTCACTGTTGCTGGTGATGACCACCACCGGCGGCGGGCGATCGTGGCGGCTGATCCGCTCGCCACGCTCGGGACAGTGGAACTCGTGCTTGTCGAGGACATTGAGCAGGTCGTTTGGGAAGTCTCGGGGGGCCTTGTCGATCTCATCGATGAGCACGACGGTGGGGCCGTCCGCCTGGTAAGCCTGCCACAGGGGGCCCTCGGTGACGAACTCGCCCTTGGTGATGTGGGTGTTGCGGCGGGCGGGGTCGTTGGCGGCGCGCAGATAGCCGACGGCGTCGAAGCTGTAGAGCAGATCCTCGGCGGTGTGGGTGCTGCGCACGAACAGCGGAAATAGCCGATCCTTCAAGAGGCCGAACTGGTCGGCGATGTAGTAGGCGACCTGGGTCTTGCCCGTGCCCGGCTCGCCGGTCAGCAGCAGCGGCGCGCCCACCGCCAGCGCGACATGGATGGCGTCTTTGAGCTCCTGGTCGGGAACGTAGTGGACGGCGGCGGCCTCGTGGCTGCGCAGGGACTCGGGGATGTGGCGTCGACCGAGGGCGGCGAGACGCTCGCCGGCATCGGGGATGTCCAGCAGCTCGAACGGCGGTGCGGGAGGTTGTTGGCGGTGGGTCATAGGGCTCGATTCCGTCGTTTGGGCTCGTCTTTGCCATGGCCGGCGCGAAGGCGTTGCAGCAGGGCAATCCAAGTGCCTGTGCGCCCTTCGTCGAGGAGGCGCACCGTCGCATCAAAGGCGCCGGCCGTCTCCTGGCGGATGAGGCGCACCAGGTCCGCCCGGTTGAGCTGGTCCAACCCGGTGTCGATGCTTGCGAGATAGTCGCGCAGGTGATCGGGATCAACGCGGCCGAGAGGATTGAGGGCCAGGAAGCGGAAGCGGTCGAGCAGGTACCAGGACTCGCCGCGGAAGTCCTCGAACCATCCGGCGAGGCCCTCGAATTTGTCCTCGGGCAGCTCGACGGCGAGGAAGCAGACGACGCGCAGCTCGTTCGGGCAGTGGGTGGCGAGCTCTTCGCTGCAGAAGGCCAGCCAGTCGCTCAGCTCACCATATTCGGGCCAGGCCCGCGCGGGCCCGGAGTCGTCGAGCACCCCCCAGTCGAGCCAGAGCACGCCGCGGATGCCGGGGCGCATGCCGCGGGGTCCCTTGCGCCGGAGCAGCTGGTGCAGGGGCTCATCGGGAACGGCGTTGAGAACCTCCGCCATGTGGGCGCCGAGCCGCCGCCGCAGATCGCTGCGATCGTCCGGCAGGCCGAGGCAGTGCCATTCGATGGCGGCCCAGTCGGCGGCGGTGAGGTCGAGCTCGTAATGAAGCTGCCCGGTCAGCTCGGAGAGCAGGTTCTCGCGGGAGCCGTAGGCGATGACGGCAATGATCCGCACCAGCGAGCTGCGCACCAGCTCCCCGACGTGACGGGTGACCAGCGCTTTCTGCATGTCCCGGTCCAGCGCGAGGCGCGGCAGCGGGTCGGCGCGCGAGCGCGTCGCGGTGGATGTCTGCCAGGACCGATAGTCGGCGTGGATCGAGAGCTCGCCGTCGCCGGCAGCGATCGTCGCGGGGTCCGCTTCCCGCAGGACCGCATGCAGGGCGGCAACGGGGTCCTCGCCGCCGCCGAGCCATCGGCGCAGCCCGGCGAGCAGGAGCTGGTCGGCGCCCTTCGACTCGCTACCGCGACGGCGCCAGAGTACCAGCGGGATACGCTCGCCGAGCTCCAGGGCCAGGCGTGCGGGGATCTCCGGGGACGCCGGGTCGGCAAGGTCCAGGATGAGCACGCTCGGCGGCGGGTCCATATCGCGCAGGCTGAAGACCAGCCGCGAGAGAGGGTAGACGGCGGGGCCGTCGGTGCCGTCCAGCAGCAGGGCGGCGGAGTCGGCTGCGGCAGCGAGAGCGGCGCGCAGGTAGACGCCGTGGGGCCGCATGCCTTGCAGTGCGGCGTCCACTTCAGCGGCCCGCTCGACGACCCGCGCCGCTGGCGACGCCCCCTTGGTTGAAGGCCAAAGCTCGTCGACGAGCGCGGCCATGGGGGCGCCCGGTTGGCCGCCGTCCGGGTGCGAGTCCGAGCCGGTGGGAACGATGATGAGGAAATCACCGGCGGGAACGGTGACGCAGTCGCGCACGGGCGCGATGTCGCTGCCGGTGGTGATCTCCCAACGGTCGTCGAGCAGCCGGCGGCCCGCCCAGGAAAGCCGCGCCCAGGGCTGAGCGAGGAGCAGCGGATCGTCGCAGCAGATGCGCAGGCGCACCCCGCCACGGGTGGGATTCGGGCGCGGGCCATGCTCGGGATAGCCGAACACGGCGCGGAACAGGGGCTCCCAGCGTGTGTCGTCGCCGAACAGCAGCGTGAACAACGCGTCGCCCTGCGCGGGGCCCCCCGCTTGCAGCACTCCTCGAACCTCCGATTGCGATCGCACCAGCGGCGCGATCTGCCGGCCCCGGAGCCAGTAGTGGACGGTGAGCGTATTCGCCGACCGCGCGAGCTCCAGGGTCAGGGCGTAGCGATCCGAAGTGGGCAGGGGAGGGACCAAGGCCCGCCTCGGTGCGGCGGTGGGCTGCCGAACATCGGCTACCGGCGCTGTGACGGGTCGTTCCCCGGAGCGCGCGACAAGCGTGCGGATGCGTTTGTTCAGAGCCTGGAAATGCCGTTCCTGCTCTTCCTCTCTCATCGCCAGCAGCGTGCGGCTCGGGTGGGCGACCCCTCCCTGGATCTCGGCGAGCCGCACGCGCTGAGTCACGCCGTTCTCGTCCTCGAAGCGGATCTCAAACTGTTCGTCGGCGGGAGAAACGAAGACGGGCAGGATGGTCGCCGAGCCACGTGCCTCGCGGGCGAGCAGGCGGGGCAGCTCGACGTCGCAGATGAAGTCGGAGGTGTAGAAATTCTGGGAGATCAGCAGCACGGCAATGCGGGTGCGTGCCAGCGCGGCATCGATCTCCTCGCGCCAGCGCTCCCCCCCTTCGATGCCGCGGTCGGACCAGACCGAGATCAGCCCCTCCTTCTTGAGGGTAGCGAAAAACGCCTCAAGGCGATCGAGCACCGCCGCGTCCCGCTCGCACCGTCTGTAGCTGACTAAGACCGTCGCCTTGTCCATCCCCTTTTCCTGCGTCGATGATGCCAGACAATCGAAAAGCTGCCGAACCCGTGCGCCCCCTGCGCCCGATTGTGCCTGATTCGTGGCGACATGCAAAAAGGCCGCTGGTCTCGTCGCCGCCGCGAATTGGCAGGAATTTCCGTGTACGGGTCTATCAAAGACATACCATACCACTGGGCTGGTGAAAGTCCGGCGCATTCAGGCGATTTTCTTGGATCGGAATTACGCCATTTTTTGTTTCTGGTGCATCACGGCGCCAAGGCGGCAATAAATATCTTTCGCATCAACAAAGCGTTATCGGCTTAATAGACGACCGGGTCATGCCATGTGACAGGCACTCTCCCAAGATCCGCGCTGGCCAAAGCGCGCCCGCGGAGTCAGGCACCCCACCGGCCACCCTTGGTCGAGCTTCCGCGCGAACGCCCACGGCGAGCCCCCTACTCCCCCCACTCCCTACCCACTGCATTCCCCGCCGGATGGCGACGGACCCCGCCGCCCAACCGCGTACCGGGAGCTCTTTCCCATCAACCTTGAGCTGGGCCTAGTCGATTAGATCTGGACCGCGGCCAACGGAAACTGCGCGCTCGGAAGTCGACGGTTTCAGCAGCAGGTTAGGGCCGCGCCATGGTGCCCACTTATCCACGCTAGCCCGGGGCGCCCCAGAAAGCATCGCCACCCCACGGTCGACCCAATTCCGCGAACTTGATCTCAGGAAATCGCGGTCCGACCCCTGATGTCGTGCTCATGCTGATTCACGTCACCCCAATTCCGACGGCGACTTCCCATTTATCCCCCAACCAACGCATGCGTCGAACTGTTCATCCAGTAGGACGAAAGGCGATAGCCCACAACAGCCGAGGGCTCTTGCATGAACAAATTTCATAACATGTGACCACTCCCGAGGGCTTTTTTCGATATGGATCCTTGACACCCTCAACGTCCACCGGGAGGTATGTTGCTGCACCTGGAAATTCACACTCGAATACCTCTCTAACTCTTGATGATACTATGTGCTCGATGCCCAGCAGCAGCCCATATCCATGAATATCACAGAGCCCCTTGGTGTTCGGTCCTCCTCGATACTTACGCGGTCCAAGTCTCATTGGTTCCCAAAACTTCTCTATTTTGCGGCGCGCAAAACTGTCGGAGTTGAGCTCCTTGGTCCAATTCTGTAGTCGCTAATGCAATAACGCACCAAAAACCGCAATACTCGGCTATCCTTACACCCGTATCGCTGACCATGAAATGGGTGCCGTTCTCATCCGAGAACCAGCGCATCCGAATCTCACCGCCCTTCGGCGCGTAACGCACGGCATTGAAAGCAAGGTTTGAGAAGGCCCTGCGTAGCTCGGCGGCATTTCCCACCATCCCGAGGCGGGGCTGTGCCTCCAATTCGATCCGGTGTCCCTCCGAAGCACTCAGCTCCAGCACCTCTTCTCGAATGCGGTGAAGGATTGGCAGCTTTGCGCGCAGCCGCCTGCTCGACGCCGATGTGGTGCGCGCGATGCTCGCCTGAGACCACGGTGGCTTCTCACTTGAGGCTTCGGGGCGTATTGGCGGGCGTGATCGGAGCGGGCGGGAGCCTCTGCTGCGCTGCTGTACCCGCCCGGCCCTCGAGCGGCTCCACGCGTAGCGGCGCCTCTATCCGCTGCCCAAGCCCCGGCTGCACGCGGCTTTCACCCCGATGGAGCTCATCGAGCGGCTGACGGCCCTGAACCCGCCACCCCGGATCCACCGCCACCGCCACCACGGCGTGCTGGCGCCCCACTCGCTGCTACGCCAAGCTTCCGCTCCCCGGCACGTGACCTCTGGGCGATGCTGCTCGCTCGCGTGTTCGAGTCTTTCCCGCTGCTCTGCCCCCAGTGCGGTGCCGACAGGCGCATCTTCGCCTTATGTCGCCGCGGCCACCCCGGTCGCGCGGATTCTCAAACACATCGCCAAGTCGGCCGAGCCACCGCCGATCGCTTCGCCACGCGGGCCGCCGGCCTGGGACCACGGCTTCGAGCCGCTCCCGGACTCGGACACGCTGGCGCAGCCCGAGTCTCTGCTCGACCCGCGTATACAGGGGTAGCCCTTCCCCGCCGCAGGCTCTCCGGGCGGCTCACTGCCGGCTGCGCGCACACCGCTCACGACCCACAAATCAGCATCCTCCACGCTCCCATCGATGGTCAGGACAGCGCATCTCTTCCCGCCACCTCACCTGGTGTCTGCGCAAACCTCCTTGTTCGGATGCCCCCTCCATGGTAGCGTCCCCTCAACCGTGGTACGGTTCTGGAGAAACTTTCAATGAGACCACACATAGTACTCGTTTCACTTTTCGGTTGCCTGCTCACCGGAGCGGTCTTGGCCGAGCCGTGGTACCCCGTGAAGTGTCCAAGCGGCTATTCCATCGTGAAAAAGGGCGGAGCGGGCCACAAATATCACTGCAGAAGAACGGTGACTTCCGGCCAAGAGTGCGCTTACATTTATAAGAAAGGCACCTGCCCAATGTTTTCCCAGGGTGGGCCCTGTGTGCTCGGTACATTGCCGAACAAACCAGGCAAGATTGTATGTGTCTCACAATTGGTAAAGAATATTCCGTGCAGCCCATTGACCTATACCTGTCCGCCAGGTTATTTGCTCAATACCAGTGGCAAGACACTGGCGAAGGACTGCAGTACGAAGCGGGTCGGAAGGTTCAGCTGGAACAAGACCTGCTACAAGAAAACCGCTCGGACCTCGTCGAAGGAAACCGACTACAAGAAGCCTGACTTCTAGAAAATCGTGCGGTTGGGGCAAGAGGGAATGGAGGGATTCTCCTTGTTCCCCGCTGATCGGTTCCGCGCTGCCGTTTTCGTTGAGCACATAGGCGGCGGCGACCGCCGCGGTAGGGATCGCCGCCACCGTGAGCCACGGGACTTTGGATTTGCCCGCGCGCGATGCGGGAAGTGCGGCCACGATCTCCTCGTCGCCTTTATCACTGCGGCCACCCCGGTCGCACGGATTCTCAGGCCCATCGGCGAGCGGGCCGAGCCACCGCCGATCGCCCGGGCAGGCGCGCCCCGGCCAGCTATCGGGATCTGGGCATGCTGGCGGCCCGCTATCACCTGCTCTGCCACCGTGCCGCGAAGCTGCGGCCGAGCACCGCTCTGCGCCTGCTGGAGGCCACGGACGCCCTGCGCGGGCTGCGAGTCCAGGCACTGGCGACTGTCTTGTGCCCGCAAGCGCACAGAGCCGGGGCTGGAGGAACCGTTGTCCCGCCGCCGTCCCTGCGGCAAACTTGAGGGCGAGACTCGCCGCACCCTGACAATGACCCGGCCGAGCAAAGGAGACGATATGACGCGCTTAGCGACGGAGCCTACGAGCATCGGCAAGGTCCTGGACGCCGGCTTCAAGCTGTTTTTCGCCGGCCTGGGCCGTGTGATCCTTCTATCCCTGACCGCCAGCCTGATCGGCGTGGCACCCGCCCTGATGTACGGCGACATCGGCACTTCGGAAACCCTGCCGTCCGGGGCCGCCCTGGTCTCTATGGTCGCGATTACCCTGATCACGATACTGCTGAACATGGTGCTGCTGGCCGCCGTGCTGTATCGACTGGGACGGCTGGCCGAAGAGCGGGAAATGACCCTGAGAGAGGCGCTCGCCCAGGGCCTGCGTTGTCTGCTGCCCATGATCTTCGCCACGATACTGTATACGCTCGCCATCGTCCTCGGCTTGGTGGCACTGGTGATTCCCGGCCTGATTCTCATGTTGTCGCTGGCGTTCTTCGCCGTCGCCATCGTGCTGGACGAGGAGGGGCCGTTGAGTGCCCTCAAGCGCAGTCATCGTCTGGTCTGGGGCAACTGGTGGCGCACCGCGACGGTGCTCTCGGTGCCGGTGATCGTGCTCATCGGGCTGCAGGTGGCCCTCGGCCTCGCCGTGGGCATCCCCGTGGGCGTCCTGGCCGGTGGGTCCAAGGGCATGCTCACACTGCTCAGCCAGGGCGTGCAGGTGCTCACCAATACTTTCAGCGTACCGTTGCTGTATGCCATATTCGTGGTGCAATACCACGACTTGAAGCTGCGCAAGGAGGGCAGCGACCTGGAGGCGCGCCTGGCGGCAGTCGGCTAAGTGCGAACGCCCTGCCTGCTCGCCGCCGCGCTGTTTTTGGGGCACCAGCTCCCGGGGGCCGCGGCCGAGCCGCCCGCAGAGCAGTGCTTGCAGACCCTATTCGCAAACGGGGAGACTCGCCGCCTGGAGGAGGTGGTGACCCTGCATCAGGTCTGTCCCGGCGTGATGGAGCAGCTGGCCCAAGCGCCCTGGGACACCATGTTGAGCAGCCCACCGGAGGACGGAGAGGCAAGTGTGGCCCAGGTGATGGACCTACGAGGTCTGCTCGATGATTCCGTGGCACCGCCTCTGGGCCCGATCCTGGATGTGGCACCGGTGGGGCGGATCGTCGCCGAGACGCTGCGCACGCCTGAAACGCAGCGCGGCTGGTGGCAGCGCTTCCTGGACTGGCTGGATGGCTTCCAGCGCGAGGATCAGGAGCAAGACATGGGCTGGCTGGTGGACTGGCTGCGGCAGGTACCGGATTGGGCCTGGTCCGCGCTGTGGCGGGCAACCGCGGCGGTCATCCTGGTGCTGGCGGTGGCCATCGTCGCCAACGAGCTGCGCGCCGCGGGTCCGGGGCCATGGCGATGGATCCGCCGGCGCCGCGGCGCTGCGAGTCTGCCACCCCCGGGCGCTGGCACAGACGCGCCCCAGGATCCCGCGGCCGTGCGCAGGCTGCCCCTGCAGCAGCAGCCTGCGGCCATGCTGGCCCTGGCCATCGCCGCCCTCAACCGCAGGGGAGCTCTGCCGTTCGATCGCAGCCGAACTGCCCGCGAGCTGCAGGCTGCCTTGCCGCCACGGCCACCGGAGCTGGGTGGGCACTTCGACGCGCTGCGGGCTGCCAGCGAGCGCACGCTCTACGGCGGTGAGACGCTGGACCGAGTCCAGATTGGCGCCCTATATGCCGAGCTGGAGCCCCTCCTGGCGGCCACTAGCGGCGAAGGCGCCGAGAGATGAAGGATCGGCTCATCACCCTGGCCGGAGGTCTGCTGGCCCTCTATCTCCTGGTGCTGCTGCTGGTGCCGTCTCCTCAAGTCGACGAGGCTCCGAGCTCCTGGCCGCTCAGCACGGATCCGGGCCCCGATGGTCTGCTCGCGCTGCGACGCTGGCTGGAGCAGGGCCGGGTGCCACTGCGCTCCCTGCAGACCCGCTACGACGACCTGCTGACCGACCCCGAGCTAGCCTCTGTGGGCAATCTGCTACTGCTCTCGCTGCCGCAGCGATTGCCCGCCCGCCCAGGCGAAAGACTCCTGCTGCACGATTGGCTGGCCCAGGGCAACAGTGCCCTGATCTTGGTCGCCCGTCACGATGCCCCTGACTGGAGCCACCAGGCCGAGGGCGGCAGCCGTGCCCTGCTGGCGGCTCTGAACCTACGATTCAGCCGCGGCCAGGTCGCAGCCGCCGACCGGGGCCACCCCAGGAAATCCGTGGCCGTCGCCCAGACACTTCGGCCTGCCGGCACCCACCCGCTGCTGGAGGGGGTACGGCGGGTGCGCGTCAAGGGCGTCCGGCCGCCGCCGCTGGATTGGCGCCTGCTCGGCCGCGGCTCCGATCGCACCACTCTGGTGCTGCTGCGACATGAGCAGGGCGAAGCGCCCGCCCTGTGGCAGGCACGGGTCGGCGAAGGAAGGGTCTGGGTCAGCAGCTACGCCGGCCTAGTTAGCAACGCCGTGTTAGGCCAGGCGCAGAACGCGGCGCTGGTGGCCAATCTCCTTCGCCGCGCCCTCGGACCGCGAGGCACGGTGGTATTCGACGACATGCATCAAGGATTGTCGCAGCTCTATGACCCCGACGCCTTCTTTGCCGACCCGCGCCTGCACAACACCATCGGACTGCTGCTGGTGCTCTGGCTGCTGTATCTGGCCGGCCGCACCAACAGACTCGCGCCACCGCGGCGCGGGGAGGTCCCTGCACGCGGCGTGGACCTGGTGCATGCGGTGGCGGGCCTCTATGCCCGGCGTCTCAGGCCCGCTGCCGCCGGCCGGGCACTGCTCGGCAGTTTCTTCAATGAGCTGCGGGAGCGTCACGGCCTGCCGCGCAACGGCGAGCCTGCCTGGGAGCTGCTGGAGGGAGCGGCCAGAGCTCCGGCTGCGGATCTGCAGCGCCTGCGGCGACTGGCACAGGGGCTCTCGGCCGGGCGTCGCGCGCCGCTGCAGGAGCTGGTCAATGTGATGCACCGTCTGAGGAAGCAACTCTCATGAGGACGCCCGCGCAACAGCTGCAGCGCCATCTCAGCGACCAGGTCGGTCGCGTGGTGCTCGGCGCAGACGGGGTGATCGCCGGACTGTGCCTGGCGCTGGTCGCCCGGGGCCATGTACTCCTGCAGGGTGTGCCCGGCCTGGGCAAAACCCTGCTGGCCAAGGCCCTGGCGGGCGAGCTGGGCGGACGCTTCAAGCGCATCCAGTGCACCGCCGACTTGATGCCCTCGGACATGACTGGAATCCACGTCTATCACGAGCAGAAGCAGCGCTTCGTGCTGATGCCCGGGCCGCTGTTTGCCGATGTGGTGCTGGTGGACGAGATCAACCGGACCGGGCCCAAAACCCAGTCGGCCTTGCTGGAGGCCATGGAGGAGGCGAGCGTGACCATCGACCGCAACACCTATCCCCTGTCCGAGCGCTTCTTCGTCATCGCCACCCAGAATCCCCACGAGTTCGAAGGCACCTATCCCTTGCCAGAATCCCAGCTCGACCGCTTCCTGCTGCGACTTGACATGGGCTATCCGCCGCGGGACATGGAGGAGCAGGTGCTGCGCCGCTACGACTTGCCAGGCGGCGGTCACGGCGGCGTCGAGAGGGCCGTCGCACCCCTGCCAGATGGCCTGCTGGAGGCGGCGCGCCGGCAGGTGGCCCAGGTGCACGTGGCCGATGCGGTCTACCGCTATGTGGCCGACATCGGCATCGCCAGCCGCAGCCACCCCCAGGTGAGTCTGGGGCTGTCCACCCGGGGCGTCCTGAGCCTCATGCGCTGCGCCCGGGTCCAAGCCGCCCTCCAGGGCGAGCCCTACGTCACGCCGGATGCCGTCAAGGCGGTCGCGCCTGCGGTGATGGCCCACCGTCTGATGCTCGCCCCGGATGCGGCCCTGGACGGGGTCGATGGCGGCGCCCTGGTGACCGAGCTACTGGGCCAGATCCCGGTGCCCAGGTCCTGAGCCCGCACTCGTGAGCCTGGCAGGACGCGGCTATCTGCTCGCAGCTGCGGTGGTGCTGCTCGGCATCATTACCCAGTGGTGGGACGCGGCGCCTCCCGCCCTGTGGCGGGTGTTGGCCGCCGCGCTGCTGCTGAGCCTTCTGTTGGAAGCCTATCTGGCACATCGCGGAACGCCTCGCCTGGAGCGGCGGGTCCCGCAGACCGCCCGTTTGGGGCGTCCGATCCAGGTGGCACTCGTGGCTCACGGCCCCGCGGATCGTCCGCTGATCCTGGAGACCGAGGACCTCTACCCGCTAGGCCTGCGGGGTCCCCAGGGACCCGTCGCCTGGTCGGCGCCGATCGCACCTACCGCCACCCAGCGGCTGACGCTCACCCCCCAGCGCCTGGGTGTCCTGGAGTGGGAGCTGCT
>Ga0307417_10000777_pt1 | contig 12980 bp, 8 predicted proteins | sample SalMarWE160210MG_2_FD_202514 | JGI IMG/M metagenome (GOLD analysis project Ga0307417, IMG submission 202514) | Salt marsh sediment microbial communities from the Plum Island Ecosystem LTER, Massachusetts, United States - WE1602-10 | ecosystem: Environmental > Aquatic > Marine > Intertidal zone >...
CGGCCGCATGCGTGCCGTGACGTCGGCGACTTCGCTCATCAAGGCGCTCAAGGACGATGCGTGGCAGGTGCGGGCGCAGGCCGCATGGGCACTCGGTCGTGCCCGCGCGCCGATCGCGATCTACCCGCTGACGAGCCGTCTGACCGACCGGGCCTGGTGGGTCCGCCGTCACGCGGCGTACGCGCTCGCCGAAATGGGCGAAGACGGTCGGGCCGCGCTCACACACGCGATCGAAACGTCCGACGATCCATACGCCCGCGAGATGGCGCGTGAGGCGCTGGACAGCGGCGCGCTGAAACCCGCCGCGTAGTTCTCTTCCGGCGAAGACGACCCCGCCCGGCGCTGCTCCGCGCCGCGCCGCGATCACTCCGGACCCGCGCGAATTCGGGCCCGTTTTCCGCGGGTCCGTTCCCCGGGCGTCGCGGCTGCGGGCCATGCTGTTTTCGCTTCGCGGACATGGCCCCGTACACTGCGGCCATGTCCCGCATCCGTCGATCGCCCACCGCGCCCCGCGTTTCACGCTATGTCCGCCGTCAGGCCGGAATCGAGGGCAGCGAGCTGAGCCGCGTGCGCGACCGGCTGATCGAGCGGGGCCTGAGCCCGCGCAAGCGATTCGGCCAGAACTTCCTCGTGCGCGAGGACATCGCCGAGCGGATCGTCGAGCACTGCCACCTGCACGCCGACGACGTCGCGATCGAGATCGGCCCCGGCGCGGGGGCGCTGACGCCACGCATCGCGAGCCGCGTGCGCCGGCTGATCGCCGTCGAAAAAGACCGCGGGCTGGTCGAGCTGCTGCAGGAGGAGCTCGCCGGATTCCCGCGCCTCGAGATCGTGTCGGGCGATTTCCTGGAATTCGATCTCTCGGCCGCCGCGCGGGAGGCGGGCGTGGAGCGACTCGCGGTCGTTGGGAACATTCCGTACAACATCACGACGCCGATCATCGAACATCTGTTCGTCCACGGCCGCGTGGTACGCACCGCCGTGCTGCTCATGCAGAAGGAATACGCAGAGCGCCTGGGCGCCGCCGCCGGCACGCCGGCCTACGGCAGCCTGACGCTGTTCGCCCGCTACCACGCGCTGCTCGAGCCGCTCATGACGCTCAAGCCGTCCGCGTTCTGGCCGCGCCCGGACGTCGACAGCATGCTCGTGCGTTTCTTCCTGCGCGATCACCCGCCGGTCGAAGTGCCGAGCGAAGCGCTGCTGTTCAAGATCATCCGCGGTGCGTTCCACATGCGCAGGAAACAGCTCATGAACACGATCCAGGAGTCACTCGGCCTGCCGAAGGACAAGATCGCCCGGCTCTGCCGCCACGCCGGAATCGTGCCGCAGCGCCGCGGCGAGACGCTGACTCTGGAAGAATTCGCGCGGCTCGCGAGAGCGGCAGCGGACTACGTGGATATTTCGAGCCTCTCTTCGTAGGGCATTGCCTCGGCCGAGCCGGGAGCATCAACGGCTTTCATCGCGCCTCGCGGCACGCGCATCGCCCTGGGGCCCGCGCGGGCTCCCAGATGAAAACGCGCGCGGATGACAGATCCACGCGCGTCATACGAAGTCATCCAGAAACCAGAATTACTTGTTCGCCGACTCCGGCTCCACGAACTTGTAACCGACCTTGTGCACGGCCACGATGAACGGCTGCTCGAATCCGGTGCCGAGCTTGGAGCGCAGGTTCGACACATGCGTGTCGACCGTGCGCGTCGTGACGCCCAGCTCTTCGTCGACGCCCCAGATTTCCTCGAGCAGTTCTTCGCGCGACACGGTGCGCCCGCGGTGCTCGATCAGGTACTTGAGCAGCTCGAACTCCTTGAACGAAAGCGCCACCTGGGTGCCCGACTTGAACACCTCGCGCGCTTCGAACTTCACCTCCACGTCGCCGAACGCATAAATCGTCGGCCCGGGAGCCGGCGCGCCGCTCGGGCCGCGCTGCGCGAGCCGCTTCACGCGCGCCATGAGTTCCTTGATCCCGAACGGCTTCGTCACGTAGTCGTCCGCGCCCAGGTCGAAGCCCTTGAGCACGTCGGCTTCGAAATTGCGCGCGGTCATCACCAGCACCGGGATGTCGCGATGCCGCTGGCGCAGCTCCTTGAGCACCGTGAAGCCGTCCTTCTCCGGCAGCATGATGTCGAGCACGACGACGTCGGGCTTTTGCTTGAGCGCCATCCGCAGCCCTTCCTGGCCGGTCCTCGCCGTCATCACCTCGTATCCTTCGTACTTGAAGTTGTGCGCGAGTCCGTCCAGCAACCCTTCCTCGTCCTCTACGATCAACACGCGTTTCATTTGAATTCTCCTGGAGTCGGCCTTCACGAACCGGTGGCGAGCGCCGGCTCCTGCCCGTGTGTCTCCATGGCCACCGCGGGCAGAATGAGGGTGAAGGTACTGCCCTGACCCTCGCTGCTGGTTACTTCGACGCGTCCATTGTGGGCGCGCATGATCTGATCGACCAGCGACAGGCCGAGGCCGGCGCCTTTGACGTCGTGCACCAGTCCCGTCTGGACTCTAACGAACTTCTCGAAGATACGCCTCTGATCGGCTGGCGAGATACCGATTCCGTGATCGGACACGGAGATCAGGACTTCGCCCTTCCGGGCTCCGGTCGACACCCGGACTTCCCGCCTTTCGCGAGAATACTTGATCGCGTTGTCGAGCAGGTTGAGCACGCAATGGTTGAGCGCGCGCGGATCTCCCTGTACCTGCGGCAGGCCGGGATCCAGGTCGGTTTCGATCTGGAAGCCCAGGCTCTCGAACCGGGGCCGCAGGCTGTCGAGCGCGTCCGTGACGACGTCGTTCGGGTTCATGTGCTCCATGCGCAGCGCGCGCTGGCCCGCCTCGAGCTTGGCGAAGTCGAGAATGTTGTCGACGAGCTGCGAAAGCCGCTGCGTCTCGCGGCCGATCGACTGAATGAACTTCTGCGACTCCTCGGGTGTTCGGAACCGGCCGAGTTCGAGCGTCTCGACCGACAGCCGAATCAGCGCGATCGGCGTCTTGAGCTCGTGCGTGACGTTCGAAACGAAGCCCGCCTTGAGCTGCGCCAGTTCGAGCTGGCGAATGATGTAGCGCAGCCCGAAGATCGTGGCCAGCAGGATCGCCAGGGCCATCACTGCGATGAACACGACCTGGATCAGGGCGTAACGCTGGGTCCAGACGACCGGAGCGTCGCCGGTCGCGGCCACCCGCACCGAGTAGCCTTCGAACGGCCCCGTGAGCAGCGCGCTGCGCGCGGTGCGCTGGCCTTCAGGATCACGCACGTGCGCGATCCGATCGCCGATGGGGCTGATCAATTCGACGCTCAGCCGCCGCGTCGATTCGATGCCGCCGTACATGCGCGGGTTCGACGGTAGCCGTTCACGCACGACGTCCTCGAGGTGCGTCTGCAGGAACACGTGTGGATCGAGCCACCAGCCGCCCGCTCCGATCACCTGACCCTCGGCGTCGCGCAGCAGAACACCGGCGAAGTATTCGTTCGGCCGCGTCGGCCCGCCGGGCGCGAAGATCAACGGCTGCGACTCGACGATCAGCACCGTGTAGCCGGTGAGCTCCGTGATCGAAACGAAGTGCGGGTCTTCGAATTCTGTGGTGCCGTCGGCGAGCGCCGACATGATGTCCGTGATCGGAGCGTTGACGCGCGCCGCGTTCTCGGCGGGGCGAACCGCCGAACGCACGTGAATCATCAGTTCCTGTTCGAACGCCGCCACCACCTGATGCGCCAGATAGGCGTTGTAGCGGGTCGTGTCCTGCTCGACCGCGCGCGCGACGCGCAGGGTCAGGGCGATCCCGAGGCCCGCCAGAAGCAGCGCGGGCAGGCCGACGCCGAGTGCCACCAGAGGAATGATGCGGTTTTTCAGCGTGGAGCCTGACATGCCTTGAACCCTAGTCTCCGCCCATCGAATCGGCAACGCACGCGCGGGCGCGGCCCGACTCAGACATGAAAGAAGGGCCGGCCCGTTCGGACCGGCCCCTCGCCCTGGATAGAGGTCGTGGTCAGCTCTTCAGGCTCTTGAGGCCCGAGTACTCCTGAATGGCCTGGATGATCTCCGGGTCGTCGGAGGTCACGAGCGTCAGCGAGCCGCCCTCGATGTTCACGACTTCGCGGTGGAGCTTGCCGCTCGCCATCGCGCCGCGCATCGCCTTGCAGCCGTCGCACAGGGGCACGTCGCCGCCGGTGCTGGCGATCTCGGCGATGCGGTCGTTGCGGCGATGGACCGCCGACTGCACCGCGTGCGTCTTGCCTTCGACGTTGGCCGTGTACACGTACATGACGCCGTTCTTGAGCGGAACGACCTGCGTCACCGCGCCGGCCATCGTGAGGCGCTCGTTGCACGACACGTTTTCGTCGCAGATCACGCAGCCTGTCCTGCTGGCCATCGTGGTGGACTTCATGGCGCCGTGCGAGCAGCCGTTGGCGCCGACCGGGACTGCCGTCACCGTGCCGTTGCCGGTTTCCCACCCGGCCGTCGTGTTGCTCGCCTTGTGCGCTGCGCAGGAGGCGGCATCGTGTGCTGCCGTTGCGGCCCCTGACTTGTATGCCGTGCATGAAGCGGCGTCATGTGAGGCCGTCACGGCGCTGGCCTCGTGCGCCGCACACGAACCGCCGTCGCTCGAGACCATCGCCCCGTTCGCCTTGTGCATGGGGCAGCCCGCCATGGCAGGGCATGAGCCCTTCATGTCGGCGGTCATGGCGTTCGCGTTCTTTGCATACGGGCAGGTGCCCCTGGCGGTCGAAACCACGGAGGCGGTCGTGTTCTTGTCCTTGTCGCCACAGGCGAAGGACACGACGGCCCACGTGGTGGCGATCGTGGTCGCGGCCAGCAGAAGAGCGATCAGACGACGGTTCATGTCAGGCACCTCCAGGGCAGGGTTGCAGGCGTCCCGGGTGAACGCCGCAGGCAGTTCAGTTATCGGCCTGAACGCCCGAAATCGTGTCACCAGCGACACAACCCGGTGTTAGTGAAGTGCAAAAAGGCGGTCGAGGCGGGAGATTCAATGGCCTTTCGCGGCCGGGGGCACCCGGTCCGTGGTATTGCGTGGCCCCCGCGAGGCCCCCGGCACCGGTGGCCTCGAACCAATTTCCACGACAGCATTGTGCCTCAACGAGTTCCGGCGTTGACGTTTGACCGCCTCGTCCATAACTTGGCGGTTCGCCCCACCCTGAAACCCAATGGCCAAGCGAAAACGCCCATCCGCGCTGTCGAACCCTCGTGCCGTGCTCGTGCTCGGTCTCACGGCCGTGGCGCTGTTCGGCATCGGGCAGCTCGTTCTGTTCGCCCGGACCGAGCGTGGCGCGCTGTTCTTCGCCCGCACGCTCGGAATCGGCGGCGAGACGCGCGTGACGCAGATCATCGGACGCGAGATCCGTGAAGGCCTCAAGGCCATGAACGTGCCCCCCGACAGCATCGCGGAGACGCGCGTGCCCGAGAGCCGCCCTGAACTGCGCTGGCGAGTGGGGCTCGGGCCGGGCGCGTCGCTGATCCAGACCAACCACGCGATCGCGCGCCGCGTCGAGGCGCTCGGCGCCGCCGTGCTGTCGGGGCACGAGCGCACCGAAAACAACGGCACGCGACGCCTGACGCTGGTGGTCGGGCTTCCGCATCATCCGACGCACGAACTCTCGATCATCACGCCGAAGGTCGACGAGGAAAACGCCGAGCGCGAGCCCGCGCGCATGGCGATCGTGCTCTACGGATTCGGCGAGGACCCCGAGCACGCCGCGGCCGCCTTCGACCTGCCCGTGCCCTTCGCCGCCGCGATCGTTCCCGGCGCGCGCTGGAGTTCGTCGATGTTCCGCGCCGCGCGCAACAGCAAGCGCGAGATCGTGCTGATGCTGCCGCTCGAGCCGATCAACTACCCGAACGTCAATCCCGGGCCCGGCACGGTGCTGGTGACCATGAACACCGCCCGTATCACCGCGCTGCTGCGCAAGCACCTCGACCAGGCCGGTGATGCCACATCGGTCGGCAATTTCATGGGCTCGCTCGCCACGCAGGACATGACCGTCATGGGCGCAGTGTTCAAGGAACTCAAGCGCCGCGGCCTCACGTTCGTTCACATGAAGCCCGTTCCCGGCGCCGTCTGCCGCGACCTCGCCGCCGACATGGGCATCGCCTACGACGAACCCGACGTCATGTTCGACCCCGCCGACTGGAAGGGCGACCGCCGCCGCCTCGACCACGAATGGCACAAGGTGCTCGACCAGGCGCGCCAGCGCGGGCGCCTGATGGTGTGGATGCACGTGTCGCCGACGCTCATCGACTGGCTGCCGAAGGCCGCGTCGGCGAAGGAGTTGAAGGGCGTGAACCTGGTGCCGCTGTCGGCGGTGGTGCATCGGGCGACCGCGCGGTAGGGGCGCCTGTTGGGGAACGGGGCGTCCACACGCCCATGCCCGAGGTCGAGTTCAAGCACGGACACACGTCCTGGGTCAGCAAAGCGATGACACGATCATCGTCGTGAGCCACGGCCGACGTCGGCGGACTTCGTCGCTGGCATGGTGACTGGACGCCACGGGAGCAGCCGGCGCTCAGCCTGCACCGACGGATTCACATCGCCCGGCTGCCCCACTTCGCGCAATCTCACGCTTCTCGTGCATGAACCCGCGCCCGAACGCCCTGCAGGTCCACTACCCGCAATCCCTGCTCCCCGTGCTACATTCCCGCGCGTATGCGAATGGGACAGGAAGTCCTCTCGGACCTGCGATCGGCCCTCGGGCTCGAGTGGCTGATCACGAACGGGCTCGGCGGAACGGCATCCGGCACTGTGGCCGGCGCACACACGCGCCGCGGCCACGCGCTGCTCACGGCCACGACCCCGAGCGGCCGCACCACCACGCTGATTTCGCAGCTCGCGGAGCGTCTGCACACGCAGGGCGCGTGGCACCCGCTCTCGACCCACGTGCATGGCGGCCCGGTGCTGCGGCCCGAAGGACACCAGGCGATCGAGTCGTTCCGGCTCGATCCGTGGCCGATCTGGACACTCAAGGCCGGCGAGGTCCGGCTCGAGAAGTCGTTGTTCCTGGTCGAGGGCCACCAGGCGGTCGTGATCTCCTACAAGCAGCTCGAGGGTCCGCCGTCGCGGCTCACGGCGAGCCCGCTGGTCGTCGGCCGCGCGCTCCACGCGCTGCGCCACGAAGGCGCGCTGCCCGCGATCACCACGCAGCGGGTGCCCGGGCGGATCCGCATCGAGATCGACGAAGGGCTCGCGCCGGTCACGCTCTGGCACAACGGCAGCTTCATGCCGGCGCGCGTATGGGTGCGCGATCTCTGCTATCCGGCCGACCGCGCGGGCGAGGACGAGCGCGAGGACGCGCTGATCCCGTGTCACATCGAGGGCACGCTCACGCCGGGCGCCGAACTGCACATCGTCGCCGCGGCCGAAGACGACCTTTTCCGCGCGCTGGCGAGCGAAGAACGGCTCGGCTCGCCGCCGCCGCGGACGCTCAAGGACTGCGTCGCGGTGCTCGCGCGCGAGCGGCATCGTGAGTGGGCGCAGTGGCACGCCGTGCGCATTCGCGGCGCCGACTTCACGGCGCGTCAGGCCACGGTGGCCCACGGCGGCGACGCAGCGTCCGCGATCGCGCGACGGCTCGAACCGCTGATCGGCCGTGACGACGCGTGGACGCCGATCCTCGCCGACGCGCTGTACGGAGCGCTGGCGCGGCGGGGCGAGCGCACGACCCTGCTGGCCTCCCTGCCGGCCGGTATCGAGCGCGGCACCGACACGCTGCGCGCGCTTCCTGCGCTGATCTCGCTGCGCGCGTTCGACGTCGTGAAAGAGATCCTGCGTGGCTCGGTCGAATACCTGAACGAGGGCCTGGCACCCGAGTCGTTCGACCCCCAGGACGGCACCCCGGCCTACGGCGATCCGACGCCCTCGCTGTGGCTCCTGAATGCCGCAGAGCTGTACGTCCGACGCAACGAAGATCTGGGTATCTTGAAAGACGAAATTTACGCCCCGCTCGAGAGCATCGTGCAGGCGTTCCGCGCGGGAACGCGCTTCGGCGTGCACACGACCCCCGAAGGTCTGCTGAGCATGGGCGAAGGGGCCGCGGCCGAAGTGCGCGCCGACGTGAACGCGCTCTGGTATCACGGTCTCGTGGCGATGGCGCAGATGGCGAAGCTCGTGGGCCGCCGCGAAAGCGGCGCGTTCTACCTGGCGTGGGCGCGCGAGCAGCAGACACGCTTCATCGAGCGCTTCTGGGACGAGAAGCGGGGCGCCGTGCATGACGCGCTCACGGCGTCGGGCCCGCGCAGCGAGACCCGCGCGAGCCACCTGCTGGTCGCGAGTCTCGCGCCGGCGTTGCTTCCGCCCGAGGCCGCGGCACGCCTGCTGGCACGCATCGAGCGCGAGCTGGTGACGCCGTTCGGTGTCCGCGAGTCCGCGGGCGCGCCGGCCCGCATCGAGTGGGTGGGTCCCTACGTCTCGGCGTACCTTCGCGTGCATCAGCGCTCCGGCGAGGCCCAACTTCGCATGCATGACTGGCTCGAGTCGCTGCGCTCGGCGTGCGGGCGCACCATTCTCGGTCACGTGCCCGAGGCGTTCGATCCCGAGAGCCCGGCGGCCTACCCGCGCGTGGCGGGCGACGTCGCGTCGGTCGCCTCGGCGGGCGAGTTGCTGCGCGCGTGGGTCGAAGACATGGACCACACTCAGGTGGCCGCACCGGCGCAGATTCTGTAGCCACGCGGCCGTTTCGTGCCGGACCTTCCCGATCCCATCGGCGCCCCCGGATCGCGCCGCGGCGGTACAGGATGCCCGACCGAATTCGTCCGGCGACTGGCAGGCCCGCGCACTGTCACCCTCCCCGTTACAGGTGACACATGGGTAACGCCGAAAACGGCTGTTCGCAGGGCCCGCAACGCCGTAACTCCGCCACCCGCCCCGTGCACGCATGCCCCCCGCGGGGGCATGCGTCTTGCAGAATCCCCCGAGTGGCGCGGACGTTCCCCCGCCAGCCCTGCCGCCGAAGGATCGCTCCAAGGCCCGCCCGTCCTCGCTCGCAGGGAATATCTCCACCGGGGGGAGCGTATGGGCTGCCATGAGGTCCGCAGCGAGGTCTGAGCCGCGCGCGAACGGCGCGCATCTGGACGCAGCCGGCGCATCGCGCATACGCACACACGGCGCGCCGACGGCGGCGGCGCGCACCCTCGCGCACGAGCCGTTCGCGGCGCCTGCAGGTGCTGCGTGCCCCACGCCCGGCAGGCGGAGCATGGATCCGCGGCTGTATCAGATCGCGTCGCTTTCGACGCTGCTCGTGTTCGGCGTCGCGCGGCTCGACTTTCAGATCGACGCGCTCACGATCGCGATCGCACTCGGCGTCACCCAGTTGACGCAGCTCGCCTGCACGCGCATCTGGCGCCTGCCGGCGTTCGATCCGAAGAGTGCACTCATCTCGGGGCTCGGCCTCTGTCTGCTGTTGCGCACGAATTCGCCGTGGCTCCTGACGCTCGCCGCGGTGATCACGATCGCCGGGAAGTTCGTGATCCGCTGGCGCGGCAAGCACGTCTTCAATCCCACCAACTTCAGCCTGGTCGTGATGATGCTGCTCGGCGGCGTGTGGGTGTCCCCCGGGCAGTGGGGCAGCATCGCCTTCTACGGCTTCCTGGTCGCGTGCCTCGGCGGGCTCGTCGTCAGTCGCGCCGCGCGCAGCGACGTGACCTACGCGTTCCTAGGTTCGTACACCGGAATCCTGTTCGGCCGCGCGCTCTGGCTCGGCCTGCCGTTCACGATTCCGCTGCATCAGCTCGAGAACGGTGCATTCCTGATCTTCACGTTCTTCATGATCTCGGATCCCAAGACGACGCCCGACTCGCGCGCGGGACGCATGGTGTTCGCGTTCCTGGTCGCGGCGGGTGCCACGTTCATCCAGTTCGGGCTGCACCGCACGAACGGCCTGCTGTGGGCGCTGGCCGCGTTCGCGATGACCGTGCCCCTGATCGATCGGTTCCTGCCGGGCAAGCGCTACGGCTGGGGCCGCACGTCCACGCCGGAGCATCGGGCTCCGGCGCATCGCCTGGCGGTCGCGCTCGCGCGACCTTCCCGGGCGCATTTCGGGTGGAGTGTTCCCGGCGCATCCCTGTCGAACGCGCTCGCCCCGAGTCGAACCACCGCCGCGGACGCCGTGTTCCGCGCGGTGCGTGAAAGGAGCTGTTCATGAAACGGCTGATCGGCGGCGCCCTCGTGTGTCTGGCGTCCGCGCTTCCCCTCGCATCGGCGTACGCGTTCTGCGGCTTCTATGTCGCCGGCGGCGACGCACAACTCTTCAACGAGGCGTCGCAGGTCGTGCTCGTGCGCGACGGTGATCGCACCGTGATCACGATGGCCAACGACTTCAAGGGCGACGTCACCGAGTTCGCGCTGGTCGTGCCGGTGCCGACCGTGATCGAGAAGAGCCAGATCCACATCGGCGACATCAAGTACATCCAGCGCATCGACGCGTTCACCGCGCCACGGCTGGTCGAGTACTTCGACGCGAACCCGTGCCGGCTCGCCGTGCAGGAGATGGCCGCCCCGAGCGCCGCGAAGGCGCTCATGCGCGGAGGTCGGTCGGACGAGATTCGCAACATGCAGCTCGGTGTCACGATCGAAGCCCGCTACACGGTGGGCGAATACGACATCCTGCTGCTCTCGGCCAAGCAGAGCACCGGGCTCGCGATCTGGTTGCGTGAAAACAACTATCGCGTGCCGGACGGCGCCGCGCGCGTGCTGACCTCGTACATCCGCGACGGCATGAAGTTCTTCGTCGCAAAAGTGAACTTGAAAGAACAGCAGAAGCTCGGGTTCACGACCCTGCGCCCGATCCAGATCGCTTACGAAGACGCACGCTTCACGCTGCCGATCCGGCTGGGCATGGCGAACGCGAACGGGCCCCAGGACCTGCTCGTCTACGCGATCACGCGCCAGGGCCGCGTGGAAACGACGAACTACCGCACCGTGAAGCTGCCGTCGGACGTCGAGATTCCCGACTTCGTGAAAGACGACTTCGCGAACTTCTATCGCGACATGTTCCGCGAGCAGGTGCGGAAGAACGACAGCCAGGTCGTGTTCACCGAATACGCGTGGAACCTGAGCTGGTGCGATCCGTGCGCCTCGGCCCCGCTCACGCCCGACGAGCTGCGCGGGCTGGGCGTGTTCTGGCTCGACGGAACGCAGCCGTCGGGTCGCGGCGGCGCCCAGGACGCGTTCGTCACGCGCCTGCACGTGCGCTATGACGCCCAGCACTTTCCGATGGACCTGGTGCTGCAGGTCACGTCGGACCGCACGAATTTCCAGGGCCGCTACGTCATGCGCCACTTCTGGAAAGGCGACGAGTCGTGCCCCGCCGCGCAGCAGTACCGCGCGGGGCTCGCGAAACGCCGTGCGGATCAGGCGCGCGCACTCGCGGATCTGACCGGCTGGGACCTCGGAACGATCCGCGGCCGCATGGCGGTCGCCGCCGACTGGACGGCGCCCGAGGACCGGCTCAAGTGGTGGCAGCGGATCTGGAAGGACTGACGCGGTGCACACCCGCGCCGGGCGCCATGTGCCGTGGGACTTTGCTGGAGTCATCCGCGACACCGCTGGCGTCCGGCCGGATGGGACGCGGGCCCGACCCGTTCGTGCGAGGGGCGCCATCGTGCGGGCATCGCGCATGAACGAGTCGGGCCGGGGTTGGCCAGGTTCGCCCGGAAGCATGGGCCGGCGCGAACCATCCCTGCGGGCCGGGTATCAGCGCCCGGCCCGTTGGCCGAATCGTTACGGGCTCTCGGACTGAAGCACGGAGGTCCCCTCGATTGCAGAGCCGGTGAAGTCGAGCCATCGCGCGCGACTTCACCGGCGTGGACCGGGACACCCGACCGGGTGAGGTCAGCATCATGAGGCAGTGGATACTTCGGGCTCTGGCGGCAGCGACCTGCCTGCTCGCGTGGCCCATGACCGTGCAGGCCTTCTGTGGTTTCTACGTCGCCGGTGGCGACGCCAGGCTCTTCAACAAGGCGTCCCAGGTCGTGCTGGTGCGCGATGGCGACCACACGGTCATCACGATGGCGAACGACTATCAGGGCGATCCGAAGCGGTTCGCGATGGTGATTCCCGTGCCCACCGTGATCGAGCGCGGCCAGGTGCACGTCGGCGATCCCGCGCTGATCGATCACCTGGACACCTACACTGCGCCCCGGCTGGTGGAATATTACGATCCGGATCCGTGCCCTGGCGCGATTCATCTGCGCGCCGGGCGCGCCGGGGCCACTCAGGGAGTCGACGTCAGGGCGGTCCGGAACCTCTCCACAAAAGCCCTCTCGTCCGTCCAGGTCCTGCGCAAGTTCTCGGTCGAGGAGTACGACATCCTGGTGCTGTCGGCGACCGAGAGCTCCGGACTGCTGCGCTGGCTGAACGCGCACGGCTACAACGTGCCCCCGGCCGCGAGGTCCATCGTCCAGAGCTACATTCGTGACGGGCTCAAGTTCTTCGTCGCGAAGGTCGACCTGGACCGGCTCGCGGCGATCGAGCGGGAAAGCGGCACCGTCCTGCCGGCGCCCGACGCCGGCTCGGACTCCGCAAGATCGAAAGCCTTCACCCGTCTGCGCCCGATCCAAGTCGCCTACGACTCGCCGCGCTTCGCCTTGCCGATCCGGCTCGGCACGGTGAACGCCGCCGGGCCGCAGGATCTGATTCTCTATACCCTCACGCGCAACGGAAGGGTCGAAGCCACGAATTACCGCACGGTCCGGCTCAAGTCGGACCTCGACATTCCGCTCTACGTGAAAACCGTGTTTGGGGGCTTCTATCGCGCGACGTTCGACCGTCAGGTGCGCGAGCTCGGCATGCGTGCGGTCATCACCGAGTACGCGTGGCCCATCGGCTGGTGCGACCCGTGTGCCGGCCCGCCCGTGCAATTCGACGAGTTGCGTGCGCTGGGCGTCTACTGGGCCGACCCGATGTCTCCGGGCACACCCGGTGCGCACCAGACCTTCATCACCCGGCTGCACGTGCGCTACGACGCGCGACACTTTCCGGAG
>Ga0307417_10000778_pt1 | contig 12978 bp, 12 predicted proteins | sample SalMarWE160210MG_2_FD_202514 | JGI IMG/M metagenome (GOLD analysis project Ga0307417, IMG submission 202514) | Salt marsh sediment microbial communities from the Plum Island Ecosystem LTER, Massachusetts, United States - WE1602-10 | ecosystem: Environmental > Aquatic > Marine > Intertidal zone...
ACGCATTCGGGCTGCCAGTGGCGCTTCATCCCTCATCCGTTGTTGCATGGCATGGTCGAAAAGATCCGTCATGGGTAGATTATAATTCGGATATTCGAGCGATTCCGGGATTTGGTGGATTAAACTGAAAGGGCTGCAATTCAAATTTGCAGCCCTTGCTTTGTCTAGCCGACCGGTTGTGGTTGGGACGGCGGTTGGGGTGCGGGGGGTGTGGGTTGAGGAGCCGGGCCCGAACCGCGGATATTGATCAATCGCTTGAGCATGTCAAACCAGAACGGTGCGCCTTGGGCTGCAGCTGCGCCGCTGATCAGCACGCCCAGCACTTTAAGCAGCCAGCCCCAGCCGTCATTCATGGCGGGCAAATTGGCCAGTATCTTGCATTGATTGTTGGACCAGATGCCCGGGCGCAGGTTTCTACCCGGTATCCAGCCGCAGGATTGCCCTTCCGATGGCGCACTGGTAGACCAACCGACCGGCAGGCTCATGCTGGTGTAATATTTTTCGAGCTGAAGTGGAGATTGAGCCCCTGTCTGGTCGAGTTGGGGTTGGGCGGACTGCGCCTGCGCGATCAGGACTTCGCGGATGGTCGGTTCGCGCCAGAGCTGATCGGCAATTTGTATGGTATCCACGTTGAAGGTAAAAGCGAAGATCAAGCCCAGGATCAGGGCCCACCAGGTTGCGTAGCGCTTGTAGGCACCCGAGAGCCGGTCCATGGCGCCGTTGAACCAACCTTCGATGTTGGTGCGGGAGGTTGCGATCGCCTCCTCGACCGACCTGGTGCTTTTATCAAAATTTGGGAAGATATGATCGATTGAAACTGCTAATTTTGGATTCTGTTCCTTGAAGGCTTTGACGCTTTCCCGTATCTCGGCGATTGAGAGACTGTCTGTACTGATCGCTGCCTCGGGCGATTTTCCGGCGTTTACAATGACATCGAACAAAGCCCGTGAAAAAGTGGTCGATGGGATATAGGAGGGCTTATGCTTTACCTCGTCATTTTTATCCAATTGGGAAAGTGATTTGATCAGTGGATGTTCGTAAAATCTTTTTGTCAGTTCATCGTCTTTCAATAAGCTGCGAATCGATTTTTCCAGAAAAGCCGATCTCCACGACAGGGCAGAGCTGATCCATTCCTGAGTTTGCATCGTGGCGACACTCAAAACCAGCCAGGCGAAAACTAGACCGATGGCAACTTCTAGAATCGCATCCAGATTCATGGTTTCCTCCTTGATCGAGATTGTACGTCAAGTATATAAGAGAAAGTATCGAAAAACAAGCACAGGTGCAGCATTGAAGAGGGTGCTCACATTCTAACATGACCGACCGCTTCTGTCTCGGATGAAGCAGTTGTGTTACACTTTCGCGGAGAAAATTAAGCCCAAATCATGGCGCTTATCAAGCCGGCACATCGAAATTATGGGAGACAATATGGAAACACGGTTTTTGCCTCTACTGCTGGTCGTATTTCTGGCTATGATCGTGCCGTTCGTCCTGGCACGTTTTCGACGCATCCCGGTCGTTGTGGGGGAAATTGCAGCCGGCATCATCATTGGGCCGTCTGTGTTGGGTTGGCTGCACGGGGATGAGGCGACTCTGCAGCTGTTGTCTGAGATCGGCTTTGCCTTTTTAATGTTCCTTTCCGGTTTGGAAATCGATTTTACATTATTCTTCGCTACAACGCCACGTGGGAAAAAGAATGGCGCCAATCCGCTCTGGTTGGCTATGGGATCGTTTGCGATCACGCTTGTTTTATCGGCGTTGATTGGTTTTGGATTGGTCGGCCTTGACTTTGTGCGCGATCCCTGGATGATGACTCTGATCCTGTCCACCACCTCGCTGGGAATTGTCGTCCCGGTCTTGAAGGAGCGCCAGATTTCCACGACTGGCTACGGCCAGATATTGTTGCTGACCTCGCTTTTGGCTGACTTCCTGACCATGTTCATGATCACGGTTTATGTAGCTATTCGGTCAACAGGCCTGTCGTTCGAAATCTTATTGATCGGGGTGCTTTTTATCCCGGTCGTGCTGCTCTATCAATTGGGCATCAGGCACCTGCGCCGCCCGTCGATCAGGCGTCTGGTTGAAGAGTTGGCCGGGGCGACCTCGCAGATCAAGGTCCGCGGTGCCTTTGCATTGATGGTCGCTTTTGTCGTATTGGCGGAACTTCTCGGAGCAGAACTTATTCTGGGCGCTTTTCTGGCGGGTGTGGTGGCTTCCATGCTCAGCGGCCCGGAAGACGAAAGTCTGCGCCATAAACTGGATGCGATCGGATTCGGCTTTTTCGTGCCATTGTTTTTTGTTTTTGTTGGCATTCAGTTCGATCTGACAGCGGTTCTGACTAATCCTTCGGCCTGGTTGCTGCTGCCAGTGCTTTTTGTGGCAGCCTTTGCAGTTAAATTGATTGCGAGCCTCGTATTCAAGCTGTCGTATTCATGGCGCGAAACGTTGGCGGGCGGAACCTTGCTGTCAGCACGGCTCTCGCTGATCATTGCAGCATCAGCCATTGGCCTGCGAATGGGTGTGATCAGCGAGGCGGTCAACGCTGATATTATCCTGATTGCAGCGCTGACGGCTACATTTGCACCTTTGTTTTTCAATCTCCTGCTCTCGGAAATGCCGGTCAAGCAACAAGCCCAGATGCTTGTGTATGGCACAACCGACCTGGCTTTTCAGGTCGCGCGCGATTTGAATGCGCATGGTGAGAAAGTCTGCTTTATTGAAACAGATTTAGGGGAGGCGCAGCGCATTCGGGAAATGGGATTTTCTGTCTCCCACGCCTCGGGAGGTTTGGTGGACTGCCTGAATGGGTTGCCTGCCATGCAGGTCAATGCATTTCTTGCGTTGAATGATAATCCCGAGCCCAATCTGGAAGCTTGCCGTGCGGCGCGTGCGCGCGATATCCAGCACGTTTTGGCTTTTGTCTCAGACCCGATCCGCCTATCCGACTTTCGCGTTTTGGGTGTTCAGACCTTAACGCCTTCGTTACACCGGAGTTCGTTACTGGCATTGATGGCGCGTAATCCCGCCATCTTTTCGCTGCTAACTTCCACGGAAGATGAGCGTGATTTACGCGAATTGGCGATGCTTAATCGCGATGTGGATGGGAAGCGGCTGATCGATTTGCAATTCCCCCCCGGGTTATTGGTGCTGGCGATCCGGCGCGGGGACGAGTTGATCGTTCCGCACGGCACGACGCGCCTGTCCCTGGGGGATCGCGTGACGATCCTGGGAGAACACGATGCCTTGCAGGCTATGCAAGATCGTTTGGGTGCCTAGTGCTCGTGTAAGGAATTGAGTAAAGCCGGGATTTCGGCTAAGGTTTTTACGGCGCAATCAGGCTGGATTTGAGCCTGATGAGCGGCGGGGCCATTGACCCGCCGTGTAACCAGGATGCTGTAGATCCCCATTTGATTGGCACCCAGAATATCTGCCTCAAGCGTATCCCCAACCATGGCTGTCTCGCTGGATTGAAATTTCCAATGAGCCAGCGCGACTTCAAATATCCGGCGGTGGGGTTTTCGGTAGGAACAGGCCGCTGAGGTGAGAATGAAATCGAAATAATGTTCGATTCCAAAGCGTTCGATCAGTTGAAAGACATCCTTGTTATCGCCAGCGTTGGAGACGATACCCAGGTGATATTCTTGAGAATACAAGGTTTTAAGTAAAGTAATTGTATCTTCTTCCAGCGCCCAGTTGGACTGGGTGATGGCGTACATTGCGTCCAGGGCTCTGCGAATTACGGCTTCGGTTACATCGGGATGGCCTTGCTCAGTGAGCAGTTCGTTGAGCAGGGACATGTAGGTGGTTTCATGCAAATTTTCGTCGCGTTGCTCATAGTACAGATCCAGGCGTTGTCGAAAGGCATCACGGAGTTGATCGCAATCCAGGGTCAATCCCTGCGCGCACAACTCATCCGCCAGAGCCTGGTTGGCCTGGGCCAGGATAGGCGGCCAGGGCTGCCTGGCGTACATCAATGTGCCGCCCAGGTCAAACAAGACTCCCCGGATATTGCGACGGTTATCCATCATATGGGTACTTAAAATAATTATATGCCACGTGTAAAGGGGAAATTAGTACCCGCGTTTCGAATCGAACAAGTTGAATAGTGGAAGGTTTGTCAGGTAGCGCCCCAGGTTTTCGATAAAAAGGGTCATAGCGCGTTCGTCGTATTTGGGACTGTTGCCGGAGATATGTGGGGTGATGATCACGTTTGGCATAGCCCACAGCGGACTACTGCTGGGTAAAGGTTCTTCAGGGAAGACATCCAGCGCAGCCCCGGCGATTTTCTTTTCCTGTAAGGCCTTGATCAGCGCGGTGTTATCAACGATGCCTCCGCGAGAGATATCTATCAAGAAGGCCCTTGGCTTGAACGCAGCGAGTACCTGTGCGTTGAGCATGCCACGTGTTTCATCGGTCAGCGGGACGGTAACCACCACAAAATCGCAATCCTTGACCATCGAACGCAATGCTTGCGCCGGATACAACCGGTTCACGAAGTTTCCTTCCGGATCCCCCAGGCCTTCGGGTGTGTAACCGCTATCGGCCGGGTGCATGGCATCGCGCTTGGTTGCCAGGACTGTTGTACCGAAAGTTTGGAGCAGGCGGGCAATTTGCCGACCGATGCTGCCATACCCAACAATCCCAACCGTGCTGTCGCGTAATTCGCGGGGTGAGAAGCGTTCCCAGCGCTCCCTGGGCCACTCGGCTTTTTTCTGGGCCGCAGCCAGATCGGGAAGGTGGTGCCCCAGCCCCAGCAGCATGGTCAGCACATATTCGGCCATTTGCGAAACAGCTGCCCCGCTCAAGGTTGTGACCATCAGATCGACTTTGCCCAGGATTGGCGCACCGAGCAGCTTATCGATCCCGGCATAGTGGAATTGCACCCAGCGTAACCTGAGGGCTTTTTCCGGGTCCGGCAAGACCTGGTCGGTGTACAGCACCTCGCAACGCGACCACAGTTCTTCGGGTATTTCTTCTGGTTTGTTGGCAGTATGGACCGTCACACGCAGGCGCGGGGAGACATTCTGGATAGCGTCCACCAAGGCAGGTGGGATTGGAAGAGTGATCAGTACATCTACAGGGGTTGTTTGCATGGTTTATTTTATCGTCAATGTCAGGATAGTCCCGGCGACCACCAATCCCATCAATACCCAAATAATGGAGGTCAAACCGGATTGAGCGGCTGGATATAGCAAAGCCGAAGCCGTGCTGATGGTCAAAAACGCAATCGTGTAGAGTGCAAATTTATTCTTAAACATACCACATCATTTCCAGACCAGAATCGCCAGCGTTGTCAGCAAGCTGATCAATAATATCAGGATGATCGTGTAACGGATCAAAGCGCGCAGTACATCGCCTTCCTTCCCAGCCATACCTGCGGTGCTGGCGCCCACCACAATTTTGGTTGGTGCGGCGACGGATGCCAGGGCGGCCCCGGCGGTCTGGGCTGCCAGGATGATCGGTACACTGAGCGCCAGCAATTGCGCTGTACGCATCTGCAGGGCGGCGAAAACGACGTTGGAATTGGTGTTCGAACCGGTCATAAAGGCTCCGATCGCGCCGATCCAGGGTGCGATGGCTGGGAAGGCGCCTCCAACTGCATTGGCCAGTCCCTGGGCTATCGCTTCTGTCATCCCGGATTGCTCCATCACCACGGCCATGGCCACCATCTCAAGGATGCTCAGGCTGGATGACATCACCTTTTGAACAGTACTCGAAAGGATGCGTTTACCAGCGCCGTTGGCATACAGACCGGCGCGCTTGTAAATAAGAAATGCAATCCCTGAAGCATAAAGAAGAATTGCTCCGGCGTGTGTTAATAACCGGATGGGTCGATTCGTACCGGCTGGCGTAATATAGCCAAGGGAGGTGGAGGTCTCCGGAAAGGAGATTTTGATCATAATTTGCCCGAGGGTGTCCTTGATGAATGGGATGAGCAGGATCACAACCGTCAGGATCACCAGTACGAAATATGCGGAAAGCGCTGTCAGCAGCGGTTTTAATGCGGGTCGCTCCTCAGTCGTCGGCTTGGGGTGGCCCCATTGAGCCAGTGGCACGCTGACGATCAGGCCTGCCAAACCGCCCATAAAAGCGCCGATATTCCATAAACCAGCTACGACAGCGACCAGATATTGCACGCTTCCCATCACCAGACCAATAAGGATGGCCTTGACAAACAACCGGCGGACTCCCCCCCAGCCATCTGCGGCGTGCACAACCATTGGACCGGTCACCAGCGCAGCGATCCCCAGGAAAAGCGCAGCGCCTGGTGCTAACGTGGCGCTGTCCAACCCGGTCGCAGACATCAAGGCATTGAAGGACGAACCAAGTGAGCCGAAGGTTACCGCCCAGCCATGACCAACCGAGGGGATCACAACCGCGGCCAGTGGGCTGAAGCCGAGCCCGACCAGCAATGGAGATGTGACCGCTACGGGCACACCAAATCCGCCCGCACCTTGTAAGAACGAAGCGAACACCCAGCCAATCAGGATGGCTTGCATGCCTTTATCCCGTGTCAGCGAGGGGAGCGCCTCGCCAATCGTCTTGATCGCACCGGCTTCATCCGCGACGCGGTAGAGTAAGAAGGCGGCCCAGATAATGTAGAGGACGTCAAAAGTCAGGACCAGGGCCTTGGCATGCGCGAAAGCCAGCAGATTTGCACCTGCGCCGAAGAATGCAATCGCAATTGCCAGGGCAGTCAAATATCCGGCTGCACCGGCGCGTGCTGCACCCCAACGCAGGCCGACCATTAAAACCAGGATTACCAATATCGGCAGGGAAGCGAGCAGCATGGAGGTTAAATCAGGCATTTGGATCGCTTTGAAGTTTGGAGTGGGTATATAAGGCAACCAGGAGTACGCCCAAGATCAACCCTGGTATGACGATCAAACCGGCTTCGGGTCCGAAGGCACCGCCGGTCCATATGGCAGGGCCGCTAACATTGATCTTGGCCAATTTGAAGAAATCCAATCCGCTCACTGGAAAACCAAACACCACGCCTTCGAAAAAGTTCCAACCGAAATGCAGTCCGATCGAAAGCCAGAGTCGTTTGGTGCGGAGATAGGCATATGCCAGGAATAGACCAGCCAGGAAAATACCGAGGACGCTGTTCCAGGTGGCGTTTGGATTTCCCAGATGCAAGAGACCGAAGATAGCAGACGAAATGATCACTCCCAGCGGCAGGTTTAGGCCGTCGGCGATGGTTTGCAGGTAGTAACCGCGACAGAGCAGTTCCTCATTCCACCCAACCAGGATCAAGATCAAAGTGATCGGCACCAGTCTGGCCAGGACGATACCCACAGATTGTGTTTCCCAGGCAAAATTCTCAAAATGCAGCCAGCCCAATCCCCACTCAAGCACAAAGATCAAGCCCATCATTAAAAAGGGAATAGCGGCCCCGATCAGCAGATCTAAAATTACCTGCCGATCCAATTTCAAGCCCAGGCTGGCAAAGCTGCGTTTGTCCAGAAAGCGCCGTGCCAGGAATATGGATAGCGTAATTCCAAATAGTTCAGTGATCTCGCTCAGGGATAAGATAACCTGATCGGAAACGATCACGCCTGAAGCGTACATCAATACCCCCACCGGAATGCCGACGCAAACAGTCAGGATGAACAGCATCAGGGTCTGGAGCAGTAGACGCCAGACTGCCCTCAGGCGGGACTCCGTCGAAGAAAGAAATATTCTTTGAAGGAAATTTTGGGTAGGCGGGGATTCGCTCAAGCTATGCTCCTTGAAAAATGTATTTTATTCCTAATTGGCCTTAGGCACAATAATCCAAAACAGCAGGTAAGCGCCTAGCCCAGGGATGCCGCCCGGGATCAGTGCGATCAGAAATGCAAGCCGGAACCAGAAAGCGCTGATTCCGAAAAACTCGGCCAACCCGCCGCAAACACCGGCGATGACACGGTTATGTCTGGAGCGGCGCAGGGGACCTCGTTGATTGCTCATAATACACTCTCCTTTATTAGGTTTAATTACCTATCATAATAATGTACGCATAAAAGCCAGCGAGGTTTTGCGCCGAATGGTGATTATTTTAAATAGATCCCAGTTGGATCCAGTTCCTCGCGCAGGATTTTTAATTCGTGTTCTGTGACCGGATCGGTTGTGCGCAGGCTGGAAGCGACTTTGAGATCCCAGCCGGTATTTTCCCGGGCTTGTTCGGCAGTCTTCCCCGGATGCAGGGCGGTCAACACCAATTCACCGGATTCTCCCGGTTCCATCGCCCCAAGATCGGTGACGACCATCAAGGGACCGCTGCCGTGCAAGCCGGCTGACTGGCGTGCGGCATGACCATCGAGGAAACCGGCTGAGGTCAGGAAGTCCACTTTTTCAGGAAACCGTCGTTTTTGGTGGGGGGTCATGATATAACAGCGGTTGGCCCAGGCTGCGATTTCCTGCGAGCCACCTGAGCCGGGGAGGCGCACTTTTGGATGCGCATAATCATTGCCGATGATGGTGGCGTTGATATTGCCGAAGCGGTCGATTTGCGCGCCGCCCAGGAAACCCACGTCCACGTTGCCGCGTTGCAGGTAGTTGGCGAAGATATCGTACATGCTGACTACCGACAAGGCGCCGCTGACCAGCGTTGGGTCGCCGATTGAGAGCGGGATGCGCGCCGGTTCGGCGCCAATCACACCAGCTTCATAGATCATCACCAGGTTCGGGGCGTGGGTGCGCTTGGCCAGATTGCAGGCCAGGTTAGGCTGCCCAACGCCGACGAAAACCACATCGCCATCTTGCAACAGACGGGCGGCGTTGATGATCATCAGTTCGGCAGAAGAATAATTCAATTCGCTCATAGGATCTCCTTCAAGAAGTCCTGCATGATCTGAAATGTCTCTTGCGGCTTTTCCAACGGGACCAGGTGGGTGCTTTTCGGGATGGTGATGATTTGGGTCTCAGGTCGCAGGCGCCGAACGCGTTGGGCTGCACCGGCGCGGAAGGTGTCGGTCTGACCGCCGCGGATGATCAGCGTCGGTACGGTCAGGGTTGGGAGTCCGCGCCACAGGTCCAGGTCGCGCCAGACCCCGGTTTCGTAGATGCGCGCTTCCCACTCGGGTGTGTAGGCCAATTCGAAGCCTCCACCTGGACGGGGCCGGCTGATGCCCCTGATATAAGCGCGCAGATTTTCGTCGCTCATAAACCGAAAAACATTTTTACGCCGGTATCCCTTGAAAAGCAATTCCAGATCGTCGAATTCGCTGCGGCGGCGTCTGGCAGCCGGGACGAGTGGATGGAGTTTATCTCCCAATTTCAGCGCCCGGATAATATTCCAGGTCAGGATGAACGCGGGGGGGAATAGCACCGGTTCGATCAGGATGAGCGCGCGGAAGCGGTTCGGTTGCCACAGCGCAGCCCGGAGCGTGACCACCGCCCCGATCGAATGACCAACGCCGATCACCGGCCCGGCTTCCTGCTGGTCCAGAAATTCGAGTAAATCCTGGCTGAGTGGATGCCAGTCATCTAAATCTGAAGGACTGGCCTTTTCCCATAGTGGGCGCAACAGCATCCCGAAAACGTGATATCTCGTTTTCAAGGCCTCCAGAAAGGGTAGGTAGCAGGCGGGTGGGTAGCCGTTGGCATGCAGGAAGTACAGGTTCAGCCCCTTGCCACCGAAATCGTTAGATGGAATCGCTCTCATCTTTGATCGTCGAAATGTAGGAGAATCTCTGTTTGAATTAATAATTTCCGTAATTGATCGCTTCGCTCATGCGCGGCTTGACTTTCAAGCGGTCGTGGGCTGCTTTACCGAGTTTTTCCCAGTATTCGTCGCGGTCTTTGAGGCCAAAAACCCATTCGTCCAGGTAATCCCCGACACTTTCTGGTGACTCGCTGACTTTATCCCAGCCCAGATAGAACTCGTTGTCGCGATCGTAGTAGCCCTGAGCGTAGGATGGGTGGCAGGCAAAAGGCACGTGGCAGACAGCGTCGACGATAAAACCAGGGATGAGGGTGCGGTTGGGGTCGGAACGGATGATTTCTTCGTCCACGATCTCCTCGGCGGTCAGGATGACGCGCTTGGCTGCGAAGGCGGCTTCTTTTTGCTCGCCGATGATGCCCCACAAATGGGCGTTGCCTTGCCTGTCTGCACGCTGCACGTGGACGATGGCAACGTCCGGGTTGAGCGCCGGGACAGTGATCACTTCTTTGCCGGAGTAGGGGTCCTGGACGCGCTTGATGTTTGGATTGGCGTTTTCGAGATCGGTGGCGGCGGTCTGATTCATCGGCATGAAGGGCAGTCCGGCTGCTCCAGCTTGCAGGCGAGAAATCATTCCGAAATGGGAGTATTCCTCCCATTCCAGCTCCCCCTGCTCGATGGCCGCGCGCACGATGCGCAGCGAGCCAACCCCCGGGTTTCCCATGTACGAGAAGATCACTTTGCGGGCACAGCCGGCGGCGACCATTTGATCATAGATCAGGTCCGGGGTGGCGCGCGCCAGCACCAGGTCTCGCCGGCCCTGGCGGATGATCTCATGTCCGGCTGCAAACGGGATCAGGTGTGTAAACCCGGATGCATACAGGCTGTTGCCGTCATGGACGAATTTTGAGATAGCATCGGAAAGGGAAAGTAGTTTTGTCATAAGAATGTCTTTAGGGATGAATGATTGCCATGAATGTGATTATTCTTTTTTCTTTTTTCTTTTTTCGCGCATTTTGCGCCACCAGCCGAATCGTCCGCTCGGCTCGCGCGGTGCTTTTTTGCGGCGGAACAACCAGCCAATGCCGATCGCGATCAGGCCCAGGAAAAAATAATCAAATTTAGCCTGCCCCGCGAAATCGGAGGCGACAAAGATCACTTCCAATCCAAGGCCAATCACCACGAAGAAGGTGCCAATACGAGGGGTCAGTTCGCTGTTTTCATCCATAGGTCACGCGGCCGGGCGAATTACGGAAAAGAGTGTGCGCTTGAAAGGATAGAAGACCGGTTCATGTGAATAGACCATGTGTAATTCTTGCCGGATGGCTTCCGTAAACGCTTCGTGGAGACTATCAGGAAGCCGTTCGAAATAAGGGACCAGGGCTGTGCCCGAAATCCACTCGATGATCGCGTCAGCGTTTGCGAGCAGGTGCGGGTAAATCTTGGCCAGAACCTTGATTTCGATTGCTCCTTGCCGATAGAGCATCCCGGCATACTCCTCAAGGTTCAGGACAGGAGATTTGCGAGTCCAGCCGTTCAGCGCGCTTGAGAAAGGTCCTCTTCCGGCGACTTCCCGGATGATCAGGTGGGCAGGCCCGCCGTGATTGGATGGGACCTGCACGAGCATCTGTCCACCCGGGTTCAGGCAGCTGAACAGGTGGGGGATCAATTTCTGGTGATCTTCTGACCACTGCAGGGCGGCATTGGAGAAGATCAAATCCCAGGTGCCCTCCAGGGCTGCCAGGTCCCCGCGTTCGAATCGCAGCCCCGGCCTGAGCTGCGTCTGTGCGCGGGCCAACATTTCCGGTGACTGATCCAATCCCAGCACGTCGCTTTCCGGTAAGGCATCTGCCAGCCTGCGCGTCAGTTCTCCGGTTCCGCAGCCCAGGTCAATAACTTTCAAACCAGGGCGGCGGTTGAGCATTTGAAGTAAATCTTCAAATGGCGCACTGCGTTCATTTTGGAATTTATTATAGCGGTCAGGGTTCCAGGGCATGGTTAATTTTTGCCCCTTCCCCGTTGCCAGGGAAGGGGCTGTGTGATTCTGAACTATTTAATCAGGGTGCGGATCTGCTCGTGCATGTAAAGCTGCAGGTAGTAATAGCCACCGGCATTTTTACCACTTGAGCCAGAGCCCTTCCACCCGCCGAAGGGTTGGAAGCCGGGCCAGGCACCGGTCGTGGCACCCTGCGGACGGTTGGCGTAAGTCACGCCCGCTTCGATCTTGTCAAAGAACCAATCCGTCTCTTCCGATGAGCCATAGAAGCCGGCTGTCAGGCCGTAGTTGACGTCATTGGCGATGGTCATGGCTTCGTCCATGCTTTTAACCTTGCCGATCGTTGTGATGGGTACGAACATCTCGTACTTCCACAGGCGGTGTGATAGGGGCAGGTCGGTCACGAAGGTTGGTTCACAGAAATAGCCTTTATCGAACATGCCGCCGGTCTTGACCTTGCCGCCGGTCAGGAATTTAGCGCCTGCCTGCGAAATCTCCTCGGTGAAGGTCTTGAAATCCTGGTAAGAAGATTTATTGATCACCGGACCCAGGTAGACGTTTCGATCGGTCGGGTCGCCTACGACAAGTTTCTCGGTAGCTTCCTTCAGGCGAGAGACCAGCTCGTCGTAGACCGGTTCTTCGACCAGCACGCGCGAGTCGGCCGAGCATTTTTGTCCCTGCAAGCCGAAGGCCGAGCGGACGATGCCGACGGCGGCGCGTTCCAAATCCGCGTGGCGCGAGACGATCGCCGGGTTCTTGCCGCCCAGTTCGAGGATGATCGGCCGGACGTACTTACCCCCGGCGAAGTCGCGGTACATCTTCATGCCGACGTCGAAGGAGCCGGTGAAGGTCACACCGTTGACTTCGGGGCTCTCGACCAGGGCCTGGCCAAGCGTGCGGCCAGGGCCGGTGACGAAGTTGGCCACCCCGTCGGGCAGGCCGGCATCGCGGAAGCACTCCGCCAGCAGGCGGACGATCCAGGGTGTGTCGGTCGCGGGTTTCATCACGACCGTATTTCCGGAGACCAGTGCCGCGCCGGTCGGGCCAATCGTCAAAGCCGCCGGGAAGTTGAACGGGCTGACTACCAGCCAGACACCGTAAGGCCGCAGCACCGAAACGTTGCGCGCCTCGTAGCCGACCAGCGGGTCTTTCCCCATTTCCTTGATGAAGCCGCCGTTTTCTTCCATCTGGAAGCAGGCGTAGCGAATCAGGTCGGCCGATTCGGCGACGTCACCAAGCGACTCCATGCGATTCTTGCCGACTTCCAGGGCCATGGCGGCACCGAGTTCGAAAATGCGCTCGTCAATTTTATCCGCTACTTTGCGCATCAACTTAACGC
>Ga0307417_10000779_pt1 | contig 12966 bp, 11 predicted proteins | sample SalMarWE160210MG_2_FD_202514 | JGI IMG/M metagenome (GOLD analysis project Ga0307417, IMG submission 202514) | Salt marsh sediment microbial communities from the Plum Island Ecosystem LTER, Massachusetts, United States - WE1602-10 | ecosystem: Environmental > Aquatic > Marine > Intertidal zone...
ACGTGGGGGTCGAGGGTTCAATCCCCTTCTCCTCCACCATCTTTGTTTTTCCTTTCCGTTCATCTGTTTTTCTTATCGGTAAAGGAGCGACAACTCTTTTCCGGTTTTACCAATCGGAGAGATGATTGGCTTCCGCAGCCTCGGAGGGGGGCTTCGTTCGTGGCTCGCCGTGCGATGAACCCGCACGGCTGCGCTTTACCTCACTGCGCCCCCCTCCTGCGGCTGCTGCGCCGTTTCATTCCCACGCATGGACGCGGGAATCGGCTTCCGCAACCTCGGAGGGGGACTCCGTTCGTGGCTCGCCGTGCGATGAACCCGCACGTCTGCGCTTAACCTCACTGCGCCCCCCTCCTGCGGTTGCTCCGCCGTTTCATTCCCACGCATGGAGGCGGGGATCGGCTTCCGCATCCTCGGAGGGGGTTCCGAGCTTCGTCGCTCGACTTTCGAAACACCCGCAAGTCTGCGCTTGCCCTTCCTCCCGGAAAAGCTCCGCTCGGAATCCCCCGCTGCGCCGTTGGTCCCCGGAACCGCATGCACCCCTCCGGTAGTATCATGGGGATGATGACTCCGTCGGCCGCATCCTCCGTGTTCGTGGAAGTGGCGGTGCCGCTTCCCATCGATCACCCGTTCACCTACCGAATCCCTTCGGGACAGGAAACGCGCGCCCGGGTCGGCGTCCGCGTGCTGGTCCCTTTCGGTCGCCGGAAGGTCACCGGGCTGATCACGGCGCTTACGGACGGCACGTCCCTCAAGGGGCGCGAGGCGCGGGAGGTTCTCGCATTTCTGGACGAAGAGCCGTACGTCTCCCCCGCCCACCTCGCGTTTCTTTCCGCCGCTGCGCGCGAGTGCCTGGCCCCCATGGGCGAGATGCTGCGGGCCGCTCTTCCCGGGGGGCTTCCGCGGCGGGAGGCCCCGTCGGTCCCGAGGACGGAAATGGTTTATCAGGCAGCCGACGGGTCTCCGGACGCTGCGTTGACGCCCAAGCAGCGCAGGGTATATGCGGCCGTCCTCGAGGCGGGGGAGATCTCCGCGCCGCAACTGTCGGCGCTTGTCCCCGGCGGGGGGGATGTCGCCCGGAGGCTTGCCGCGAAGGGGATTCTTGCCTCTTCGGTGCAGGAGAAATCCCTGGCGCCTTCCTCGCCTCACCTTCCGGACAGTTCCGGGGCGATCGTCCCCACGCCCCACCAGGAGGCGGTCCTCGCGAAAACCGGCGTCGCCCTCGCGTCCGGCGGGTTCGCCGCCTTCGTCCTTCACGGGATCACCGGGTCGGGGAAGACCGAGGTGTACCTGAGGGCGATCGAACAGGCCCGGCTCACCGGGAGACAGGCGGTGTACCTCGTTCCCGAGATCGCCCTCACACCGCAGTTGCTCGGCCGCGTCCGCGCCCGCTTCGGAGAGGCAGCGGCGGTCCTGCACAGCGGGCTCACCCGGGCCGACCGTGCGCTCCAATGGCGCAGGATCCGGGGGGGGGAGGTCTTCCTCAGCATCGGGGCCCGGTCCGCCGTGTTCTCACCCTTTTCGTCCCCGGGGCTGTTCATCGTCGACGAGGAGCACGACTCGGCCTACAAGCAGGAGGAGGGGATCCGCTACCAGGCGCGGGACCTTGCCCTGATGCGCGCGAGGATGGAGGAGGCCGTTGTCCTCCTGGGTTCGGCCACGCCTTCCGCCGAGGCAATCCGCCTTGCCCAGACGGGAGAAGCGACGCTTCTTTCCCTCCCGGAACGTATCGGGGCCAGGAATCTGCCCGAAATCACCGTCGTGGACCTCAAAGGCCGGACCGTGCGCCGGGGAGCGGACCGGTATTTCTCCTCCGCGCTCGAGGAAGCGGTCGAGGAGACGCTCTCCCGGGGAGAGAAGGTGATGCTGTTCCTCAACCGGCGCGGGTACGCCCCCGCGCTTACCTGCCTGGACTGCGGGACGACAGTCCATTGCCGGAACTGCCATGTGGCGCTCACCTTCCACAAGCAGGACGGGGCGCTTCTGTGCCACTACTGCGGCGCGAGGGAGACCCCTCCCGAGCGATGCGGGGCCTGCGACGGGCACAAGGTGGCGCAGGTCGGGATCGGCACGGAGCGTCTGGTCGCCTGGTCCGCAAAGAGATGGAAGGAGGCACGGGTCGCGCGACTCGACTCCGACCTCGGCAGGAAGAGGGGATTTTACGAGGAGGTGCTCTCCCGGATGCACAGCGGGGAAGTGGACATCCTCGTGGGCACGCAGATCATCGCCAAGGGGCACGACTTCCCCGAGGTGACGTTCGTGGGCGTCCTGCTTGCCGATCTGTCGCTCTCCTTTCCGGATTTCCGGTCGGCGGAGCGGACCTTCCAGATCCTGACCCAGGTGTCGGGGCGCGCGGGCCGGGGGGAACGGCCGGGGACCGTGATCATCCAGACCCTTTCGCCGGACCACGTCTGCATCCGGAAAGCGGCCGAGCACGACTTCCACGGCTTCATGGAAAAGGAGCTGGCCGAGCGGGAGGCGCTGGGCTACCCGCCGTTCGGGCGGATGCTCCTTTTGAGATTCTGGGGGCCGAAGCTCGACCGGGTGCAGGCGGCGGCCGGGGATGTGGCGGACGCGCTGTCCCGTCCGCTTTCGGAGGCGGGGATCGTTCTCTTGGGTCCCGCCCCGTCGCCTATCGGGCTCGTCAAGAAGAAGTACCGCTACCAGATCCTCCTGAAGATGCCCCCCCGGTTCCCGGTAGGAGATTTCTTTCCGGAACTCCTTCGCCCCCTCCGCGACGTCGCGAAAAAGGCCGGCGTCCGGATGGAGGCCGACGTCGATCCCTACAACCTCATGGTCTGACCTAAGAACCGGGACGTTCCTAAGAACTCTTTCTCCCGTGCACGCCGGTGCCTGGGGACCCTGGCTCGCGGGGGGCTTCCGCACCCGCTGCGCTCGCGACCTTCGCTCGCTCGTCGCCGGTTCCGCTCGACGCAAGTTCTTCCTTTCGGCGGGACACTCCTCTACGTACAACTCGATATAGGAATGTCCCCCCGCTCTGCGGAACCCCCCGCATCGCGCCGGGTCCCCGGTTGCCGGCGCAGCTGCCGCAGGAGGAGGGGCGCAGTGAGGTTAAGCGCAGGCGTGCGGGTGCATCGCACGCCGAGCCACGAACGGAGCCCCCTTCCGAGGCAGCGGAGCCGGTTTGCGCCCTCCCGGATGACAGGCATGCGCCGCGTTCGCCTCCGTTTGGGACCAGCGGTTCGCCCGGGGCTCGCGCTTTGTCGATGGCACGCGACTTGCCCCGCATACGGCCAACTACTTACCCGAAGGAGGTTCGGCCATGCGGATGCATTACCTGTTGAATCAAGGCGCTGCACCGGAATCGAAGCTTGCGGACGTGGAGATCCACTTTGAGGAAGGAATTCTTTCCGGACTGAAACTGGTAGGATGTTCGGTCTGGAGGTCGAAGAAGGGAGAGGGCCCCACGGTGCTCGTCCCCTCGAGATCCTACGCGACCGCCACCGGGGTCCGCTACTACGAGCTCCTGCGCCCCTCGGAGGAAGGGGGGACGGGGGATGAGGCAGGGGGAAAATTCGCCGTCCGGAATTTCCGGCAGCATATACGGGACGAATACCTGAAAATCGCGGGTTTTCCGGAGGAGAAGGAATCGCGGAAGGCAAAACCGTCCACCGGGAGGGGATAGAAACGGAAGAAAGAATGAAGGGAGGGAGCCGGATCGGCGCGGCCCAATCGTCCGGCTCCCGTCCTTGGATCCGCAACCTACGGGAAGCTTATCCTCACGAACGGGGGCACCCGAATCTTGCCGGGAGATCGGTCGGGCAGAGCGCCGTATCAGGAAGCGCTGGCTCCCGGAGGGTCGACGGCGATATGAAACGCCTCCTCCGCGGAGGTGGAAAACGCTTTTCTCGCCAGCCTCAATAGCCCGATGATATTGTCGCCCCTTTCTTCCACGCGGCGCTCCACCACCAGACCAATGGGAACTTTCATCTTCCTGACGTAATCGACACGGTACACGGTGACGTTTCTCATAGGCACCCCCACCGTTTCGTCAAGAACTACCTCTTATATAAAACAAAATTCTGAAATAATCAATAAAAAACAGGTTTTATTTCCGGTGGGGCCGCCCTACAATCGTTCCTTGCGCATTTCTTGCGGACGAGTCTGCCGAAGGGGTGATCGATGAAGACCAGGGACATTCATTTCCTGCTCATGGTGGTCGTGATCATCGGGTTTCTCGTCGTTCTCTCCCTGACGGGACGCCAGAGGTTTCTGTCCAGGACGCCGCCTCACCTGTCGGCCTCTTCCGATGCGGAGTGCTTCTCCTGCCACGATGTCGGAAAACAGTTTCCGATGACCAAGGAGCACCCGCTCCGCAAAAAGAACTGCCGCCAGTGCCACCGGCTAGCGGAGGAGTAGCCGCACCCCGGGGGAAGAAGGCAGCTCCCCCGCTCGGCGCGCACGTATCGGTGGCGGGGGGTCTTGTCACCGCACCGGGCCGGGGCGTGCGGATCGGGGCGGATGTTCTTCAGATCTTCTCCAAGCAGAACACCCGCTGGACGGGGAAGGTCCTCGAGGAGGAGGAGGCCGGGGCCTTTCGCGAAGAGAGCGCCCGCACGGGTGTCCGGACGGTCGCCATCCATTGCGCCTACCTGATCAACCTCGCCTCCGCCAAAGAGGCCGTAAGGACGCGGTCCCTCTACGCGCTGGAGGACGAGGCGTCGCGCGCGGCGATGCTCGGCGTCCCGTACCTCGTCATGCACCCCGGATCGTCGGGGGAGGATCCGGAGGAGACGGGGGAGGAGCGCATCGCAAACGCCCTGCGCACGTTCGGCCGGTTCCCCGGGGGCGTGACCCTTCTCCTGGAGAACACCGCGGGGCAAGGAAACTCGATCGGCCGGACGATGGAGCAACTCCGCCGCGTGATCGACGCGTCCGGGGCGCCGTCCGACGTGGCGGTGTGCCTCGACAGCGCACACCTTTTCGAGGCGGGTTATGATATATCGGGCGAAAAAGGGTGGGAGGGGCTGCTCGATGAGCTCGCCCGTCACGAGATCCTCCCGCTCGTCCGCATGTGGCACCTGAACGACTCGAAGACGGCTCTCGGCAGCCGGGTCGACCGGCATTTCCACATAGGGGAAGGACAGATCGGTCTTTCCGGATTCCGCCGCATCCTGACGCACCCGGAATTGCGCAAGCTGCCGATGCTGCTGGAGACGCCCAAGGACGGAAACGACGAGTTCGAGAGGGACATCCAGAACCTGGCCGTGCTCAGGAGCCTGTGCGCCGCCGGGAGGAAGAGAAGATGAATCGGGACTACGAGGCGATCAAGGGCCTGGCCAAGCATCACAAGCAGGTCTTCGGGCGGATCGTCAAGTGCGAGATGTACAAGCTGGATGAGGGGAGGGTCCTGGCCCTCACCCGGATGCACGACGACTACCACGACCTGAATCTCGCGCTCCTGCTTGACGACGCGTACCGCATCGTGGAGATCGCGGGAAAGATGGACCGGATCCCCTACCCGTGCTGCGAGGAGAAACCGCTGGAGATGCTTTCGAAACTCGTGGGGATCTCCGTGCTGGAACGGGGGGGGCTGAAGAAGGTGAAGGAGCGAATCCCCCGGAACGTCGGATGCACCCACGTCTACGAGATGCTCGAGTCGACCTTCCGCACGATCTTCGTCGGCTCCTACAGCATCGTCGACCAGGAATGGAACGGTGTGCTTTCCCTGGATCTGGAAGAGAACCGTCAGATGGGTCTCCGCTCGCCGATCCTTGCCGATACCTGCTACGCTTTCAACCGGGCGTCCGCGGACGACGAGGTGCAGAGACGCGCCCTGAAGAAGATCGAGGAGGCCAGCCGGAAGAGGGAGGCGATCGAGGCGGTCAAGGGAGGGAAGTGACGCCCTTTCCACTGCTGCCCGGGAACCTTTTCCGCCGTCCGGTGTTCCATTACCGCGGGGGCCATGCTCCCCGGAAGCTGCCGCGCCACGGCGTCCGATATCCTGGCAAAGCGAGGTGGGAGATGCGGAGACACACGGTCCCGATCACGCTGACGATCGTATTGCTGGCGGCCTCCCTTTCCCGGCCTGCCTTCCCCGCCGAATACCCTTCCCGCGTCGACCGGGTGGTGCTTTACCCGGACATGGCCGAGGTCACCCGCATCGTTGCGCTGGACAGACCGGAAAATACCGTCGTACTCCCGGGGCTGACCCCCAATCTGCTGCCGGACTCTCTCTCGGCGAAAGTCGAAACCGGCGGCGCGCGGATCACGGGAGTGTCCGTCGATGACCTGTACCGGACCGAACCGGTGGACGAGCGCGTGAAGGAACTGGAACGGCGGATCGAGGACCTGACAGCCCGGAAACGCCGTGCAGAGGCGGAAATCCAGGCATTCCAGCGGGAAAAGAAACTCCTGGAGCGTGGCGTTGTTTCGATCTATTCCGGCGGGGAAGAGGAAACGGGGAAGGGGAAAAGGCAACCGTCGCGGCTGACCGCCGCCGAAGTGGAGGGGGCGCTCTCCCTGTACCGTGACCGCGACCGGGAAATCGACGGCATGGTCTTCGACCAGGAGGGGAAGATACGGAAACTCGACAGGAAGATCCTCGCGGCCAAACAGGAGTTGGACAAGATCCGCAATCCCCGTCCGAAGCAGGAAAAGGCGGTGCGGATCGAGCTGGACCCCCCTGCGAAGGGGCGCATCGCCGTCACGTATCTGGTCCCCGCGGCCGGCTTCGTTCCCCGGTACAACCTCCGGCTTCGCCCGGCGGAGGGCGACCTCGTCTTGGAGCTCGTCGGGGAGGCCTGGCAGCGTACGGGCGAGGACTGGGAAAAGGCCGCGTTCACCTTTTCTACCGCGCGGCCGGGCCGGATGGCGCAATTGCCCCCTCTTCCCCCCTGGAACATCGATTTCCGCCAGCCGCCGGTGGCCCGCCGGTTGGGATCCGTGAGTGGGAAGAGGAGCCCAATGGCGGCGATGGATGCGGCGGAAGAAAAGACGGCAGAACAGGAAGCGGGGGCTCCATCGCCGCAGAAAAGGTTTGCATCGTTCGAGGTTACTCTGGAGGGGCGGCATTCCCTTCCCGGCGACGGGGAGAAGAAGATGTTTCCCCTTACCCGCCAGGAGCAGAAGACGAAGGTGGCGTGGCGTTCCATCCCGAGGGTGACCGACGACGCGTTCCTCGTGGCGGACGGCCGAAACGAGACCGGACTGCCGGTGTTCGCGTCCCCGGCCGCGCTCTTCCTGGAAGATGCGTATGTGGGGAGGGGGCGCCTCCCGGACATCCCGGAGGGCGAGGAGTTCCGGATCGATTTCGGGAAGGATCCGTCGGTCACGGTGAAGCGGAGGGAGCGGGAGCGGAAGCGGGAGGACGGAGGGGTCTTCTCCCGCGTGAAGCGGGTGCGGTTCCGGTACGAGATCACGGCCCGGAACTTCCGGAAGGATACGGTGCCTCTCACCGTCCTGGACCAGGTTCCGGTTCCCCGGCACAAGGACATCGTGGTGAAGGATGTGGAGATTGCCGGCGGCGGGAAGACAGGGGAACAAGGCGAGGTCAAGTGGGAGTTTTCGCTTGCGGCCGGAGAAAAAAAGGTTCTGGGGCTCTCCTTCACGGTGGAGTACCCGGCGGACAAGGAGATTTATGGCCTCTGAAAGGCAGATAAACCGGCTGGCGGAAATCCTCGTCGGGCATTCGGTCAAGGCGAAACGGGGGGAGATCGTCCGGATCTCGGGAAGCGACCTGTCCCGGCCACTCGCTCTCGCGGTCTACCGCGAGGCGCTGCGCGCGGGGGCGCACCCGCTTTTGGCGATCGGGTTCGAGGAGGCCGGACGGATCTTCTTCGAGGAGGCTTCCGGGGAACAGATCCGTCACCTTCCGCCGACCCGGCTGTACGAGGCGAAGAGGATCGACGCCGACATCATCATTCTCGCACCGGCGAACACCCGGCACTTGAGCCACATTCCCCCCAAGCGGATGGCCGACAGGCGGAAGACGCTCCAACCGATCTCCGAGATCGTCCTCCGCCGGGTACGGTGGGTCCTGACCAACTTCCCCACCGAGGCGCTCGCCCAGGAGTGTGACCGGTCGCTCCCGGAGTATGAACGGTTCTACTACCGGGCTGTTTCACAGGACTGGCCCGCGATGGCGAAGTTGCTGCGGCGGGCGAAGCGGATCCTGGAGAAAAGCCGGGAGGTCCGTATCGTCGGAAAGGAGACCGACCTCGCGTTCTCGATCAGGGGGCGGAAGGCAATCCCGTGCGCGGGGGAGTACAACATGCCGGACGGGGAGATCTTCACGGGTCCCGTGGAGACGTCGGTCGAGGGGAAGATCTTTTTCGAATTCCCCGCGATCGCGGGAGGTCGCGAGGTGTCGGGGATCCGGCTGACGTTCCGGGAAGGGAAGGTCGTGGAGGCCACCGCGGAGAAGAACGAATCGTATCTCCGGGAGATGCTCGCCGCGGACGCCGGTGCGTGCCGGCTGGGCGAGTTCGGGATCGGCGCAAATGCGGGGGTGACCGAGTTCACCCGCGACATCCTGCTGGACGAGAAGATGGGGGGGACGATCCACCTGGCCGTCGGCCGATCCTACCCCGAGTCGGGCGGAAGGAATCGCTCCGCCGTCCACTGGGACATGATCAAGGACCTTCGCAAGGAAGGGGACCTTTTCCTCGACGGCAAACCGGTCCTGAGGACGGGGCATCTGTTCGGAAGGGTCCCGCCGGGAATGCGAAAAGGGGGGTAGGTTCCGCGGATCGCGTATTCATCGCTGGGGGTGCGTGGACATCGGCCGCCCGGAGGAAAAGAGGGCGGGGAATGGTTTCCTGCGCCTCCCCTGGCATATACTGGTTGGGTTATTCGCCGTCTCCGCTCCGGGACGGTGCAGCGGCAGGCAAACAATTCGTAAGCGGAACCGGAAAGGAGCATCGATGAAATTCCGTTGGTTGATCGCGGCGGTCGCAATCCTTATGGCAGTTCATGTCAGCGCGGAAGAGGCACCGAAGCTTGCGAACCAGAAGGACAAGGTCAGCTACAGCATCGGGATGGACATCGGCAACAACCTGAAGAGGCAGTCGCTCGATGTCGACGCCGACATGCTCGCGCGTGGTTTGAAAGACGCGCTGTCCGGCGGAGAAACCCTTCTCTCCGACGAGGAGGCGCGCGAGACGCTGGCGGCCCTTCAGCAGGAGTTGCGGGAAAAGGCCCTCGAGCGCAGGAAGCAGGATGCGGAGAAGAACAAGAAGGAAGGGGAGGCGTTCCTGGCCGAGAACGGGAAGAAGGAGGGCGTGATCTCCCTGCCGAGCGGGTTGCAGTACAAGGTCATCCGGTCGGGAAACGGCGCTTCCCCGAAACCAACCGACACGGTGGAGACCAACTACCGCGGCACCTTCATTGACGGGAACGAGTTCGACAGTTCGTACAAGCGGGGGCAGACGGCGGTGTTCCCGGTCAACGGCGTGATCGCCGGATGGACCGAGGCGCTCCAGCGGATGAAGATCGGGGACAAGTGGCAGATCTTCGTCCCGCCCGAGCTCGCCTACGGGGAGCGGGGCGCCGGGCCGATCGGGCCGAACGCGACTCTCATCTTCGACGTCGAGCTGGTGTCGATCAAACCGGATGCGGAGGGGGATTCCTCCGGGAAGGAAAAGTCCGCGGAGAAGCCGTAACCGGCCCGGGCACGGCGGGATTTTCCCCTTCGCGGGTACGGGGGAGCGAGCGGATGTTCCGGGAAGGAAGAAAGGTTTCACTTGCCTAATTGCGCCTTACGTGCAATCCTATATTAATTTTGTTGGATCACACGTCGGAAATGAGCCGGAAGCGGTCCCGCCGCAGAAACGGTTCTCCCTCTCCTCACGGTTGGACGACACATTTCCCGTAAGATTCGGCATCCCAACAAGCCGGACGGCGCCAGCACAGGTGCATCCGGGCAGATGATTTGCACTGGAGGAACAGGAATGACGTTTTCGGATTTTGGATTTTCGCCCGATCTGCTGCGTGCGGTTGCGGCGAGGAAATACACGGTGCCCACGGCGATTCAGGAGAAGGCGATCCCCCACGTGATGGCGGGGAAAGACCTGCTGGGGTGCGCCCAGACCGGGACGGGGAAGACCGCGGCATTCGCGCTTCCCATCCTGGAAAAGCTTGGCCAGGCGAGTTGTGCAGGGGAAAGGCGTTCTTCCCGAAGAAGAGGGAAGGGGAAAAGCCTCCGACCCGTCCGCGCACTGATACTTGCGCCCACGCGGGAGCTGGCCATACAGGTCAGCGAGAGTTTCCGCGAATACGGGAAGCACACCGAACTTACGCAGACCGTCGTCTACGGCGGGGTCAGCCAGGTTCCGCAGGAGCGGGCGCTTGGGGAGGGCGTGGACATTCTCGTGGCCACCCCCGGACGGCTCCTCGACCTGATGTCACAGGGTCTGGTAACGCTGGGGTCGATCGAGATCTTCGTCCTGGACGAGGCCGACCGGATGCTCGACATGGGTTTCATACGCGACATACGTAGGCTGGTCGACAAGCTGCCCCGGCGCCGCCAGTCCCTCTTTTTCTCCGCCACGATCCCCGGGGACATCCGGAGGCTGGCGGACACGATCCTGCGCGACCCCGTCATGGTGGCGGTTACTCCGCAGGAGCCCGCCCCGGAGGCCGTGGACCACTTCCTGTACTTCGTGGAGAAACACGACAAGGCGGCGCTGCTCCAGCACCTTCTGACCGACCCGACGCTTCGGAACGTCCTGGTGTTCACGAAGACGAGGCACGGTGCCGATCGGGTCGCGAGGCATCTTGACCGGGCCCGCATTCCCACGGAGGCGATCCACGGAGACAAGACGCAGAATGCGAGGGAACGGGCGTTGGAGAATTTCCGGCGCGGAAAGTCGCGGGTCCTGGTAGCGACCGACATCGCCGCCCGGGGCCTGGACATCGTGGGGCTGTCCCACGTGCTGAATTACGATCTGCCCAATGAGCCCGAATCGTACGTTCACCGCACCGGCCGGACGGGGCGTGCGGGCGCGTCGGGGATCGCCCTGTCGTTCTGCGATATCGGGGAGCGTCCGTTTATCGCTGCGATCGAACAGCTGATCCGCAGGCACCTCAAGGTCGTGGAAGACCATCCGTACCGGTCGGGCCTTCGCCCCGCCCCTCCCACAAACCTGGAGCCGGAAAAGCCGAAGGCGCTTCGTCCGTTCATGATCAGCGTGGAAGAGCTTTTCGGCGGCTCCCGGAGAGAGGGTTTCGCCGGCTGAACCGGCGCACGGCGGCAAGAAACGCCGGCTCCTCGAACCGGCACCCCTCGGCCCGCGCGATCTTGAGCATCTGGGTGTCCGAGAGGCCGAGATTGGCGAAGTGGGGATACTTCACCCGGACCCAGGCGGACGGGGTCACGGTCGCTCTCCGATAGATGCGCAGCTGCAGCGTCGCCCCCTCGTTGGACGCCTCCCACAGCCTCTTCAGGAAGGCCTCGTTCAGGACCTGTTTTCCCCCGCGCTTTCTCCACATGAACGAATCCAGGGTCTTCTGGACCCACTCCTCTCCCCAGAACACCATGTCGATGCCCGGGAAGGGGCGAAGGAGTCTGTCTTCCTTCCGCTTGAGCCGCCCCGCAAGCCGTTCTCTCGTGACGATGTCGAGCCCGGAGACGAGGAGTATTTCGGGGGTGAGGGGGACGGGGTTGAAGGTGGAGTGGAACCGGACGAGGGAGAGGAAAGCCGATTCGTCCCCTTCCATCGCCTGGATGCTGAGACGGTCCGTGGCAGGCTCGGAGTCCTCCGGCTTTTCTCTCCCTGCGATTTTTTCCCGCTTTGCCCCGGCGGGACGGGTCCGCCCCGCGCGCGTCGTCCGTTTCCGTTCCATCGAGGATCTCCTTTTTTCCCGCCTTCGGCTGTTTTCCGGATAGGATAGTCGGAAACCGTCCGCCGAACAACCGGAAGAAGTGGGATATAATGGCCGCTCCTGCCCCTACGGGAACCAACTTTGCCTAACGGTCATCTGTGTAGAGGAAGCATCGAGAGGATAACGCCAGGAAAAGGATGGCCGGTGACGGGTATGGGGCGCAGGAAAATCTTCGCGGTTCTGCTCCTGTGGGCGACGTGCATCGCCACGGGAGCCGGTCTGCCCGCCGCGGGGGCGGCGGACGGGAAAACGTCGGAGGGGGGCGCATCGTTGATCGAGAAATTCACGCTGGCGAACGGACTGACCGTCGTGCTCCGGGAGAACCACTCCTCTCCGGTGGTCGCCGTGCAGGTGTGGGTCAAGGCGGGAAGCGCGACCGAGCCCGAAGAGCGTGCCGGGATGTCCCATATTCTGGAGCACATGGCCTTCAAGGGGACGAAGAGGCGGGGCCCCGGCCAGATCGCGCGGGAGGTGGAAGCTCTCGGGGGAGAGATCAACGCCTATACCAGTTTCGACCAGACGGTCTACCACATCACGATCTCGGGGAGGTACCTGGAGAACGCCCTGGACATCCTGTCCGACACCCTCGGGAACTCGGTGTTCGACGCGGAGGAACTGGCCCGGGAGAAAGAGGTGGTCCTCGAGGAGCTCCGGATGAACGAGGACAACCCGGGGAGGGTGAACGGGAAGGCGATGTTCCGGGAGGCGTACCGCGTTCATCCTTACGGCCGCCCCGTGATCGGGTACGACAACACCATCCGGAAGACGACACGGGACGATCTCGTCGCGTACTTCTCCCGGTATTATGTCCCGGGGAACATGGTGCTCGTGATCGCGGGAGACGTGGACCCGGAGACGGCGCGACCCCTGATCGAGAAGTCCTTCCTCCCCCTCAAGACCCACATGTCCCCGCCGGACGGGGCGCCGGCCGAACCGCCGCAGCAGGAGATCCGGGTCAAGATCCAGGAGCGCGACGCGAAGCGCGCCTATCTCGACATTGCGTTTCACGGCCCCTCGATGCGGGACGAAGATGTTTTCTCCTGGGATCTGCTCTCCGCGATCCTGGGAAGCGGGCAGACCTCCCGGCTCTACCGCGAGGTGAAGGACGCCCGGGGGCTGGTCGAT
>Ga0307417_10000780_pt1 | contig 12932 bp, 11 predicted proteins | sample SalMarWE160210MG_2_FD_202514 | JGI IMG/M metagenome (GOLD analysis project Ga0307417, IMG submission 202514) | Salt marsh sediment microbial communities from the Plum Island Ecosystem LTER, Massachusetts, United States - WE1602-10 | ecosystem: Environmental > Aquatic > Marine > Intertidal zone...
TCGGCCGGATCGCCTCGGGCGACAGGGTTCTGGTTTCCGGCCCGATCGGCGATCACGGCATTGCCGTCATGCTGGCCCGCGAGGAGTTCGACCTCAGCGGTCCGGTCAGATCCGATTGCGCCTCGGTCCTGCCCCTGACCTCGGCTCTGTCGGACCTTCAAGGGCTGAAATTCATGCGCGATCCGACCCGTGGCGGACTGGCGACGGTCGCCCATGAGGTTGCGGCCGCGATCGGGCACGACGTCCGGCTGGTCGAAACGGCGGTTCCTGTCCGCGATCCGGTTCGCTCGGTCTGCAACATGCTCGGCTACGACCCCTATTACCTGGCCTGCGAGGGCCGGGTCGTGGCCATTGTCGCGCCGGAAGCCGCCGAGGAAGCCCTGGCCGCCTGGCGCGCCGTGCCCGGTGGCGAGGAGGCGGCCATAATTGGGGTCGTCGAGCCCGGACCCGGCCATGTGGTGCTCGAAACCGAGATCGGCGGCCAGCGCCTGCTCGAAGAACTCGAGGATGATCCGCTGCCGCGCATTTGCTAGAGCCTCGGTCCGCGGTCTGGAGCGTTTCCAGGAAAAGTGGCCCCCACTTTTCCGGTGCGGAAACGTGACAATTCAATGACTTAGAGCTCAGCTTTTGTCGCCGTCAGAAGCTGAGAAGCTCTAGATAAAGAGGTTGATGTCGGATTTCATCGCCTGTTCCATATAGGTGGCCGCGCCCCCCACCGTGATATTGGGGATCATGTCCTCGGTCTTGTAGTCGAACAGGTCCATCGTCATCTGGCAGCCGATCAGTTTGACGTCGGAATCGACCGCCGCCTGGCGCAGGTCCTCGATCGAGGCGATGCCCTTGTTCTTGATCATCGATTTCATCATCGCCGTCTCGCCGGCACTGGCGCCGGGAAACATCCCGATGACATTGGGCATGGGCACGTGCAGCCCCATCATCGGCATTTTCATCGCCGGATTTCCAAGGCTGGTAACCTCGAGGTCGAGCTTCTTGAGCAAAAGCCCGAGCCCGTAGAAGGTGAAGAACATCGTGACCTCGACATCCATGGCGGCGGCCGTGGTCGCCAGGATGAACGGCGGATAGGCCCAGTCGAGCGTGCCCTTGGTCACGATCATGGTCATTGTCTTGGCATTGGCCGGAATTTCGGCCGGAGCGGTAGCATTCATTTCCAATCTCCTTTCGGGGGAGTAAGGTTCGCAAAATGACTTTTGGCGTCCATGGATTTCTGGACGTTAATCCCATCATACCCCAGATCGGCCGCGAACGCCGCATTCCGCTTTTGGCGGGCAACGGCAACGTTCGCGGATCAACTTCGGAGAGCAGATATGGCAAACAAGCTTGTTATCGTGATGGCCAATACCGATCCGCGCAACCACGAGGAATTGGGCGCCCCCTTCTTTCAGGCCACGGTTGCCGCGGCGATGGATTATGACGTTCAGGTCATCTGCACCGCCACGTCCGGACGTTTGCTCAAAAAGGGCGTTGCCGAAAAGCTTTACGTCAAGCAGGGCTCGCCCAAATCGGTCTATGATTTCATCAAGGACGCGCATGAGGCGGGGGTGAAATTTTATTGCTGTTCGCCCAATCTCGATCTTTTCGACATGACCAAGGACGACCTGGTCCCCGAATGCGAGGGCATCGTCGGCGGTGCCTTTCTGATCGAGGAGATCATGGAGGAAGACTGTCGCGTTCTCACCTATTGACCCGGAGCGTTTCCAGGAAAAGTGGCACCCGCTTTTCCGCTTCGGAAACGTGACCACTCAAGGTCTCATAGCGTTTCCAGGAAAAGTGGCACCCGCTTTTCCGCTTCGGAAACGTAACAATTCAGTGACCTGGAGCTCAGCTTCCAAGTCCGTCAGATACTGAAAAGCTCCGGGTGTGCGTCCGCCGGCGGGCGGCCGGCTGTGGCAACATGTCTGCTCAATGTGGATGGCCGGGGCGGGACAGGCCTTAGGTCATGCACATTCCGTTAAGGCATCTGCCTGTATCCATGGGGGTCGAGGGCGATTGGCTGACCTCGGACCCCATGGGCATCCGCTTCCGCTACGATGACACAAAGCGCTGCGCAGAAATGCTGTTCTTCTCTTGTCGACGCCAGTAAGGCCGGCCGATCAGGCTGGCACGGCGATGGAGCGCGCCGGTTCACCCTCTTACCGCCTCTGTTTGATTTCCGTCCTGAAATCCGCGCGCCTTTCCTGGCTCTCGATCTGACCGCGTCCGGCGCTGCCGGCGGGGGAAGCAGACCGACATGACCTGGTCGCGGCTTTTGTACCGGATGACGCAAACGGCGCCCGACAGCGCCATTTCGGGCCATTGGCAGATTGAGGAAGCGGATCGGGCGCCTGAACTTTTGTATGCCATTGGCGATGTTCACGGCTGCCTGGAATTGCTGGTCCGGCTCGAACAGGAAATCATTGCCGATTGGCACGCCGAGAAGCGCCCGGCCAGACTGGTGGTTCTGGGCGATTTCGTGGATCGAGGGCCGGACAGCAAAGGGGTCATCGACCACCTGCTGTCGCCCCTGCCGGACGGGTTGGAACGCACGGTGCTTGGCGGCAACCACGAGGCCATGATGTGCGCTTGCCTCTATCAGGAAAGCCGGCCGCAGCAATGGCTGGACCTTGGTGGGTTCGAAACGCTTTTGTCCTATGGGCTGCCGCCTGAGGTGATCTCCAGAGCCGCCGAGACGCCGCACCTGTTCCGCCGGACATTGCTTTCGGTGGTTCCGGCCAGGCACATCGATTTTCTCGATCGCCTTCGCCTGGCGCTGGGTTTTGGAGACTTGTGGTTGGTGCATGCCGGAATTGTCCCGGGCCGGGGCCTGCGTGAACAGGCTCGGGCCGACCTGTTGTGGCGGCGCGGCAACGACGATGCGGGATTGTCCCGGGCCGGTTTGACCCTAGTGCACGGCCATTCACCCCAACCCGAAATTCTGGTGACCCCGAATCGCATCAATCTCGACACCGGCGCTTATGTCACGCGAAAGCTCAGCGCGGCGAAATTCTGCGACGGTCGCTATGTCGGGCAGTTTGCAACCTGACTTTGGTCTGGCGCGTTGGGTCTTGAATATTGCCGCGCCCGTGAAGCCTCCTTTCTCGTCGACTGGTGAACCGCCAAACGGGTTCCCCACCGTTTTTTGCCTCGTCGCGACTTGCGTAAGCCCAACGCAGCCGCCCGCGTTAGCTATGTTTTTTTTTACCGTTGCGAGTCGGTGCCGATCGGGTTTAGCTGACGCCATCCCTTAGGCAATAAAGGCGGGAGCGCCGGGATTTGCGGCTGCCCGGGGGCGCGTTTATATGTGCTCTGGGAGTGCGAAATGACGACTTTGACTGCCTGCCGGTCCTGTGGAAGCCAAGACATCGAGGTCGTCTGGGACCTCGGAATCCAGCCGATCGCCAATGAGTTGCCGGCGCCCGGCAGCGATCCCGCGGCGGAACCGAAATTTCCGCTTGCGGTGGCCTTTTGCAGGAATTGCGCCCTGATGCAGGTCACCGAGACCGTGCCGGCCGAGGTGCTGTTCGGTGACGACTATCCCTATTATTCGTCGGTTTCCGCCCATTTGCTCGAGCATAGCCGCCAACATGCCGAGGCGCTCATCGACGAGCTTGGTCTCGGCGCGGAACACTTCGTGCTCGAAGTCGCCAGCAATGACGGCTATCTGCTCAAGAATTTCGTCGACAAGGGCATTCCGATCCTTGGCGTGGATCCGGCCGCCGGACCGGCCAGGGCCGCCAACCAAGCCGGCATCGACACCATCCACGATTTCTTCTCGCTAGAGCTTGCCAAGCGTCTCGCCGCCGAGGGGCGGATGGCCGATGTCGTCCTGGCCAATAACGTCGCGGCCCATGTCGACGCCATCAACGACTTCATGTCCGGCATCGCCGCTGTTCTGAAGCCGGACGGCATCGCCGAGATCGAAGTCGCCTATCTGCTCGATCTCGTCGATGGGCTCGCCTTCGACACGATCTATCACGAACACTTGTTCTACCATTCCCTGATCGGCTTCGAGGCCCTCGCCGAGCGCAACGGGCTCTACCTCAATCATGTGGTGCGCCTGCCGATCCATGGCGGCTCGATACGCATGCGCCTGTCCAGCCATCCCGGGCATTCGCCCGAACTCGAGGCGGCCCTCGAGCACGAACGGGCGCTTGGCATGGGCTCTGTTGGCTATTATCGCGACTTCTCCCGGCGCATGGATGCCTTGCGCATCGAGCTCAATGAGCTCCTGGCCGGGTTGAAGGCGAAAGGCAAGCGGGTCGTTGCCTATGGGGCGGCCGCCAAGGGCGCGACGCTTCTCAATTTTCTTCAATTGCCGGAGGGTACGATCGACTATGTTGTCGATCTCAACCCCCACAAGGTCGGCAAACTCATGCCGGGCGTGCGCCTGATGATCGAGCCGGTCGACAAGCTCATGTCCGACAAGCCGGACTACGTTCTGGTGCTCGCCTGGAACTTCGCAAAGGAGATAGTCCTGCAGCAAGGCGCCTATGGTGCAGCGGGCGGCACGTTCATTCTTCCGCTCCCCACGCCGAAACTTGTCCGCACGGTCAGGGAGGTCGAAGCCGCCTGATACCCCGAGCGGTGATGCAGCTTGACCACAGATACAAGAATTATTAACAATTCCCTAACATATAGGTGTTGCTGAGCGGGGTTGAATTCGCAATAATCAGCTCGGTAGGGAGTTGCGGCCAGATGGGTGGCATGAAGAACTCTCAGGAAATTGGTTGTTATCTTAATATTCAGCGTTGGCATTTGTTGTCTTGCCGCGCTTCGGGTCGTGCTCAAGTTGGCAACGATAGAGTTGCAGGGCAGTCTTTTGCGTCAGTGTGTGACGCATTCAATATCGAGTTTCGATGATGGCGGTGCATCCTTGGAATGCGGCGAGCGAGGGTTTTTGCGCCGATTTATATGGTGAATGGAGTTTGAATTCGTGTTTCGGTCTTTGAATCTCCAGAACGCGCACAGGGGCCAACAGCCGGCGGGTCCAGCAGGATGCAAACGATAGTCAGATGAGCAACGTTGTAGAAGAATTCGACGGCAAGCAATCGACGCTGGAACAGTATCCTGCCTCGGCTGGGCTCAGCGGGCCAGGCGAGCAGCTGACCAGTCTCGCCGAGAGCGCCAGGCGGTCGGCCCTGGAGCTGAATTCGCGCTGGAACCTCACGCTTTTCACAAAACGGGTGCTCGACATCGTGCTGGCAAGTGTGGCGCTCGTCATTCTGAGCCCCACGCTGTTGATCGTTGCCATTCTGATTCGCCTGGAATCGCCGGGTCCGGCGCTGTTCGTTCAGGAACGTTGGGGAAAGGACATGCGCCGGATACGGGTCTACAAGTTCCGAAGCATGCATATGGACAGGTGTGACCCGAGCGGCGTCAGCCAGACCGTGCCGAACGATCCGCGCATTACCGGAATCGGCAGGTTCATCCGGAAATCCAACATCGACGAACTGCCCCAGCTGGTTAACGTGCTCAAGGGCGATCTGTCGCTGGTTGGCCCGCGCTGCCATGCCGTGCGCATGCTCGCCGCCGGCGTGCCCTATGAGGAGCTCATCCCCGAATATCACTATCGCCACATGGTCCGGCCCGGCATCACCGGGCTTGCCCAAATCCGCGGCTATCGCGGTCCGACGCACGAGCGGGATCCGGCCGTCAAGCGGATCGCCTTCGATCTGGAATATATCCGCGACATCTCAATTATGGGGGATGTGCGCATTCTCGCGGTCACCGTTTTGCGCGAAGTGTTCGGCGGAACCGGGTTTTAGAGCCTAGTCCCGAGAATGCGCAGGCTTTTCGCGAAAAACGGCGCCGTCACGAAGAGATGGAACACGCGTTCTGGTTCCGGTAGAACGCGGGCCGCTCCAGGAAACCGACTCATAAGTTTGCAACCGGATACCTGTTGAGGCGAGTTGGACGGATGCGAGGAAGTTCGTCGTCGCGTTTGTCGTATCGGGTTGCTGAGGCGCGGAAGTGTTTGAGTTTGTTGAAGAACCTCTCGACTTTGGCGCGCCGGCGGTAGACCCATCGATTGAACGGGAGCGGTTGGGCATGGCGCCGGATCAACCGCCGGCAACTCAAATGTCCTCAGTCCGGTTCGACTGGGCCCGCCGGATCAAGCGCCAGGTCTTGCCTCCGCACCATTAACCGCGAAACCAAACTATGGGTTCCCTCAGTTTGTCTGGCGCGCGGGATCGCGTAAGACTATAGAGTGTCGCCGATAATGCGCCGGGATGCGGCCTACCGGGGTCTTTGGTGCGGCTAATAGTGTCGAGGACGGTACAGCAACAAGAAAATGGCCAAAACGACTATAGTATCGCAAACCGGTCCGACAAATATGCGCTGGAGGTTGGCGCTGCCGATAACGGCATTGATTCTGGTCAGCATGGTGTCGAACATTCTGATGCTGGCGGGCCCCTTGTTCATGCTGCAGATTTACGACCGCGTGCTGACCAGCAGGTCGCTGCCAACCCTGGTTGTGCTCACTGGCCTCATTGTCGCGCTCTATGCCTATTACGCCTTTCTCGAATACCTGCGTTCCCGCATGTCGACACGCGCAGCCAATGTTATTGATGTGTCCATTGGCGACCCGCTTTTTGCGGCTTCGATTTATCAACGGCTGGTGCCGGGAGCGTTGAGCAATGTCGATCCCGTGCGCGAGGGCGACGTCCTGCGCGCCTTCGCCGCGGGTCCTGGCCCGCTCGCCTTGCTCGATTTGCCGTGGATGCCGGCCTATCTGGCAATCGTATTCATCATTCATCCGATGCTTGGCTGGCTTGCGATTGGCGGGGCGACGACAATCATCGTCCTGGTTGTGATCAATGAGGTTCTAGCGCAATTTCCGGCGCGAAAATCGGGCTTTCTGCAGGGTGCGCGGCAACGAAATGTGGATAACGCACGGGTCAACGCCGAAGCGATCATTGGCATGGGGATGCTGGCCGATATTCGCCGCGGTCAACAGCGCCTCAACGACAGTCTGCTGAGCGCGCAACAAACGGCAAGCGACCGGGCGACATTCTTCTCCTCTGTCATCAAGGCTTTGCGTTTCCTGCTTCAGTCGCTTGTTCTCGCATTGGGCGCCTATCTCGTCATTCAGGGTCATATGACCGGCGGCCTGATGATCGCAGCATCGATCGTCACATCGCGGGCCTTGTCGCCGATCGACCAAATTGTGGGACAGTGGCGCGGCTTCGTCGCGGCGCGTCAGGCCTATTCCCGAATTCGCAGAATTCTGGCGATGCCTCTGCCGCAACCAAGAGGCACATTGCTTCCAATACCGAAAGAGAAGCTGACGGTCAGCCAGGTGGCAACCGGGCCGCAGGGCTCCCGCGTGCCCATCGTCAGCGGTGTGGACTTCGAGCTCGCCGCGGGAGACGGGCTCGGCGTGCTTGGACGTTCGGGTTCCGGAAAGTCGTCATTGGCCAGGGCCTTGGTGGGGGTCTGGCCGAGCCTGATGGGCAGCGTAAGGTTCGATGGCGCACTGCTCGCGCACTACGACCCTGCCCAGATTGGTCAGATCATCGGCTATCTGCCGCAGGCCGTTGAACTGTTCGATGGCACGATCGCGGAAAACATCGCCCGGTTCCGCAGCGATGCGACCTCGGAGAAGGTCATTGCCGCCGCCCGGACGGCGAGCATTCACGATCTGATTAACAACCTGCCGAATGGATACGACACCTCGGTTGGCGAGCACGGAGAATTGTTGTCGGCCGGCCAGCGTCAATTGATCGGACTGGCCAGGGCGCTTTATGGCGACCCGTTTCTGGTGTTGCTCGACGAGCCGAACGCAAATCTCGATGCACAAGGCGACACGGCACTTGGACAGGCTGTCCGGAGTGTGCGGAAAAGGGGCGGCATCGCCATCGTCGTCGCGCACCGCCCCAGCGCAATCGGCGCGGTTGACAAGATACTACTCATGCAAAACGGACACCAGGTGAGTTTCGGGCCAAAGAGCGAGTTCTTCAAACAGGTCGCGCCGCCCCCGAAACGTGACAACGTCCACACGATCAAGGTCTCGTCCCCATAATGACAATTACCTTTGGCGCGACCCGCAGAAACGATCTCTCCAGCCTGAATTTGCACGGTTTGCTGGGTCTTCTCGCCGTGGTTGGACTTGCAGGCGGGTTTGCCTTCTGGGCTTCGCAGTCGGAAATCGCCGGTGCTGTTGCCGCTCCGGGTACGGTCACACTCGATAGCTTCGCCAAGAAGGTCCAGCATCAGGAAGGCGGGATCGTCAAAGCCATCTATGTTCGCGACGGCGACACTGTCACACAAGGCGAGGATTTGCTTGAACTGGACGACTCCGCGATCGCTCCGAATCTTGCGGTATTGCGTTCGCAGATCCGTGAAGCGCAAATTCGCGAAGCGCGGCTCAACGCCGAATTGAGCGGTTCGTCCGACTTTGCGTTACCTGCCACAATCGATCTTCCGGCGTCCGATCCGGAGATCGTCCGCATTATGGCCGCGGAGCACCAGTTGCTGCGCGCTCGTCGCGGCGCCAAAACCAGCAAGGCAGCACAGCTCAACGAGCAGGTGGTTCAGTTGCAGCGCCAAATCGAAGGCCTGAATCTGCAGCTCGATGCCATCGGGCAGCACCTGGACATCCTCAACAACGAGTTGAGCGACGCCGAACAGCTTTACGCCAAGCAACTGATCGAAATCGGTCGCGTAACGGCTTTGCGCAAGGATCTTGCCGATTACAATGGGCAGCGGGGGCAAGTGGTGGCCGCTATCGCCGAAGCCAAGGCATCGATTGCGGAGCGCAAGCTTCAAATGAACCAGGTTGACCAGGATTACCTTGCTCAGGTGCTGAGTGACCTTCAGGACACCCGGCGCATCATGTTCGAAGCGATGCAGCAGGCGCGCACGGAGGACGCGCGGATGAACCGTTCGGTCCTGCGTGCGCCGCAAGCCGGTGTGGTTCACGAATCCGTGGTGCACACCGTCGGCGGAGTGGTCGCTCCCGGCGAGACGCTGATGATGATTGTTCCCCAAAATGACAAATTGGAGATCAACGTCAGGATTGCTCCCACTGAAATAGAGAAGGTGACGATAGGCCAGGAAGTCTCGTTGCGTCTGACTGGATTCAGCCCGCGCACCACGCCGCAACTGACTGGGTCAGTAGCGACCATCGCCCCGGACCTGACGCAGGATCCGGTAACCGGCGTTCATTACTATGCGGCACGGATTGCCATCGCCGAAACAGAGCTGGCGCGTCTGCCGAAGGATGTCAAATTATTGCCGGGCATGCCCGTTGAGGCGTTTATCAGGACATCGGAAAGATCGGTTCTCGCCTACCTGCTTAAGCCGTTCAGGGATCAACTAGATTATGCGCTGCGCGAAGATTAGTGGGCAAACCGGGGAGTGCGCGCCCGTCAACTGGCGGCGTCGAAAGGAGCGCCCAGCGTGACGGTCAGGCGTATGGCGCGGAAAATGACACCGGTCCCGTTGCGAAGACTCATCGGCCGCCTGGCGCGAACCGACACGAAGCCGCGTGTCCGTCGCTATATTCCCGCCGGCACCGGCGTTGATGGCTTTTTCAGCTCACTTGAAAACGCCTCGGTGAAATGCGTCGTACTGCGTTGGTTTGACGATTTGCCAAAGGTGAAGCAGGGCGAAGACTTGGATATGCTCGTCGTCGATGCCGATATGCCGAAAATTGCAGCGCATCTCGACAACTATTCGGGTGCGGTGCCTTGCGATATCTACTCCGTCGCGGGCGCCGCCGGGGCCCGTTACAAGGGCCAGCCCTATTTCCCGCCGTCATTGGCTGCCCAAATGATCGATCGGCGCGAAATGTTGCGTGGGCGCTATCCGGTTCCTTGTGTCGAGGACCATTTTTTCAGCATGGCCTACCACGCCGTTTATCAAAAAGGCCCGGCGTCGGGACTTCCCACGAGCGTAACCGGCATCACTAGCATGGCGAACCCGGATCACGACTATGCTGGAGTGTTGACGCGGCTGCGCGACAGGCTGGGATTGGATGTGGAGATCGATCTCGACGCCCTCGACCGGCATCTCGCAATGGTCGGCTACCGTCCAGCGCGAAAGGTCCTGCAAGCGCTGGCTCAAGGCAATCCCTGGGTAATGGCAAAGTTTTTTGCATGAAGCTGCAATCCAATGGTGAGCCGGCAAACGAATTGCCTTCCTTCAGGAGCCATTTGCGCGCCGGTCCTTTTTCGCGGCTGACATGGCTGCTCACCGCTCGTCTTGCGATGGCTGCCGACTGGTTTGATCGGCGCTTGCCGGGTCGATATCGCGGGTGGATTGCAAAGGCATTCGGTCGCAAGGACCAGCGCCACATTCATCCGCGATTTGCCGGCCGCGAGGACTTCTTTCGAAATGCGCACGCACGCGGGCTGCACTTCGCAACCCTTGCTGGTTACGGAGATATCGAAATCGATGGGAATGCGCGTCTTGCCGTATTGTTCAGCGACGGCGACGTGGACGCCGCCCGTGATTTGGTCACGCCATGGCCGGTGGGCGAACCGATAGAGGTCTATTCGCCGAGCGGATTGTCCGGGTTCGCGTTCGGGGACATGCCCATCCTGCCGCCGGCCTTGGCCAACCGGCTGCTCGAAATTCCCACGGACAGCGGCACAATCCATCTGCTTCCCGCGAAAGAACGATTTCTCTTCGCCGCTTATCGGGACGTCTATTTGGGCGGAACGGATGCCGGGATTGGGTCGGAAAATGCCGAAAAACCGCCACGGTCGCAATCGAGCCGAGAAATGTCGCTCAACGCGGCCGGGCGGGCTTTGGGCCTGGCGGTCGAACAACCCGTAACGCTTGAAGGCCTTGATCGGTTGCTCCAGCAAAACGGCTGGCAACCTCCGGTCGAATTTCTCGAACGCATCGGCTGCTGGAACCCGTGGGTTGCCGAAAAATTGCGTAGACAAGGGGAGTGGGCCGGATCAGAGAAACCGGGTTTGGCCGTGTTTTTTCTTAGGAAGCGAGCCATGGAATTGGGTTTGACGGAAAAGGTTCTGGATACGCTTTCGGGGAAAGGATTTTCGCTTCACCCCCTCACCGAGCTCACAGCGGAACAAATGGCTGAAGTTGCCAGAGAGGCGAGGGGCGGCAATTGGGGACGAGGGCCATTTCCCGTCAGCGGCGGCGAGCCCGGGCTGGTAATCGTGGCAATTGACCGGGAGCCGATCGCCTCGGACAGCAAAACGCTTAAGCAGTTCCCGTTGCTCGACAACCAGAGAATTCAATTGGCAAAGCAAGCCGTCCGCAAACTGGTTCAGGCCGGTGTTCCGCGAAGGCAACGCTACAATGGCATGCACTCAACGGACAATTCCGTTCAGGCTTGGAGAACGGTTCGCGCCCTCTGTCCCGAATTGGAAAAGAACATTCGGGAGAGCCTAAACTAGGCTGGCCCGACGATGGAGCGGATTATAGGCATTGGGTTGTTTTGCCTCGAACAGCCGGTCGAATAGGGCAACTGCCTGTGCGTGCGAAAACAAACCAGACCGCACATTTGGCCAGAGCCGGCTGTCCGCATATCTGACAATTTGATTATCGATGCGTATTGGCGCCACGACACTGTTTGCCACCGTCAAAGCGGCAGCGCGATGGTGGCCCGCAGTGACCAGCACGCGGAATTCCGCATCCTTTTCAAGGACGACGCCCTTGATGTCGCCATCCGGACCATGGTGGCGTGCGTAGCCGCGACTGTTTATGGAATCGCACAATGACGTCAATCGAGAGAATTCCTGCTCTCCAATCATCGGATCGATTGGCCCCCAGGCCTTCCAGCCGAGCGAAGCATCGGCCCTGGTGCCGTGTTCCTTGTTGTCCCTTTCGATAAAGGCCGTCCAACGGCGGATCGCGGCATCTGGCAGCCAGTCATTCCAGGGCATCACGAAGCCGAGTGGCTGGACATCGGACAATGGCGAACCGGCATGTGTTGTTTCGAGCCCGAGAACTTCGGCCGCGTTTCGCGGTCGCCATGCCTGGTAGAAGGCTTCAAGCGGGGAACGCGAATATCCGACAATCTTTTGGTCTCGATAGCCAACGAGCGTATCGATGAACGGGTTTCCGCAGTCCGGGGCACAGGCAAACGCAGCCCCTGGCAGAATTCGGCAGTGAGCAAGCTCAAAGTTGGCAACAAACGGACTGAGACCTGCGCGATACGCCGCCTCTATCGGATCGCCGGTTTGTTGACGCACGTCCCTTATCGAATTCGAGTGTCTGACAACACTCAGCCCCGTCCTCCTCAACAGGTTGTTGGCCCCAATAGCTCCTCTATTCAACAACTCGTACGCGCTTATCAAAGTTCGATTTATCCTTTCCTCTAACTCTCCCGGTGCACAGCTGATTGACGGCTTTCTCGTTTGAAATTTTCAGCCCACCCGTTAGCCAAGCCGGCATCCCGCAGTTGACCGCGTCCCTTGACAGGATAGTGTCCGTTTGCGGCCGGGTTTGTTGTACGACCTGCGGACAACGCCGTGGGGATTCTGGGTAAACATGTCAAAGCCACACTTTTTCGCGAGTTTGTTCAAATCTGTCATCATACTGTCATCCGGAACATCTATAGCCCAAATAATATTGGTTCTCAATGCTCCGATACTGACTAGGCTTTATTCGCCCGATCAATTCGGCGTGCTGGCCGTGTATATGTCCAGCGTCACCATACTCGGCGCATTTTCCACCTTCCGCTTCGAGCTCGTTTTGCCGCTTCCGCGCCATGACGAGCTTGCGATCAACGCCCTTGCACTTGCGTTGTTTTGCGTGTTGGTCATCTCACTGGTCAGTGCCGTAGCCTTGCCGCTGTCGTCAGACACGCTGGCGGGGTGGTTGAACATCCCGGCATTGCCCGACATAAGCTGGCTCGTTCCCTTCGGCGTATTGAGTATCGGGACCTATACCGTTCTGAGCAATTGGGCAGTGCGACATCGGCGGTTTAGCGTAATCGCGCGAACGAAGCTGACCCA
>Ga0307417_10000781_pt1 | contig 12928 bp, 8 predicted proteins | sample SalMarWE160210MG_2_FD_202514 | JGI IMG/M metagenome (GOLD analysis project Ga0307417, IMG submission 202514) | Salt marsh sediment microbial communities from the Plum Island Ecosystem LTER, Massachusetts, United States - WE1602-10 | ecosystem: Environmental > Aquatic > Marine > Intertidal zone >...
GTCCATAGCCGGTGTCTTCACCGGGACCGGGTCCGTAGCCGGGACCCATCATGCCGCCACCGGGACCCATACCGCTACCCGGGCCGGGTCCATAACCGGGGCCTGGTCCATAGCCGGTGTCTTCACCGGGACCGGGTCCGTAGCCGGGGCCCATCATGCCGCCACCGGGACCCATACCGCGCCCCGGGCCCATACCTTCACCGGGACCCATACCGCCACCGCGGCCCATACCGCCACCGGGGCCGGGTCCATAACCGGGGCCCGGTCCATAGCCCGTGTCTTCACCCGGACCGCGTCCGTAACCGGGGCCGCCTGCGCCCGGTCCGCGCCCGTAGCCCATGCCGCCACCGGGCCCGTAGCCGGGTCCGGTGTCGTCACCTGGTCCGCGTCCATAGCCCATGCCTGACCCGGGTCCTCGCCGGTTGCCCATACCGAAACCCGAGCCGCCGCGGTCGCCTGGGCCGTAGCCCTGATTGTAGCCGGGCCCGGGGCCGTAGCCCGGGCCCCTGTTGCCGCTGCTGCCCATACCCATTCCACCTGCCAGAGCTACGCCTGAACAGGCAGCTCCCGCGAGTACGGCAACAGCAAGCACGCCGCTTGTTGTCATTTTCTTCATAACTCTCTCCTCAGACTGAAAAACATGACCATCCCTTGAAGGACGCACCTTTCAGCGACCGATCCGATCCAACTGTTTGTCGTAAGGCAGTCCCATCTTTTCAATCTAGCATATTGCGCATGGCACGCTTGGCGAGATGGTTCGAACTTCCGGCTGGCGGCCGGTTGCGGCATCTCGACCGGTCATCAGGTGTTGTTTCCAGGTTGTTGATTTGCCGCAAACGCGGTTATCGCTTTCAGGTCTCAGAACAAAGGCTTGGCGTGGCGCGACGTTGTACGGTCGGCTATCCTGCAAAGACAAGTGCCGGTATTTAGTAGAGACGATAGACTGGAAGGAGCAGGGCATGATCGAACTCACCATCAATGGCACCGTGCAGCAGCTCGATGTCGACCCTGACATGCCGCTGTTGTGGGCGATTCGCGACGTTGTCGGTCTGACCGGCACCAAGTATGGCTGTGGCATTGCGCAGTGTGGTGCCTGCACGGTACACCTGGACGGTCAGAGCGTGCGCGCCTGCGTGACGCCGGTTTCCGCGGTGGCGGGTAAATCGATCACCACCATCGAAGGCCTCGATACGATTGTCGGCACGACAGTACAGGAGACCTGGGAAAAGCTCGATGTGGTGCAGTGCGGGTATTGTCAATCCGGTCAGATCATGTCAGCCGTCGCCTTGCTGAGCAAGAATCCGCAGCCCAGCGATGAGGATATCAATGCCGCCATGGCGGGCAACATCTGCCGTTGCCATACTTACGTGCGCATACGCGCGGCTGTCAAGGAAGCATCGCAGGCACTCCACCCGGGAAGATCGCAGTCATGAGCCGTGACGACACGATGCTGCCAGGCCGCCGGCGGTTCCTGGTAGCGACCGTAACAGCCGGCGCCGGTTTGACGCTGGGCATGTGCCTCGGCGGTTGCAGCCGCGAGGACAAGGAGTCGGCGCAAGCGGGACCGGGAAAAACCGGTAACCGCATCATCAGCGACGCAGCCTTCGAACCCAATGCCTTTGTGCGTATCACCCCCGATGACCGCGTGACAGTGATCGTCAAGCACCTGGAAATGGGGCAGGGTACTTACACCGGTATCGCGACACTCGTGGCGGAAGAACTTGACGCGGGCTGGTCGCAGGTCGACGTTGAAGGGGCGCCGGCAGACGCCGCCCGCTACAACAACCTCTTCTGGGGAAAACTGCAGGGCACCGGCGGCAGTACGGCGATTGCCAATTCCTATGAACAGATGCGCAAAGCGGGCGCAGCCGCGCGCGCCATGCTGGTGGCTGCGGCCGCCAAGCAGTGGCGTGTGCCGCCAGAGGAAATCACCGTGCGCGACGGTGTGCTGCGCCACGCCGCCAAGGGAATCCAGGCGAGCTTCGGCGAACTCGCCGAGCTGGCTGCACAGCAACCAGTGCCGGAAGACGTGTTTCTGAAAGAGCCCGGCGAGTTTCGCCTGATCGGGACGCGTGTAGCGCGAAAAGACAGCCGCGCAAAGGTCGACGGCACGGCGGTATTTACCCAGGATATGAAGCTGCCCGGGATGTTGACGGCCCTGGTCGCGCACCCGCCGCGCTTCGGTGCCCGGGTCAGATCATTCGACGCCGTTGCGGCCAGGGCGGTCGCGGGGGTGCACGACGTGGTGGAGATCCCGAGTGGTGTCGCCGTGCTCGGCAAGGACTTCTGGAGCGCCAGTAAAGGCCGTGATGCCTTGCAGGTGGACTGGGACGAGAGCGCCGCCTTCATGTCCGGTTCCGACGAGCTGATGGCGCAGTACCAGGCGCTGGCGGACAAGCCCGGCAAGGTAGCACGCAGCGAAGGTGATGTGTCGGCCGCCCTGGGCAGCGCGGCAAAGACGTTGCGCACGTCGATAGCGTTTCCCTACCTGGCACACGCCGCCCTTGAGCCGATGAACTGCGTTATGCAGCGTTCGGAGGGGGGTGTGGAAATCTGGAACGGCGAGCAATACCAGACACCGGATCAGAACGCCGTGGCAAAGGTCTTCGGCATTGGCCCCGAGAAGGTGAAGATCAACATGCTCTATGCCGGTGGCTCTTTCGGCCGGCGTGCGAATCCGGCATCGGACTATGTGCTGGAGACGGCACACATCGTCAAGGCGATCGGCGGCAAGGCGCCGGTAAAGCTGGTGTGGACGCGCGAAGACGACATGCGCGCCGGCTACTACCGGCCCATGTACTATCACCGGCTCGAAGCCGGACTGGATGCGGATGGTAATCCGGTGGCCTGGCAGCACCGCATTGTCGGTCAGTCAATAATCGCCGACACGGCGTTTGAGGGCGCGCTGGTCAAAGACGGCGTCGACGTGACCTCGGTCGAGGGCGCGGCCAACATGCCCTACGCGATACCCAATATCCACGTCGATCTGCACTCGCCGCAGGTACCGGTACCGGTGCAGTGGTGGCGTTCCGTGGGTTCGACGCACACGGCGTTCGCCGTGGAGACCTTCATCGATAGACTGGCAGCCGCAGCGGGGAGGGATCCACTGGCGTTGCGTCGGGCGCTGTTGCAGGATCATCCGCGTCATCTCGGCGTGATGGAACTGGCGGCGGAAAACGCCGGCTGGGGCACGCCGATGGCCGCGGGACGCGGGCGCGGTATCGCCGTTCACGAGTCTTTCAATACCTATGTCGCACAGGTCGCTGAAGTCACGGTGCACGACAACAAGCGCTTTACGGTTGATCGCGTGGTGATTGCCGTCGACTGTGGTGTTGCCGTTAACCCGGATGTTATCCGCGCGCAGATGGAAGGCGGCATGGGCTTCGGTCTTTCGGCGGCCCTGAGCAGCGCGCTGACGCTGGACGCGGGCCGCGTGGTGCAATCCAACTTTCATGATTACCTGGTGGTGCGCCTCGATCAGATGCCGCGCGTGGAGGTGCACATCGTCAAGTCCGCGCAGCCGCCGACGGGTGTGGGCGAGCCGGCGACCCCGGTCATCGCCCCGGCTGTCGCCAACGCGCTGTCCAATGCGACCGGTCAGCACTTTGACCGCTTGCCGCTGACATTGTCCGCCTGACCGCGACCGGCGATGCCGCTGTACAGTACCGATCGCGAAATCCTCGAAACCGCCGTCCGCTGGCTCGAACAGGGACACCGTCCGGCACTGGTGACAGTGGCCAAGACCTGGGGGTCATCGCCGCGTCCGGTCGGCTCACTCATGTTGATGCGCGAAGACGGGGTGCACAGTGGATCGGTCTCGGGCGGCTGCGTCGAGGAAGACCTGGTGGCGCGCTACCGCGATCGGCAGCTTGCCGAAGTCTTTCCGACGCGTGTGGACTACGGCATCGACCGGGCCGAAGCCACGCGCTTCGGCTTGCCCTGTGGCGGCCGCCTGGAACTGGTGGTGGAGCGTCTGGACAGCGCGGCGCCGCTGCGGCTGCTGCTCGAGCAGATCCGGCGCAAGGAACTCGTGGCGCGCCGCGTCTGCCTTGGCACTGGAGAAGTCAGCCTGCACGCTGCCGACCCGGGTGTAGAGTTCGACTATACGGATGATTCCCTGAACAAGGTGTTCGGGCCGCGCTGGCAGTTGTTGCTGATCGGTGCCGGACACCTCTCTCAATATGTCGCCCAGATGGCCATGATGCTGGATTACCACGTGATCGTCTGCGATCCGCGCGACGGCTATGCAGAGGACGATTTCACTGCGGGTGCCGAGCGCGTGCGATGCATGCCCGACGAGGCGGTAGTGCGCTATGCGTGTCACCCGCGAAGCGTGGTCCTGGCGCTTACTCACGATCCCAAGCTCGACGACATGGCCCTGCTCGATGCGCTGAATTCACCGGCATTCTATGTCGGCGCGATCGGCTCAAGAGTCAACAGCGACAGGCGCCGCGAACGCCTGCGGACCCTGGGTATCACGGCACAACAACTGGCGCGTCTGCACGCCCCGGTCGGCTTGCCCATCGGCAGCCGGTCGCCCCCGGAAATCGCTGTTTCCATCCTCGCGGAAATCACCGCGCTGCGGCACCGGGCAACGCAGCCATTAGGCGTTGCCGTCACCGGATGAGTGCGGTAACCGTCGGTGTCCTGCTGGCGGCCGGACAAAGTCGGCGTTTCGGCAGCAATAAACTCCTGCACAGGGTGGGCGACGGACTGCCCATGGTGGTTGCGTCCGCACGGCATTTGCGCGCGGTGCTGCGGGAAGTGGTCGCGGTGGTGGATGACACCGGCGGCGAGGTGGCGACACTGCTTGGTCAGGAGGGCTTGCACCTTGTCGCCAACCCGCGCGCCGCTGAGGGCATGGGCGCGAGTATCGCCTGCGGCGTGGCGGCCAGTGCGGACGCAGCCGGCTGGGTCATCGCGCTGGGCGATATGCCTTACGTTCCGGAATCCGTGATCGCCGCGGTTGTCAGGGGCCTGCTGGCAGGCTCAGACATCATCGCGCCGGTCTACCGGCAGCGGCGCGGTCACCCGGTAGGCTTCTCGGCCCGTCATGCGCAGGCGCTGATGGAGCTTCGCGGCGACGAAGGCGCGCGCGGCGTAATCGCGGCGCACCGCGACTCGCTGGACCTGGTCGAGGTTGTGGAGCCGGGTGTAGTTCTGGATATCGACCGCTGACCGGTTTTACAAGGGGCTCGGCGCCACGGGCGACAACCGCCAGATGTGTTCGTTGTAATCGAGCATGGTCCGGTCGGTAGAGAACTTGCCGCTGCTGGCCGTGTTGAGAATGCTCATTCGCGTCCAGCCATCGGTGTCGCGGTAGGCGGCTGCGACCCGTTCCTGGGCGTCGACGAAGCTGTGAAAGTCGGCGGCGGTCAGCCAGGGGTCGTGGGCGCTGGTGATGGAGTCGATGATACGGTCGAAGAGGTTTTTTTCGAAGCGGTTGAAGTGCCCGCTCTTCAGCAGTTGCATGACAGCGTTCAGGTCGTCGTCCGCGGCAATGATGTCCCAGGGACGATAGTCGCGCCGGCGCTCGGTGACCTGTTCGGCATTCAGGCCGAAGAGGAAAAAGTTTTCCTCGCCGACCTCGTCCATGATCTCGATGTTGGCACCGTCCAGTGTGCCGATGGTGATGGCTCCATTCATCATGAACTTCATGTTGCCGGTGCCGGAGGCTTCCTTGCCGGCGGTGGATATCTGTTCCGACAGGTCTGCGCCCGGGCAAATGACTTCCATGGACGACACCCGGTAGTTCGGCAGAAAGGCCACCTTGAGCAGATCGCCGACGTCGGGATCGGAGTTGATGACCTTGGCGACGTTGCTGATCAACTTGATGATGCCCTTGGCGATGGCGTAACCGGGCGCGGCCTTGCCGCCGATCAGCACACAGCGCCGGGTCCAGTCGCCGGTATCGCCGCGCTTGATGCGGTTGTAAAGGTGAATCACGTGCAGCGTGTTCAGGAGCTGACGTTTGTATTCGTGAATCCGCTTGACCTGAACATCAAACAGTGAGGCGGTGTTGAATGTTACGCCGCAATCGCGCTCGACCATCTCGGCCAGACGCTGTTTGTTGGCCAGCTTGACGGCGTGCCAGCGCTGCCGGAACACGGCATCATCGGCGTAGGGCGCGAGCCTGCGCAGCTGGTCGAGCTGCGTCACCCATCCGTCACCGATGTGTTCGCTGATCAGCCCGGACAGGCCGGGGTTGCACATGGTCAGCCAGCGCCGCTGGGTGACGCCGTTGGTTTTGTTGTTGAACTTGTGCGGCCAGAGCTGGTAGAAATCCTCGAACAGGCCTTCCTGCAGCAGCCGGGAATGCAGTTCCGCGACGCCATTCACCGAGAAACTGCCGACGATGGCGAGATAGGCCATGCGCACCATGGGTGTGTCGCCTTCCTCGATGATCGACATGCGGCGCAGGCGATCGATATCGCCGGGCCAGCGCAGCGATACGTCGGCGAGAAAGCGTGCGTTGATTTCGTAGATGATCTCGAGCAGGCGCGGCAGAAGCGTTTCGAACATCTGCAGGGGCCATTTTTCCAGTGCTTCGGGCAACAGGGTGTGGTTGGTATAGGCCATGGAGCGGCTGACGATGTCCCACGCCGCGTCCCAGTCGACACGATGCTCGTCGACCAGTAAACGCATCAGCTCCGCAACGGCGATACTCGGGTGCGTGTCGTTGAGCTGGAAACAGTGTTTGTCGGCGAGCGCGGTGAAATCGCCTTCATGCATACGCGCCCAGCGGCGCAGCACGTCCTTGAGACTGGCGGAGGCCAGAAAATACTGTTGCCTCAGGCGCAGCTCCTTGCCGTTTTCGCTGGCGTCGTTGGGATAGAGCACCATGGTGATATGTTCGGCATTGTTCTTGGACGCGACCGCTTCGGAATAGTCGCCGGCGTTGAACTCATCCAGGTCGAACTCGTCGGTGGCGCTCGATTTCCACAGGCGCAGGCTGTTGACTGTGTCATTTCGATAGCCTGGCACCGGTATGTCATAAGGCACCGCGAGCACATCGTGTGTGTCCACCCAGCGTACGCGCAGGTGCCGGTTTTCGTCCCGGTAGAACTCAGTGCGACCGCCGAAGTGGATGCGCTGGGTGTATTCAGGCCGTTCCAGTTCCCAGGGATTGCCGTCGCGCAGCCAGTGGTCGGGCTCCTCGATCTGGTAGCCGTTGATGACTTCCTGGCGGAACATGCCGTATTCATAGCGCAGGCCGTAACCGAGCACAGGCAACTGAAGCGTGGCGCAGCTGTCGAGAAAACAGGCCGCCAGCCGGCCCAGGCCGCCATTTCCCAGGCCCGCGTCGTGCTCGGCGGCCTCCACCTCTTCCAGTGTGATGCCGTAGTCGTACAGCACCTGGGTCACCGCATCGGTGACGCCGAGGTTGAGCATGGCATTGCTCAACGCCCGGCCCATAAGAAACTCCAGCGACAGGTAGCAGGTGCGCCGCGCGTCCTTTTCCTCGTAGGCAAAACGGGTTTCTTTCCAGCGCTCCATGAGCCGGTCGCGCACCGTGTAGGCCAGCGCTTCATACAGGTAGTGGTCGGTGCAGTGCTGCTTGTCGCGGCCAAGTGTCCGGTTGTAATAGCGCAGAAAATCCTCGTCGAGGGTTTTCCGGTCCATTGCCAGCGGGGGTAACTCAGTCAGTTTGGGGTGGGGTGTAACCGCGTTAGGGGCGTAAGTCTGCATGGATCAATGCTCACCTGGCGTGTTTGTGAAGAGACAACCAATGCGGGCAGTATAAACGAGTCGCTGTCCGATGGGCATCGCCCCCCGGTGCCGCGCACTCGGAGGCGCGCTGCGCGCGTGTGCGGCGGAGCCGGTTATGAACGGGCTTTGGGAGTGGTAGCGCCGTGTTGCCTGGCGGCCTGGCGCACGCCGGCGATGCGAGTGGGGCTGGCGCTGATTGCGCGGATGCCGGCCTGCATGATTCTGCCGGTAAAGTCGGGATTGCCGGCGACTTCGCCGCAAATTGACATGGGCTTGTCTGCCCGGGCGGCGGCACGCGACAGCGTTTCCATGAGCTCCCAGAGTACGGTATCGGTTTCGAAACCGGCGTGGTTGTGCGCCGCGCTGTGGCTGCGATCATCGGCGAACAGGTACTGGATCAGGTCGTTGGTGCCGATACAGCCGAAGTCCGCCGCCTGCATGATCCGACCGGCGGTGAGGCAGGCGCCCGGCACTTCGAACAGCACACCGTGCTGAAGCCGGCTCGCTGGCAGGTCGGAGACCGCCTGGTCGAACAGGGCGCGTAGCTCCAGAAACTGGTCCAGGCTGACAATCATCGGATAGAGCACCTGTACCGGCCCGGCGAGACTGGCGCGGGCCAGCGCGCGGGCCTGTGTGCGCAGCAGTTCCGGGTGCTCCAGCAGTAACCGGGCACCGCGCTGCCTCGCCGCCGTCTGATCGCCCAGCGTGTCTGTCAGCCAATCGGCGGTCTTGTCGCTACCCAGGTCCAGCAGGCGTATACAGACTGGCCTGCCTCCCATGGCTTTGGCCACCTCGCTGTAGCGAGCGGCCTGCTCATGCTCGCCGAGCAGCCTGCCGGCCACCAGCATTTCCATTTCCGTGCGGTACAGACCGACCCCCTCGGCGCCGGCGGCAAGCGCATCGCCGACGTCTCCGGATTGGCCGATATTCGCCATAACCGTCAATCCGGGCACCGGTCCGGACATCTGCACCTTGTGCCCGTGACCGGCAAGCGCGCCCTGATAGTGCGCCAGCGTTTCGCGCGTCGGGTTGAGGATGACGTCACCGCTATCCCCGTCGAGCAGGATCCGGGCATCCGCGGGAATGGCTGCGGGCAGGTCGTGGATGTCGCCGACAACCGGCCGGTGCAGGGCGCGCGCAAGGATGACGGCGTGACTGTCCGGCCCGCTGTTGGTCACGATGAAGCCGGTGGTATGGCGATCTGTCTCGATGGGCAGGCTGGCGGTGATTTCTTCGCTGACGAGGATGTGATCATTGCCCAGCGGACAGTGGCCGATGCTGCAGTTGGCTGCCTCCGTGCAGTGCCGACAGGCAGTCGTATGCCTGAGGTAAGCCAGCAGGCCTTGCTGGATTTCGTTTATATCGGCAACGCGTTGCTGCAGGTATTCCGAGCCGGAGCCCGCGAGCTGTTCGCGGTAGTCACTCAGCTCCATCTCGACGGCCGCTTCGGCGCTGCGGGCGTTGTCCTCAATGGAACGCAATAGCCGTGAACGCAAACATTCATCGCTAAGCATCAGGCGATGCGCTTCGAAAATCTCCGCGTGCTCCGGGCCGAGTCTTGCTGCCGCCTGGCGGGCCAGCACCGAGCGTTCACGCGCCAGCCAGTTCAGGGCATCGTTCAGACGTTGGGATTCCTGGGGGGCGGCTGCAGGAACAGTCGTGTCGGGCTCGGCGCTACGCCGCGTGTAGAAACAGGCCCGGCCCAGCGCGACGCCGGGGGCCAGCGCGACGCCCTTCAGTCGCGTCTCGGCAGGCAGGCGGCGCTTTTCCGCTACCATGACGCACCAGGCAACGGGCTATGCAGCCAGTGACTCATGACAGGTGTTGCTGGTCGGGACACCGTGTCGTCCCTCCATGTCAGAGGAAAGGGGTTCTACCTTTATTGTTCACCAACTACTCCTCATTGCTGGTACAAGCATATGAAATCCAGCAATGTTTTGCCAGCAAATACTGCACTGTTGGAAAAGCCGGTCTCAAGCCTGTTAGCGGCAGATTTGGCGGAACCTTTGCCGCCGGTGTCCGGCCAGTGGCAACCGGATACGATCTTCCCGCGGGCGGCGTGTCCCGGACGCTGGTGCAGGGTGCGGCCGAGGCCGGATGTCGGGATGGAAAAAAGGCAGCTTGGGAGTGCGTCAATGCGCGGCCGCCGATGGTGCGGTCAACAGCAGCGCTTTCAGGTATCGTTGGTCTGTTGCATCCACGCCAGCACAAACGCCAGAATCGCGTCCGTTCGATTGAGGTCCAGCACCGGCAAACGGGTTTCCAGCGGTTCGTCGCTGGCGATGGCGATGATGGAACTGTCCCGCGGATGCAGCAGAGGGTTGCCTGTCGAGGGCCGGTGCAGCTCGATCTTGGGGAAGGGCACGCTGCGGAAGCCTTCCACCAGGATCAGGTCGAGCTGGCCCCGATCCAGCTGCGCTATCAATTCCTCCAGCACCGGCTCACGCGGCTGCGAATAGTCGCGCATCAGCGCCCAGCGCTGTTGCGAGGCGATCAGCATCTGTTCGGCGCCAGCCTTGCGCAGCTCGTAGCTGTCTTTGCCGGGTTTGTCCACGTCGAAGCTGTGATGCGCATGTTTTATCATGCCGATGCGCAGTCCCTCGGCCTTCAGTTCAGGCAGGAGTTGTATCAGCAGGGTCGTTTTACCGGTACCGCTGTAGGCCGCGAAACCCAGCACCGGCGGGTTATTGAAGAGTGACTGCATGAGCCTCGCTTGTGGTGACGACCTGAAACATTAAACTGTCCATCGCCTACACCAGCGCATGGAAGGGTTCGACCAGCACCGGATCACCGGGTTCGATCTCCATGCCTTGCGGCGGCAGCACAATAAAGCAATTGGCGCTGCTCATGGAGCTGAGTACGCCGGAGCCCTGGCCGCCGGTTTTGCGCACCACCCACTGCCCCTGCGCATCCCGGCTGAGAATCCCGCGCTGAAACTCGCTGCGCCCGGCGCGTTTTTTCAGCCGCGACAGGCAGGGAACTGTAAACTGCGGCAGCGTCACTTCGGTCTCGCCCGCCATGTGGCGCAGCGCGGGCTGCACAAACTGGTAAAAGGTGACCATGACCGCGACGGGGTTGCCCGGCAGTCCGAAAAAACCGGCTGCGCCGATGCGCCCAAAGGCCAGCGGTCGACCGGGTTTCATGGCGATCTTCCAGAAGCTGATTTCGCCGACTTCGTCCAGTACCTGTTTCACGTAGTCGGCATCGCCCACCGAGACGCCGCCCGAGGTGATGACGCAATCGGCGTTTGCGGCTGCGCGCACAAAGGCGTCGCGGATTGCCTCGGGCTTGTCGCGCACTACACCCATGTCGATGATATCCACGCCCAGGCGTGTCAGCATGCCGAACAGGGTATAGCGGTTGCTGTCATAGATCTGGCCGGTCTCCAGCGGCTCGCCGATACTGCGCAGTTCGTCACCGGTGGAGAAGAACGCTACACGCAACGGCCGTTGAACGTGCACCTCGGAGATACCCAGCGAAGCGAGCAGGCCAAGGTCTGCGGGCTGCATGCGGTGGCCGCGGGCCAGCGCGACCTGGCCCTTCGACAGGTCTTCGCCGGCACGGCGGATGTTCTGGCCGGGGCGGTGACCGTTGCCGATGCGCAGCTGTTCGCCGTCGCATTCTGCCTGCTCCTGCATGACGACGGCATCGCAGCCGGCGGGAACCACCGCGCCGGTCATGATGCGCACGGCCTCGCCGGGCTGCACCGTTGCCGTAAACGGCTTGCCTGCCCAGGCGCTGCCGACGACCTGCAGGGCTCTGGTACCGCTGGCGGGCAGATCCCGGGCCGACACCGCATAGCCGTCCATGGCCGAGTTATCGTGGGCCGGCACATCGGCAGTCGAGAGCACGTCCTGCGCCAACACCCTGCCGAGTGCCACACGCAGGGCGACCTTCTGTGGGCATTCGACAGCGGTTAGCAATTGCAGAATGCCTCTGCGAGCTTCTTCCACCGGCAACGCGCCAGGATCGGTGGCGTCTGCGCAGCTCGGTTGTGGGGGTATGGAGGCGGACCTGGTCATGGGCGAGGGTATTGGGTTGCCGTGGCTGGCGTCGTCAGGCCGGGTGAGGGTTAGCCATCAGTTTCAGTTGCTGTTCCAGACGCGCCTGTTCGTCCGGTGTATTGACGTTACAGGAAAGTTCCTGCCGATCCGAGAAGTCGGCCAGCGCCAGGCGATGCTCGGCGTACCAGGTGTCGATCTTGCGGCCGCCGGCATCCAGGTAGGCGAGCAGGCTCGGTAGCAGGTCGCGGTGCAGCAGCGCGAATACCGGCTGCATGCGTTCGCCGTCGTGCACCACGCAGATCTCCGCATCCTCTGCATGCAGCTTTTGATACAGGCGCGCCGCGAGATCGGCGGGTATCAGTGGCGAATCGCAGGGAACGGTGAGCAGATAGGGCGTGGTGCTGACTTCGAGCGCACTGGCCATGCCCACCAGCGGTCCGAAAAACTCACCCATGCGGTCGGGGACCACCTGCAGGCCGTAGCGTGCATAGTCTTCCAGGTTGCGGTTGGCGTTGATCAGCAGGGTGCCTACCTGCGGGCGCACCGCATCGATGATATGTTCCACCATCGGTTTGCCGTTGAGCGGGATGAGTCCCTTGTCAATGCCGCCCATGCGCTGCGCACGGCCGCCGGCGAGCACTACCCCGGTTATATCCGCGACAGGCACGCTGATCTCGCTCTGACCTGGAGGGCGGGGATGCGCATCCGCTGCAAGCGCCCCCCCCGCCCGGGTAGCGTTGGCGCTGACCGCCAGGCGCCGCTCGGCATCCCGCTGGTACAGAAAGGGCCGCACGATGCCGTGGCGAAACGGCCCGGTCTTGCACAAGTGCAGGTGCTCATCACCGATGACCTCGCTGATATAGGGTTCATGGCTGGTCACGATGGCGCCGATCCCCTCGGACTTGAGGCGGCCTATCAGGCCCAGTGTCTGTTCCCGTGATTCCAGGTCCATGTTAGCCATCGGCTCATCCAGCAGCAAGAGGCGCGGGGTGAGTATCCGCGCACGGGTCAGTGCGACGCGCTGTTTTTCGCCGCCGGAAAGTCGCTGCGCATTGCGTTCGGCCAGATGCAGTATGCCGGCCCAGGCGAGGGCCTGTTTAACCTTGTCGCGGATCTGCTCCCGCGGCACTCCCTTGTTGTGCAGGCCATAGGCGATATTGTCCGCCACGCTGCGATCGAACATGTACGGTTCCTGGTGCAGATAGACCGTATGC
>Ga0307417_10000782_pt1 | contig 12925 bp, 6 predicted proteins | sample SalMarWE160210MG_2_FD_202514 | JGI IMG/M metagenome (GOLD analysis project Ga0307417, IMG submission 202514) | Salt marsh sediment microbial communities from the Plum Island Ecosystem LTER, Massachusetts, United States - WE1602-10 | ecosystem: Environmental > Aquatic > Marine > Intertidal zone >...
TCCGTGAGTTGGCAATCCCAAAGGATTTCCCTCGCACCTCCCCCGAATCGTCCAACACCACCACCTCATGCGATCGCTTGGCCACATCAATCCCCACGTACAGCATTGCCCCATCCTCCCTCTCGCTCGGTCGCGCCGTCGGGGCGTCCCCATGCCTGCCGGAAAGCAACCTCGTCCGAGATCCGTGGACTGCAGCAGCCGCTGCGCCACATCCAGCTCATTCGCTAATCGCCCGGCAAGTCGGGGCAACACTCTTGCCTCGAGGAAAGCTTCCGCTCCCTCATGGTCTAGGCCGTTGACCCCGGAGGCTGATGAGATTCTCTATGCCAGTCTATTCGGAGACAATTCCTGGCGTCGTATGACTCAATATACGAGGGTCTAGGTCGAGAAGTCACTGGACAAGTCCATGACCCTTAGACGGAATGCGCGAAAAGGCGTGCAAGGGTCTCTGGAGCAGCGACAAGGGTCTGCAAAAACCCCATCACGGGTTCGAATCCCGTCGTCGCCTCCTGGGCAAGGGCCATCGACCCAAACTGTCAATGGATCTCCTGGAAGATAGGGGACCCTTTGACGGTCATTTGATTTCCGTGCAAGGGGCCAGAACCCAGAAGACGAGCAAGCTTCTCATCCGCCACATTGCCATCATGCGTGGGCCGACAACCCGCTGGAGGCCCTGCTAGACCACGGCGAAGATCGGTTGGTTCCCCCCAGCACGTCTACGAAGTCGAGCCGCTGAGTTTCTGTCGGCGTAGGAGCTGGGCATTAATGGCCACGATGACGGTGCTCAGGGACATCAGGAGGGCGCCCACGGCTGGGGACAGGATAAATCCGATCGGCGCCAGCACCCCGGCAGCCAGGGGCAAGGCGACCACATTGTAGCCTGTGGCCCAGATCAAGTTCTGGACCATCTTTCTGTAACTGGCCCTGCTCAGTTCGAAGATTTTGACCACGTCCAGCGGGTTGCTTTGGACCAGGATGATCCCGGCTGATTGAATGGCCACATCTGTGCCGCTCCCGATAGCGATGCCGACGTCGGCACGTGTGAGGGCTGGAGCGTCATTGACTCCATCCCCGACCATCCCGACTCGGTGGCCCTCTGCTTGGAGCTGCTGCACCTTTTTGTCCTTATCCTCCGGCAGAACCTCGGCGAAGAAGCGGTCTATCCCTAGCTCCTGTGCCACAGATTCGGCCACCGACTGGCTGTCGCCCGTCAGTATGGCCACCTGAATTCCCATCTCCTGCGGCCTATCGACGGCCAACTTGCTTTCCGGCCGGATCACGTCGGCCAGGGCCAAGCCGGCAACAACCTGGCCGTCAGCAATGAGGAAGACGACACTTTGTCCCTTGCCATCAGCCCGAGTCTGGAAATCACCGAGTTCTGATGGAAGGGCAAGGCTGAGCATTTCCAGCATCCGAGGCCCACCGACATGGATCTCGCGCCCGTCTTGGGTGGCTCGGATGCCTCGACCCTTGATAGCTTCGAAATTCGCAACCTGGGGCAGGGAGAGATTGCGATCCCGGGCTGATTGCCGTATGCCGCGAGCAATTGTGTGCTCGGAATCGGCCTCCACTGCAGCCGCCAGAGACAAGGCATCGTCCACGTTCCATCCGCCGACTGCAGCGATGTCAACGACGCCGAACTCGCCCTTGGTCAGCGTGCCGGTCTTGTCGAAAATGACGATGTCGAGGTTCCGGGCCTTCTCGATCGCTAGTCGGTCTTTGATCAGGATGCCGTTCTTGGCGCCGAGCCCTGTGGTGATGGCCACAACCAGCGGGACAGCCAGACCGAGGGCATGAGGGCAGGCGATAACCAGAACGGTCGCCACACGCGCAATGACCTCTACCTTGAATCCAACGCCGATGATCCAGGCGATGGCGGTGACAATGGCGACCCCGAAGGCGACATAGAAGAGCCAGCCAGCGGCGCGGTCGGCCAAGATCTGGGTGTTGGACTTGCTGCTCTGGGCGTCCTTCACCAGGCGCATGATCCCGGCAAGCGCGGTCTGGTCACCAATGGCTGTCACCTGAATACGCAAGCTCCCATCGCCGTTGATCGTGCCGGCGATGACATGCTCTCCAGGCGATTTCGCGACCGGCTTCGACTCCCCCGTAATCATCGACTCGTTGACGTCGGATTCACCGCCGACTATTTCGCCGTCGGTGGGAACAGAGGCACCGGGGCGAACAAGCACCGTGTCACCCTGCTTCAGCGAGTGGACCGGCACGGTCTCGGTTTCTCCGCCGTCGATGAGCCTCTCGGCCTCGTCCGGCATCAGCTTGGCCAGTTCGTCCAGGGCGCCTGAGGCCTGGCGGATGCTTCGCATTTCGATCCAGTGGCCGAGCAACATGATGTCAATCAGGGTCACAAGCTCCCAGAAGAAGGGCATTGTCCCCGGGAGGATTAGGGTAGCCAGACTGTAGAGGAAAGCCACGCCGATCGCCAAGGAAATCAGCAGCATCATGCCCGGTTGGCGATTTCGGATCTCTGGGACGGCCATGTTGAGGAACGGAAGGCCGCCGTAGGCGAAGACAACCACTGAGACCACTGGGGTGATCCACTGGCTTCCCGGGAAGGCCGGCATGCCAAAGCCCAGCCAGCCTTGAACGGACTGCGAATACAGGAGCACCGGGGTCGAGATCAGGCTGCTGATCAAGAAACGACGGCGAAACATTTGTTCATGGCCGGTGTGATCTGCGTGATGCTCATGTGACCCGTCTCCAGAGTCGGCGGGATCGTGAGCCGCGTGATGGTTGCTTTCGTGATTCTGCATCCTCATTGGCTACCTCTTGCCTTCTCTAGTTCCCAACCGTCCTATTGCTACCACGTCGTTGGATGCCGCCAGGCATCGTCATTCCGCATGCTGCCAAGAATTCTCTGAGAGGTCATCGGGATCAGGAACCGCTGGGTGATCTCTTGGCGCAGGAGTTGAGCCTGCTCATCATGGTCTGCTTCAGAATATACCCCGGCCTGATTGTCATAGCCCTGCACAAAGACAGGCGCAGGGTTCGAGCCTTGCCTGTGCAATAGACACACCAGATATTGCCACGTGCATTGAGCCGTGCCGTGGTGAGGGCGCGGGCGAGATACCGGATCCTGCAATCCCTGCCTGGCGAGCTGAAGATCAAAGGATCTTGCTCCCCGGCGGACCGTCATCAGGCATTTGCACAGCCAACAGGTGTCAGGCTGCAAAGCGTTCAGGGACACCTTCGACCCCAGCCCCTAGGAAGGGCCGGGAAAGATCGAATTGTTTCCGATATTGCCTATCGGTCCGAGTGGGCGAATGGGTGCCGAGAATGATCGGCCCGCTGGCCCAGTTTCGGATCAAAGTGACAGGGAGGCCCGTGCATTCCTTGCCGGTAGGGCTTCACATTGGTCAGGATAGGTAAATCATCTGATCACAAACTTCAGACCCAGACAACTTACCCTATTGACGCCAGAGAAAGCCGTTTCCGACTCGCCTTAGACGACAAGGATCGTCCGAAGACCTGTAGTCATGGATCGTTTCTGAGCCAATCCGCGTAATGGGCGATCGAGAATACACGGATGAGGGTCTCAGTACGGAAGATGAAATCGTCAAGATGGATGACATCTTCGCTCTAGACAATGAACGCTATCTCGCGATGGCTGTAGCTAGGGAGGGTCATCAGAAACCGATCCCCCTCCTGGCTGATATAGGTGGGAACGCCTCTGCCCTCGTGGCATAGCGAGAGGACAGAACTTCGACTCGGCCCGGCGGCATTCTTGCTCGGCCAGAAAGATCCTCAATCCAGTTCCCCTTCTTGAGCTACGTCCGCGGGTGACATTTCCCTCCCTCGATTCGCGGCTCCTTGGCCGATACGAGTCGGAATGGACCAAACGGTTTCAAGACCTTGTCCCGAGCCTGTTCAGCCTGGCCCCGCACTGGAGGCAACAGAAGAGGAAGTGTGGGATCGCGAGAAGAGAAAAGATGGGCGTTTGTTGTCTATGCCCTAGACCAAACTGGCGGGAAAGGGTCTGGGAGATTCAGGCGGTGGGCAAGTCCCGGGGCTTTACCCGGAGGTTTCGCTAGGCCATGTCGGGAGATCGCAGGCACTCCCCGGTGATATCTCGGAGGTGATGCGAGGCGGGAAGGTCACATACGCAGAGCTTGAAGGATTCTCCAAGCCGAGGGGGTCCGAACGCCCCGCTGTGATTGCGGTGGGCAACTTGACCCTGTGGAACACAGCCAGGCAGCTCGCCGTTTGGCGGCCGGGCCAAATCAACGCTCAATGACCCGAAAGAACAGCTCGACCGCTTTCGGATCAAAGTGTATGCCGGACTGATCACGGATGTATTCAGCCACCCTGGCTTCCGGCCAGGCCTTGCGGTACGGCCGGTCTGAGAGCAGCGCATCCCAGACATCTGCCAACGCAAAGAGCCGCGCTACCGAGGGTATGGCTTCCCCCTCCAGGCCCCGCGGGTACCCAGTACCATCCCACTTTTCGTGGTGGCAGTAGGGAATATCCAGCGCGGGCCATAGGTATTCGATAGGAAGGAGCAGGCTAAAAGCATTCACCGGGTGCTGGCGCATGATATCCCACTCACTGTCGCTCAGAGGGCCGTCCTTCAGGAGAATCGCATCCGGAATTCCCATCTTCCCTATATCATGTAACAATGCCCCCCGGCGCACGTGCGCTAACTCGTCCTCGGGAAGTCCCGCCGCACGGGCAAGCCGCAGAGTCAGCTCAGTGACGCGTTCGGTGTGCCCCTCGGTCCCATGATCTCGCAGGTCCAGTGCTCTCGACCATCCGGCGATGGTCGACTCGTATGCTCGCGAAAGCTCAAGCGCGTCCCGTTCGGCTTGTTCTCGGAGAGAGACCCGACGGACGGAACTGGCAACCATATCCCCGAACGACGTCAGCAGACGGAGATCTTCCGACGCGAAGCTCGTTGCTCGACCGAGAGCCAGCGCGCCGATGATCCCACCGCGCGCCTCGAGAGGGATGGCAGCTACGGCCATAACTGGGACCTGCGTTTTAGGGAGGGGGTCCGACGGGTCTCCGGCCACGAGGTTGCTCACGAAGAGCTCCCCGGAACGCATTACCTGACCGACAATCGTGTCTCCCGGCCGCAAACGCTTTCCTGTGAGATCGCTCCAGGCGCCTGCCCCTAGATCGATGGTGACTTCCCCCGTGCCAGTATCGGCGGTGGCCATGACAGCCCCTTCGCCCCCCAGGATCGACAGCAATTCCTGAAGGATAATCGGTCTCATTTCGTCCAAACCGTCGGCAACTCTTAAGGCCGCGCCGACCTCAGCGATGGTCTCCAGCTCATGTTGCCTCTTCTTACGTTCGGTGATGTCTCGCGCGACGCTGATGATGTAGCCCTGGTCCAGTCGAGCATAGGTCAGGCTTACTTCGACTGAGAAAGTCGACCCATCTTTCCTCCGCCTCAAGCCTTGGACGTACTGCGTTCCGGTGTCTCGCAAGGTCTCCGTGAGCTTCTCGAACTGTTCTGCGTCAATTTCCGGATTGATATCGAACACCGTCAGAGAAAGATACTCATCGCGTGTGTAACCCAGGTCAATCAGAGCTTGATGATTGACGTCCAGCAGCCTGGCCGAGTCAGGTTCGACCACTTCAATCGCGTCATTGGATTGGTCGATGAGCGCACGGAAGAGTTCCAGGCGCTCGGCAGACTTCTTACGCTCAGCGATATCGCGCACGATGCCGACAAAGTACTCCCGCTCCAGGCGGGCATAACTCAAGCTGATCTCGACTGGAAAGCTGGAACCGTCCTTCCGGCGGTGAACCCCTTCAACAACCAAGGACCCCGATTGCCTCAGTTTCGCACCAATTTCGCGGAGCCTATCGGGATCAATTCCTACTTCGATGTCGGGGACCGTCAGTTCCAGTAACTCTTGCCGGGAAAATCCCGTATATTCGCGGGCGCGCTGGTTGACATCGATAAATCGAAGAGTGGCTGGATCGATAACTTCGATAGCGTCATTTGACTGATCGATCAGCCGACGGAAGAGCATCAAGGATTCGGCAGCCTCTTTCCGCTTGGTAGTGACGTCAAACACAGCCACGAAATAGCCGGGCTGCGGGGAGTAGACCGAGAAGTCGAACCACATTTTCAGGGCTGCAACAAAGGTCTCAAATCGCTCGGGGTTGCCGCTCGACGCCACGCGGCCGTAGATCTCAAACAACTCTGGGTCGGAGTCGCGAATGCCGGGGATGGCCTCGGTGACTCTTCGCCCCACAATGTCAACAAGATTGGTCAGATGTTCAAATGCAGCATTTACCGCCACAAAGACCCAATCGACGGGTTGGTCATCTTCGTAGATCATGTGGCAATAAGCGTATCCTTCGACCAGACTCTCGGAAAGGCTGTGGTATTGGGCTTCACTGTCGCGAAGCGCTTGTTCCAACTCCTTCCTTTGGCTGATATCCAGGAGGACGCACAGAGTTATCCAGCCGTCCTCGGTTTCTATAGGATTCAGCCAAATGTCGGCCGGAAAGAGGCTTCCATCCTTCCGCTGAGCGTACAGCTCAGTACGAGTGTTCAAGGAGCGCGCAATCGGATGAGCGTAGAGCGCTGCGACTTGCTCTGTGTGCCGAGCCTGATCTGCCTGAGCAACGAGGACTTCTACTGGTCGTCCGTCAAGCTCGCCGGGCTGATAGCCGAACAGCATCGTGGCCCAGTAGTTTGCAAACGCGATCCGCGCCTCTTGATCTACGATGAAGACCGCATCTGGGATGGTTCGGAGAATGCTTTCGAAAGGTAGGGCCGGTAATCCCAAAATTGCCCCCTGCCATTAGTCCAGTTCGGCGCCTATCGACCCCCAAAGGATGATGAAGGATCAAGTTGGCGAGCGCGTTTGGGGGCCAGCCTCTAATATTATTATCCACTTTCCGTACTTGTGCGCAACGGGACATTTCCTCTCGCCTGGGGAAGTCAGGAAGATCTCTCCCCACGGCCTTCCATGCGCGCATGACTGTTCTCATTGCACCTCACTTTTCGTGGGTTACCCAAGGAGGCTGATCAAGGCCTTTGGATGGAACTTTGCTTCTCACTTGCTGAGCGTTTGGACTTGTCGATGAAACAAAATCACGAAATTGGGCACGCACATCGAGACATTTCTGTCCACCGATAGCCTGCGTGCCCGAATTCGATCACGCCATCCTCTTTCTGGCCATCAAGCAATTGAAGAGTCGCCCCTAGACTCTGTCAGTCTTGGCTGGTCAAGGCATTGGAATTCATGGACAGAACGACGCAGCCTAAGGCGCCAGCAGGTAACACGCCTCAACGACAGGCTTGTGGCTGAGAAGTGTCCAGCCTTAGCTGCGGTCCAGACAAATCTCACCCCCGCGTGCGTCATAGCAAGGCGTACCCGGTCTGTCAACAGGTATCGTTAGCGTTACCTGGACGCCGAGATGGATCATTGAGTAGATGGCTGTTCATATCGCACTTCGTAGCCGTGCTTGGTGGAATTCTCTCGGCTCGAGGCCGCAGTACCCACGTTCTGCGCGCGATCGGCCAGGGCCAACCACCGCCTTGCCGGTGGGCCATCCCGAGCGCACAACATTCACTCCAGGATCTCCCGGCAGTCACGCACGAGCCGGTTCACCGGGTTGCACACGGTCAGCGAGATGCCACGCGATAAGTTCATTGGTTTCAACACAAGGATGAAACCCTGCCCTCAAGGTTGTTATGCCTTTGGGGTTCTCGTTCGACCGAGGGGAGAATAACCATCGTCGGGGACCAATGATGAGTTCACCAGAGTTTGCAGGATCATTGCTGGGCCGGAAGTGACAGATCTCAACTCAACAACAAGCGATCCAGAATCAGCTGGATCAGATAGATAAGGACGGGAAGGAAAACGGCCGTCAGAACAGCACGAAAGTTATTCGTCTGCCATGGCCAAGTTGGGGTGGCTTCAATGAGATTCCTTTTCAGCAGAAGACTGTTCAACGCAGCCTCCATGCTCCTCATCCCCGTGATGTCCCCCGTGTCGTAATCGTGATCCAGCCTCTGAAATGCCACTTCCAATCGCCTTGAGGCTTCCCCAAGGAGGGATTTCTTCTCTCGCGAGAGTCGTCGGTTCAGTCCCCGCACGGGAAGGAAGAATATGGCTAGAGGCAGAAGGGAGATGAGCGCCGAAATGGCGATGAGCAAGGGGGACTTGGTAAAGTCCAGGTTGAGGGGGAGGTTCAGATACCAGACCAAGGCAGCGAAGACTGCAACCTTGGCCGACAGGCCGGAAAGTTCATAGACTGGCGTGATGTCGTACAAGTCCAAGAGGAGAGGTCCCGCATAGAATTCCGAAATGCGCCGGGTCAAACGGACAATATGATACAGGAATCCCAGGAAGACAACGCTTATGAAGCCCCAGTCCACCAGAACAAGGATGGTTGGGGCGGCGATCCTGTCGATACCCTCGTTGAACATGCCCAGCCAAATGCCGAAGATGAACGCCAGGAGAGAGAAGACGAAATAGGGCAGAGACGGAATGTTGATGAACTCATACTTGAGGGTTGAGAACTCGTCATCTGAGAGTGTGGAGAGTGCCCTGGATCTATCCAGGGCTTCCCCAGTTGCAGTATCGATATAGCTTTGAAAGGCCAAGATGACGGTAACCAACACCGCGCCACCAAATCTCCCGTAGAGGAGAGCCAGATCGATCGTAGGGGCGGGAAGCAAACCCGCCGCGTAACCCGCCAACAACTCGAACAGCAGCCAAAATGTAAAGAAGGCGGCATAGACCGCCCAAAGGGGGATCGGCAGCCTTTGGGTCCAAGCATTGAAGCGATTGACCCAACTCGGTGCATATGGTTTTTCGGAGAAGCTCGCCATGGGCCTTCCTACTGATGATCGCTGGACGGATTCCCGTCGTCCACATGCTTGATGGCACCGGACTCAACTCACGGACCAGCCCGGTTTTAGTCCTCGATTTCCAAGATCACAGGCGGCTTGGACAAAGCGGTCACGCCGACCTATGCCCCACCTCGGGGTTGGTTGGCTGCCAAACTTCTAGGCTGGGTCTCCTCCGCGATTTGGGTTCCCTGGCAAGAAGCTCCGAAGCGGTGGATTTTAGAGGAGAGGAGACGACCAGGCTGAAGAACCGCCCGCTGCTATGGGACGTTGCCTCTCAGCTTCTTGACCCACTCCCCATTCCCCGCGCCGTGGAGTCAGCCGACTTCGGCTGGTGTCGACAATTCCCTGGCACGATTGACACACTTGTCCCAGGTTTCAACATAATCATGGGCGGAGCGAAACAGGGGAGCCAGCTCCTCGGCGGTCACGCCCACATTGCGCATATCTTGTAGCAAATCAGGGAGCATCCCATAGTGTGCCATCCCATCGAGATTGATGTCGAAGTCGCGACGCGGTCCCGCGGTCGATCGAACCAATGGGCGGTTATCGCCGTTCATCTGCTCCCACTTGTCCCATATGGCATTGATCTTACGAATGAGATCCTTTGTGGAAGGGTCAAGGTGCGGCAGTGGAACCGGGAGGTCCTTGCGCGAGAGATAGGCCGCTTTCTGCTCTGCCGGCCATTCTGACAACTCGTGTTCGGAAACAGCCGTCGTACCGTCGGCCAGCCAGAAACCGCGAGTGACGTTATCGACCCACCCCTGTTCATGGACGACCTTGGCCAGCTCCAAGGCTTGACGCAGATTGTGCTCGGGAAAATCCGTCTGGGGGTGTTCCTGTTCCAGTGGATTAAATCCAGCCTTGAACTGAGCAATGGCCTGCCAGATGTCACACTCCTGCTCATCATAGGCGCCTTTGCCACTCGATTCAAAGCGATGCCAACGATAGTCGCGCAAAGGAGAGCTGTAGGCCACACCGTTCACTTGCCGATCGATTTCACCCCGCCTCTGAGGAATGCGACCACCGTCGTTGTGGGCGCCGAACGCAGCATAGGTGCCAAAACGCGGGCCGGGCAGCCCGGCGGCCCCGTTGACATCGGAGCCTATAGCCACGCCCCTGCCCCCCATTTTCGCCAAGGCATACAAGTACGCCTGGGCGAAGGAGGTGCTCGATCCGGCACAGGGTTCTGGAATCTTTCTAGCGCTGTCTGGCAGACCCCTGCGCAAGCCGGCAATATCACCTTGATTAAGGATAGGGGCCACAACCCCTCCGAGGCGGCCGATGCGTTCGATCTGATCCCCTCGTTTGCCTGCCTCGTGCGCCACCTTGTGCACGTCACTCGTCCCATAGGGTTCTTGCTTCTGAGGATCGAATTCGGCCTGGGCGCTGAACAACAAATCGCGAAACCATGTGTGGGAGCAGATGACGGGGAAATCATGCTCTTCAGCAAGCTCAAGTGCGGCATCCGTCGCCTTTTCCGACATATGGTCAACGTCAATGATGAAGCCCTTCTTCATCAGTTCTCCTAGCAAGACACGGCCATACTTATTCAAACCCAAGGAGTTGGCATGCCCGCCCTGCACTTTCGGCGCATCGGCGGCCTCGAACAGATCACGAATGCCTGGGATGTGGTCCAGCAAGGTGCGGCGATGCATTGCCCGCAAGTGCCGACCAGATACCGCCACGGTGCGTTCGGCGGCATCCACGACGTCTGCCCCATCGTGATCCAAACGGTAGCGCACGCCGGTTTCCCAGGCATCCTCGACCGTCCAACGTTCGCCGGTGACGAACAGGTTGACCATTTCCAGGAAGCGCAAGTAGATCGCTGTACCACCAAAGGCATTGTTGGTGAGATGGATGGGCGTGATCTGGCGGACTCCGAGGCCATACAGCCAATCCAGTTCACTTCCGATCAGCTCTCGCGCCTGGTCCAGATCCCCATGACATTGCTTTTCCAGGTCGTCAACATTGTGCCAGTTGCCCAACGAGTCAACTTCGACGCCCAAAATCACTGCCAGACGGTTTTGGAGGATAATCTGGCGCGCTTCCTCAGGCGTGTAGGCAATCTGCAGCCATCCCGTCCCTGGACCACCGCTCTGTTCTTCGACGAAGGCCACCATAGCCTTCATGGCGGCCAGCTGCGTTTCGATCGCACTCTTGTCGTCGTGAGCCGAATCGGGCGTAGTTTTCGTTGCCAGCAGCTCATTGTTCACCGCCAGACAGGTAACCAACCTTAGACCGCCCTGATAGGAACGGTACAGCCAATCGATGTAGGCCTGTTGGTGAACCAGGGTTGTAAAGCGCGGCCAGACGATGAATTCCGGCCATCCGCCGCTGGCCGGATGGCCAAACTCGGGATTCACGTTCATCAACCCCCCGTGGACCGGCTCACAAGAGCTCAGTGCAAACTCAATGCCCTCCGGACCGGGATGCTCTGAATCGTACGGTTCCCCCCAGAAGGCCTTGCCCCCAAACGCAAGGTGGGCCATCAGATGGGCATGGAGGTCGGCAAATCCCCACAGAGGATTTCCGGGGTCGACATCCCAATAATCCCCGCCAAGCGGCACACGGGGGCCTGATTCTGGTTGCGAGTCTTGTGTGTTCATCGTCATCTTCCTCTGGTGATCACTCACGCGTCACCGGTGTTTGAATATTTGAAGCTGTTGGACTCGCCTTTGGACATCTCTGGCAGGCGCAACAACCCCATATGTGGACGGCTCAGACGATCGGCCCATCAACCCAGGCTGGAGATCGCGCTCAGACTCAAATTGGTGTTCGTTGCGGTCTTTGGTTGTCGTCACGGGTGATTGAAATCGGTAGTACCCAGAAGGCCGTCTCCACTAGCGCCCGATGTTTGTCATCCGCTTGCGCTTGGGCCGCCAGCGTCAATCGCCGGCTGCGAAGTCAGGCGCCAGATCCGGCCCTCCCCCGAAGAGGCGCAGCTCGCGCCAGTGGCAAGCAAATGCCTCACGCCATGTCGCATAACTCGTGTAGCGGATTCCGAACTCCTCGCATGTGGCTCGAACGATCGGCGCCAGACGCGGATAGTTGAGGTGGCAGACATGGGGCAGAAGATGGTGCTCGATCTGGTAGTTCAACCCGCCGATGTACAGGTTCAGAAGCCAGTTGCGCGGGGCGAAGTCCACGGTGGTCTCGACCTGGTGGACGGCCCATTCGTCTTCGATATGGAGCGGGTCGCCCACAGGCTCGGGGAAAGCGGCGTCGCCGCTGATGTGTGCGAGTTGAAAGACCACGCCCATCACAATCCCGACGGTCAACATCACGATCAAAAATCCTATCACCACCTGCCACCAGGGAAAGACCAGTGCCGGCAGGACGAACATGATCAAGAAGTAGAACAGTTTGCCGGCCCAAAAAGTGACTTTGTCCCCTGCACGCATCTTGGGATAGACATGATTGGCATCAGACTTGCCGAAGAACACCATCAGAAAGTCGCGAAACATGAAGTCCAGGCCGATCATGCTGTAGACAAGCGGAAAGTAGAAGGCTTGAAAGCGGAACAACGGCTTCCACGGCAAACGGGGTGTGAGACGCATGAGGCCATACGTCTCGACGTCATCGTCGAAGCCGGCGATGTTGGTGTAGGTGTGATGCCATACGTTGTGCTTGGTGCGCCAGCGGAATCCGCTCATGCCCAGCATCTCGGCGCTCAGGCTCATCAGCTTGTTGATGCGCGGATTTTCAGAATAGCTTCCGTGGTTGGCATCGTGCATGACGTTGAATCCCACCGAAGCGATGGCCAGGGCCCAGACAACGCACAGCCCGATGTTGATTACCAACGGAAAGTGACCCAGCAGTAGGAGCAGGTAAGTCCCCAGCCACCAGGCCAGCGCGACCACGGTCTTTACCACCATGGCCGGAACGTCACGTGCGGGTAAACCATTGTCCCGCAAATAGTCGCTGACCCTTTCGTTGAGTACTTTCCTGAATCCACGCCGACCCGTGAACTGGAGACTCCTGCTTGAAGTAACCTTCGTGCCGCTCTGCGATGAAGACAACGGAATTTCCCTCCTGGATGCACGCCACCATCGGACAAGCCGCCTGAGGCACAGCGCTTGGCCAATG
>Ga0307417_10000784_pt1 | contig 12896 bp, 18 predicted proteins | sample SalMarWE160210MG_2_FD_202514 | JGI IMG/M metagenome (GOLD analysis project Ga0307417, IMG submission 202514) | Salt marsh sediment microbial communities from the Plum Island Ecosystem LTER, Massachusetts, United States - WE1602-10 | ecosystem: Environmental > Aquatic > Marine > Intertidal zone...
GCCCGGCCCGGGATTTTCGGTGACATTCAGCCCGCTGACTGCAATGCTGAGCTTCTTTTTTTTCATATATTCCTCAACTTTCTATAGCCGGTTAATAACTGAATCTTGCAAAATTCAGGCAATAATTCCCTGTTCGGAAAGAAAATGAAAAAACTGTTCCAAGTCTCGGGTCAGGATATCCTCAGATGAATCATATTCTTCAATCATTGCAGCAATAATTTGATCAAAAGAATATTCTTCGATCATTTTTTTTAATATAAACGTACCGACGGAGTTCAATGTGTATGTATGCCCCGATGTCGGATCAAAAAGAAACCCTTCATCGCTTAAAGCCAGATGTGACAAGCTATGTTTGGCCATCTCAATCTCCTTTTAAATTCGAATCTAAATCGTATGTTTAAAACCGAATTAATCTTGGAAAATCCATTTCCATACTATCGGTATAAAATTCTATCCCATGCAATACGGTTACATAATAATTCGGACGTGAAACTTGAGTATAAAATAGAGCAAGCAGTATGCCAACAAATAAATTCCGGTGACACATGTAACACTTATCCATATGTTATCATATTTAATATTGAAATTTCTATCTATTTGAAAAATTGCAAAAATCTATGATCTGGTGAAGATGTGGGTATTTTTTATACACAGCACCAAAAATATCGGTGAACTTGGGTATTAAATATTCAACCCAGATTTGATCTGATAACAGAGATATGCCTACTGTTATTGCCACATTATTTTTTATACTTTATTTTCAGTGAGTTATAATTAATTTGTTTCGCCCAAAATATTCTGGCACGCGCTTTGCTTTTAAAAGAAGTTAAAATAATATAACAGCATCAAAACATATTTCTAGCGGGGGGTGAAAATAATGAAGCGCTTTATGATTCCGAGAGTTGCTCACTGCGGAAGCGGGCACTCACAATGGTCCCGGGCATGACGTTAAACGGTCCTTCTATATCAAGAAACTAAAAAAATACAAACGGAGGTATAGTAATGAAAAAGATTTTAACAAACAAAAGTCTAATGGTTTTAACAATCATAGCTATTCTTGGATTCGGTGCCTATGCGTTTGCCGACTGGGGCATGGGGCCTGGAATGATGGGCGGACGGGGCAATTATGGCCCTGGATGGCATCATGGAGGTTATGGGTATAACGGCTACGGTGACATGATGGGGAATTTCAGCGATGATGAAATTCAAGAGATGAATTCGCAGCGCAATAAATTCTTTAAGGCAACCGAAGACCTGCGACAAGACCTTTACGCCAAACAGCTTGAGTTAAGAAGCGAACTTGCCAAAGAGAATCCGGTTCCAAAAAGAGCCTCAAATATACAAAATGATATATCCAAGCTCCAGGCACAGCTGGACCAAAAACGGATCGATCACATGGTTGAAATGAGAAATATCAATCCCAACGTCGGAAGAGGTTTTATGGGCAGAGGTGGCATGGGTTACGGTGCGGGCCAGGGCGGTTATTGTTGGAGATAAAAATCGTTTTAAAATCTGTCATCTAAAGAGGCGACCAATGGTCGCCTCTTTTATTTTAAGTAACCATAAATGATAAGAGAACAGATATGAAAGATTAAGTCACCGAAGCGTATCCATTTACTGATCAAAACCCGAATACCGTTACCCACTGAATAATTATTATCCACTTGTATCATATCCCGAGGGAAAGCCGTATACTTAATATCCACTCTTTGCAGCCTTATCCCAGGAAATCTAAATGCTCAAAATTCATAAGACAAATAATATGCGTTAAATTAAACGGTTGAAAAAAACACCACAATGTGGCATAAATATTGCTGTAGCTTTACTCAAAGACAAAAAAACATCAAGGAGGACTATCGTGGGAAAATCAACCATTCCGAAGCAAATCTTCATAGACCCGGTCTGTTTTATGAAAGTGGCACCAGACAAAAAAGACTTCACGTTTACTTATAAGATGCGCACCTACTATTTCTGTGCAGAATCGTGTCGCAAGGCTTTCGAATCAAACCCCGACAAATATCTGGAGTCTAAACCAGCCAAGCGTAAAGGATGGTGGGGCCGATATTTGAAGCGGTTGAACAAGGCTACCGATGGAAAACCGCCTAAGTGTCACTAATGTGAATGAAAATATTAAAATAGAGTTTTATAAATTCTGAATCGAGCAGAATGATACCAAGGCTGTTCCCCCAGCGACCCGGTTTCGAGACCGTCAACGGCCTACACAAGCTTATTGTAAATCCACCCGAAGATATAAAAGAAAACAAAACTAATGACGGCAGCTTCAACCATTCCAGTAAATATCCCAAAGGGTCTTAATGAAAAAAACATATGCCATTGGATCATCATCTCGACCGCTCCGGTATATATGCCCAAATTACCAAATATGCCAAGAATAAGCATGCTAAGGGCTGAAACGATTGCTGCTGTGATGCCAAAAGCAAGAGCGTTCAGTTTTCCGATCATATTACACCTCCCATGTGAGGAAATTGAGTTATTCTGAAATCAAACGCCTATGTTCACCCTTCGCAACCTCAGTGCGTTGCCGATCACGGAAACGGAACTGGCGCTCATGGCCGCTGCGGCGATGATCGGGCTCAATAGAATGCCGAACAGCGGATAGAGGACTCCGGCCGCCACCGGAACTCCCAGCGAGTTGTAAATAAACGCAAAAAACAAGTTTTGCTTAATGTTGCGCATGGTGGCGCGGCTTAGGTGTCGAGCCCGGACAATACCGGTGAGATCACCTTTGACCAGGGTAACACTTGCGCTTTCCATGGCCACATCGGTTCCGGTTCCCATGGCGATGCCCACGTGGGCCTGGGCCAAAGCCGGGGCGTCGTTGATGCCGTCGCCGGCCATAGCAACCATCCGTCCCTCATCCTGAAATTTTTTAACTGCCGCCGCTTTTTCATCGGGCAGCACCTCGGCCACCACTTCATCAATATCGAGTTTGGACGCCACGGCCTCGGCGGTTGCCTTATTGTCGCCCGTTAGCATCACAATCCGAATGCCTTCGCCGTGCAGCTTTCGTATCGCTTCGGGCGTACTTTCTTTGATCGGGTCGGAAACAGCTAAAAGCCCCGCGATTTTTCCATCGGCGGCCAGAAACATAACTGTTTGCCCCTCTTTTCGCATCTCTTCCGAAAGATCCGAAAGTTCACCGGTATCTACCTTGAATTCTTCCATCAGCTTCCGGTTGCCCAGCAGCACCTGTGAATCGTCAACACTTCCGGAAACTCCTTTTCCGGTATGAGAAGCAAATTCGGTGGCTTCGGCAAGCGTCACCTCCCGTTCTTTTGCACCGTTGACGATGGCAGTACCCAGAGGATGTTCACTTCCCTTCTCAAGACTCCCGGCCAAGGTCAACAATCGCTTTTCATCCATGTCTTTTGCCGTCACCACGCCGGTGAGCTTTGGTTTTCCCAGGGTCAGAGTCCCTGTTTTGTCCACCACAAGGGTGTTGATCTTACGCATGGTTTCGATGGCCTCGGCATTTTTAAACAAAACTCCCATGGTAGCGCCCTTACCGGTAGCCACCATGATCGACATGGGTGTTGCCAGACCCAGAGCGCAGGGACATGCGATGATCAAAACCGATACCGCAGCGATGAGTGCATGGGCAAGACGCGGATCCGGGCCGAACAGGTACCAAACCCCAAAGGCGATGCCCGCAATAAGTATAACCACCGGAACAAAATAACCGGCCACCAGATCGGCCAGCTTCTGGATCGGCGCCCGGCTGCGTTGCGCTTCGGCCACCATCTGGACAATCCGGGAAAGCAATGTGTCACTGCCCACTTTTTCAGCCTGCATGATCAGAGAGCCGGTGGTATTGACCGTGGCGCCGATCAGTATATCACCCGATTCCTTTTTGACGGGGATCGGTTCACCGGATATCATGGATTCATCCACCGAGCTGGTTCCTTCCAACACTTTGCCGTCCACCGGTATCTTTTCGCCCGGACGAACCCGTAAATGATCTCCTGATTGGACATGTTCCAAAGGTATGTCCGTTTCGCTGCCGTCGGAATCTATTTTTCGGGCCGTTTTGGGCGCCAGTCCTAAGAGTGCTTTAATGGCAGCGCCGGTCTGACTCCTGGCTTTTAATTCCATAACCTGACCGAGCGAAATCAGGGTAACGATTACCGCCGCCGCCTCAAAATAGACAGGCACCGTTCCCTCTGTACTTAGCATAACTTTCGGAAAGATCTGTGGAAAAAGCACGGCGATCAGGCTGTAGATATAGGCCATCGAGACTCCGAGACCGATCAGGGTGAACATGTTGAGACTTTTGTTAATGATCGATTGAACCCCCCGGACAAAAAAGGGCCAGCCCGCCCAAAGCACCACCGGCGTGGCCAGGATGAGTTCAAGCCATTCAAGGGTTTTGGCCGAGGCCAGGTTTTCAATGAACCCACCGCCCGGGAGGATTTCGCGCATGGCGATAATCACCAGCGGTACGGTAAGAATAGCGCCAAAAACAAACCGCTTGTGCATCTCTTCATACTCGGGATTTCCCTCTTCTTCGGATAGTTCAATGGTACGCGGTTCCAGGGCCATACCACACTTCGGACAAGCGCCGGGACCCTCCTGTATCACTTCCGGATGCATGGGGCAGGTGTACTCAATGCGGGTTGCAAGCCGAACCGGGCTTACGGGCTCAAGGGCCATGCCGCATTTCGGGCAGGATCCGGGCCCATCCTGTTCCACATCCGGATGCATAGGGCAGGTATAACGCCCCTCTCCTTTGCCCTCGTTAGGGCTCTTATCTTTCGTCGGTCTGGTTTCGGATGTGCTTTCAATATATGAAACAGGATCGGTTTTGAACGTGTTCAGGCACTGATCACTGCAAAAATAGTAGGGTTTCCTCTCATGTTCATAACGGATAAAACCGTGCTTATCTTCAGTACTCATACCGCAGACCGGATCAACATATTGCATTTTATGATCGGGTTGGTGATGACTGTGCTCATGGGTCTTGTTATTCATTGTATCTTTCATATAGCTCACCTTCTTTTGAAATTATTATTCAATTTTTTCTTTTCGCACTATCTTAATCTGAGTCTGTCAAATAGAGATATCATCATAATATTAAGCAAGGGGTATGCCGAAATTATAACGACCTGTGATAACATTTTTATTCTATTGATTTCACTACAGAAAATATGACAGACTTGAATTGGCCGCCATTTTTGGGTCATCACCCAATAATATTATAGAAACTCAAACGGGTAAAAAGTAGCCAGGCTCGGAGATGTCACCGTGTGGTATTGTATAAAAAATACCCGGGTGGTGCCTATATAGTATAAAACAATTCAAACTCGACTCAAAAGAACATATGGTGTTTTTGAAATCACTTTCTGAGAATTTTCGAATCATAGCAGTCTTTAGATAAACAGGTTGCCCATCAAAGGGGTTTTGCTTCGACCCACCGGACGATGTCGCCGGAAAGCTGTTCTTCCTTCAGGATTTGCCAACCGGCTTTTTTGATGTTGTCCATGGTTCGCCGGTTGATATTGGCCCCCATCATTCGTACCACCATGGGATTCACCACGTCAAATAACAGCCCCAACAGTACATTGCCCGGCCTCATGTGCTCAAGGAGCAGAAGCCTTCCATTGGACTTGCATACCCTTTTAAGTTCTTTTAATCCTGCCACAGGATCCGGAACCGAACAGAAAACAAACGTGCCAAATACCGTATCAAAGCTGTTGTCCGGAAATGCCAGTTGCTGTACGTCCATTTTTTGAAGTTGAACCATTGATCCTAAAACCGACGCCCTTTTACGTGCCTGTTCGAGCATGCGACGGCTGAAATCGATGGCGGTAATTTTCACATTCCGGGGATAGTACGGCAAATTCTTTCCGGTGCCAACGCCGACCTCCAAAGCGCGGTCCCCGACGATTCGGTCTGTCAGCCTTGACCGCCAATGGGCAAACCGATACCGCTCCAAAGGCGCTTCCAGAAAATCATAAAAAAAGGCCAGTCGATCATATCGCTTGCGGGTAAAAACAGTTTTGGATGGTTGTTCCATGGATCGATTATCCTGTGTACATCATTTTATATCCTTGAATCTTATATATTCCTCTATCATCAAATTACTCCCGCATAGTATTTTAGTATTTAATTTAATTCTAATCTTCTAATCGTCAAGGCACGTTCTTCATATGGCAGAGCCGGTTGTTGGTCTTAATTCTATGTGACGCTGTATTAGGCCTCTCGGATTTTCGTAGAACATTTCAGGAGACTCAGCGATGATAGACTTAACAGCAGCTTTAACGATGTTACTTTTACTTGCCTATGCTAGCTTTGAAACAATGGCTGGCCGTGTAAATGTACAAATTATCTCTCGATAATCGGCCACTGATTCGCATTTGCTTATCCAGTACGGTTTAAGAAAGGAGTCATAAAATGGCACATTCAAGAGGTTTGGTCGTTAGCATAAAAGAAGGAGGAAGGGCACAGGTCGTCACCGATAGAAAAAATGCATGCGACAGCTGCGGCTCAACGCATAGCTGCAACTCCTGCCTTTCAAATTCTAAGATAGTGACGGAAGCGCTGAACAGCATCGGCGCCAAAGAAGGTGATCTGGTTGATATCAGCCTCAATTCAAGTGTAGTCCTCAAAAGCGCGGCGGCAATGTATTTAGTCCCGGTGGCGGGTCTGATGGCGGGCGCTTTAACTGGCGTCGGCGTCAGCGGCATTTTGGCTGTAGATAAAACCATGTCGGCAATTATTTTCAGTATTATCGGTCTATGCCTTGGTTTTATGATAACTGCTCTTATTTCCAAACGGATGTCGGTAAGAAACCGGCTCACTCCGATTATAACCCAGGTAATAAAGAACAATGAAAAGCATTCTCCATCTTCTATGGGTATCGATCCTTTTCCTAAAACAAAGGCATGTTCAACGTGTCATTAATAATCCAAAAAGTTTGTTGAAAGGAGGTGAAAACAATGAAGCAATTTATGATACCCAGAGTTGCTCACTGCGGCAGTGGGCACTGACGCCAGTCCCGGGTATGACGTTAAACTGCCCGAATAATCAATGGAATGCCGCCCATTGCTTTATTCCTATCCTGCCTGATACCAATTCGTGAACGATCCGGAAAAAAGACGCATTAGAACAGCAATACAACCCAACCCAACAATGCCAAAACACTCATAGAAATCCAGAAAACCCGGCGGGATATTGATGAAATTCCGTTATAGCACCGGCGATAAAACTGCCTGTTGTGTAAAATTGTAAGAATTTCTGAAAGAAATTCCCAGGCAGCATGAGTGCTGATGATAATTGTCACCACCGAAAAGAATGAAAGACCTTCACTAGCAGCTAAAGCGATCAGACCCACAGTATAAGGCAGCGCCAATGGCGCACTTTGAAAATGAGCAAATTCGTGTGTAACACTGAGGGTACAAGCGTCATTTTCGTTCAATCCCCGACGCAACAACCAATTGACCAAAGGCGGGTGAGGAATTAAAAAATTCCGCCAGCCCGCTCGGTGGATAAAACCGGGCCCAATGCTTACTGTAGCGTTTATTCCATACCAGGTTCGCAGGTAAACGGTTTTAGCCTCTTTTGCTTTCATAATTTTCAGTTGCCCTTTTAAGGAACAGACCGTTAGAACATTAGGGACGGCATGTATGCTTTATCTCACCGCTATGCAGGGATTAAGAAGCTTTATCTCGAAATTCTTCAACGACATGCAGGGAAACCGGCTTCTGGATTCCTTTGAGCCGGACTTGGAAATACTTTTTAATCGTTACGTAATCGGAAGCGAGCCGATACACAGAATCAGACACAACAACTTCCCCTCCTTGAGCATTTTCCTTTATCCGTTGTGTTACGTTTACAGCTGTTCCGACGATACCATAATTAGCTCTGGTTTCCAGAGCCGATATTACCTACAACCACTTCTCCGGCATTAATCCCGATCCCCATTTGGAGTTCAGGTAAATTATTATATGTAAAAAACTATGTTATACAATTATAAATTTATAATTTGATCACAGATGCGTTTATTGCTTTTTTTTACCTTTTATACAAATTGCTTCCGATGAGAAACTTGAATCGCTGCAACTCAACTTGGGTTCGTCATTGTATCCTTTTTAGCCACCTTTGATATTTTCTAAAGAATCATTGGATACTTTTTATCCACTTCTTTTCTATCTGTCACCTCGGAAATAGATTTTTCATTTCCAATCTCTTAATTTAAAGTTATTATTTTAGCATGTTAAATCAATATATCAGCGAAATGGCATAGCGTTTGCAATACCACTATGTAACACTTTAAATCGATCATGAAAAAATTGGGGGCCATCCCGTGAAACAGGATAAAGATAAAACGATAAACGCTGCCGGTTATACTGTTTTGGAAAGTGGCGCAAATAGCACAGAAGTCACCGTTGAATCACAAGGGCTGCTTTCGAAACAAACGTTCAGTGTGAAACCCTATATGTTTGGCATAACGGCGGCAGCCGGTGTTATCGGTTTCTACCTGGGCCTTTTGACCCTGGTATCGGACTGGTACAGTGCCAAGTCGCAGTTTGCACAATACGGGGGGTGGGTTATCGCCCTAGCAACCGGTTTAGGTATTCAGGCAACGTTATTTGCGTATATTAGAAACCAGCTTAAAGGGAAAGCGATAACAGCTGCAAAATCAAGTATGGCCGCTTCCGGAGGAGTATCCACCGCCTCCATGGCAGCGTGCTGTGCTCACTATCTCGTAGCTTTTCTGCCGGCATTTGGACTTCCATTTTTTTCGGCTGCAGCAACCGGGTTGGCAAAATATCAATGGGAATTTTTTTTTCTGGGCGTAATTTCGAATATTTTCGGAATTGTTGTAATGATTCGAACAATGAATAAAAACGGATTGATATCTTCAGGAGTTCTTGCAAGAACTTTGACCATCGGGCTTTAAAAGTGGATACGGCATGGGTTACGGAATGGGCTATGGCCCCGGCGCATGCTGGAACTAAACTTCTAAAATGGGGGTAGAAAAAACTTTACCCCCAGTACCAACGACAAAAATTAAGGAAATATCCATGAAAGTAAAAATATACCCATTAATAATTTTTGCATCACTATTCACCATCATCACAACTGTAAATGCACAAGGTCCCGGGAGGCGAATTGCCGATCGGGATATGGAAAGTATCAACTTGGCAATGATGGGTGGGGGAAACATGATGGGCGGCGGCGGAATGATGGGCGGACAAGGAGGCCTTAATGGTTTCGGTTGGGGGCAAAGAGATGCGAGGGTTCCCGCAGATGAATATCAACAAAACCGAAATCTAAACAATCAAAGAGTTCACAGGGAAGAAATAGAAAGATTAAACAAAAGGATACAGCAGAAAAGAAGAGAACTGTCTTTATTATATCGATCGGACACCGCAGATAAAGCGGAGATCAACAAGAAAGTCGATGAACTCAACAATCTTGAGCGCGATCTGGACGACAAGATTTCGAGCTATGATAGCAGATGATAACTATTTCAAATAAATTACTTTTATGAAGATACCATATATTGAGAGGATTAAGATATGAAAGTCATGCTGTTTGATAAAATTCGAAACAATCATATGTCAATGATGATTCTCTGCTGCGCGATTCCGATAGCCGCCGTGTTGTCATTATCCTATTTGGATGTTCTCGGTTCCTGGGGATATTATGCTTTATTTCTGCTATGTCCTCTGGCCCATATCCTGATGTTCAAAAAAAGCCATGCCAAGCAGGACAAAGAGGTTGTCAATAAAAGCTGCCATTAAATTTTAATTTTATTATTGTGCCACAAAGTGGTATTATCAGAAAAAATGATTATGTTATTTTTAAGTGAAAACGATAAAGGGAGTTTAGCTATGGAAACAATCGAAACATCAAAAAATTTAAAAAAATCAGTTGTTGATCCGGTATGCGGAATGAAGGTTGAACCTACCCGGACCCATTTACTGGTAAACCATGAAGGTTGCACCTATTACTTTTGCGCTGAAAGCTGTCGAAAAGCATTTGAAGCGAACCCCAAAAAATATTTAAAGGGAAAACATCCCAAACGTAAAGGGTTGTGGGGACGCTATCTGGAGCGCCTGGAAAAAGCCACCGGCGGCAAATCTTTAGAATGTCATTAAAAGAGAAAGGCTTCTCAACGAGTCTTGGCCCTTTAAATTTCAAAACAGATTAAGTTATGTGCCATTTAATTTTATTCTTGCCGGTTTTTGCCTTGCCGGTATTCTGGTTTTTTTCTTTTTCAACGGCTCTGCCCATCTACCTTATCATCTCAGCAATCTCTGCATTCCTGTATTTCTTAATTTTTAAAGCCATGATGATGAAGCCTCGGGTAGGAAAAGAAGCCATGTTGGGCAAAACAGTGGAGGTTATCAAGGACATCGCCCCTGAGGGAAAAATCAAATATACTTCGGAAATCTGGAATGCGATAGCTGACGGAAAAAAAATTTTCAGTTGGAGAAAAAGTTATTATTCACGGATTCTGGGGTATGAATGTTCTCGTGAAAGAAATCCCTGTTGAAAAGCATTGATAACAAAAAGAAACGGTTCTACTGGAATATGGTATATATAATTGCCCTATTGACAACTAAATACAGCCGGAATATTTTAAAAGATATGATGCCTTAAATTTGGTGGAAGATAAAAGATCTATCGTCGACTATACATTCAACCATCAATTCATTTTTTAAGAAAGGAATTCATTATGAGAAAAATTATACTAATTTTGTTTGCAACTGTTTTTATCGGTGTTGCTCTCTATTCAGTTGAGGGCAATGCGCAGATGGGACAAGGATACGGTCCCGGATACGGCATGGGGCCTGGTATGATGGGACAGGGATACGGTCCCGGATACGGCATGGGCCCCGGCATGATGGGGCAGGGATACGGTCCCGGATACGGCATGGGGCCTGGCATGATGGGGCAGGGATACGGTCCCGGATACGGCATGGGCCCCGGCATGATGGGACAGGGATACGGTCCCGGATACGGCATGGGGCCCGGTATGATGGGACCCGGCTATGGATATGGTCAGCAGTATGGTCCGCAATACGGGCGCCAGTATCAGCAACCCCAGAATCCACTGGATAAGAATCAGGCCAAACAACAAGTTGAAAATTATTTGAGTTCCATGAGAAATCCCAACCTGAAACTTGGGAAAATTGAAGAAAAGGGAAACAATTATCAGGTCAATATTGAAACCAAAGAAGGTTCTCTGGTGGATAAAATTCTTGTGGACAAAAACACGGGCTGGATGCGATCCGTATATTGATTCAAAATCATTTATTATTGTATACTTGGCTACTTACACTTTCCCGGGAAGGCAGAACCTTCTTCTGTTTAAAAAAGAAGTTCTGCCTGCCGGATAAAGGTATCTTCTATTCCTTTAACTATTTGTTAAGATATTTTTCAGGATTTTTTGCGAATGATTCCTTGCAGCCGGCTACACAGAAATAGTAGGTTTTACCCTTATATTCGTAAGTCGCTGCAGCCTTCTTTTCATCCACATTCATGTTACAAACAGGATCAACGGCCATTTAAATCACCTCCCTTCCAAGTTTATGAAATCAACCGGTTGGCAGGCCGTTCTATTTTCGGTTAAGCGCACTTTTTCGACTTTAGCAACGCAACTGGCACAGCTCATTCCGGCGGAAATTAAACTTTTTTAAGACCTTCTTCAGACCGGACGGACACCAGCTTCATTTCCTGCGTAACCTCTAAATACTTGTCAGGATAATCATCAAAGCTCTCTTTACAGGCCTTGTTGCAAAAATAGATGAACTGCCCTTGATGCACGCTCATGGCTCCCGCCAAAGGGATCGGAACCCTCATACCGCAAACCGGATCAATCACCTTGTTCCACTGATTGCTATCCTGGATAAATTTTTCTGGGTCCCTCTCAAAAACCTCTTTGCAATGAGTGGCACAAAAACTATATTCGTTTCCCGCGTAGGTCGTCCTGGCCGGAGCCAAAGCGGGGTTCACAATCATTCCACAAACTAAATCGGTAGCCATTTCTTTCACCCCCTCCACGAAGCTTTCCATCTTCAAAAAGTATTTGATTTCTTTATCTTTATTAAAGATTTGGTCTTTAGTCTTTGAATAAGCTTATAAGAACCATTGTCAAGGCATTGCATAACTGATAGTTTAGACTCAATTTTATTCGTTTTTTTGTGAAACTATCCGATCTGCTGCTTTTGGGTGGTTGTCCTCTTCGACCGTCAGTACGGTATATTGATCTTCTCGAAGATCGATGACGTCTTCTTTTCTATTTTCGGATAGCTCATTAAAATGCCTGTCTTTATCAGGTTCGCTTCCATGACCGCTATGACTGCCATGACCGCTATGACTGCCGCAGCAACCCATACCCATACCTCCTTTTCGAGAAAACAGGAGATACACAAAAAGAGCCGCTAAGATCAGTGTGATTATCTGCATTGTTAATCCTCCTTATTTAAGAAGTTTCATTGTGATGATTTAAATTTTCCGTCGGAAGTTCGTTATCCGAAAGCCCTCTCAAAATAACCGGCCCTACGCTGATGCCGCTGTTATATTCAATTGGACTCCTGAAATTCCGTATCCACATTCCGGCATTTTTTCAAACTTTAACACTTGACAATGCAAACAATATGCCACATTGTAACATATTAAGCTCAACTCTTAATAATTACTTGAAAATTTAGAATCATTCTTGCTTGATAGAACGCCTGGTATGAGTGCGTCTTCGCTCCAACAGGGTAAAATGTATCCAGACCTCCCGGCTCAACAAATAACGAGATGGGTACTTTATAACCATCCTGACAGGTTTTAAAAATGAGATCCGGCTAATTTTTACTCGATCTCAAACCGATTTCTTCAAAAAGATGCATAATAATTTGCCCTTAACTCAAGCTATT
>Ga0307417_10000785_pt1 | contig 12895 bp, 7 predicted proteins | sample SalMarWE160210MG_2_FD_202514 | JGI IMG/M metagenome (GOLD analysis project Ga0307417, IMG submission 202514) | Salt marsh sediment microbial communities from the Plum Island Ecosystem LTER, Massachusetts, United States - WE1602-10 | ecosystem: Environmental > Aquatic > Marine > Intertidal zone >...
CGGCCTGCGGCCTGGTGGCAGCCGTGATCGGAGTGGCCTCGGGAGACACCACTTTCGCCACCGGCTACGATCAGGCGCGCGCCGCCCTCAACAATACGGGCGGGCTCGGCCTGCTGTATCCGCTGCTCAAATGGCTGGCGACGCTGGCGTGCTACTGGAGCGGCATCCCCGGAGGCATCTTCGCGCCATCGCTCTCCATCGGCGCCGTCATGGGCCAGCAGCTCGCGGGCCTGCTTCCCATGGTGCCGGTCGGGGCCCTGGCTCTGCTCGGCATGGCGGCCTACTTCAGCGGCGTGGTCCAGGCGCCCCTCACCGCCGTCGTCATCGTCATGGAGATGACCGACAGCCATTCCATGCTGCTCCCGGTGATGGCCGTCTCCTTGCTGGCCCACGCCGCGTCTCGGATCGTGTGTCCCCGCCCCGTCTACCGGGCGCTAGCCGACGACTTTGTGCTGCGCGCGGAGACCCGCCCGGCCCACAGGCCCACCTAGCACAAACGCTCGACCAGCATTGCGCCTCCTGTCACTATGAGTATGCTTGAGACGTGATCGCCCCATGGGATCGGCTGGATGGCATGTCGGCGCGCGTTGCCGGCTGCAGTCGCAGCAGGGCGCCAGGCGCCCGACAACGGGTGGGACTTGAAGCGGAGGACCTTACAAGATGCCGAGCTTCCGGCGCGGCGACACCTATTTCTTCACGGTGAGCACATTCCAGAAGCGGCGCTTCCTGACTGACCCGGCGAGCCGCGAGGCAATGGGCCGGGCCATAGCGGAGGTCCGAGGTGTGCATCCGTTCGAGATCAATGCATGGGTGCTGCTTCCCGACCACCTGCACACACTGTGGACGCTGCCTCCCGAGGACTGGGACTACTCCAGGCGCTGGGGCTTGCTGAAGGCCAGATTCACGCGCCATCTGCAGCAATCCCAACGCCAGGTCGCCGACATCACCCACATCACGCGCAAGCCGGTGAGCACTTTTTGGCAGCGCCAGTTCTGGCAGCACGAAGTGCGCGACGAGCAGGATTATCGCCGCCACCTGGACTTCATACACAACAACCCGGTGCGTCACGGGCTGGTGGCGCACCCCGTGGAATGGCCGTACTCGACGTTTCGCCGCTACGTGAGCGACGGACTCTATCCGGCAGACTGGGTGGGAGAGGCTGCCCAGGAAGGCGGGGATTTTGGCGAGTAGGCTCGGCCCGCGGTGCTCCCCATCAAGGTCGACCTGTTCGTTTACGGAACCCTGATGTTTCCGCAGATCATGATGGCGGTGATCGGTCGAGCCCCTGCCTGCGCTGCCGCGGTGCTGCCCGGCTACGCCCGGTATCGCCTTCGTGGCGCATGCTATCCCGCTATCGCCCCCGATGCCAGCGCGAGCACCAGCGGCCTGCTGTATTTGGGACTCGATCCACCGGCGCTGCGCCGGCTGGATCGCTTCGAGGGTGCCCACTATCGCCGGGTCGCGGTCCAGGTCCGTCTGGCGGCGGCGGAGCTCCGCAACGCCCACACCTACGTCCTGCGACCCGGCCAGTCCAGCCGGCTCTGCGCCCGGGCATGGGAGCCGCAGGAGCTCTCGGCCGCCGGGCTGCGTCGGTTTCGACACACCTACGGCCGCTTCCGCCGGAGCCCCCGGACTACACTGGCTCCCGGCGGGGAAGATGGTAGACTGGCTTTTTTTTGGGGGCCCCCTCGCCGCTGCTGAGCTCCGAGCCGGGGAGCACCAGGGCGGGCGGGTCCCCGTCGGCAGGGTACCCTGTCAGGGGCACAGCGCTAGGACGTTCGGCTCTCGAGCCGAGCGACGGAGCCAGTTGGTGACTACAGCTTCCGCCCGACACCGGACAGACGATGCGTCGAGCCCCCGCGGGTTGCTGGTAGTAGGTCCACACCGTAGCGGAACTTCCGCCACGGCTCGTGTCCTGAGTCTGATGGGCGCCAATCTGCCGGACCACCGGATGGCGCCGAGATCTGACGACAACGAGACCGGCTTCTGGGAGTCCAGGGAGCTGGTAAGCATCAGCGACGACGTGCTCGCCATTGCCGGCTCGGCATGGCACTACCCGACGGCCCTCCCCGAGGGGTTCTTCGCCGCCAAGGCCCTAGAGCCGCTGCGCGAGCGCGCCTTGGGAATCCTGCGGCGCGAGCTAGGCGAATCCAACCTTTTCGTGCTCAAGGACCCCAGATTCTGCCGCCTGCTGCCGTTCTGGCTACCGGTAGTGCACAAGCTGGGGGCAACCCCGAACATCGTTCTGGTAGTGCGCAATCCGTTGGAGGTGGCGGCTTCCCTGGGCAAGCGCGATGACATGCCGTTTGCCGCTGCGTTGCTCCTGTGGCTGCGCCACGTCCTGGAAGCCGAAAGGCACTCCCGCCACTGCCCCCGCAGCATCCTCAGCTACCACAGGCTGCTGAGCGACTGGCCAAGCGCCATCGCTCGCATCACCCAGGATCTCGCCATTTCCTGGCCGACGCCCGAGGAGGAGGTCGCGGCGGAAGTAGACGGTTTTCTGTCGCCGGAGCTGTGCCACCACCACGCCACTCTACAGGATCTCTTGGATCGAACGGACGTCTCGCCCCGCGTCAGAACCGCATTCACCCTGCTCAATGGCTACGCCCAGGATGGGCGCAACGAGCGCCGGCTCATATCGGGCTTGGACCAGGTCGCCGCGGAGCTAGAGCATGCGAGCGGGCTAACCGACGGGCGGGGCCGCGCCAAGCCAGCCCCGGCGGATTGGAAGCAAGACGATGAGACAGGCGAGAGCGGTGCTCTCACCAAGCTGGCGGCGGAGCTAGCTGCGATGTACTCGGAGCTGCAGGCGGCTCTGGCCGATCGCGACCAACGGCTCGCCACCAATGCCCTGCAGATCCATGAGCTCCAGGATGAGCTTGCCGACAAGGCCCGTCAGCTCGCTGCCCATGCACTTCGGATTCAGGGTCTCAGCGCAGATATGCAGATGCAGAAGACACTGCTTGCGGCTGCCTCGCAGGAGCTGCGCCGTGCCCAGACGCTGCATCACAGCCAGCTGGAGCAGCATATCGGCGCGTTCGCCAAGCTCGATACTGAAATGGGCCGCTGCGCGATGCAGCTCGCCGCACGCACCGCGGAAGCGCGGACGCTAGCGGCCCGGGTCGCAGCCTTGGAGCGCGAGTCGTGGAGCGTTCGTGGCCGACTGGCCAGGCACGTGGCTGGCTGGCGCACCCGCCCGCACGGGCCGGGCGCGGGCTCGGCGCCCAGTGCGGAGGTGAAGCGCATCGCCGCCAGCCCACTCTTCCGGGAGGTGTACTACCGCTCGCAGCATTCTGAGCTAGCGGATCCCGCGGTGAATGCGGCGCAGCACTATCTGCAGCGAGGGGCGTCGCTGGGGCTAAACCCTCACCCGCTGTTCGACGCCGCCTTTTTCGTTGCGCAAATCCCCGGGCTAGCAGAGTCCGGCAGCAATCCCCTGCTGTACTACCTGGAACATGGCGCGCGCTTGCCGGCGTCCCCACACCCATTGTTCGACCCTCAGTTCTACCTACGCACCAATCCGGACGTCGCCGCCGCGGAGGTAAATCCCCTGGAGCATTTCCTGGAATTTGGTCATGCGTCATATCACCCACGCGCTCCCCATCCCCTGTTCGACACGGCCTACTATCTGCGCACCAACCCAGACGTTGCAAGATCCGGAGAGAACCCACTGGTCCACTTCGTTCAGTTCGGTGGCACGCCCAAACACCCGAGAAACCCGCACCCGCTATTCGATTCGGCCTATTACTTGCGTCGCAATCCAGACGTAGCAGCGGCCGGCAACAGCCCGCTGGTGCATTTCCTTCAGCTCGGTGACGCAGACCACCACCGACGCCAGCCACACCCACTATTCGACAATGACCATTATCTACGCTACGCCCCGGAAGCCATTGAGTCCGGCATCAATTCCCTGGTGCACTTTCTACGTCACTGTGCTGCCGACCCGCACCCGTTGTTCGACTGCGATTACTACCTACGGCAAAACCCCGGGTTGGCTGCGGCCGGAGCGAATCCGCTCCTACACTATCTTGCCCATGCCACAACCGAACCCAAGCCACAGAATCCGCACCCCTTGTTCGACACGGGCTATTACCTGCGCGTCAATCCCGACGTCGCCAAGGCTGGCGTGAATCCCCTGACCCATTTCGTAACGTTCGGTGGCAGCGCGGAAGAGCAGCGCAACCCCCACCCTTTGTTCGACGCCAGGTACTACTTGTCGCACAATCAACATGCAGCCGACGGACCGCTAGGTGCGGTGCTCCATTTCCTCAAGCATGGCTCCATCCCCGGTTTCCTGACCAGCCCGCACCCATTGTTTGATCCGGTCTACTACTTGCGCGGGCGTTCGGATCTGCCTCAGGCAGCTGCACCGGCCTTGCTGGATTTGCTGGTAAATGGTCCCAGCATGAGAGCCGATCCTCACGCGCTCTTTGCCTCGAGCTACTATCGTGCACAGCTACCCGGTAGAATCCTTGACGACACGCCCGCTGTCTGCCATTACATCGAGCATTGGACCGAGTTCCAGGCAGACCCTCATCCGTTGTTCGATACCGGCTACTACCTGTCCCAGGATCCCGAGCCGCTTCAGGCACGTATTAATCCCTTGGTCCATTTCCTCACGGTCGGGGCGGCCCGCGGGAAAGACCCTTGTCCTCTATTCTCGGTTTCTTTCTATCGGCAGAACTATCCCCGTGTCACAGCGGCCGGCCACAACCCGCTGACTCATTTCGCCCAGCTCGGATCAAGCGAGGGGTGCAGACCCATCGCACCTTTCGATCCGCAGCGAATGCTGGCGAACCTAGCCGCCGGGGCACCGTTGACCATCGGGCTGCTGGAGGAATGCGTTGCGGGAGACACCGGGGAGAGCTTTGCCCAAGATTCCGCGCGCCATGCCGAGGTCATCGTCAGGCTGCGTACGGAGCGTGATCGACCGCAGGTGAAGCCCGCACTGCCGCCCATGCTCGTCGTGGAGTCCGGCGACGAGCCCGCCGCGCTCGCCACGCTTCAAATCCCGGCGGCCCCGGAGCCTGTCGTCTCGATCCTGCTCCCGGTGTACAACCAGCTCCCCATAACCGTGGAGTGCATCTGCTCCCTGGTCGGGCACACGGACCTGAGCCGCCACGAGATCGTGATCATCGACGACTGCTCAGAGCCGGCGGTCGGCGAATTGCTGAGCAGCGTGGCGCACGTGCGGTATCTACGCAACGAAGTCAACAGCGGCTTCCTGCTCAGCACCAGGCGCGCCGCGGAGGTGGCCAGGGGGCAGTTCCTGCTGCTCCTGAACAACGATACCCAGGTCACCCCAGGCTGGCTGGATGCACTGCTCCTCACCTTCCAGCAGGTCGACCGGCTGGGAGCTGTGGGTCCCAAGCTGGTCTATCCAGACGGTCTGCTTCAGGAAGCCGGAGCCAAGGTGCACCGCGATGGCGCGACGCGCCTGATCGGTAACCTCGACGATCCGTCCAAGCCCCGCTACAACTATCTGCGGCCCGTCGACTATTGTTCAGGAGCATGCCTGCTGCTGCGACGGGAGGTGTACCAGCAGATCGGTGGTCTAGACCCCGTCTATGCCCCGGCATACTACGAGGACGTCGAGCTTTGCCTGCGTCTGCGTCAGGCCGGCTACCAGATCGTCTACAACCCGGCTGCTGTGGTCATCCACCGATTGGGAGTCACCTCGGACAAGCATTTCGAGACTGCCAAGCGCGAGAACGTGCCGCGCAATCGCAATACCTTGGTAGAGCGGTGGCAGACCACCCTGGAAGAGCTCGATATCGTAAAGCTCATCTGCTTCTGCCCGTCGCAGTTCTGCCCGACCCCGCAAACCGATTGCGGGTGTGGACCGAGTGCCATCCCAAAGAGGGCCGTCGCTGCCGCGACATTTGCCTCCGACGGAGGTGCGCGGCCGGGTTCGGCTGGCGAGCAGTCCGACCAGGCGCCGCACATCTTGGCCACCATGGAGCAGCAGGCACACCTTGCCAGAGCCCACGGCATCTACGGCTTGTGTTACTCTGCCGGCGCGCTCCAAGACCTCGGCCTGGAGACGGCGCCTGGGCAGGGTCTGCCGTTCTGTCTCGCCTGGACGCGCGAAGACTGGATGAGGTGGCGGAGCCGAAATGCCCCTGGAGGCCCCAATCTCGCGGAGGGCGCCGAAGCGCTGATCGCAGTTTGCATGGGGCACTTCCACTCCCCACGCTACATCCGCGTCGGCGGACGGCCCCTGTTCCTCGTGGATGCCATTCCCCTCGCTGCGCCGCTGCGTCCGATTGTCGAATCATGGCGGGCGCTATGCAGGCGTGAGGGCGTCGGTGAGATATACCTGGCAGCCGTGGAGACTTCCGAGCCGTCTCTGGCCAATCATGACCCCAGACGCCTCGGCTTCGATGCCGCCGTCGAGCTGCCGCGACGTCGCGACCCAGCTGCGGCGACCCCAGCCGCGGAGGACTTCGTCTCCAGGCTCAACGGACACGATTGCCGCACGGCGATGGTTCACGCGGTCAGCCGGGCCATACCCGGGTACCCACGCTTCCGCAGCGTATTGCCGCACTGGAACGATAGCTCTAGGCGAAAGATGCCAAGCATGAGCCCTGGGCACCTGCCGCCCTCCGCGTATAGGGCGTGGCTGGAGTCGGCTGTCGATGATGTGCGGATACAAAATTTCGGTGATGAGCGCTTGGTCTTCATCAATGCGCTTTGTCCATGGCCGGAAGGCGACGCGCCAGAGACGGCTCGCGACCCCGGCCATAACTATCTGCAAGCCGTCAAGGATGTGCTGAGCCGGTGATTGCTAACTCCCCGCCTCAAGGCACCGTCACGCTTGGAGTGGTGCCTGTGGCGCACCTGCAAGTGGGGAGTCGCTCGGCCCACGGAAACGAGCGCAGCAATAGCGGCATTCCCAGCCGCGAACAGCAAACCAGACAAACGAAATGAGGATGCGGAAAATCATGGCGGAACTGGTCACAGGAGCCACCGCATCGCTCGCACTCCGAGCCCACTCCCTGCGCAAGCGCCTCGTCTCCAATCAACGGCTGGCGGCCCGGGCCAAGGCGCTCGGATTCCCACTCATGCCTACACACACAGAGCATAGTGACGACGCTCTGCGCTACGTCGATGCCCATAGTCTGGCAGCGGCCGAAAATCCTTCGGCCCCGGAAGTGCCTGCGGGCGAGGTGTGTCTCGCGACCGTGTGCACTGCAAACTACCTGCACTTCGCGCGCGCACTGGTTGCGTCGTTTCTACGCCAGCACCCAAATGCGAGTGCCGAGGTCATGGTCGTCGACTGGGACGGAGAGAGCCCCCTGGAGGTCACCGGCGCCGAGCTCCTGCCGGGGCGTCGCCTGCTGGGATCAGCGCTGCCCTACATGCTGCTGAAGTACGATGCCATCGAGGTTTGCTGTGCCGCCAAACCCTATGTCGTGGAGCATCTGCTGCGGGATCGCCGTTATGCCAAGGTATTGTATCTGGACGCAGATATCTATGTGTTCGAGCCTCTCGCAGAGCTCGTGGCAGCGCTCGACAGCAACAATTTTGTGGTGGTGCCACACGTTCTAGCGCCTTATCCAAATCCGGCCGATTTCCATGTCCGGCCCAGCCTCGGCGACATCGCCGGCGCCGGAAACTTCAATGCCGGCATGTTCGGTGTGCGCAATACTGAGGCAAGCCTTGCGTTCATTGAACAGTGGAAGACATTGGTAACGGCGCCGGGCGCGTTTGTCACCGACCTCGGGCTGCAGCATGAGCAGAACTTCTTCAATTGGGTGCAATGCTTCGCCGACAAGGTGTATGTACTGCGCGATCCGGCATATGACGTTGCCTATTGGAATCTGCACGACCGCTCCTTGCGCTGCGTCGATGCCGGTGACGAAGAGTCCAAAAACCCGCGCTGGACCGTGAACGGCCTGCCCCTGGTAGCCTTCCATTTCAGTGGATTCTCACCACTGCGTCCTCGTGTGCTGTCCAAGCACGATCGGCGCTACACCCTGTATCTGCTGCCGTCCGTCGCCCGCCTGGTGGATTTCTACGTGCAGGAGCTGTACCGCTACGGCTGCGCAACGCTCATGGTCGAGACCTACCCCTATGACACACTACCCTCAGGCCTGCGCCTGTCGCGACGCCTGAGAGACGTTTTCAAGCGCCACGAGCCGGTGCTTGAGCTGGATGTCGACCCTTGGAGTCCCGACGGCGAGCGTTTGTGCTGCCGGGCATTGCTGCGGCCGACGCCCGGGTCGGGCAGTCTCCTTCCCGCGTTATTGAAGGCGATCTATGACGAGCGCGCGGACCTGCGCATAATGATACCGGAGGGCGATATTCGCCCGGAGCGCGTGTTGGAGTGGTTTCTCCATCACGGGGTGCACGAAACTGACACCGTCGAGCTGGTGGATCGATTTCGCCCGACCATTCCCAAGCGGGAAGCCATCAAGCTGGTGGAATCCTGGCGCACCAAGTATGCCGGGGTGTTTCGCAACCTTGCGCAGCCGCTAGGCAGGGATCGGTCCGAGCTGCTGCGGCGACTCAGCGCTGCCGGCCTGGAAGAGCAGGCCCACCAAGTCAGGCAGCTAGAACTGGAGTATGTGGATATTTGCGAGGTGTATTTGGCGCGCCGTATCTGGGAGATCCGGGCAGACCTGCATACGGCGTTTCCCGATCCCCTGTTCGGCGACGCCGAGCGCTATGGAGTCTGGCTGGACAGCTACGGTTTCACCGACCATCTTCTCAGCCCGACCGTAGGCAGGGTCTTTCGTGAGAAGGCGGGGGAGCGGGCACTCGCGCGGATATTCTCCTACGTCAACCGTACTTGGCCGTTGATGTCGGCATGGCCGCTCGCCTTCGTGGGGGTCGGCACCGAGGCATTAGCGAGGGCATTGCTGGGAACGACTCACCACGACTTGGAATTCGATATCAATGACATCGTGATGCTGCTGTGGACCACGGAGATCTCCCCCTGGGCGGGCCTGCCGTTGACCCTGGAGCTGGCGGTCAACCGCCTGCGAAGTCCATCGTCGTACACCGAGCAGGGGCAGGAGGCGCTGCTGGCACCGGTGCTAGGCACTCCGCAGATGCGTGAGGCCTTGACAGCCTACCGGCGTCGTTTCGACCAGCCGTGCCATCGGCTGGATGCGCTGGCTGAGGGCGGTGCCGAAAGCTCGCATTCTGTGCTCGACCCCCCGGCCAGAGAGCAGTTTATGCACCTTGAGGCCGGGAATCTGACGAACCCGCACCCCGTCGGCGTCAATGTGTTCGGCTATTTCAAGAGCTCCATCGGACTGGGTGCGATGACGCGCGGCTTGGCGGCCGCGCTGCGCAATCAGGGAATCGAGGTTGCGCCCAACATCGTCGGCAATGTTGCCATGGACCGCGACCTTTGCATCGATGATTTCACACGGACCTACCGGCACCAGTACGGTATTAATATCTTCGTCAGTTACCCCCATCATCACGATCGGCTGCTGCAGCTGCAGCCCCGCTCGGTGGTCGAGCCGCGGCGCAATATCATCTATCTGGCCTGGGAGCAGCGCGACGGCAGCCCCTATTGGCAGGAGGCGTACGCGGACTTCGATGAAGTCTGGGCGCTGTCCAGCTATGCAGCGACAAACTTGCAGCGGGTGCTGCGTCGGGAGGTCCTCGCCGTGCCCTGTGTCGTGGACTTCGGCAGCTTTCCGTCCGCCATGCGCAAGGACTCCGTGGGGCTTGCCACGGACAGGTACGTGTTCCTATATGTGTTCGACGCCAATAGCTCTATAGTGCGTAAGAATCCCGAAGCGGCCATCAGCGCCTTTGCGGCCGCTTTCCGGCGCAGCGAAGATGTGCAACTGGTGATCCGGGCTTCCAACAGCCATCGCCGCACTCATAGACCGGTGCTAGAGCGCCTGGAGCGCCAAGCCGCCGCCACCGGACTCGACATCCGCTTTCTGTACGGTCATATGGGGCGGACTGCTATGTCTCCCTGCATCGGGCCGAGGGGTTTGGATATACCTGTGCCGAAGCAATGTACTATTGCCGCCCAGTGATAGCGACTGGGTATTCGGGCAATCTCGATTTCATGAGCGAAGACAATTCGCTGCTGGTAAAAAATCATGAAGTGGAGGTCACGGAGCCCGACGGGCCATTTCTGCGAGGCAGCGTGTGGGCGGAGCCATCCCTCGACCATGCCGCGAGCCTGATGCGGGCTGCCTACCTCGGTGAGGTGCCCAACGACCTCGGCCAACGTGCCCGGCAGGCGGTGATCGACAAGCTGTCGGCGGCGGCCATCGGGAACCTGGTAGGTCCGCGGCTGCGGGCCGACTTGTTAACTGGCGCCGCAGCGTCGCTGCCATCGGGGAGCATCTGGGAATCACCTGGCTCCGCGATGCCGAGGCGGCTGCGGCAGGGATAGCGGAATTCCTCCTCCACGTATCGCCACCATACGAGCATGGATGCGGACCTGGCGGCGAGCGAGGCTCTGCTGCGCCATTTTCTCAACCGAAGGGGACTCGAGCGGCGCCGTCCTCACCCCCTGTTCGATACCGAATACTGCCTGTCGCAGAACTCGGATGCAGCCGAGCAGGGTATGAATCCCCTGGTGCTCAGCACGGGTGTGCCAGACACGCCCTTCTGCCTCGCATGGGCCAACGAGAACTGGACCCGGCGCTGGGACGGCGAGGACGCCGAGATCCTGATCCAGCAAGAGCACTCCGTCGAGCGCGATGCCGCCCTCATCCTCGACTTCGTGGAATATTTCCGCTCGCCTCGCTGCATCCGAATCGGCGGCCGGCCGCTGTTCCTGGTCTACCGGGCCACGCTCATTCCGGATCTGGAGCAGGTCACCGACGGATGGCGGGCGCTGTGCCGGCAGCAGGGCATCGGCGAGATCTACTTGGCCTCCATCGAGACCTTCGAGCTGGCCATGGCGGATCGTGATCCCCGCCCCTTCGGCTTCGATGCCGCCGTGGAGTTTCCGCCGCACAACATGGCGGCCGAGACCACCCTGCCGGCCGACATCGTGGACTCGCGCTTCAGGGGAGACCTGCACGACTATCCCCGGTGGATGGCCGGCTCGGTCGCTCGCAGCCTGCCAGGATACACCAGATTTCGCGGCGTATTTCCGCGCTGGGACAATACCCCCAGACGCCAGGAGCAGGCTACGATCTTCCTGCGCTCATCGCCCGCTGCCTATCGCGCCTGGCTTGAATCCGCCATCGAAGATACAAGGATGCAGAATTTCGGCGACGAGCGCCTAGTATTCATCAACGCATGGGACACCGGCAGGGATCGTGGTCGCCGGACACCCCTATCTCAGCAGCGGCCGGGGCGAGGAGACCCGGGCGTGGATTCAGGCATTCGTCCATGCCGGCATTCGGGTCGGCGCGCTGGACATCTACCGCTGCCAGGAGCCCGCCGCCGACTTCCAGGCGCTGCTGCAGCCCCACCTCACGAGCCGACTCGACGCAGACACCAATCTGTTCATGTTCGATTTCAGCTCTTTCGCCGAGCGCAAGAATTCCTACGCCGTGCTGCGGGCCTTTCGCCGCTACTGCGAGCGCCATCCCTACGCCAATGTGCGTCTGGTGCTCAAGGTGTTCGACTCCCATCGCCCGTTGGGCGAGGGCGACAGCATGCGGGAGGTGCTGCGTGAGGAGCTGGGCCGCAAGTGCCTGGAGCGGCTCATTCTGATCGACCGCCGTCTGAGCGCCAACGAGATGAGCAATCTCATCCGCTGCTGTGACAGCTTTCTCTCCTTGCACCGCGCCGAGGGTTTCGGGCGCGGCCTGGCCGAGGCCATGCTGCTTGGCAAGCCCGTCATCGGCACCGCCTACTCGGGCAACATGCAGTTCATGAGCCACGACAATTCCTGCCTGGTGAACTACAACCTGATTCCGGTTCCGCCAGACGCCTATCCTGCCTGGGAAGACCAGGTCTGGGCCGAGCCCGACCTGGAGCAGGCGCTGTGGCTCATGGAGAAGCTGGTCCGCGTTCCGGGCTGGGGCCGCGCGCTGGGCGAGTAGGCATCGCGGGACATCCGCCGCACCCTCAGCTACGAGGCCATGGGCTTGCGGGCACGTCAGCGCCTGGCGGAGGCTCAGGCGAGCCAAGCCCATCGAGTGAGCCGTTAGACGGCCCTGGTACTCCGTCCAGGTGATATCAATCGTCCCGAAAGTTCTCGCATGGGTCCTCCGTGACACGCTGCAAGTACGTCCCTGTAAGCTCGGATATTCCGCGACCCGCCTGGCAACCGACGTTGACCGGGTGCCGACCTGGTGAGAGTTGCGCGCTGAGCTATAATGCCGGCTACCCGCCGCAGCCGAGCCGCCCGCTAGTTCCCCATCCATGGCTGAGCATGAGCATACCGCGACTCCCCGGTGCATCCTGGTCCTGGGCATGCACCGTAGCGGCACCTCTGCGTTCACCCGCGTCCTGAGCCTGCTCGGTGCCGATCTGCCCCGGAACCTGATGCCGGCGCAGCCTCAGATTAACGACGCCGGGTTCTGGGAATCCTACGACCTCTACCTCATCCACGAGCAACTACTCGCTTCCGCCGGCTCCTCCTGGCACGACTTCCGCGCCTTCGACCGCGATTGGATGAAAAGCACGACCGCAGAGGCGTTTCGGCGCAGGATCGCCGCCCAACTGCAGCAAGACTTCGCCGGATCCGACCTGTTCGCGGTCAAGGATCCGCGCATCTGCCGCATGGTGCCATTCTGGCTGAAGGTCTTGGCGGAAGTAGGCGCCGAGCCCAGGATCCTGATCCCCATCCGCAATCCTCTGGAAGTCGCACAATCCTTACAGCGTCGCGACGGCATCCAGCCGGCGGCGTCCTGCCTGCTTTGGCTGCGGCACGCGCTGGACGCGGAGCGCGACAGCCGTGGCCTGGCGCGCGTCATCGTGAGCTACGACGCACTGCTTGCCGACTGGCGCCGCA
>Ga0307417_10000787_pt1 | contig 12883 bp, 9 predicted proteins | sample SalMarWE160210MG_2_FD_202514 | JGI IMG/M metagenome (GOLD analysis project Ga0307417, IMG submission 202514) | Salt marsh sediment microbial communities from the Plum Island Ecosystem LTER, Massachusetts, United States - WE1602-10 | ecosystem: Environmental > Aquatic > Marine > Intertidal zone >...
AAGATCGATTATCTCGGGTTCGACATCCCGGACCGGTGGGTCGTGGGATATGGGCTGGACTGTGCGGACGGGCATCGCGCCCTTCCGTATATCGGCATTGTGAAGACGAATTGATCCATTCGCCCGCGGAGAGATCCTCTTGCTTCGGCTCCATGGGGAACTCTATGAGGAAAGGGGTTTCGATGGACAGGGATGATCAGGGAAGGAGGAAAGGGCAGGGCGAGGAGAGCTTCCCGGCGCTGCTGGAAGGGGCATTCCCCGAGTCTGTCCGGCTGGAGCCGGGTGAGAAGGTCACGGCGAGGATCATCGGAATCACCTCGGAGTACATCTTCCTTGATCTGGGGTGGAAAGGGGAGGGGTACCTCGAAAGGAAGGAATTCCTCGACGCGGACGGAAACCTCACCGTCCGGGAAGGCGATACCGTCCAGTCGTATTTTCTCGGAACGAAAAACGGCGAGATGTGGTTCGCCACGAAGATCGGCGGCGAGGCGGCCGGGCAGTCCCTGATGGAAGACGCCTTCCGAAACGGCATTCCCGTAGAGGGGAATGTGGACACGGAGGTAAAGGGGGGTTTTTCCGTGCGCCTCGCGGGAGGACTCCGGGGGTTCTGTCCGTTCTCCCAGGCGGGTTTCGCCGGGGGAGAAAGCCGGGGGGAAATGATCGGTAAAAAACTTCTCTTCCGTATTACGAAGTACGACGGGAAAGGCCGCAACATCGTCCTTTCGCACCGTGCCCTGCTGGAGGAAAAGCGTCGGGAGGAACGGGAATCCCTCAAGGGGTCGCTGCGGGAAGGGATGACGGTCAGGGTCAGGGTCACCTCCGTCAGGGAATTCGGAGCTTTCGTTACCGCAGGGCCCATCGAAGGGTTGGTGCCGGCGTCCGAAGTCGGCTGGGAGCGTGGGGGCGACATCCAGGATACGCTTACCGTGGGGCAGGAAGTGGAAGTTGCGGTCATGCACCTCGATTGGGAAAAAGAGCGTTTTACCTTCAGTCTGAAGAAGACGCTGGCCGACCCGTGGGAGCGTATCGAGGAAAAATATCCCGAGGGATCGCTCCATACCGGGAAGGTGTCGCGCCATGCCCCATTCGGGATCTTCGTAAATCTGGAACCGGGGGTGGACGGTCTCCTGCACATCTCCAAACTCGGGGAAGAAAAGCGGACCCGAAACATGGGCGAGTTCCGGAAGGAGGGAGAGGCGATTCCGGTGAAGGTGGATCGTGTGGATAAGGAAAAGAGGAGGATCTCTCTTTCTCTTCCGGGGGACGAGGCCGAAGAGGGTCGAACGGCCGATTCGGAGGATTATCGGCAATACTTCATCAAGGAACGATCCCCCTCCCTGGGCTCGCTGGGAGAGGCATTGAAAGCGCAAATGGAGGAGAAAAGGAAAAAATAGCCGAACGGATTATCCGTCAGCCATCGAGGACCTCCCTTACCTTGCTGGTGAGGTCATGGGGCGTAAAAGGCTTATATAGAAAAGGAATTTCTTTTGTTAAATCATCCCGCTTACCCAGGACGGCATCCGAGTAGCCGCTGATCAGGAGCATCTTTACCCCCGGGTATAGGGAAGCTACCTGTTCCGCAAGGCTCTTTCCCCCCATCCGCGGCATGACAACATCGGAAAGAATGAGGTGTACCGGTTTACCGAACCGGGAAAGGAACGCAAGCGCCTCTTCCCCGTTGGGAGCATCGAGTACGGTGTACCCTGAATCCTCCAGGGTTTCCTTTACGATTGCCCGGACCGGTTCCTCGTCCTCCACAAGAAGAATTGTTTCGACCCCCCGCGGGATTTCCAGAGGGGGCTCAACGCCTTCCGGCTCCGCCTCCGCCTCCGCTACCCGGGGGAGCCAGATCGTGAAGGTCGACCCTTTCCCCGGCACGCTCTCCACCTGGATGTCCCCGCCGCTCTGCCGGATGATGCCATAAACCGTCGCCAGCCCGAGACCCGTACCTTTTCCCACTTCCTTGGTGGTGAAGTACGGTTCGAATATATGAGAGATGGTGTCCTCATGCATCCCGGTTCCGTCGTCGCGGAAAATGAGCTTTACGTAGGGACCTGCAGGAAGATTCCCGTGCCGGGTGACGACGGATTCGTCCAGGTTCTCCTCCACGGTTTCGATTTGCAGCCTGCCCCCCTTTGCCATCGCGTCCCGCGCATTCAGAGCCAGGTTGACGACCACCTGCTCGATCTGCCCCGGATCCGCTTTCACTTTCCCGGTATTGCCGCCAAGGATCGTCACGAGTTCGATGTCCTCCCCGATCAGGCGTCGAAGCATCTTGTCCATGCTGGATACGATCCGGTTCAGATCCAGAATCTGGGGCTGAAGGATCTGTTTGCGGCTGAAGGCGATCAGCTGCTGTGTCAACCGCGTGGCTCGAAGACCGGCCTTTCCGATCTCATCGAGTCCCTTGGAGACGTGTTCGGGATTTGTGCTGCGCTTCTTCGTCAGCCCGACGTATCCCGTAATGACCGTCATGAGATTGTTGAAATCGTGTGCGATTCCACCCGCCAATCGTCCCACGGCCTCTATTTTCTGGGATTGGCGCAATTGCTCCTCGAGCTGCTTCCGCCCGGTTACGTCGCGGGCGAAGATCTGGAGGGCGGATTTGCCGAGGTACTCGATCGGTACGGCCGATATCTCCATTTCCACGGGGGTTCCGTCGAGCCGGAGATATTTCTCCTCGATCGAAACGATTTCCTTTCCCTTTTCCTGCTCCATGCGGATCCGTTCCGCGGCCGCCTCCCGGCTGTCCGGGTGGAGGAAGTCCAGAACCGGCTTTCCCAAAAGATCATCGGGTATGGAGGCGCCGAAATGCTTCACTCCCGCACTGTTGATGAAAACGAATTTTCCCTCCTGCTGGATGTAGATCGTCTCCAGGGAAAGTTCCACCAGGTCCTGGTACTGCTCCTTGCTCTCCCGGAGGTTGTCTTCCGCCCGTTTTCTCTCCAGCAGGATGACGATGGCAAGCCAGAGCACGGTGACCCCGATCAACCGGTTGAGGACCGCCACGTTGGGGTTGACATGCGGCGTACCCCCGACGTGTCCGAGTCCGATCAGCAGCGTGCATATCAACAGAAGCAGGTAGGAAATCCGGCGCGGGGCCACGTAGGCGGTAAAGAGCAGGGGGATCAGATAGAACAGCCAGACGGCGATATCGATCGGCTTGTACCAGTCAAAAAGGAAAAGCGCGATCGATAACAGGAGGGATATTCCGAACACCAAAGGAACTTTGCGATTTTTTCCCCTGCTCATCATCTCCCCGTTCCGGGATGCGACGAAAGGTAAGCTCACCTTCAAATCCCGAATATAGCATATTTGGTATTTTCCTTTCGGCTCGTCGGCGCCACGTTGTCATTTCCTTGCAGGAACCCGGGGAGGTTTCTTGTCCGTTCCCGACCGGCGTGGCATCATAGGTGCGGGGGATGCCCCGGGAGGGTAATATGTCGGCAAACCCGAAGGTTCTAAAGCTGTCGGTCCTTGCGATCCTTCTCGCCAGCCTCTTCGTTGCGCCCTCACCGGTCCTTCCATACGGCATGGATGCCGCATCGTTTTCCCCCGGCCTGTTTCCGTCCCCGCCCGCCCTGGAGAGCGTCGCGGAGCGATCCCTGGCGGTGAACGTCGCGGGGAAAAGCAGGGTTTCAGAGATCCTTGACACGACTCTCTTCACCATCGACGAACATGGAATCAGGATAAGACAGCTCTTGATCTCGCTGATCGTCCTGTTCCTGGGTCTTCTGCTTCTCAAGCAGGGGATCCGGCTGTTCCGGAAACGGGTGTTGCCCAAAACCACCCTGAAGCCGAACGAGGCGGCTGCGCTCACGAAGATCCTCTACTACTTCGGGGTTCTGATCATTCTCCTGTTCTGCATGCGGTTGGTCCATCTGCCGGTAACGGCGTTCGCTTTCCTGGGGGGAGCGCTCGCCATCGGTGTGGGATTTGGCGCCCAGAACCTGCTCAACAATTTCATCAGCGGATTCATCCTCATGGCGGAACGGCCGATCCGGCTCGGTGACCTGATCGAAATCGAGGGAAGCTTCGCGAGGGTGGAGGATATCGGCCCTCGCTGCACCCGCATCCGGACCGCGGACAACATCCATATCCTTGTCCCGAACAGCAGTTTCCTCGAGAAGAATATCGTGAACTGGACCCTGTCCGACCAGAAGGTCAGGGCAAACGTGACCGTCGGAGTGGTCTACGGGTCCCCGGTCCGCGAGGTCGAACGGCTACTGGTGAAGGCAGCGACCGAGAACGAGAAGGTGCTTCGGGAACCGGAGCCTTTCGTGCTATTCCGGGATTTCGGGGACAACGCCCTGATCTTTTCCCTCTACGTCTGGGTCAGCATGGAGACGATGGCGGAGCGGCTCCGCCTGGAGAGCAACATCCGGTTCCGCGTCGACGACCTGTTTCGGGAGGCCGGGATCGTCATTGCGTTCCCCCAGCGGGATATTCACCTCGACACGTCCCGACCGCTGGAGCTCAAGGTCGTTGATCAGGGCAAGTTTCCGAAGAAAGACGAATAGGGCGGAAAGGAGGGGGACCATAGTGAGGGTGCTTTCGCCTGATGACCTGTACAAGCGCTGTGATGAACGCATTTTCGACTTCCATACGACGGGCGACATCCCTACGCTGGACGGGATCATCGGACAGGAACGGGCGCTTACCGCCATCGACTTCGGGCTGAACCTTCCCAGCACGGGGTTCAACATATACGTGCTGGGGGAAAGCGGCACGGGAAAGACTTCTGCGATCCAGTCGTTCATCTCGAAGAAGGCGGAGCGGGAGGAGGTTCCGCGTGACTGGTGCTATGTCCAAAACTTCGGGGAACCGACAGAGCCGATCGCACTTTCGCTCGAGCCGGGACGAGGCGTCGCGCTCCAGAAAGACATGGAGGAGCTGATCACGTCCCTGAAGGTGGAGATCCCGAAGATCTTCGACTCGAAGGTATACAAGAAGCAGCACGGTGTCATCATGGAGGCATTTCAGGCCCGGCAGAAGGAACTGTTCGCTTCCGTAGAGCAGGAAGCCGGCGAGCAGGGTTTCCAGCTCCGCCCCGCAATGGGAGGCTTTACCATCGTGGCGATGGGAAGCTCGGGAGAGCCTCTGACCGAGGAGGAGTACAACGCGTTCGACGACGGGGCAAGGAACCGGCTCCGGGAGAACGGGAAACAGATCCAGGAGAAGGTCGACGATATCATGCGCGTGCTTAAGGCCGACGAGAAACGGACCAGGGAGAAGCTCCGGGAACTGGAGCGCAACGCCGCTCTCTCGGTGCTCGGACAACTGGTCGAGGACATCCGCTCCCAGTACCCGCCGAACGATACGCTGGGTTCGTACCTGAACGCGGTCCAGGAGGACATTCTCGGAAACATCGACGACTTCAAACCGCAGAACGAGGGGGCTGCTGCACCTCCCGTCCCCGTTCCGAAGATGCCGCCCAGGGAGCCCGATTTCAGCAGGTACACCGTAAATGTGATCGTCAACAACGGCGACCGGAAGGGAGCCCCCTGCATATTCGAGAACAATCCCACCTACTACAACCTTTTCGGCAGGATGGAACACAAGATCCAGTTCGGAGCTGCGTTCACCGACTTCACCATGATCAAGGCCGGGGCTCTGCACCGGGCGAACGGCGGCTACCTCGTCATCAACGCCACGGATCTCTTCCGGAACCTGTTTTCCTACGACGCCCTGAAGCGGGCCATCCGGAACTGCGAGGTAAAGATCGAAGACGTGTGGGAGCAGTACCGTCAGGTGCCGACGGCAATGGGAAAGCCGCAGCCGATCCCTCTTGACGTCAAGGTGATCCTGATCGGCAACCCCGAGATCTACTATCTCCTGCACAATCTCGACGAGGAGTACAGGGAGCTGTTCAAGGTCAAGGCGGATTTCGACAACCGGATGGAGCGGTCGGAGGAAAACATCCGGAAATACGCCGCTTTCATCGGGACGAAGGCAACGGGGGAGAACCTGTATCCGTTCGATCGGTCCGGGGTAGCGAGAGTGGTGGAATACGGGTCCCGCCTGGCGGAGCACCAGGAGAAGCTATCCTCGAAATTCAGCGATATATCGAACCTGATCAGGGAGTCCCACTACTGGGCGGAAAAAGACGGCGCTTCGGTCGTGTCCGCGGCCCACGTGGAGAGAGCGCTGGAGGAGAAGGTCTACCGCCACAGCCGTCTCGAGGACCGTCTCCGGGAGGTAATGAAGGAGGGAACGTTGATCGTGGAGACCTCGGGCGAGACGACGGGCCAGATAAACGGGCTCGCGGTTCTGAATACGGGGGACTACTCCTTCGGAAAGCCGTCGCGCATCACGGCGACGGTGTACGCGGGAAAAGGCGGGGTCCTGAACATCGAGCGGGAAACAAAACTCTCCGGGAAGATACACGAAAAGGCCGTCCTCATTCTCTCGAACTACCTGGGGAGCAGGTACGCCGCGCGAAGACCGATCAGCCTCGCCGCGTCGCTTACCTTCGAGCAATTGTACGGTATGATCGAGGGGGATAGCGCGACTTGCGCAGAGCTCTACGCGCTCCTCAGTGCGATATCGCAGATCCCGGTACGGCAGGGCATCGCCGTTACGGGATCGATGGATCAGAGCGGAAATGTGCAGCCGATCGGCGGAGTGAACGAGAAGATCGAGGGGTTCTTCGCGCTCTGTTGTCTCCGGGGTCTCGACGGCTCCCAGGGGGTCATCATCCCCGAACGGAACGTCAGGAATCTCATGCTGAAAAAAGACGTCGTCGAGGCGACCGCGGAGGGGATGTTCCGGATTCACACCATCGATCATGTCGAGGAGGGCCTTGAAATCCTGATGGGGATGCGGCCGGGTACGCCCGGCCCTGACGGAACATTCCCGGAGGGGACGTTTCACCGGGCCGTGGAGGACCGCCTCGATGTGCTCCGGGATGCGTCCAAGAGGGAGGAGGGACGGAAGGAGAACGAAAAGAGCAGGGACAACAACCAGTAACGGGTGGAGGGCGACCTCCCGAAGGAGGAAAAAGATGGCGGACCGGATTCTGAAAACCGAGTATTACAAGCTGGAAACTCCGAACAGGCCGGGGGAGGGGGCGCGGGTTCTCAAGGTTCTGCGAGACGCCAAAGTGAGTCTCGTGGCGTTTACCGGTTTCCCGCAGGGGAGGAAGACCCAGATGGACTTCATACCCCGGAACGCCGCCGCCTTTCGGAAGGCGATGAAGCGGGCCGGGTTGCCGGTGAGCGGGAAGAAGACCGTTTTCCTCATCCAGGGGGGCGACCGGGTGGGGACGATCCACAGGGTCATGGACGCGCTCGGCAAAGCCGGGATCAATGCGACCGCCATCGACGCGGTGACGGACGGGAAAGGGCGCTATGGCGCCCTCCTCTGGGTGAAGGCAGCGGATGTCCGAAAGGCCGCCAAGGTGCTCGGGGCCTCCTGACGAACTTCGCTTCGAGGGCAAAACAATGCGGTTGGGCCGGATCGCCATTGTGTTTCTGACGGGGCTCCCATGCGTCGGGTCGGCCCAGGGGGACGGGGATTACGGGTGGGAAGAGAAAACTCCCTTCGACGCCATCATCGTCGCGTGCGCGGGAGGTCACGTTCCGCCGCCTCCCTGGCGAACGAGATCTTCCTGAACCGTCTGCTCTCCCTGCGGTTCTGTCCCCGTTTCATGACGCTCATCACATCCCGGGCGATGCTCGGATTCGGCGCCTCCGGCGACGCTCTCCACCTGCTGCGGGCATCCTTGCCGGGAGGAGGCCGGCCGAACTACTCTTCCCGGATCGCGGACATGATTCTCCTCTGGTAAGCCTCCAGGACTTCCTTCCTGTGGATAATGCCGATCAGCTTCCGGGAATGGGGATCGGAAACCACGGGGAGAACCGCCACGTTCTTGTACCCGAACTTGATCAACACATCGAACAGGGATTCTCCCGGCGTGACGGAGACGGGGTTCGTGGTAGCGATATCCTTGACCCGTACGAGGTCCCACAGGCTCTCCTCCATCAGGTAGGGGCGGATGTCCCGGAAGGAGACGACACCATTCAGCGCGCCGTCCGAATCGATCAGGTAGAAGTAGTCGACGCGTTCCGCAAGGAACTTCTTGGAGAGCTGGCGGAAGGAGGCCGAGAAAGGGATCGTATAGACTTCCTTGCGCATAACGTCCAGGACATTCAGTGTCTTGAGCACTCCCTCCTCCCGCCCCCTCACAAGGTCCACGCCCTTCTTGTGAAGGTGGAAGGTATAGAGGGAGAATCGGGATATCCGCCCGGAAACGAGCATCGCGGAGATCACCGATACGAGCAGCGGAAGGATGACCGCGTAGTCGCCCGTAATTTCGAACAGGATCAGAATGGCGGTGAGAGGGGCCCCCACCACGGGCGCAAGGAACGCAGCCATGCCGATGATGGCATAACCTCCCACCGAACCCGCGACCGCGGGGAAGAAAGTGTTCGCGGCCGTGCCGCAGAGCGCACCGATCATGCCGCCGATGAAGAGTGCGGGGCCGAGGACCCCGCCCGACCCGCCCGATCCGAGGGAGAAGGAGGTGGCGACGATCTTCAGAAACCCGATCCCCAACAGGAGAAGCAAGGGCAGTTCGCCGTGCAGGGCCTGGTCGAGGGCGATTTCGTCGGTTCCGAGGACCTGCGGGAACTTGATTGCGATGATCCCGGTCACCATGCCTCCGATCGCCGCCCTCAGCCATACGGGGATCCTCGAAAAGGAAAATTTTTCGTCCGTCTGATCCAGGGACCGGATGAACAGAATGGCGATTCCCCCGCAGGCGGCGCCGAGGACGGCGCAGAAAAGAATCTGGGGGAGGCTGGACAGAACGAAATGCGGTACGTGGAAGATCAAAACGTTCCCGAGGAACGCCCGAGAGACGGAAACGGCCACGACCGATGCGATCACGATGGAAGGGAAGGTCTGGGCGGAAAAATCTCCCAGGAGCACCTCGAGGGCGAAAAACACCCCGCCCATGGGCGCATTGAAGACCGCAGCGATTCCTCCCGCGGCGCCGCAGCCCACGAGATTTCGCATCCGTTCGCCCGAGACACGGAGAAACTGGCCGACCAAGGATCCGATGGCGGCCCCGATCTGGGCGATCGGCGCCTCGCGGCCGACCGACCCTCCCGAACCGATCGTGATCGCGGCCGTGATGGTGCGAAGAGCGACAGTCCGGGGTTTGATGATCCCGCCGCCGAGAGCGATCGTTTCCATGGCGGAGGGGACGCCGTCCCCTTTCGCCTCTTTTGGGAAATAGTGGATGAGGGGACCGATCAACAGGCCGCCCAGTGCGGGAAGCAGAAAGATCAGGTAGGGGGCCGACGCCATGGTCGGGAGGAGAATCCCGAAAAAGAGCAATTTCACGAAACGGATCAGGAGAAGAAAGGAAACCGCTCCCAGGCCGGTGAGGGCTCCGATAACCGTGGCCAGAAGGACGAGGAACATCTGCGGCCCGATGCGGAACCGCTCCATCATCCGGAAAATCCATTGCCTCGGGAGATCCATCGCCGCGAGGAATGCCATGCGGATCTGTTTTACCATATGCGCGGGATTCCGCCCCGGACACATCCACGGAATGGGCCGTAAGCCGGGAGGCGGAAAGGGTTTCTCCCGGGAAACCACCGGGAGGGGGGGCGTTTGGGATGTGGAGGTATGGTCGCCGGTCCTCCTGCAGGGACTGATTATCTGCGTGCATTCCGACCCGGGGGAATTTGATTTTGGCCAGGAATGCCTGTATGGTAAAGGATCATATTACAACGGGAAATTCTTGCAATACAATGCCCGGGTTCGTTATTCCCGGGGGATACGATTCGGCGGTATCGGACGGGGAGATAAACCGGGACGGGGATGATCAAGAGGTACCCATCGTGAAACCCTCGGAGCTTGCGGAAATCGTTACCCGCGTATCGGCGGGAGCGAAGCTCATCGTCGTGTCCAACCGGGAACCTTATGTCCATGAACGGGTGGATGAGGAGATCCGGGTAGTACGCCCCGCGGGCGGGATGGTGACGGCCCTCGAGCCGATCGTCCGGGCGGTGGGCGGCACCTGGATCGCCTACGGAGGAGGAAGCGCCGACCGTCTCGTGGTGGACCCGCAAGGACGGATCGCCCTCCCCCCGGACGATCCGAAATTCACCCTGAAAAGAGTGTGGCTCAGCCGGACAGAGGAAAAGGGATATTACCAGGGGCTGTCCAACACTGCCCTCTGGCCTCTGTGCCACATCGTCTATAAACGCCCCGATTTCTCGCGCAGGGACTGGGAAGCCTACAAGACGGTGAACCGGAGATTCTGCGACGCCGTGCTGGAGGAGGCAGGTACCGATCCCGCGATCGTTTTCATCCAGGACTACCATTTAGCCCTTCTTCCCCGGATGATCAAGGACGCGAGGCCCGACTTCCGCGTGATCCAGTTCTGGCACATCCCCTGGCCGAACCGCGAGGCATTCCGGATCATTCCGTGGGAAGAGGAACTGCTCGACGGGCTTCTCGGGAACGATCTCCTGGGGTTTCACATACAGCACCACTGCAACAACTTCCTGGAGACGGTGGGAAGAGCGATCGAATCGCTTGTGGATTACGAGCATTTCCGGATCTTCCGCGGAGGGCATCCCACCTACGTCCGGCCGTTCCCGATCAGCGTCGATTACGACCAGATCGGAAAGGACGTCGGCTCGTTGGAGGTGGAAAAGAGAAAAAATCGTTTTCTCAAGGAGCTGGAAGGAGATGTCCAGGGCACGATGATCTACGTCGGTGCCGACCGGATCGATTACACGAAGGGAATCCTGGAGCGGATGCGGGCGTTCGACCTGATGCTCTCCCGTCATGACGATACGAGGAAGAAGGTCATCCTGGTTCAGCTGGCCGCCCCGAGCAGGACGGGCGTGGCGGCGTACAGGCAATTGAACGAGGATCTTTCCGAGGCAGTCGAGCAGATCAACGGGCGTCACCAGACGGAGGACTGGGTTCCCGTCCGTTTCCTGCGGGCCCATCACGACTATTACGCGGTGCTCGCCGCCTGCCGGATGGCTCATGTCCTGCTTGTCACCTCCCTGCACGACGGAATGAACCTGGTTGCGAAAGAGTTCATCTCCGCCCGGACCGACGGGGACGGGTTGCTCCTTCTGTCCCAGTACACGGGGGCATCCCGGGAATTCCCGGACGCGTTGCAGGTCAACCCGTTCGATCTCGACCAGATGGCGGATGCGATGTACGCCGCGTTTCTGATGCCCGAGGAGGAACGTCGACAGCGGATGGAGAGGATGCGCAACATCGTCGAAAAGAACAACGTGTACCAATGGGGAGGGAACATATTTGCCGAGGTGGAGCATACCTCTCTGCTGGAGGGGATGTCTTGAGGAGAGAGAAGAGGTATCGCCGTCTCTGGGCCTTCGATTTCGACGGAACCCTTTCCCCCATCGTCCCGGTTCGCACCGAGGCCCGGCTCTACCCCTCTTGCCGGTCCCTGCTTCGGGACCTGGCAGGATCCCCCGATACTCTTGCCGCCGTACTTTCGAGCCGGTCGCTCGACGACCTGGTTTCCCGCGTTCCGGTGCGGGGGTTGTTTCTGGGAGGGGGAAGCGGCCTGGAGTGGCGGCTCCCCCGCGGGCAGCGTTTATCTCCCGGGCGGGAAACGGAGAAGAGCAGGGAGAAAGCCCTGGCCTTCCTTTCTCCAGTACTTGAGAAAATCAAATCCGTTTCCGGAACGGACATCGAGGACAAGCGCTGGTCCATAGCCGTCCATTACCGGAAGGCCTCCCCGGACGCCCGGTCGAGTCTCGTACCACTTCTCGACGAGGTTCGACGGCGTAAAAATGTGCGCGTGTTCGACGGCCCCGACGTCGCCGAAATCCAGCTTGTACCCGGGTGGGAAAAGGCACGGGGGCTCCAGAATATCTGTCATTTTCTCCGGTTCGACCCGTCCGGAGGACGGATCGTATACGCCGGAGACGACGAAAACGACGGCACCGCCATGCGCTGGGCACTCTCCCGGAAAGGGATTGCCCTGTCCGTGGGAAGCCGCCCCCGGGTTTCCGGGTCGAGGGTCGTCTCGGGCCCCGCGGAACTGGCGCGCCACGCGCGCTCCCTCGCCTGTCTTTCCGGGAACGGCGGGTAGAGAAAACCGTGGACCTGGACAGATGACCCCTTTCGAAGTGAAAGATTGCGCCCTCCTTATCCGCATGAGCGGGCTTCCCCCGGCGATCAATCTCCGGGAACTCCGGGAGCGCGTCGCCGCCTGCAGCGAAAACGTCCTGTTTCATCACTTCTGTGAATCGCTTCTCCGCCCCGCCTTCGACCACCCAGATTACCGGAACGATTTCGCGGTCTGGGCGAAATGGTACCTGTCGGACCGGGTGCTTGCGGAGCGCCTGGGCATTCTCGACCCCTATACCGTTAAATCCCTCGAGGAGCTCAGGGCGATCACGCTGGACATCTTCGACGAGAGGCTCAGCGAAGTGGTGGCGATCCCGTCAGCCGCTCCCGGGGACGAGTTCTACTTCCTCGAGGCGACGACCGTCGTCTTCGACACGGGGGAACGGGTGAATTCCCCGAAGGAACTCGGAACGGCCATCCGGAAGATGACGAACGGAAGCATCTTCTTTCATTTTCTGGAGGCGCGTCGTCGTACCCCCGTCGGGGTGGACGATTTCTCCGTATGGATGAAAGGAGAGGGGAAAAAATACGCGAAATACATCCGCGCCCTGGAATCGATCGACTTCTATTTCCACAGCCTCAGCAACCTGAAGGAAGAGATCATCACTGCGCTGGCCAAGGTGGAACGCAAACGATGAGCATGACGCTGTCCGCATACGATGGGATCGTGGGGCCGTCCGCGATCACGCAGTTGTACCGCCTCGGGAAGAAACTCAAGGGGAGACGGATCGTCCATGTGAACTCCACG
>Ga0307417_10000788_pt1 | contig 12882 bp, 10 predicted proteins | sample SalMarWE160210MG_2_FD_202514 | JGI IMG/M metagenome (GOLD analysis project Ga0307417, IMG submission 202514) | Salt marsh sediment microbial communities from the Plum Island Ecosystem LTER, Massachusetts, United States - WE1602-10 | ecosystem: Environmental > Aquatic > Marine > Intertidal zone...
GGTGTCGCACGGTTATGTGGTCGTGGGCATGGATCAACCCTATACGGCCGCCGATGTCAGCTTTCCCGATGGTCGCCACATCATGCTCGACAAGCGGGTCATCGCCTTCAAGTCGGACGGCACCGACGGAGCGTTCGACGAGGCGGTGACAAGACAGTTGGGCGAGGATGCCGTGTTCGTTCTCGACCGGGTGGGAATTCTAGCGGGCGATAACTCGGGCGATCGGCTCGCGGGGCGGCTCGACCTCGATCATGTCGGTATCTGGGGATCGTCGCTCGGGGGCCAGACGGCGACCGAGGCCTGTCATTTCGATAAGCGGTTCGACGCCTGTTTGTCGCTCGACGTCAATATGCCGGACGACGTGGTGCAGTCCCCGCTTTCGCAACCGGTCATGTTGTTGGTACGGGCGCCGACCCCGAACAAACGGCATGACGAGGGCTGGCCGCCGGGGGCGGCAGACCTCGAGGCGCGCTCGAACCGGACGGTCTTCGACAAGGCGGCGGGCGATGCCTATCTCGTGACGATTTCGGGGATGTTCCACAACGATATCGCCGATCTCAGCTCCTATTTCAGTCAGCCGGTGGCGGGCTGGCTGGGGCTCAGCGGGCCGCTCGACTGGCACCGCACGCATGCGGCGATTAATGCCTATTCGCTGGCCTTTTTCGACAGGTATCTCCGCGGCAAGGCCTCGCCGCTGCTCGACGGCTCAAAGCAGCCTTTCGGCGAGGTCAACCTGGAGCGGCGATCGGATACCTGATCAGTCGCGGCCGGCGAGGGAGAACAGGGCGCCGGTCAGGAAGACGTCGAGATAGCGGGGCTTCTGGAACCGGCCGTTGAGGGAAATGCGCGGCAGGGCGTGGAGCTTTTCGGCGTGGCGATGATAGAGCCCCCCCGGGATGGTGGTGACCCCGGTCAGAAAGCCGAGTTCGATGGCCATGTCGTATTCGCGCGGGCCGGCGGCGATGCGGCTGCCTATGGGATAGGAAATATGGTGCGGGCGGCGGTCGAGTTGCATTTGAAGAACCGTCGCCGACTGGTCCATCTCGGAGCGGGCCTGTTCGGCGGTCAGTTTCGCCAGTTCGTAGTGATGCACGGTATGGGCGGCGATGGTGCACAAGGGATCCTCGGTAAAGGATTTCAATTCGTCCCAATCCATGATCAGCGAGCGGCAATGGGCTTCGATATCGACGCCGTGAGCGGTGCAGAGCCCGCGAATGAACTGGACCCGCTCATCCTCGGGCATGGCGCGCATTTCGGCATAAAAACGGGCGTAGACGGCCTGTTTTTGTCGACGCGTGCGCGTCTTGAGGGTTGCCGGGGGCAATGGCGGGGGCAGGGAAATCGTGTCATTGGCGGCGATGACGTCCTCGAGCGCCTGCCACCAGACTTCGCCGACGCCATCCACAAAGGCGGTGGGCACGAACAGGGTGAACGGGCAATGCTGGGCGCGCAGGACCGGCAGGGCGTGCAGCAGATTGTCGCGATAGGCGTCGTCGAAGGTGAAGACGGCGAAGCGGCCACGGGGCTCGAGGGCACTGACGCGGGTAACCGCCTCGTCGAGATCGACGATATCGAAGCCCAGGGCGCGGGTGCGCTTGATCACCTGGTTGAGGAAATCTGGGGTGACCTGGAGGATGGCGTTGGGGGCAAAGGCGCCCGGCGGCTCGGGCAGGACCCGATGCAGGGTGAAGATGACGCCGCGACATGGGGACAGGCGGCGGACAAGCCGTGAAATACCGCTCAGCGACAGAATATCGAAGACAGCGCGGATCAGCCAGTATTTCATGCTCTGTCCTTCGGTACCCCAGTCAGGCGACCCGCATATCGGCGGCGACCAGCGGCATGATCTCGAGGCCGTCGAACCCGAGGTCGACGGCTTCGGCGCGCAGGGCGTCGAGTGCTTCGCCGTCGATCTGGTGCGGCGACAATACGACCACGGCGCCATGGGCGCCCGAGAAGACGTGCAAGCGCGAACCCGGGCCGGGGCGGCCGACGGAGACGACGACGAGGTCGAAGATCTCGGCCAGGGCATGCACAAGAGTAACGGCGGCGGGCGATGGATTTGCGGGCAAGGGCTCGCTGCCGACCGGGACATGGGCGACGCGTCCCTCGTGGGCGCGCTTGACGATTTCGCCGAAGCTCGCGGTGCCGTGGACCAGATCGGACAGGCCCGGCTCGTCGGCGGCATCGGTCGTGGCGGCATCGACCAGGGCGACGGACAAGCCGCGTTCAAGGGCGTCGGCAACCAGATTGTTCTCGGCGCTTTCGGTTTCGTCGGCCGGACCGAGGCTGGCGAGGAAAACGATACCCGTGTCCTTGACCAGGGCGCGATCGGCCTGGGCGACGGGCTCCGCGGTCTGCGGAACCGGTTCGGAGACAGGTGGCGGCTCTTGGTCGGGCACTGTCCAGGCCTCGCCGGTCGGCTCGGCGGGCTCGGACATCGGGGCGAAATCCTCGTCCGGCGCCCATTCATCCGCCGATTCGGCAAATCTGTCGTCAAGTTCGGATAGGTCGTCGGCCGGCAACACCTCGTCAGGAGCATCGGCGAATTTTTCGTCCTCCGGCGCCCGATCGCGGACGAAGAGCAGGTCGACGGTTTCGTCGGGATTTTCGCTGTCTTCGTAGAGGTTGGGGGTTTGCCGTTCCTCGTCGTCCCAATCGGCGACGTCCTGGGAGGCGCCGGGTTGGGAGGCGCCGGGTTGGTCGAGATAGACGGGCGTGACCGGGTGGGCGACGGGCTCGGGGTCCGGGGCGAAATCATCGGCGGCCGGTTCGGGGAACGGCACGGCCTCGTCAGGCGTTTCCGGCAGCGGCTCGTCGATGATCGCGGCCGCTCGGGCGGTGGAGGCCTGCTGAGGGGCGATCTCGCGCAAGGCGTTGCCGGAGATCAGTTCGCCAAACAGCACCAGACCCGCCTGCCCGACCAGCGACAGGGCGAAAACGGCGCCGAGAATGAGCGACGTCTTGGGAGCCGAGGGGCTGGTCGCCGCGGCGGCATAGGTGACGATGCGGACATCGGGCAGGGCTGAATTGACATCGGAACGGGCCGAAGCGTCGCGATAGCGCAACAGATAGGTTTCGAGCAGATCGCGTTCGGCCTTGGCCTCGCGTTCGAGCTCGTTGAGGGTGACCGTGTTGCGCGTTGCCTTGGAGGCCTGGGTTTTGAGCTTGGTCAGTTCGTCGTTAAGGGACTGGCCCAGGTCGTGCTCGACCCGGGCTTCGGCGTCGAGAGAATCGGCGATGCGGCGGCCCTCGGCGGTGATCTGGGTGTCGATTTCGTCGATCTGGGCGGTCAGGGCGCGAACATCGGGATGATTGGCGAGAAGCGTGGCAAGTTTCAAGGCCCGCTCGCCCTGGAGGCGGGCCTTTTCCTGGGACAATTGCTGGATGGTCGCATTGTCGCCGACGGCGGGGACGCCATCGATCGGCTGGCCGGCCTTGATCAGGGCCTTGAGCACGGTGGCGCGGGAGCGAGCGGTGCTTTCACGTTCCTGGGCCTGGCCGATCTGACCGGACATGTCGGACAGGCGCTGGTCGACAAGGCTGGTGTTGTTGTTGCCGACGTAAAGATCATTATCGATGCGGAAGGTGGCGACCTTGGTTTCGGCGTCGAGCACCTTGGTGCGCAGCTTTTCGATCTCGGTCTGGAGCCAGCGGGTGGCGTCGGCCGTGTCTTCGACCACCAGGCCGGCGCGGCGGGCGACATGGGCCTTGGCGATGGCATTGGCGATGCGCGCGGCAAGCTCGGGATCGCTGGCGGTATAGACAATGGAAAAGACGCGGGATTCGCGCTCCTGCACCACGTCGAGCCCGGCCGTGAGGTGGGCGAGAACGATGGCGGTCTTGTCGGCGGGCGGTTTGGGCGCCCGGCCGATCAGCCTGAGCAAGGGGTCGAGCGGGCCGCTCACCGGCCGGGTGAGCGCCGGCTCGTCGGTGAGGTGCTCGTCCTTGATGACCTTGAGCAAGGTGTCGCGCGACTGCACCAGCTCCATCTGGCTGGCGATGGCGGTGGCGTCGGCGGCGCCGGGACCGGCCGAGGCATCGTTGGTGGCCCGCAGGAAGGTGCTGTCGCGCGGCTCGACCAGAATGCTGGCCGTCGATTCATAGGATTTGGGAACGAAGATCAGGACGACGAAGGTCGCCGCCAACAGAATCGCGGTGACCACGACAATACGAAGAAGTCGCGACCCGAGCGCACCGAAAAGCGCGGCGGTGTCGATGCGTATGTCGTCTTCGCGCTGGTCGTTCGGCCCGTTCATGCCCAGCTTATGGAACGAACGTGGTAAGCAATCGGTTAAGGCGGGCCGCGGGGGTCTCGCAAATTGCGACGATAAGGGGAAAATTAACCATAGGATGCCACCAGTGAGCGGTGACGTCCTGTAGCGGAACCCTCATGCCTTTCGCCCGACTTCTTGCCATTATCATCGTCGCCGTTTCGCTGGCCGGTTGCGGCACGGCGGGCTCGGGCAGCTATCTGGTCGAGACCAAGGGGCCCTATACGCTCGACACCGGCGACGTGATCCGGGTCACGGTCTATGGCGACGACCAGCTGAGCGATGTCTACAAGGTGGACGACGCGGGCAAGATCGCCCTGCCCCTGGTCGGGCCGGTGATGGCGCGCGGGCTGACGACACAGGCCGCCAGCGCCAAGATTGCCGCCGCGCTTTCAGGTGGTTATATCCGCAATCCCAATGTTGCAGTGGAAGTTGCGGAATACCGGCCTTTCTTCATTCAGGGGGCGGTCAATTCGAGCGGGCAATATCCATACGTTTACGGCATGACGGTGCGGGCGGCGATCGCCACGGCGGGCGGCTATACCGGCACGGCGACACGCGATCGGGCGACCGTCTACCGGCAGCAGGGGGACGAGATGGTCAAGGGATCGGTCGACCTCGATTTCCCCGTTTACCCGGGCGATACCATTGTCGTGCCAGACCGGTGGCTGTAGACCACGATCTGGCTGGGGTGCGCCCCCAATGAAAATTCTGCAGGTATTGCGCGCGCCGACGGGCGGGCTGTGGCGGCATGTCGTCGATCTTTCCGGCGCATTGGCGTCGCGCGGGCATGAGGTCGGCATCGTTTTCGATGCAAGCTTTTCGGACGCGCAGACGGTTTCCGGCGTGGAGCGGCTCGAACCGAGGTTGAAGCTCGGCATCCAGCGATTGCCGATTTCGCGGCAGCCGGGGCTCGGCGATATCCGGGCCGGCTGGGCGCTGCGGCAGATGGCGGCGGCGGCCGGGGCCGATGTGGTGCACGGACACGGGGCAAAGGGCGGATTGTTCGCACGGCTGACGCGGGCCGGCAGCCGCAGGCGGGTGGCCGTCTACACGCCGCATGGCGGGGTGCTCAACTACCATCCCGACAGGTTTTCCGGCCGGCTCTACCGGTGGGTGGAGAAAGGGCTGCTGCCGTTTACCGACGGGGTGGTGTTCGAGAGCGCCTTCGCCCAAAAGGCCTATTGCGAACAGATCGGTACGCCGGCCTGTGCCTCTCCGGTCATTCACAACGGACTGCAGCCGGCCGACCTGGAAAGGCTCGGCACGGACGGGATCAGCCATGATTTCGTGTTCGTCGGCGAAATTCGCGCCGTCAAGGGCATTCCCTACCTCATCGAGGCGCTGACGAAAGTGAAACGGGCGGACGGCGGGAAGCCGCGCCTGCTGCTGGTCGGCGGCGGGCCGGACGAGGAAGCCTGCCGGCGCCAGATCGGCGCGCTGGGACTCACCGGGCAGGTCGACATGGCGGGCGTGCAACCGGCCCGGGCGATGTTCGCCAAAGCGGGGTGCGTGGTCATTCCCTCGCTGGCGGAATCGCTGCCCTATGTGGTGCTGGAAGCGGCCGGGGCCGGACGGCAGGTAATCACGACAAGGGTCGGCGGCATCGCCGAAATTTTCGGGCCGACGGCGGACCGGCTGGTGCCCCCCGGCGATGCGGCGGCGCTGGCGGTGGCGATGCAGGCCTATCTGGACGACCCCGCGGCGGCGCAGGCCGAGATCGACACGCGGCACGCCTTTGTCAGCGAGACGTTTTCCATCGACCATATGGCGGACGCCATCGCGGCGCTCTACGAGACGCTCGTTTCGCGCTAACCCTCTCGATTCACCTCATTTTCATTCCTCGATCCCATAGTGGCCGGCGAAATGCCAATTTGGGTTCGCGATGTTCGAACTGGATGCCAAACAGACACTGATCGACCATGCTTCCGGGAAATTTCCGAGGCGCGGCAAAGATTTGTCCAAAGCCGCGCGGGAAGTGGTCGAACGGCCAATGGAGGCAAGCCTGTCGCCGGCGGTTGTCATCGGGCTGGCCCAGTTCATCGAAGCTGTGGTCTTGGTGGGGCTCGGTTTTGCGATTTACGCAAGCTATGTGGGCGAGACGGGCGGACTGCAATTCTATCTCGGAACGATCGCCGGCAGCGTCGTTCTCGCCAACATGCTGTTCAACGCGGCCGAGACCCATTCCATCGCCGCCTACCGCTCGGTCACCAAAAGCGTGCTCAGGGCGCTGGCGGCGTGGTCGACGGTCTTTCTGATCGTGGTCGCGGCGGTGTTCCTGATCAAGGCGCAGGACGAGGTGTCGCGGGTCTGGCTGGTCAGCTGGTACGTGGCGGGCGGCATCGCCGAAGTTGCGATGCGGCTTTGTCTCAAGGCGCTGGTGCGGCACTGGACGGAAAGCGGGCTTTTGAAGCGGCGGACGGTGATCGTCGGCGGCGGATCGGACGCCGAGCGGCTGATCGACGCCATCAACGCCAACCGGGACAGCGATATCGAGATATTCGGCCTGTTCGACGACCGGGTGGACGAGCGGTCGCCGGAACAGGTGGCGGGGTGTCCCAAGCTCGGGCGGGTCGGCGACCTGGCCGAATTCGCCCGGCGGACGCGGGTCGACCTGGTGATCGTATCGATGCCGTTGTCGGCGGAAAAACGCGTGCTGCACATGCTGAAACAACTCTGGGTGCTGCCAGTCGATATCCGGCTCAGCACGCATATGAGTCAGCTGAAATTCACGCGGAACGCCTATTCCTATGTCGGCGGAGTGCCGGTGTTCGACGTTGCCGACCGGCCGATTTCGGACTGGAACCTGGTATTTAAGTGGCTGTTCGACAAATCGGTGGCACTGGCGTCGGTCGTTTTGTTGTCGCCGCTCCTGGTGGCGGTGGCGATTGCGGTCAAGCTCGACAGCAAGGGGCCGATCCTCTTCCGACAGCGGCGGCACGGATTCAACAATGAGTTGATCGACGTTCTCAAGTTCCGCTCGATGTATGCCGATCAGGCGGACGCCGACGCGGTGAAGCAGGCCACTAGGGACGATCCGCGGGTCACCAGGGTGGGGCGGTTCATCCGCAAGACCTCGATCGACGAATTGCCGCAATTGTTCAACGTTTTGATGGGCCAGTTGTCGATCGTCGGACCGCGGCCACATGCCTTGCAGGCCAAGGCGGACAACAAGCTCTATTTCGAGGCGGTGGACGGCTATTATGCGCGGCACCGGGTCAAGCCCGGCATTACCGGCTGGGCGCAAATCCACGGCTGGCGCGGGGAAACCGACACGCTCGACAAGATCGAGCAGCGGGTCGGCCACGACCTCTATTACATCGAGAACTGGTCGGTGTTTCTCGACATGTATATCCTGATGATGACGCCGGTGTCGCTGGTTACCCAGCGCGAGAATGCCTATTGAGCCTTAGCCCTGCATATGCGGCGCCCGCTGGCGAGGCGGCGCGGCGCCGGCTCGGGGCCGGCTATATGCGCGGCCGAATGCGGCAGGCGCTCGACTGGTCGGTGGCGTTCTGGATTTTCTGCGGCGGCTTCGTTCTGATCGAACCAAGTCCTTACGAGATGGCGTTCCTCTTCGTGCTGCCCCTGGCCTTTGCCGGCGGACTTTATCTGCACAAGTCGACCTTTGCGCTTTTGGGGATGATGCTGTGCTTTGCGCCCTTCGCGGTCGTCGGGGCGTTTCAATCCGAATACTACACCACCGCCAAGGCGCTGACCTATGTGTCGGTGACGATCTACTTGTGGCTCACGGCCTATGTGGTCGCCAATTACGTCGCCGACGATCCGATCAGGCACATGAAGGTGGTGATCGGGTCCTATGTGGCGGTGGCGTGTCTGGTCGCGGCCATCGGGACCCTGGCCTATCTCGGGCTGATGCCGGGGCGCGAGCTGTTCCTGCGCTATGGACGGGCCAAGGCGCTGTTCAAGGATCCCAACGTTTTCGCACCTTTCCTGATCCTGCCGGCGATGTATGCGCTGCAGCGGATCCTGCTGACCAAGGGACGACGGGCGCTTATCGCCACTGCGATCTACGGACTGTTGTTCGTCGGGGTGTTCGTCAGCTTCTCGCGGGCGGCCTGGGGGCATTATCTCGGCTCGTCGGCGCTGCTGTTCGTGGCGATTTTTGCCGGCGAGGCGCGGACGCGGGAAAAAGTGCGCATGCTCAAGCTGATGCTGATCGGGGTGGTGGCGATGACGGTGATCCTGGGCGGGCTCTTGAGCATCGACAGCGTCAGGCGGCTGTTCGAGGTCAGGTTCAGCCTGGAACAAAGCTACGATTCCGGATCGACGGGGCGGTTCGCCCGGCAATCCTATGCACTCGATCTGGCGCTGACCCATCCCTGGGGCATGGGGCCGGGCGATTTCGCCACGCAAACCCGGATCGCCGAGGAGCCGCACGACGTTTATGTCAATGTGTTCCTGTCCTATGGCTGGTTTGGCGGTTTCGCCTTCGTGGCGATGATCTTTTCGACCATGTGGCTCGGGCTCACGCGGGTGGTGAAGCCCTCGCCGCAAAGGCTATTGCTCATCCCGCTTGTCGCGACCTGGGTGCCGCTGTGTATCGAATCGGCGATCATCGACACCGACCATTGGCGGCATCTGTTTTTGATCTCCGGGCTGATCTGGGGGGTGACGGCGGTCTACAAACCATCGCTCAAGGCGGCGCGCAACGACCGGTCAGCACTGATTTAGGTGATCGGTTCGCCCTTCAGGAAGCGCTCGGCGAGAGCGACGGTTCCGGCGGCGAGATCGTAGACGAACCAGCCGAAACCGCTGTCGTCGAAATCGATGAGCCGCGGTAACCGGACAGGCTGCGGGATCAAGACCCTTGGCGCTGAATTCCATCAAATCGCGGTGCCAAGCGGCCTTGCCTCGCGTGGCAAAAACGACTAACTAGGCGCCACGTCGGGGCGTAGCGCAGCCTGGTAGCGCATTTGTCTGGGGGACAAAGGGTCGTCGGTTCAAATCCGGCCGCTCCGACCAATTTTCCTTCGCAACAGCAGGTCCGTCTTGCCGGGCCGAGGCGCCTCAATTGTCCTGGCGGGCATTGTCGAGGGCGCGTTTGCATTCCAGCAGGGTCTTGATGACGTCGTTGAGCCGCTTCTGGTCGGCTTCCGCGAGGCTGGGATTGGCGGCGCCGCTCGGCAGGGCCAGGGCATCGGCAACCTCACCGCCGCCCTCGAAGCTGTCGGCTTCGCCGATGGCGATGACATGGCGCACGCCCTGATCCTTGAGGATGCGCTGGACGCCCTTGATGGTGAAGCCCTTGTCGTAGAGCAGATGCCTGATGCCCTTGAGCAAAAGCACGTCGTCGGGGCGGTAGTAGCGGCGGCCGCCACCGCGCTTGAGCGGGCGGATGTAGGAGAAGCGCGTTTCCCAGAAACGCAAAACGTGCTGCGGAAGATCGAGTTCCTCGGCAGCCTCGGATATGGTGCGAAAGGCCTCTGGCGACTTCTCCACAGTACCCTCTTCGGGAGAAAGTGTTATTTTCCAGTGCCAACCATAGATTTGTTGATCTTGGCTTTCAACACATTGCTCGGTTTGAACACAAGAACCTGACGTGGAAGGATAGGAACTTCTTGTCCCGTCTTGGGATTTCTACCGATTCGCTGGTTCTTGCCGCGTACTTGAAACGATCCGAAGGACGAAAGTTTGACGCTATTCCCCTCAACGAGGGCGTCGCTCACCAATTCGAGAAATCTCTCGACGAGTTCTGCCGATTCGGTGCGCGACAAGCCGACAGACTGATAGACGGCTTCCGCCAAATCAGCCCGCGTCACCGTTTTGTTGGCCATATTCCCTCCGATCCGCCGCCATCGGCGCAATATGGCTTTTCGCCGCACCGAACTTGCTGCCCTGTTGCTGGTCGCAGGAGCCGCCCCTCCTGAGAGAGTCCCCTGAATTGTCTCGCGTTTTCCCCACAGCAACCAGAACTTAACGCCGGTTTCGCCCAGCGGTCAATTGAGCTTACCAGCGAATCAAGGAGGCCCCCCAGGTAAAGCCGCCGCCCATGGCCTCGATCATCACCAGATGGCCGGGCTTGATGCGGCCGTCCCCGGCGGCGGCGGCCAGGGCGAGCGGGACGGAGGCGGCAGAGGTATTGGCATGGCGATCGACGGTGAGAACGACCTTTTCGGGCGGAATGCCCAACCTCTTGCCGGCGGCATCGATGATGCGCCGATTGGCCTGGTGGGGCACGAACCAGTCAAGCTCGTCGCAGGTGTGGCCGGACTTGTCGAGCACGCCCTCGACGACGTCGGAGATCATGCCGGCCGCATGTTTGAAGACCTCGCGGCCTTCCATGCGGACATGGCCGATGGTGCCGGTCGAGGACACGCCGCCATCGACATAGAGCTTGTCCCAGTGGGATCCGTCCGAGCGCAGGCACGAGGCCAGCACACCGGCACTTTCGGTTGCGCCGGTCTCCGGGGCGGCCTGCAGGACCATGGCCCCTGCCCCGTCGCCGAATAGCACGCAGGTGGCACGGTCGGTCCAGTCGAGAATGCGGGTGAAGGTTTCGGCGCCGATGACCAGAACATTGGTCGCCATTCCACTGCGGATATAACTGTCGGCGGTGGCGACGGCGAAGACGAAGCCCGAGCAGACGGCCTGGATGTCGAACGCGGCGCCAAGGGAGATGCCGAGCTTGTTCTGAACGATGGTCGCCGTCGAGGGGAAGGTCATGTCCGGGGTCGTGGTGGCGACGATGATGAGGTCGATGTCGGTTGGCTTCATGCCGGCATTCGCAAGCGCGGCATTAGCGGCCTTGACGGCGAGATCGGAGGTCAATTCGCCTTCGGCGGCGACATGGCGCTGACGGATTCCGGTACGCTGGACGATCCACGCGTCGGAGGTGTCGACCATTTGCGAGAGTTCGTCATTGGTGAGGATATGTTCGGGCAGATAGGCGCCCATGCCACGCACAACTGATTTCAACCCTGTCACTCCGGTATTGCCTCCGGCTTGTTGTCTGTTGCGGCCCCAGCCGGCTTTTCGAAGCGGCTGAGGCCCTCGGCGATCTTGTCGATCAAGCGGCTGCGGGCCATTTCGTAGGCAAGGCCGAGAGCGCTCTTGAAGCCGACCTCGTCGGTGCCGCCGTGGCTCTTGATGACGATGCCGTTGAGGCCGAGAAAAACGCCGCCATTGACGTTGCGGGGATCCATCTTGCGGCGCATGGCGTTGAGGGCGCGCCGGGCGAAGAAGGCGCCGAGCCGCGACATCCAGTCGGCCATCAGGGCATCGCGCAAAAAGGTGCCGACCTGGCGGGCGGTGCCTTCGGCGGTCTTGAGGGCGATATTGCCGGTAAAGCCCTCGGTGACGACGACGTCGACCGTGCCCTTGGCGATGTCGTCGCCCTCGACGAAGCCGTGATAGTGAAGCCCGGCCCCTTCATGGGCAGCCAGGATGCGGGCGGCGTCCTTGACCTGGTCGAGGCCCTTGACCTCTTCGACGCCGACATTAAGCAGGCCGACGGTCGGGGTCTCCTGATCGAAGAGCGCGCGGGCGAGCGCGGCGCCGAGAATGGAGAAATCGACAAGCTGCTGGCCGTCGCCGCCGACGGTGGCGCCGACATCGAGAACGATGATGTCGGTGCGAAGGGTTGGCCAGATGGCGGCGATGGCGGGGCGGGAAATGCCTTCGATGGGCCTGAGGCAGAAGGTCGCCATGGCCATCAGGGCCCCGGTATTGCCGCAGGAGACAGCGGCATCGGCATCGCCGTCCTTGACCGCCTGCAGGGCCGACCACATCGAGGAATTGCCCCGGCCCTTGCGCAGCGCCTGGCTGGGCTTGTCGTGCATGGCGATGACGGTTTCGGCGTGGCGGATTTGCGAGATGGGCTTGAGGTCGGGAAATTCGTCGAGAAGCGGGCGAAGGACGTTTTCCTGGCCGTGAAAGAGGAATTCGACATTCTTGCGCTCGCGCCAGGCGAGGTAGGCGCCATGCATGACGATGCGCGGTCCGTTGTCGCCCCCCATCGCGTCCACCGAAAGTCTGATACTGCCTGTCATGCCTTATTGCGCGGGTTTTTTGCCGCGTATCCGACCTCGCCCCAGGATCACATGCCCGGCATTGTCTACACGTCCCGTTGTCGCGCCTCAATCCTTTTCGGGTTTGAGGGATTGGAGGCCGGCGAAGGGGGATCGCGGCTCTTCATCCCCGGAAAGCGGGCCGTCGTCGGCGATTTCGGCCCCCGAAGCCCGGGGATAGGGATCGAGCGCCAGGGCAAGGGTTTCCACCAGATATTCGGCGAAATCGACTTCGGGCCCTTCGAAATGGTCCGGCAGGTCGTCGTTTTCAAGATCGACGAAGACTTCGCCCGACCGCGATTCACCGGTGTCGCCGCCGCCGGGCAGGAAGATACGGTCAAGGGGTTCGGATATGGTTTCAGGCACGGGATCGAAGGTGACGACGCAGGCTTGGGTGACCGCCGCCTCGAGCCGGCCGGTGACCCGGACGCCACCGCGGAAGGCGGTAGCCTTGAGGGCGGCGGCGAGGTTTTCGACGGACACGATGCCGAGCCGCTCGGCGATGCGGGAGCGCTGACTTTCGGTCGCCGCCACATCGAGCGAGCGGCCGGATACGGGAATGGTGTCGAACCTCAGGG
>Ga0307417_10000789_pt1 | contig 12872 bp, 11 predicted proteins | sample SalMarWE160210MG_2_FD_202514 | JGI IMG/M metagenome (GOLD analysis project Ga0307417, IMG submission 202514) | Salt marsh sediment microbial communities from the Plum Island Ecosystem LTER, Massachusetts, United States - WE1602-10 | ecosystem: Environmental > Aquatic > Marine > Intertidal zone...
ACGGAGGAGCGTGCTCGGCGTCGATATAAGCAGTTGAAAGCAAAAGGATTGGATGCTAGACTGCCGCAGATTCTAAGAGAGATCAGCGCCCGCGACGAGCGCGACAGCCAGCGCACCGTAGCGCCTCTGGCCCCCGCCGCTGACGCGATGGTAGTCGACACCACCGACATGAGCATTGCAGCGGTCATCGAGCGGGTGCTGGATGCGGCCCGCCGGCGTCTCTCTTGAGCTAAACAGATCCAACGATGGGGTGACCCGAGACCGCTCTCCTGGCGGCTGCTCGGGTCGTGTGTTTGGTCGGTACGGCAACGTACTCTTACAAGCGATGTGCCCGCTGAGGGTGCAAGGATTTGATGGTAATGAGCGAGAGCTTTGCAGAACTGTTCGAAGAGAGTTTGGCCAGCAAGCAGATGCGGCCTGGGACGATCGTCACGGGGATAGTCGTGGATATCGGCGCCGACAACGTGATCGTGAACGCCGGTCTGAAATCCGAGGGTGTGATCCCCAAGGAGCAGTTCTACGATGAGAACGGCCAGCTGGAGGTCGCCGTGGGCGACGAAGTCGAGGTGGCGTTGGAAGCGGTGGAAGACGGCTTCGGCGACACCCGCCTGTCGCGGGAGAAGGCCAAACGGGCCCAGGCGTGGACTTACATGGAGCGCGCCTTTGCTGCCGACGAGCCCATCAAGGGAATGATCAGCGGCAAGGTCAAGGGCGGCTTCACCGTGGACATCGATGGCATACGCGCCTTCCTGCCCGGCTCGCTGGTCGATGTGCGCCCGGTACGGGACGCCAGCTATCTGGAGGGCAAGGACCTCGAGCTCAAGGTCATCAAGCTGGATCGCAAGCGCAACAATGTCGTGGTATCACGGCGCGCCGTGGTCGAGCAGGAGACCAACGCTGAGCGCGAGGCGCTGCTGCAGAACCTAGAAGAAGGCCAGGTGCTCAAGGGTGTCGTCAAGAATCTCACCGACTACGGCGCCTTCGTGGATCTCGGCGGGGTCGATGGCCTACTGCACATCACAGACATGGCCTGGCGTCGCGTGAAGCACCCCGAAGAGATCGTGCACGTCGGCGACGAGATCGAGGTCAAGGTGCTCAAGTTCGATCGCGAGCGTAACCGGGTTTCCCTGGGCCTCAAGCAGATGGGTGAAGATCCCTGGGTCGACATCTCACGTCGCTACCCTGAAGGAACGCGACTGTTCGGCCGGGTCACCAACCTGACTGACTACGGATGCTTCGTCGAGATCGAGGAAGGGGTCGAGGGTCTGGTCCACGTCTCCGAGATGGATTGGACCAACAAAAACGTGCATCCCTCCAAGCTGGTCCAGATCGGCGACGAGGTCGAGGTAATGGTGCTCGACGTCGACGAGGAGCGCCGCCGCATTTCCCTGGGTATGAAGCAGTGCCAGGCGAATCCCTGGGAGGAGTTTGCAGTCACCCACAACAAGGGCGACCGGGTAGCCGGCAAGATCAAGTCTATCACCGATTTCGGTATCTTCCTGGGCCTGGACGGCGGCATAGATGGGTTGGTGCACCTCTCTGACATTTCCTGGAACGTGCCCGGCGAGGAGGCGGTGCGCAACTACCGCAAGGGCCAGGAGATCGAGGCGGTGGTGCTCACGGTCGATCCTGAGCGGGAGCGCATTTCCCTGGGAATCAAGCAGCTGGAGAAGGATCCGTTCTCCAACTACGTGGCCGAGAATCCCAAGGGCAGCGTCGTGCGCGGAATCGTCAAAGAAGTGGATGCGAAGGGTGCCATCGTCGATCTGGGCGAGGGCCTCGAAGGCAGCCTCAGGGCATCCGAGCTTGCCCGGGACCGAATCGAGGACGCTCGCACGGTGCTCAAGGTCGGAGACGAGATCGAGGCCAAGTTCGTGGGTGTGGACCGCAAGAACCGCACCATCAGTCTTTCGGTGAAGGCCAAGGACAGCGAGGAAGAGGCCGAAGCGCTGCAGGACTACAACAGCCGCTCCGCCCCTGCCGCCAAGACCACTCTCGGCGACCTGATCAAGGAGCAGATGGAAAACCAAGACAACTAAGGGTCCGCCGGGAGCCGCAGCTCCCGGCGCAAGCAGGAGGCGGAGCAGCGCCGCTCTGCCGCTCGCATGAGTCCGGACCGTGCGCCCCGACTGCTGGCGGCCGCCCGCCGAGGTTTCCGGAAATGCGACCGGTTCCAACGGGCCTGCATCCGTCAAACTTGCCTGGGCTCAATCCATACGGTGTCCCCCGGATTCATGATGCAGCGTCTACGACACGGGCATCGTTTGAGGAGCTGTCATGACCAAGTCCGAGTTGATTGAAAAGATAGCGCACAAGCAGACTCAGCTCGCCTACAGGGATGTGGAGCACGGCGTCAAGACACTCATCGAGCAGATGGCCCAGGCCCTTGCCACCGGCGAGCGCATCGAGATTCGTGGCTTCGGCAGCTTTTCGCTGCACTTCCGTCCCCCGCGCGTCGGGCGCAACCCCAAGACCGGAGAGGCCGTGTCCCTGGCAGGCAAGTTCGTGCCTCATTTCAAGCCGGGTAAGCAGCTGCGTGAGCGGGTCAACCTCGATCTGGAAGAGCAGGCCCCTTAGTAACGGCCTCCCATGCTTTATATGTCGCTACTGTTGCTTCCCGTCGCCGCCGTCTCGGGCTGGTACGCGGCAAAGCGGCACAGCCGTAGCAACGCCGCCCGCACCACCCGCGGCCTTTCTTCGGATTACTTCAAGGGCCTCAACTATGTGCTCAACGAGCAGCCCGACAAGGCCATTGAAGTCTTCGTCCGCATGCTGGAAGTGGACTCCGAGACGGTGGAGATGCATCTGGCCCTCGGCAATCTGTTCCGCCGCCGGGGTGAAACGGACCGCGCAATTCGTATCCATCAAAGTCTCATCGCTCGTACCACGCTGAGTCCGGATCAGCGCACCCTGGCTCTGCTGGAGCTGGGCCAGGATTACATGCGCGCCGGACTGCTCGACCGGGCAGAGAGCCTGTTGCTGGAGCTCGTGGAGCTGGGCGCCCACCGCGCCGCGAGCCTGCGCCACCTGGTCGACATCTACCAGCAGGAAAAGGACTGGGACAAGGCCATCGCAACCGTGCACCAGCTCCAGCAAGTCACCGGCAAGCCCATGCATTCCGTCATCGCCCAGTATTACTGCGAGCTGGCCGAGCTAGCCCGCGACGACGTTAGACCGGAGGAGGCCGCGCACCTGGCCCGCCAGGCGCTGGGCAGCGACCCGGGCTGCGTGCGTGCGAGCCTGCTGCTGGGTGACATGGCCCTGAATGGAGGCGATGACAACGCGGCCATCGAGGCCTACAAGCAGGTAGAAATTCAAGATCCAGCCTATCTGCCCGAGGTCATAGAGCCCTTGCTGAAGTGCTATGGGCGCAAGGGCAATGTCGCGGACATGAGCATGTACCTGCGCCGCGTGCTCGAGCGCCATGGGGGCATTTCGGTCATGCTCGCGCTGGCCGAGCAGATTCGCGGCGGCCAGGGTGACAGGGAAGCTGCCGACTTCATCACCGAGCAGTTGCGCCGTCGCCCTTCGGTGCGCGGCCTGCACCGGCTCATCGAGCTCAATCTGGTCCACAGCGAAGGCAAGGCTCGAGATAACCTGATGATACTCAAGGACCTGACCAGCAAGCTATTGAAGGGCAAGCCCGTCTACAAATGTACGCTGTGTGGTTTTCCCGCCAAGTCGCTGCACTGGCAGTGTCCGGGCTGCAAGCGTTGGAAGAGCGTCAAGCCGGTACAGGGTGTGGAAGGGGAATAGGCGTTCCCCGCAGCGAGGAGCTGCCCATGAGCAAGACTCCGGGCCCCCATGTCATCGTCGCCCTGGACTATCCGGCTCCGGAGCCCGCCCTCGAATTCGTCGATGCCGTCGCCCCGACTCAATGCCGGCTGAAGGTCGGCAAGGAGCTTTTCACCCGGGCGGGACCCGCCCTGGTGCAAACCCTGACCCTGCGCGGTTTCAGCGTCTTTCTCGATCTCAAATTTCACGATATCCCCAACACGGTCGCCCGTGCCTGCCAGGCGGCGGCAGATTTGGGGGTGTGGATGCTCAATGTGCATTGTCTGGGTGGACACCGCATGTTGAACGCCGCCCGCGAGGCCATCGACAGGTGCGCGCGACCGCCCCTGCTGGTGGGCGTCACCATACTGACCAGCCTGGGCGACGCCGACTTGTGGGAGGTGGGTCTCGGCGGCTCGACCGCTGTCAACGTGCTCCGACTGGGGCGGCTGGCCCGAGCCAGCGGCCTTGATGGCGTGGTGTGCTCGCCGCGGGAGGCCGCAGACCTGCGCATTGCGTGCGGCGAGAACTTCCTGCTGGTGACCCCCGGCATCCGTCCCGCAGGGGCGGGAACGGGCGACCAGCGCCGGGTGATGACGCCTGTGGAGGCGAGACGGGCGGGCGCCGACTACCTAGTGGTCGGTCGGCCGGTGACTCGGGCGGACGATCCGGTGGCCGTCTTGACCACAATACAATCTTCCCTGGACTACAGCGCCGGCCGATGACCCTGCAGTATCCTGGCGCAGTCCCGCGTGGACAAACAGGACTTCAAACCGAACAAGGAGACGACCATGCACCGGATATGCAGTATGGCAATGGCCTGCTTGCTCCCCATCGTCGCCGGCACCGCCTTGGCGGCGCCTGTCAATGTCAACACCGCAGATGCTCAGGCCATTGCGGCGGCGCTCAACGGAGTGGGGGCGCAGAAGGCCGAGGCCATCGTCGCCTACCGCGAGGCCCACGGCCCATTCACGAGCCCCGACGACCTGATGCAGGTCAAAGGCGTCGGCCAAGCCATCGTCGACAAGAACCGCAGCGACATACTGACTGGCGAGCCCGCCGCCAAGTAGCTGTCACTCGCCGAGCCTAGGGGCGCCCAGCGGGCGCCCCTTTTTCGTGCTCCCGGGCGCGGCCCCAGCCCGATTCTGGGCCGCGCCCGCCAACCTCCATGCCGCTTTGCCGGGCGGGGGCGTATGAAGGTGATGGCGGCGGCTCCAGCACCCCAAGGGCATTAGTGCTAGAATTCGGCGGCATGTGCCAGACCCGCCACGTTCGCCTCTACCCGCCGACCCAACTCGAGCATGCGTCATGGTTATCCAGCCAGTGATCCTTTCCGGAGGCTCAGGCACGCGCCTTTGGCCGCTGTCCCGAGAGCAGTTTCCCAAGCAGCTGCTTCCCCTGCTGGGTGAGTCGACCCTGTTGCAGGAGACCGTGCTGCGCCTGGATGCCCTTGCTGCACCGGAGATGGCGGATGTGCGGGAAGCCGGCGGGGACATACGGCCGCCAATGGTCGTGTGCAATGAGCAGCACCGGTTCCTGGTGGCCGAGCAGCTGCGCCAGCTCGGCCGTGGCCCTGAGGCTCTGATCCTGGAGCCGGCCGGCCGCAATACGGCCCCCGCCTTGACTCTGGCCGCGATCGTCGCCGAGGCCGGCGGCACCGACCCGCTGCTGCTGGTGATGCCCGCAGACCACGTGCTCACCGATGTCATGGGATTTGCGCGGGCGGTCGGCCTCGCCGTGCCGCACGCACGAGACGGGATGCTGGTCACCTTCGGGATCGTGCCGACCGGGGCCGAGACGGGCTACGGCTACATTCGCCGCGGCGCGCCGGTGGCGGCCGGCTCCGCGGCGTGCTATTTGGACGCCTTCGTCGAGAAGCCGGACACCCAGAGCGCCGAGCGCTATGTGAGCTCTCGCGAATTCTACTGGAACAGCGGAATGTTCTTGCTGCGGTGCTCGGTCTGGCTGCAGGCCATCGAGCGCCTTGCACCTGACATCCTCAGCTCCTGCCGGTCCGCGGTGACAGGGGGCGCCGACGACGGGGACTTCTTCCGGCTGGACGCGGGCGCCTTCGAACGCTGTCCGAGCAGGTCCATCGACTACGCGGTGATGGAGAAGATTGCAGGCAGTGCCGACCCCGACGGACCCCGTGCCGCCGTGGTGCCGCTGGACGCGGGCTGGTCCGACGTGGGTGCCTGGTCCAGCCTCTGGGAGATCTCGAGCGCCGACGCCGAGGGCAACGTGGTTCGAGGAGACGTCTACGCCCACGAGACCCGCTCCTCGCTCTTGCTGGCGGAGCACCGCCTGGTGGCGGCAGTGGGACTGGAGGATGTCATCGTCGTGGAGACGGCGGATGCAGTGCTGGTGGCGCGCAGCGATCGGGCCCAGGATGTGCGGCGCATCGTCGAGCGGCTGAAGTCTCAAGGCCGCGGAGAGTGCGAGAGCCACCGCAAGGTCTATCGTCCCTGGGGGTCCTACGAGGGCCTGGATGCGGGGGAGCGATTTCAAGTGAAGCGGATCATCGTCAAGCCTGGGGCGGCCTTGTCGCTGCAGATGCACCACCACCGTGCCGAGCACTGGGTCGTCGTGCGAGGCACGGCTCGGGTCTTGCGCGACGACGAAGAGATCCTGCTGACCGAGAACCAGTCCACTTACATTCCGCTAGGGGTGCGCCATCGGCTGGGAAACCCGGGCATTCTTCCCCTGGAGATCATAGAGGTGCAGTCGGGCAGCTACCTGGGTGAGGACGACATCGTGCGCTTCGAGGATGCGTACGGCAGGAGCGGGCGCGGCTAAACTCGGGGTCCGTCCGAGGGATACCGCGGCAGGAGCAGCGAGCTTTGAAGAAGGCCTTGATCACCGGAGTCACGGGCCAGGACGGAGCATACCTGGCCGAGTTTCTGCTCGAGAAGGGCTACGAAGTGCACGGACTGAAGCGTCGCACCTCTCTGTTCAACACCGACCGCATCGATCACCTCTACGAGGACCCCCATCGACCGCACAGGCGATTCATTCTCCATTACGGGGACATGACGGACTCTACCAGTCTGATCCGCATCATTCAGTCCGTGCAGCCTGATGAGATCTACAACCTCGCCGCCCAGAGCCATGTCGCGGTGTCCTTCGAAGAGCCCGAATATACGGCCAACGCGGACGCGCTGGGCGCCCTGCGCGTTCTGGAGGCCATCCGCATCCTGGGGCTGGGCAACCGTTCCCGTTTCTACCAGGCATCCACGTCCGAGCTGTTCGGCAAGGTCGTGCAGACCCCTCAGTCGGAGACCACGCCCTTCTACCCGCGCTCGCCCTACGGGGTTGCTAAGCTTTACGCCTACTGGATAACCGTGAACTACCGCGAGGCCTATGGGCTCTACGCCTGTAACGGAATTCTGTTCAATCACGAGTCGCCGATGCGAGGGGAGACTTTCGTCACTCGCAAAATCACGCGGAGCCTGGCGCGCATCGCTTTGGGTTTGGAGCAATGTCTTTTTCTCGGCAATCTGGCGGCCAGGCGGGATTGGGGTCATGCCCGTGACTACGTCGAAATGCAGTGGCTTATGCTGCAGCAGGAGACCCCCCGGGATTACGTGATCGCCACCGGCGAGCAGCATTCCGTGCGCGAGTTCGTCCAGCGGGCGGCCCGGGAGATCGGCATCGAGCTGCGCTGGGAGGGCAGCGGTGTGCAGGAGTGCGGCGTCGTCGAGACGGTGCGCAGCGCGGCCGAGCTGGCAGCCAGCATGCCGGCGCCGGGCACCGCCATCGTCGCCGTCGATCCGCGCTACTTCCGCCCCACGGAGGTGGATACCCTGCTTGGTGACCCCAGCCGTGCCCAGGAGGAGCTGGGGTGGAGACCGCGCCTGGGTTTCGATGATCTGGTGCGGGAGATGGTTCAAGAGGACCTCGCACTGGCCCGGCGCGATACCCTCTGCAGCCGGGAAGGCTTCAAGGTATTCAGCCATCATGAGTAGGCGTGGCGTCTGCGAGCGTCCGCACCGCGCGGAGTCTTCGCCTCATGGGGCTTGACACTCGCATCTATGTGGCGGGTCATCGCGGGCTGGTGGGCTCGGCAATCCTGCGCCGCTTGCAGTCCCTGGGCTACGGCAATCTATTGACCCGCACCCGTCGCGAGCTGAACCTGACCCAGTCCGGTCCGGTGCGCGAATTCTTCGAGAGCGAGCGGCCGCAGCACGTGTTTCTGGCGGCCGCCAAGGTGGGCGGGATCCACGCTAACCGCAGCTTTCCGGCGGAGTTCATATTTCAGAATCTGATGTTGCAGTGCAATGTCATCGATGCGGCGTACCGCAGCGGCGTCGAGCGGCTTCTGTTCCTCGGCAGCTCCTGCATCTATCCTCGGGACTGTCCCCAGCCCATACGGGAGGAGTACTTGCTGACCGGCCCGCCGGAGCAGACCAACGATGCCTATGCCATCGCCAAGATTGCCGGAATCAAGCTCTGCGAGGCATATAACCGCCAATACGGCACTCGGTTTCTCGCCGTGATGCCGACCAACCTGTACGGCCCCAATGACAATTTCCACTTGCAGAATTCCCACGTTGTTCCGGCCCTACTGCGCAAGGCCCACGAAGCGAAGCTCGGCGGGGCGCCGCGCCTGGAGGTCTGGGGCACCGGGCGCCCTCTGCGGGAGCTGCTGCACGTTGACGACATGGCGGACGCAAGCATCTTCTTGCTGACGCGTCCAGAGGAGATGAGCAACGGCCTGCCGCCGGGTCCTCCGATGGTGAATGTCGGCACCGGCGCGGACATCAGCATCGCCGAGCTGGCGCACCTGATATGCGAGATCGTCGGCTATGAGGGCGAGCTGCGCTTCGACCCCAGGATGCCCGACGGCGCGCCGCGCAAGTGCCTGGACGTCTCGCGCCTGCGCGCCATGGGCTGGCAGCCGCGCATCGGCTTGCGGGAAGGACTCGCCGCGACCTATGGGTGGTTCCTACAGCACCAGGACAGCTATCGCAGCTGAGGAGTAGTGCAATGTCTTTGCCCGACACGCAGGGCTCGAAGAGCGCCAACACCGTGTGGCACCACGCGACCGTCACCCGGGCACGCCGCGAGCGGCTCAACGGCCACAAGAGCGTGATCTTGTGGTTCACTGGCCTTTCTGGCTCCGGCAAGTCCACCCTGGCGCATGCCCTGGAAGAACGCCTGTTTCGGCTGGGCTGCAGGACCTTCGTGTTCGACGGTGACAACGTCCGCCACGGCCTGTGCGGCGATCTGGGCTTTTCCATGGAAGATCGGGTGGAGAACATTCGGCGCATCGGCGAGATGTCCAAGCTCATCATCGAGGCCGGCGTGATTGCGCTCACCGCCTTCATTTCACCGTTTCGGGCCGACCGGGACCGTGTCCGACACCTGGTGGCTGCGGGCGACTTCATCGAGATCTTGTGCGCCTGTCCACTGGAGATATGCGAGCAGCGGGACGTCAAGGGTTTATATCGCCGAGCGCGGGCCGGGGAGATCCCCGAGTTTACCGGTATATCATCGCCCTACGAGCCACCCGAGACTCCAGAGCTCAACATCGACACAGCCGGCGCATCGCTGGAGAGCTGCGTCGACGATGTCTTGGAATATCTTCGGCAGCGCGGCATCCTCGCTCCGGAGCCGCTTTCGGTCGCGATGGCCGGCGAATGATCAGGAGGCCCGCACAACGGGCCGGCCCAGGTGTGGTCCCATGGCGCACAAACTGACGGTGCTCATGGCCGTGCACAACGGTCTGCCGGAGCTGCCCGCAGCCCTGGAGAGCATTCGCGGCCAGACCGTGACGGATTTCGAGCTGTTGATAGTCGATGACGGCTCCGATGACGAGACCGCTGAGCTGCTCGCCGAGCACGCCCGTGCCGACGCGCGGGTACGGGTGCTGGCCAACCCGGCCAACCGGGGCCTGGGCTTCAGCCTGCGGCTGGGGGTCCAGGAAGCACGAAGTCCGTGGATTGCCCGCATGGATGCCGACGACATCGCCTTGCCCAGCCGCCTGGAGCGGCAGCTGGAATATTTGGACAGCCACCCCGAGGTCGACGTGCTGGGCGGCTGGGCCGAGGAGATCGACGGCCAGGGGAGGGTGCTGGGATTGCGCACCGTGCCCACGGCTCACGAGCGCATTCGCGAGCTGATCTGGACCTGTCCGTTTATCCACCCCACCGTGTTGTTCCGGCGCCAGGCCATACTCGATGCGGGCTCTTATGATCCGGACATCCGCCGGCGCCAGGACTACGAGTTGTGGTTCCGCTGCGCCAAGGCCGGGCTGCGATTCGCCAATCTGCCGCTGCCGCTGATCCGCTACCGGCTCACCGAAGAGCACTATGCACGCAACGACTGGCGGCTGGCATGGTCGCAGATGCTGATGGGCTGGCGCGGATGCCGCTCAGTGGGCGCTGGGCCGGTGGCCTACCTGGGAGCCTCCGTACCGGTGATCAGGGCACTGCTGCCGACCAGTCTGCGCCACGGCCTGCGGCGCGTGCTCCGGGCGGTGGATCCCCGTCAGCAGCCGACCAATCGCCTAGGAGCGTGAGGATGGCGCTGGGCTACGCCGCCTTGCTCCTGATGACGATCCTGGCGTCGCTCGGTCTGACACGACTGAGCCTGGCTTACGCCAGGCGCCGCTCCCTCTTGGACGTGCCCAACGAGCGCAGCTCCCATGTGGCTCCGACGCCGCGAGGGGGCGGGCTGGGCATGACGGGGGCCTATCTGGCCGCCGTGGCTGCGCTAACGTTGCATGGCGCCGTCGACCACGAAATGGGCACGGCCCTGCTGGGTGGCGGGGCGCTGGTGGCAGCCATAGGCTGGGTGGACGATCATCGCTCCCTGGCGGCACGCTGGCGCGTGCTGACCCACTCCGCGGCGGCCTTGTGGGCCCTATGGTGGCTGGGTGGCATGCCGACAGTGGATCTTGGGACGGCACGGTTGACCCTGGGGGCATGGGGTTGGCCGATTGCCACGATGGCAGTGGTCTGGCTGACCAACTTGTACAATTTTATGGATGGCATCGACGGGCTCGCCGGCACCCAGGCCGTCACCACCGGCAGCGTTGCCGCCTTGCTGGTGGCGTCCAGAGATCCAGGACTCACGCTCGGGTGTCTGGCCCTGGTGGCCGCCGCCTTGGGTTTTCTGTGGTGGAATCGACCACCGGCGCGGATCTTCATGGGGGACGTGGGCAGTGGGCTGCTGGGCTACTGCTTTGCGGTGCTGGCCATCGCCGGAGAGCGTCATGGGAGTCTGCCGGCGCTGCTCTGGACGCTGCTGCTGGCGGTCTTCGTGTGGGATGCGACATTCACCCTGGGGCGCCGGGTCATACGGGGTGAGCGCTGGTACGAGGCCCACCGCAGCCACGGCTATCAATGCCTGGTGCAAAAGGGCTGGAGCCACGCCCAGGTCACGCTGGCGGTGCTGATGCTCAATTGCGTGGTGCTGGCCCCGCTCGCCTGGTGGGTGAACGGCCATCCCCGCTGGCTGTGCGGCGCCGCGGTTGCCGTTGCGGCGGGCTGCTGGCTGCTTTGGCGCTGGAGCACGGATTCAGCGACGACGGAGGTCGGGCCATGACTGGCACGGATCGGCGCCATTTGGTGCTGCTCCATGACGTCCTCATGGCTGCTCTGGCGTATGCTGCGGCCTATGTGGTGCGCTACAACTTCGATCTCGGCGGCAAGGAGTGGACCGGGCTCGTGCAATCCTTGCCGCTGGCGGTGCTGGTCCAAGGGCTGGTACTGTGGCGCAGTGGGCTGCAGCGCCGGGTCTGGCGATTCACCAGCGTCGGGGATCTGGTGGATATCGTGCGTGCCGCCGTCCTGGGCGTACTGACCCTGAGCGCCGCCCTGTTCCTCGTCAACCGGCTGCATGCGGTGCCCCGTACCTCGCTCGCGATCATGTACCCCATGTTCCTGATAGGGCTGCTGGGCGCCCCGCGGCTGCTGTTCCGGCTGTGGACGGAGCACAGCCTGCGTCCCATCGCGGGCGCGATGCAAGAAAAGGTCCTGCTCTTGGGTGCGGGCCGTGCGGGCGAGGCCCTGGCCCGGGACATGCTGCGCCAGGGACGGTACTTTCCGGTGGGCTTTTTGGACGACAGGGCGGCGCTCAGGGGCGCGCGTATTCACGGGGTTCCGGTGCTGGGCAACCTGGACCAGCTGCAGCAGGTCGCCGGCGTTAGCGAGGCCGAGACTCTGGTCATCGCCGCACCGTCCGCCAGCAACAGCGAGATGCAGCGCATGGTGCGCCTGTGCGAGGCCACGGGGCTGCCGTTCCGCACCCTGCCGCGTCTCGACGATCTGGTGTCGGGTCAGGTCAACATCAACGCGCTGCGCGAAGTGGCGATAGAAGACCTGCTGGGACGGGAGCCCGTGTCCTTGGACTGGGAGGCCATCCGTGACGGACTTCAGGGCAAGATCGTGATGGTCACCGGGGGCGGCGGCTCCATCGGCTCCGAGCTCTGCCGGCAGATTGCGCGCCTGGGGCCCGCCCGTCTGGCCGTGGTGGACAACTCCGAGTTCAATCTCTATCGCGCCGAGGCAGAGCTGCGTCGCAGCTTTCCACAACTGGAGCTGCTTGCCTGTCTGGCGGACGTGGGAGATGCGTTGGCCGTGGACTACTGGATGCGTCAGGCGCGACCTCAGGTGGTGTTCCACGCTGCGGCCTACAAGCACGTTCCCATGCTGCAGAGCCTGGTCCGGGCCGCCGTGCAGAACAACGTGCTGGGGACCCGCACCGTAGCGCTGGCGGCAAGCGAGCACGGCTGCGAGACTTTCGTGCTCATCTCCACCGACAAGGCTGTGCGTCCGACCAACATCATGGGTGCCAGCAAACGGGTCGCAGAGCTGCTGGCCCAGCTCATGAAAGGTCGCTCGGCAACCCGCTTCGTGGTGGTACGCTTTGGCAATGTACTGGGCTCTGCCGGCAGTGTGGTGCCCCTGTTCCAGGAGCAGATTGCCCGGGGCGGTCCGGTGACGGTGACCCATCCCGCCATCACCCGATTCTTCATGACCATTCCCGAGGCCTGCCAGCTGATCATGCAGGCGGCGGTCATGGGCAGGGGTGGTGAGATCTACGTGCTGGAGATGGGAGCGCCGGTGCGCATCGCCTATCTGGCCGAGCAGATG
>Ga0307417_10000790_pt1 | contig 12866 bp, 8 predicted proteins | sample SalMarWE160210MG_2_FD_202514 | JGI IMG/M metagenome (GOLD analysis project Ga0307417, IMG submission 202514) | Salt marsh sediment microbial communities from the Plum Island Ecosystem LTER, Massachusetts, United States - WE1602-10 | ecosystem: Environmental > Aquatic > Marine > Intertidal zone >...
CTGGGCCACCTCCATCGTCAGCAGAAGATGCCCCATTCCTCACCCGTCTGGTATTCGGGCTCACCACTGCAGCTCGACTTCGGCGAGGTGGCCGATCAGAAGGGAGCACTTCTGGTCAAGGCGGAGCCGGGGCGCCCGGCCTCGGTGGAGGAACTGCCCCTGCGTGCGGGGCGCCGGTTGATCGAGCTGACCGGAACGCTCGAGCAGGTGATAGCCCGCGCCGGTGAGACGGAGGGCGCCTACGTCAAGGTGATCCTGAGAGAGGAGGCCAGGGTCGGGCTCGCAGACGAGGTCAGGGAAGCCATGCCCGACACCGTGGAAGTGGTTCTGGAGAGCCCGGCAACACAGAAGAGCCATACGGAGCAACGGCAGACCCTGAGCCCGACGGAGGCGTTCGCCCGCTATCTGGCGGACAACGGCGCCGCCGACCCCGAGGTGGAGGCTTTGTTCGCCGAGCTTCTCGACGAGGCGATGAGCGGGGTGACCGCGTGAGACCGATCCGGATCGAGATCGAGGGCTTCTCGGCCTACCGGGAGCGCGTGGAAGTCGACTTCGAAGGGGTCGACTTCTTCTCCCTGGCCGGCCCGACGGGCTCCGGAAAGTCGAGTCTGGTCGACGCCATGGTGTTCGCCCTCTACGGGCGCGTGCCCCGTCTCGGTGGCAACGCGGTGGCCCCTGCCATCACCGCCGGGACCGACAGGGCCCGAGTCCGGTTCTTCTTCGAGGTCGACCAGGTGGTCTATGACGCGACCCGCATGGCGCAACGAACCTCCAGTGGCGGGGCGAGTGTCAAAGAAGCCCGTCTGCAGAGAGGCGAGAGTGTTCTCGCCGATGGCCCCGGCGAAGTGACGGCGGAAGTCGAGTCGTTGCTCCGTCTCGGCTTCGACGACTTCACCAGGACCGTGGTGTTGCCACAGGGAGAGTTCGCCCGTTTCCTCAAGGCCACAAAGGCGGAGCGGCAAGGGCTCCTCCGCAACCTGCTCGGTCTGGATGTCTTCACCACGATGCGTGAGCTGGCCCGCACCAGGGCGGCAGTGGCCACGGAGAAGGCGGAGAGCGCACGCAGGTCTCTGCAGGCATTGGACCTGCCCGACGAAGGGGCACGTCGCGCCGCAATGGAGCGTCGCGACGCCCTGGGTGTTCTGGCCGATTCCCTCCCCTCCAGGGAGAAGGCACTCGATGAGCTCGACGGGCTGGTAGTCGAGGCGCGCGCCTCGGTTGCCGGGCTCGCCGACGCCCTGGCCCGTCTCGCCGCCATCGAGGAGCCCCCGCGTCTCGAGGAGCTGGAGACCCTCACCCTCGATGCCCGCTCCAGGCTGGTCGACTCCAAGGAGAATCACCGCGCCGCGCTCGAGAGGATCGGTGAGATCGAAGACGTGATGGGAGCACTGCCTTCTCAGGAGCGACTGGGGGCCTGGAGACGGGCAAGTGCGCGCCTCGCAGACTTGGAGGCACGGCTCTCCGACGACGGTGTCGAAGCGGCGCAGAAGAAGCTCCGACAGGCTGAAGTCGAGCTGGAGAAGGGGCTCGCAGAGCTGGATCTGGCGCGCAGGGCAACCTCTGACGCCCGTGCCGAGCACTCCGCTCACGTGCTCGCCGGCTCGCTGGTGGCCGGTGAGCCCTGCCCGGTGTGTGCCCAGACGGTCGTCGAGGTACCGGCCCACGAAGAGGTCCCCGCAGTGGCCTCGTTGGAGGCCTTGGAACAAAAGGCTGCCGACGAGGTCTCCCGTCTTCGCCAGGGCGCCGATGCGGCCCGGGCCGCCCTTGCCGGTCTGGAGGCCGGGCGAGCAGGTCTGGCGGAACAGCGTGAGGCGGTCCTCTCCGACCTCGAGGAGGCACCCGACGACCTCGAGGTCATCGAGACCGAGCTACGGCGGCTGATGGCCGATCTGGAATCGGCACGGACGAGGTCTCAGGAGATGTCGGCCGACGTGGAGAAGGCCGAGAGGGAGTTGGAGGATCTCGCCGATGCCTCCCGCCGGGTAGCCAAGACCCTGACCAGCGCCCAGCTCACGGTGGCCGATCTGGAGCCTCCGATCTCCGAGTCTGATGACGTGACGGTGCAGTGGAAAGAGCTGATCGGCTGGCGAGACCAAACGACCGCCAGACTTCGTGACGAGGAGCGCCAGGCCGGTGAGAGCGTCGTCGCCGCCGAGGCCGCCGCCGAGGAGGCCCGACTCGGGCTTGTCGCCGACCTGGAGAGACATGGGATCGATGCCATCGAGCCCTTTGCGGCACAGGTAGCGACGGCGCTGCAGGCCAGCCGTTCGATCGTGGAGAGTCATGAGAAGGCTCGTGAGCAGTCGGTGAGGCTCGGCACCGAAGCCGGGGAGGCGGCGTCCCAGGCGGCCGTCGCCACCGCCCTGGCCGGCCATCTCCGGTCGAACGGGTTCGAGCAATGGCTGATGGCAGGCGCCCTCGTCGATCTGGTCACCGGTGCCAACGACCTGCTCGACCAGCTATCCGACGGGGGATACTCGCTTCACTCCGACGAGTCGGGAAGCTTTTCGATCGTCGACCACCGGAACGCGGACGAGATGCGTCGTGTCGAGACCCTCTCCGGGGGAGAGACGTTCCTCGTCTCGTTGGCATTGGCGCTGTCTCTGGCCGAGACCCTGGCCGCAAAGGGTGGTTCCGGGCTCGACGCCATCATCCTCGACGAGGGTTTCGGGACCCTCGACGACGAATCCCTGGACACTGCCGCATCAGTCCTCGAAGAGCTGACCGGCAAGGGTCTCATGGTCGGGGTGATCACCCATGTGAAGGAGCTCGCAGCCCGCGCTCCAGTGCGCTACGAGGTCGTCCGCGAGCCCCGTGGTGCGAAAGTGAGGTTGGTCTCGTGAAGTTCACCGTGGAGACCTGGGATTCGGACTATGGGGCGCCCACCGACCCCGAGCTGGAGGATGCCAGTCAGAACGTGGATCCGTCGGTCGAGCTGCGCCCCGAGGATTGGCGCCCCTTGCTGCCTGACGCGGACCCGGTTGCCGACATCCTGTTCATAGATGGAGTCCGCCGCGTCGACGCCACACTGTGGATCGAGCAGCCTCCCGACTTCCCCGGGTTCGCTCTCGCCGCCACCTATGCCGCCGGTGCAGTGCGCTGCAATGGCCGGGCCCTCCTCGAAGAGTCCCAGGTGGAGAGGGGTCTCTTCACCTCGGCCCCGGCCGGCACCGTCGAGACCTCGGTGGGCGACTACGAGGTCAAGGCGACCAAGGGCACCACGCCGGAAGAGCTGTGGCTCGGGATCCAACAGCGGATGGGGGCCCTGGAGGCGATGGTCACCCATATGGCGGGTGGGGCGGAGCTGATGGTCGTGGACGGGCCTCTGTCACACGCCCGCGACATCGAGAACGCCGTCGGCTACATAAAGACACAGAGGGTGCAATACCTTCCACTCGAGCTACGCCAGGTGTTGACCTCCCTGCCTGCCGGCTATCGGACGCCCCTCTTCCTCACCACGACGAGCTGGAGCAGGTTCTCGTGGTATCAGCGGCTGGCCAACCATGCCGGCCCGGCGGGGGGCCTGGTCCGCTGTGAGATCGATGCAGACACCTCCGCTGCCGAAGCTGCCCGTGTCGCCACGAGGGTCAGCGCCACCCTTCCCAGATATGCGTCGGCGCGCCACAAGGACCCGCGGGCGCCGCAGAACCTCTACCCGATAGGTGGGTTGGAGCGCGAGCTGCGACGGCGACTCGGCGACCGGGAGCTGGCGATCAGGGCTCTACGCCGTGCCTCTCTCGCTGCGCCCCGTCTCACGGCGTGAGGCGAGGATCGCACCGACGATCACCAACGCGACTCCACCGATGGCGAAAGGCGACACCACCTCGTCACGGAACACGACTCCGAGGACCAGGGCGACGACCGGTATCAGGTAGGTGAGAAAGGACGCCCGTGTGGCACCGACGCTCCCCGCAAGCGTGCCCATGAGAACGAATGCGAGACCGGTTCCCAGCACTCCGATGGCAACGACCGCCAGCAGCGAAGGCCAGGCGAAGGTCGACCTGGTGAGCCCGTAGAGGCCGAAGGGCGCCACCATCACGGTGGCAACGGGGAGGATCCGGGCCATCACCGGGAGAGACCCGTACTTCTGTTGCAGGGGCGGGACCATGTTCAGCGACAGCGCGTAACCGACCGTGGCGACCAGGACGAGGACGACGCCCAGGGCGGCCGTCGAGCCGTCGCCCGCGGATGGGACGGCGATGGCGAGCACACCGGCGAGACCGATGAACAGCCCGGTCGTCTGGAGGCGGCCCGGCAGCGATCGATGGAGTATCGAGGCGACGATGGCGGTGAGTATCGGAGTGGCACCGTTGAGCATCCCGGCGACGGCAGAATCGATCCATTGCTCGGCTATGGGGAAGAGGGTGAAAGGGATTGCCGACCAGATGGCGGCGAGCACCACGATCTTCCCCCAGTCGCCACGTTCCACCCGCACCTTCCTCGTGCGGGGGATGAGTGCCAGAAACGAAGCACCCAACCCGATGCGACCCAGCGTGATCACCCCAGGATGAAACGCGTCCAGCCCTATGGCCATGAAGAGGAACGACGAGCCCCAGATCATGGCCAGGGAGAGGAACAGGGCCCAGTCGCCGGCGGTGAAGGCTTCGCGATTGGTTCCGTATGACGTTGTCAGCAGTTTCGTGGCCATCGTGTATCAGAACACCGATCGGTGGCGATTGGTTGCGTCGATCAACGTCGAAACGAGCGCAGATAGTCCGGGATGTCGATCCCGGGTCGGAGGTCCTGGGCAGGCGTCGGCTCCCCGGCCACAGTGAAGAAGGGAACGACTCCCGCCCAGGTGTCCAGATCGAGGTCGGCCTCGTCGTCGTTCGGCCCGCCGGAGCGGACCTTGGCCGAGACCTCATCGAGGGATAGGGCGATCACCGTCGTCTGGCGGATCTCGGTCACGGTGGATGGGCGCACGTCGCCGAGCCGGCCCGGGATGAGCCGATCGACGAGCGTGTCCAGAGCCTCGTCCTTCTCCGACCCCTCGAGGATCACTCCGGTGCCGTGGATGACCACGCTGCGGTAGTTGGCCGACGAGTTGAAGGCGCTCCGCGCCACCACCACCCCGTCGAGGTGGGTTACGGCGACACTGAGGGGAGAGCCGCCGCGCACCGCCCGGGCCAGACCCATCGAGTTGGAGCCGTGCAGGAGCACTCGGTCGCCGTCCCGTGCATAGAGCGTGGGCAGCACCACGGGCCGGCCGTCGACCACATAGGCGACATGGCAGACCAAGCCTTCGTCGAGGATCGCCTGGATCGTCGCCAAATCGTCGACTCCCCGTTCCGGCAGCCTTCCGATCCGCGTCTTTTCCGTCATACCGACTCCGACTTCGCCTCACGGGTCATCAGGCTCAGCACGGCGTCCTTCGGGGTGATGGCACCGTCGAGCACCAGCCCGACGTGTGTCGCTATCGGCATGTCCACTCCCGTCTTCGCGGCGAGCCCGAGAACACTCCCCGTGGTCTTCACTCCTTCGGCGACCATCCGCATCTCGGTGACGATCTGGTCGAGTGTCCTCCCCTGAGCGAGGGCGAAGCCGACGCGGTGGTTTCGGCTACGCGCCGACCCGCACGTGGCTATGAGATCTCCCATCCCGGCGAGGCCGGCGAAAGTCTCCGGCCGGCCCCCGAGAGCGACGCCGAGCCTGGTCAGCTCGGCGAGGGACCTGGTCAAGAGTGCTGCCTTCGTGTTGTCGCCGAACCCGAGGCCGTCGGACATGCCCGAGGCCAACGCCATCACGTTCTTCAGGGCACCGGCCAGCTCACATCCGATGACGTCGTCATTGGTGTAGACGCGGAAGGTGGGGCCCATGAAGAGCCTCTGCACTCTCTCCGCGACCTCCTGGTCACGAAACGCGGCCACCGAGGCCGCCGGCTGGCCGACCACCACCTCGGCGACGAGGTTCGGCCCGGTGAGCACACCGATGGACCCTTCGTGGTGCGCCGGTGCGACCGAGGCCACGACCTCGGTCATGCGTGACAGCGTCTTCTGCTCGATTCCCTTGGTCAGGGACACGACCGGCACTCCCGGCTGTATGTGGGGTGCTGCGTCGGTGAAGACCTCCCTGAAGCCGTGGGAGGGAACGGCCATCACCACCAGGTCGGCGCCGGTGACGGCATCCTCGAGATCGTTGGTCGCGATGAGTGTGCCCGGCAGCTCGAAGTCGGGGAGGTAGTCGGGGTTTCGATGGAGGTCGTTGATCGCCGAAGCCAGCTCCGACCGCCGCGCCCAGAGGGCGGTCTCGGTGCGAGCGGCGGCCAGCGATGCCACAGCCGTCCCCCAGGAGCCCGCTCCGACGACGGCGACCTTGTCCATGTGTCCACGGTAATCAGACGCCGGCCACGCATCTCTCTAACCTCCCCTGACTCCATGGCGCTAACCATCGGGATCGTCGGTCTCCCCAACGTCGGAAAGTCGACGTTGTTCAACGCGCTGACCGAGGCCGGCGTCCTCGCCGCCAACTACCCGTTCGCCACGATCGAGCCCAACACCGGCGTTGTCCCGATCCCCGATCCCAGACTCGACGAGCTGGCGCGGATGTTCGGCTCTGCCCGCGTCGTCCCGGCCACGGTCACCTTCGTGGACATCGCAGGCCTGGTGCGGGGCGCGTCCCAGGGCGAGGGTCTGGGCAACCAGTTCCTGGCCAACATCCGGGAGGTGGAGGCGATCTGTCACGTGGTGCGGGCGTTCGAGTCCTCCCATGTCGTCCACACCGACGCCCACCTCGACCCCGAGCGCGACATCGGTGTGATCGAGGCGGAGCTGGCGATTGCCGATCTGGAGACGATCGACCGCCGTTTGCCACGTCTCGAGAAGGAGTCCACGGTCGACAAGAGTCTCCGCGCCAGGGTGGAAGTGGTGAAGTCTGTCCGTGAGGTGGTGGCTTCAGGTGAGATGGTCTCCAGGCACCCCGATCTCATGGCCAGGAGTGAGCTGTTCAACGATCTCCACCTCATGACGGCCAAACCGGTGATCTACGTCTTCAACTGTGACGAGGCCACGTTGGCCGACGAATCCCGACGTGCCGCGCTGGTGGCGATGGTCCACCCGGCGTCGGCGCTCTTCCTCGACGCCCAGCTGGAAGCCGAGCTGGTGGAGCTGGAGCCGGAGGAGAGACGGGAGATGCTGGAATCGGTGGGCCAGGGAGAGCCGGGGCTGAACGTGGTCATCCGCGCCGCCTACGAGACCCTGGGCCTGCAGAGCTTTCTCACCGCGGGGGAGAAGGAGGCACGGGCCTGGACCATCCCGGCAGGGGCTACCGCTCCGGAGGCGGCAGGGGTCATCCACACCGATTTCCAGCGCGGGTTCATCGCCGCGGAAGTAGCCGACTACGACCAGCTCCTGGCGGCCGGTTCATGGGCCGCGGCCCGGTCGAGGGGCCTCGTCCGCACCGAGGGGAAGTCATACGTGATGCGGCCCTCGGACGTCGTCGAGTTCAGATTCAACGTGTGACGGGCTGGCTAAGTTGAGACTCGTGTTCACGCTCGCCGCCGAGGGCGGCGTCACCGGTGCCCCGCTCAGCGAGCACGAGGTACTCGTCTTCCTGGTCCAACTGGCTCTCCTGGTGGGGGTGGCCAGGATCCTCGGTTGGGCGATGAAGAGCATCGGCCAACCGGCCGTCGTCGGCGAGATCCTCGCCGGGGTCGTGTTGGGCCCGACGCTGTTCGGCCGATTCGCCCCCGAAACCTTCGACTGGGTCTTCGGGGATGCCGCCGTGAGATCGGTGATATTCGGCATCTCGTGGCTCGGTGTGATCATGCTGCTCGTCGTAATCGGGTTCGAGACTGATCTCGGAATAATCGCCCGATTCCGCAAGGCGGCGCTCCTGGTGTCCGCCGGTGCATTCCTCATCCCACTGGCCGCGGCATCATCGCTGGCGTTCGTGGTGCCCGACTCGCTGGTGGGGCTCGGGCCCGAAGGAGCCGGGGGAGTGGAGCGCTGGATCTTCGCCGGGTTCCTTGCGCTGGCCCTCTCGGTGTCGGCGCTCCCGGTGGTGGCGAAGATCCTCCAGGACCTCGGCTATCTGAGACGCAACTTCGGCCAGGTCACCCTGGCGGCCGGGATGACCATGGACGCCGTCGGCTGGCTCATCCTGGCCACTCTCTCCGGGATAGCCCTCGACGGATTTCGCCTCGACCGTCTGGTCGTCTCCTTCGGGGGCCTGGTCCTCTTCGTCCTCGCCGTCTTCACGATTCTCCGCTGGGTCATCGATCGTCTCTTCCGCTACGTGATGGCGCGGGGGTCGTCGACGACGGCCGCTCTTTCGATCACGTTCGTGGCCGCACTGATCGGGGGGTCGGTCACCCAGGCACTGAACATCGAGGCCGTCCTCGGCGCCTACATCGTGGGCATCCTGGTGGCGGGTCTCCGTCATCAATTGCCTCAGGTGCGCTCCATACTGGAGACGGTCACGGCGGCGTTGCTGGCCCCGGTCTTCTTCGCCTTCTCCGGTCTGCGGATGGACGTCGGGCTCCTCAACACGACCGAGGTCGTCGTCTGGACCGTCATCCTCATCGTCACGGCGATCCTGGCCAAGATCCTCGGGACGGTCATCGGTGGCTTCTTCGCCGGCGTCCGCGGCCGGGAGGCGTTCGCACTCGGGTCCGGGCTGTCCGCCCTGGGCGCCATGGGGGTGGTCGTCGCGATAATCGGGCTCAACCTCGGTGTCGTCAGCGAGACGGGGTACACGGTGATGGTGCTGGCCGCCATCGTCACCTCGATCATCGCGCCACAGCTACTCAAACTGGTTGTCAGTGGCTGGGACATCCCCCATGAGGAGGCGAAGCGGCTCGACCAGGAAAAGGTCAAAGAGACTTCGGAGATCCTGCGAACGAAGAGGATCCTCATCCCCACCCGGGGCGGGGCGAACAGCCGTTTCGCGGCGAAGCTGGTGGAGGCCGTGTTCCCCGATGCGGAGACGACCATCCTCGTCGTCGATTTGGCCAAGCCTGGATTCTGGCGCCGGCTCATGCGACGGGTGGAAGGCGAGCCGGGGGATCCCGCAGACGTGATCGCCCAGATCCCGGAGGCGAGGACGATCCGACGTCTGGCCAGGGACCCGGCGGATGCCATCGCCAGAGAGAGCGGGCTCGGCTACGACCTCGTCGTGCTGGGAGCGACCGAGACGGGCGAGGGCACTTTCAGCAGCGTGATCGATCGCGTCCTCGCACAGGTGTCGGTGCCGTCCGTCGTGGTGAGGATGCCGCAGGCCAAGCATGCCGACCCGGGGCTCCCCAGACGGATCCTGGTTCCCGTCGCCGCCACCCGCTCCACCCGTGCCGCCGAGGAGTTCGCCTACTCGCTGGCCAAAGCGGCCGACGGGAGGACGTTTGCCCTCCACGTCGTCAACCGGCCCGAGGGCCAGGGGATGATCCGGGTGGACCACGCCGTGGAGGACAGCCTGGCGGCCGGTCGAGAGCTGGTGCGAGACGCTGCCGAGTTCGGCGATCGTCTCGGCGTCGCCGTGGAGACCGGGGTCAGGGTGGCTCCAAACGCCGAGGAGGAGATCGTCGCCTTCGGCAACTCCGGGGCCTTCGACCTGCTGGTCATCGGTGCCAGCGCGCGGTCGCTCACCAACCGCCCGTTCTACGGTCACCGTGTGTCGTACATCCTCGCCCAGTCCGAGCTGCCGGTCGCCGTCGTGAGCCTTCCTCCGACTTAACATCGCGAGCAGATGCCCAACCCGTCCGAGAGATTCGCCGACCGCCACATCGGGCCCGGGCCCGCCGACATCGAGAAGATGCTGGCGACCGTGGGTGTGGCCAGCCTCGATGAGCTGGTTGCGGAGACGGTTCCGGCCTCGATACTCGACCAGACCCTCGACCTGCCGGCAGCCATGTCCGAGGACGAGGTCATCGAGCTGCTCTCGGCGATGGCGGCCAAGAACGAAGTCCTCCCCTCGCTGATCGGCCTCGGGTACCACGACACCATCACCCCGCCGGTGATACAACGCAACGTCCTGGAAAGCCCCTCGTGGTACACGGCCTACACCCCCTACCAGGCCGAGATCTCACAGGGTCGTCTCGAGGCCCTGCTCAACTTTCAGACCATGGTCTCCGACCTGACCGGGCTCGACATCGCCAATGCCTCTCTGCTGGACGAGCCCACCGCCGCCGCAGAGGCGATGGCGATGGCTCGACGTCTCCACCGTGGCGACCGCAACGTGTTCTACGTCGACCCCGACACCCATCCGGCTACGAAGTCCGTCATGGCGACCAGGGCCTCGGCAGTGGGTGTGGAGCTTCGCGAGCTGGGCGATACGTCCGACCTGGGAATCGCCTTCGGGGCGCTTCTCTCCTACCCGGGCTCCTCAGGCGGGGTGCGCGACCTGGCCGACCAGGCCGCGAGATTGCATGAGGCCGGGGCATTCGTGGTGGTGGCAACCGACCTGCTGGCGCTCACCGTGCTGACACCCCCTGGAGAATGGGGAGCCGACATCGCGGTGGGCTCTGCGCAACGATTCGGGGTGCCACTCGGGTACGGGGGGCCACACGCCGGCTTCATCGCCACCGCCGAGCCCCACGTTCGAGCCCTGCCCGGCCGGCTGGTTGGTGTGTCCACCGACAGGGGCGGCCGGCAAGGCTACCGGCTGGCCCTGCAGACTCGTGAGCAGCACATCCGGAGGGAGAAGGCCACGTCGAACGTGTGCACCGCACAGGTTCTGCTCGCGGTCATGGCCGGGCTGTACGCGTGCTGGCACGGACCGGAAGGTCTCGCCGCAATCGCCGCCGAGTGCAACAGGCTGGCAACCACCATCGCCGAATCGCTTCGAGGTGCCGGACTGGAGATCGTCAATGAAGCGTGGTTCGACACGGTCACGGTCCGATGCCCGGGCAGGGCGGACGAGCTGATATCGGCGGCATTGGCAGCCGGGATCAACATCGGCCGGGTCGACGAAGACCACATTCGGATAGCCACCGACGAAACCACCGACGAGACTCTGGTCGAGCGTCTCCTGACGGCCCTCGGCGCCGAGGTGGTCTGGTCGCCCGGGTCGCTTCCCGAGACCCAGGCCAGAGAGTCGGCGTATCTGACGCACCCGGTGTTCAGCCGTCATCGCTCCGAACACGAGATGCTCCGCTACCTGCGTCGGCTGGCCGACCGCGACCTGGCGCTCGATCGCAGCATGATCCCACTGGGCTCGTGCACCATGAAGCTCAATGCCACCACCGAGATGGTCCCGATCTCCTGGCCGGGTTTCGCCGGGATCCATCCCTACGCCCCGGTCGAACAGGCAAAGGGCTATCTCGAGCTGATCACGGAACTGGAGGCCTCCCTGGCCTCGATCACCGGCTACTCGGCGGTGTCGCTCCAGCCCAATGCCGGGTCACAGGGCGAGTTGGCCGGGCTGCTGGCAATAGCGGCCTTTCACAGGTCACACGGGGAGTCGGAGCGCGATGTCTGTCTCATCCCGGCCTCGGCCCACGGGACCAACGCGGCGTCGGCGGTCATGGCCGGCATGCGTGTGGTGGTGGTCGCGACCGACGACTCGGGCAACATCGACCTGGGCGACCTGGAAGCGAAGGCCACAGAGCATTCCGATCGCCTCGCCGCCCTGATGGTCACCTACCCGTCCACTCACGGAGTCTTCGAAGAGGGGATCGTCGAGGTGATGGACATCGTCCACTCCAGGGGTGGCCAGGTCTATGTGGATGGAGCCAATCTCAATGCCCTGGTCGGCCTGGCGCGGCCTGCCGATTTCGGCGCCGATGTCGGCCATCTCAACCTCCACAAGACGTTCACGATCCCTCACGGCGGAGGAGGGCCCGGTGTCGGGCCGATAGGGGTCAAGCCGCATCTCGAGCCCTTCCTGCCCAATCATCCGCTGCTCGAAGAGGCAGGCCCGGGCACCGGGATCGGGGCCATTGCGGGCGCTCCCTTCGGTTCTGCGGGGATCCTTCCCATCCCGCTCGCCTATCTGAGGCTCATGGGCCCGGATGGGCTCGCCAGGGCGACGAGAGTGGCCATCCTCTCCGCGAATTACGTCGCTCGCCGGCTGGATCCGTACTTTCCGGTCCTGTTCACCGGGTCCCACGGGCGGGTGGCACACGAGTGCATCGTCGATGTCCGCCCCCTCACCAGGATGACGGGGGTCACGGCAGAGGACATTGCGAAGCGGCTCGCCGACTACGGGTTTCACGCACCGACTCTCTCTTTCCCCGTGCCCAACACCCTGATGATCGAGCCGACCGAGTCGGAGAGCCTCGAGGAGCTCGACCGTTTCTGTGACGCCATGATCGCCATCCGGGGGGAAGCCGATCGTGTGGGTGGTGGGGAATGGCCTCGCGAGGACAACCCGCTGGTCAACGCACCTCACACCGCTCAGGACGTGACCGCGGACGACTGGCAGAGGCCTTACTCACGTGAGCTCGCTGCCTACCCGTTGGACACGCTCAGATCGGACAAATACTGGCCTCCGGTGGGGCGCATCGACGGGGTCAGCGGTGACCGGAACCTCGTTTGCTCCTGTCCGCCTTTGGATGCATACGTCTGATGTGTCTTGACATTTTCGGATCCGGTGGGATCTTTATTCACGTCAAGACGACGTCTGCCAGGCATGTTCCAAGGACCCCCGCGTGAAATTCCCAGGAGAGTTGAAGTTTCCTGACCTGGATCACCCAGGAGTCCCCGTCCATTTCCTCATCGAGGGGAATCAGGCGGAGCTGATGCTCGAAGGCGAGTCCCTCGGACGCTGGTCGCTCTACGACATCAGGGCGGACCGTCTGATAGCCAGTGCCTTTCAGGTGGATCTCGCCGGGGCCGAGATCACATTCGTCGCCGACGACCCGATCGACTTCGCCTACAGGGGGGTCGAGCACATGGCCAAGACGTGGGCGGCCATGAAAGCCAAACGGCCGGGTG
>Ga0307417_10000791_pt1 | contig 12859 bp, 12 predicted proteins | sample SalMarWE160210MG_2_FD_202514 | JGI IMG/M metagenome (GOLD analysis project Ga0307417, IMG submission 202514) | Salt marsh sediment microbial communities from the Plum Island Ecosystem LTER, Massachusetts, United States - WE1602-10 | ecosystem: Environmental > Aquatic > Marine > Intertidal zone...
CCAACTGATCAGGTAGGGCGCCGGGGTACCCCGGCGCCCTACCCTATTGGCGAGAGGAGGTGCCGTGTTCGTCGAAGAGATCATGCATCGCGACGTGGTGACTGTGTCTCCTGATCTGTCGCTCGCGGAGGCCTACCGGGTGCTCCAGAAGGGTGGCTTTCGTCACCTTCCGGTAGTGGAGGAGAACCATCTCGTCGGTGTGGTGACCGACAGGGACCTGCGGCTCGCAACGAGCCGTCTCGCCGACCGCCCGTTCACCCCAGAAGCCCGGGTTGGCGATGTGATGAGCGCTCCAGTCTCGACAGCGCATCCTCGCGACCCCGTCGAGCGGGCAGCTCACACCATGCGCGACGCCCGCATCGGTTGCCTTCCTGTTGAGGAGGACGGGGCGCTTGTCGGCATCGTGACCGTAAGCGATCTGATCGACGCCTTCCTCGCGGTCACCGGCGTTCGCAGACCGTCTAGCCGGCTGGAACTCAGACTCCGCGGGCGATCGCAGGAGTTCGCAACGCTCACAAGGGTCTTTGCCGAACTCGACATCCCGATTGCATCCATACTCACCATGCAGGAATCCGACGGTCGCACTCGCGTGATCGTTCGCCCAGAAACCATCGACCTTCGCGAGGTGTCCAGGCGCCTCTGCTCGGAGGGACTCGAGATCGTCTGGCCGCCTCCGTTGGCATGCCAACCCTGATCTACGGCCCCGGCTACCGGCAGTACGACTTGGGGGAGCGCCACCCCTTCAGCCCGATTCGCGCCGAGGTCACGCTCGACCTGATCCGCGAACTCGGTATCGACACGGTGCCGCTCGTTCCGGAGCCGGCGACCGTCGATGAGGTGTGCACGATCCACGATCCCGAGTACGTTGCAGCCGTTGAGGCGCTCGGCCAGGGTCGGGAGGTCACCGGCTTCGAACGGTTTGGGCTCGGCACCGCGGACAATCCGATCGTGCCCGGCATGGGGGAGGGCGCACGCCAGCTCGCCGGAGGCACACTGACCGCCGCCAGACGCATCATGTCGGGTGCCGACGACAGAGTGCTGCAGCTCGGCGGTGGTCTCCATCATGCCAAGCGAGCGTCTGCCGCGGGATTCTGCATCTACAACGACGTGTCGATCGCCATCAAGGAGATGGTTGACGCCGGCATGTACGTCGCGTACATCGACATCGATGCGCATCACTGCGATGGCGTCCAGGAGATGTTCTACTCGTCTGAGCAGGTGATGACGGTGTCGTTTCACGAGTCGCCGGAGTTCCTCTTCCCCGGCACCGGCTGGGTCCACGATCTCGGACGGGGGATGGGGCGGGGCCATCATCTGAACCTTCCGCTCGATCCGTTCACGGACGGCGACAGCTACCTCGCAACGTTCGATGCCGTCATGGGACCTGCACTGTCCTGGTTCCGACCGGACGTGTTGGTTGTTCAGGCAGGCGCCGATGGGCACGCGTCGGATCCGCTCGCCGACCTCATGCTGACCAGCCGAGACTACGAGGCGATCTTCCGCAGGCTTGTCGATCTCGCAGCGCGGCACACGAAGGGTCGGCTCCTTGTCACCCTTGGTGGTGGGTATGCGCTCCACGCCGTAGCGAGGGTGTGGGCAATCCTCGGGCTGGTGCTGTGGGATCAGCCGGTGCCACACGCCGTCCCGGCGGAGTGGCGGCGGCGCTGGGGCTCCTTGCTGGGGGAAGCGGCGCTGGAGGCGATGCACGATACCTCTGTCGAGCCCGTTGCCCTTCGGGACGAGATCGATGCGCACAACAGACAGACGGCTCAGCGCCTCCTCGATGCAGTTGCGCCGTTGTGGCTGTGATCTAGCTCGTGCGGTGGTAGAGCAGGACGGCGTCATTGGCGATGATCTGCTCCCACCGAGGGTCGGCCTCGATGATCGCGAGAGCCTGTGACGTCTTCTCTCCGAACTGACCCGGCGTGTTGGCCCTCATCACAACCCACTCGGCGCCGTCGGTGGGTGGTCCGGTGGCCGAGTCCACCGACCAGTAATCACGAACGAATGGGTTCGAGTACATGTAGACAACGGTTCGGTGATCGACGTGTGGTCCGATGTACCAGTCGGCCGATATTGGTGCATCGTCGGGAATCAGCGTGAGGGCCTCGTCGATGGCCGCAGGGTCGGTGGTGGTCCCTGCCCATGGACTGTCCGACTCTGTCGGGAGCGGGCCCCCAAGCATCGTTCCAAGTATGCCTCCGATGAGAACCGCCGGGACGAGGAATCGAGCGATCCGCTCGCGGTCGATCCGGGCTGCCCCGTGGACTGCGGCGAGCGTCACAATGGCGAGGAGGTAGACCGTGTAGTGGTACTGGATCTGGGACTGATAACCGTGCTGTGAAAGGATGTTGGCGAGGGTGATGGGGCCTGCGACCAGCAGTAGCTCGGGTGTCAGCAGCGCGAGAAACAGTGGCAGAACCATCCCTGCCAGGTAGAGGAGCCTCGTTGGTGTCGCGAGAATCGAGAGGACCTCTCCCGGAGAGGTGAGTACGTTCAGCGCTATCTCCGGCAGGCCGTTGCCGAAGTTCCCATAGCGAGATGTGTAGATGAGCGAACCGGTTGGGGAGAAGTACGGGAGGGCGTACTCGAAGTTGAAGACGAGCAGCAGCACCGACCAGGTGATGACGAAACCCGACATGCCCCACGCCTTGAATCTCCAACCCAGGTAGAGCGCGAACGGGATCACCACCAGCGCCGCATCTTCCTTGACAAGAAGCGTCAGGAGAAGTGTCACGGTGGCGAGTTTCAGCTGTCGCCGGCTCGCGAAGAGGTATGCCGCCAGGAGGAGTGGGACGGCGAGGACCTCCGGGTGAAACACGTCCCACACGTTCCAGGCGACCGCCGGGTGCAGCAGGTAGGCAACGGCGAGGGCTGCGGCCAGCGGCTTTCGAACCCCCTCTGTTCGAGCGATGGCATACACCAACGGCCCACCCACGGTGACCGCTGCAACGGTGAGCAGTAGCAGCACGCGCGCGTCGGACCACACCCAGTACAGAGGTGCGATGAGCACGAGGATCCATGAGGAGTGGTCGGCGAACAGATTGAGCCCTCGCAGGGTCACGAACGGGGTCTTGAATCGGCTGAGGAGCCACACCCCTTGGTCGAAGATGCCGAGGTCGAACGCCTGGGTACCGAATAGTGCGTGCTTGCGCAGGATCAGTAGAGAGAAGGTGATCGCCATCAGGATCGTGAACGCTCCGACGAGCCCTGCGTGCGACCAGATGGCGCGACGAACACGATGAACGATGCCGGAATGGTCGCGATGGGTGCCCACGAACCCCCTCATTCCCGCAATGCTAGGCGAGGGGGATGTGCACTTCGAAGGTTGCTCCGGCACCACGTCCACTCGAGTGGGCCGTCACGTCACCGTCGTGTGCTCGGGCGATACTCCTGGCGATCGTGAGACCTATGCCGCGGCCGGCAGGGTGGGACGGGTCGGCGATGCGGTAGAACCGCTCGAAGATGTGTTCGAGTTCGCCTGGTGCGATGCCGCGGCCCGTATCGGCGATGTCCACGACCGCGCCGGCGGGTTCGGCGTGCGCATGGACGGTGACCATTCCGCCGCTTGGCGTGTGCGTGAGCGCGTTGCCTATCAGATTGATGAATACCTGTGAGAGTCTGTCAGGGTCGGCGATGACACCGAGGGTCCGATCGCCGCGATACTTCAGAGACACCCCGGCATCGTCGAACTGGGACTGAAGCCGTTCGACGGCACGGCGGGCCACGTCCGCGAGATCACAATGGACTTTGGTGAGTGGCATCGCGTTCTCTTCGGCCTGGGAGAGCAACGTCAGATCGTCGGCGAGACGCTCGAGTCTCGCTGCCTCATCGGCGATCGTCGCGAACACGTCTCCGGTGGGTTCGATCACTCCGTCGATCAGACCCTCCATCGAGGCGCGAATCGTCGTGAGTGGAGAACGCAGTTCGTGCGCGACCTCACCGATGAGTCGGGTCCGTCGGTGTTCGGTGGCTGCAAGGGTCTGGCCGAGGATGTTGACATCGTTGGCGAGTTGCGCGAGTTCGTCTACAGCGGGTTCGGGGATCTGCTGGTCGTAGTGTCCTGCTGCGATCTGTTCAGCAGCGACCCGAACGTCCTCGATCGGGCGAAGGAGGCGACGTCCGAGCACGATCGCGATCGCTCCTGCGGCGATCAGTGCTGCGGCGAGCCCGACGAGCAGAGCGACATTCAACGAGTCGGAGAGTGCCACACGAAGCTGCGACACCGTTGTGTTGCGAAGGCCTCCCATGCCATGCTGCATGCCGCCGAGGTGATTCTGGAACAAGGAGCGGGTCAGCAGACTGATCACGAGGAGGATTGCAAGCGATCCGACGGTGATGACCAGCAGATACGACAAGAAGAGCCTGGTGTGGAGACGTCGCCAGATCTTCATGGTTTCCTCCCCACGAACTTGTAGCCGACGCCGCGCACGGTGCCGATGAATCGAGGAGCGTCGGCGGGATCGCCGAGTGCCTTGCGGATGTTTCTGACGTGGACGTCGACGATCCGGTCATCACCGAAGAAGTCCCACCCCCACACCCGTTCGATGAGCTGTCGTCTGGTGAAGACCCTGCCCGGAGCAGAGGTCAATGCAGCGAGGAGATCGAACTCGAGGCTGGTGAGCTCCACGGGAGACGAGTCGACGGCCGCTTCGCGTCGAGCGAGGTCGATGTCGAGACCCTCGAATCGCAAGACTTCGTCATCTGTCGTGGTGGAGCCGCGTCCTCTGCGAAGCACCGCCTTCACCCGTGCAACCAATTCGCGAGGACTGAACGGCTTGGTCATGTAGTCGTCGGCGCCAACCTCGAGACCGATGAGTTTGTCGGTTTCGTCGGTTCTCGCGGTCAGCATGATGACGTAGACATCCGAGACGCGTCGAACCTGCCGGAGCACCTCCATCCCGTCGATTCCGGGGAGGCGAACATCGAGGACGACGAGATCGGGGGTACGCTCTCGGATCTTCGAAACGGCGTCTTCACCGGTTGCCGCCTCGTCCACCTGGTAGCCCTCCTGCTGGAGGTAGGAGCGGACGATGGCCCGGATCTTCTCCTCGTCATCGACAACCAGGATGTGCTCTTGCCGCATGGCGGACATGGTAGGGAACCCTTCCGTCGCCGATTACCTTCACGCCCACGCTCGCCCGAAGAGCCGACCATCGTATTCACCCTGCGAGATGAACCCTGGGAGCGTACGAAAGGCCCCGCTGAGTGCGTTGCATGGTGTCTCCATACCGTTCGTGGGGCGCCTCCGGAGAGGCGCCCCTGAAGCGAGGTTCTCGCTAGGAACGGTGGCCCATACGGCCCATCCGCTGCTGCGATCCTGCGTTGTCGCAGACACCGTCACCGTCCGCATCGACGTAGTTGTCTCCGCTTCCGACGACGTGCGTGCCGAAGTTGTCACAGACACCGTCACCGTCCGCATCGACGAAGTTGTCGCAGACTCCGTCACCGTCGGCATCGACGTAGTTCTGGCCGCCGCCGGCGCCATACGCCTGACCCATTCCGGCTCCGCCGTTGCCGTAGCCGTGCGCATATCCGTTCCCGGTGCCCACCGTCGCGGCGACGGGAACGTCCGGGGTGGCTGCGATCGCAGCTGTCGCAACCGCTCCAACGATGAGGAGTGCTGCGATGACCGTGATGATGATCTTCTTCTTCATGATCTGGTTCCTTTCTCTGAAGATCCTGTGATCAGTATCGGACACGGACATGGAGTGGTCGTGTCGAACAGATGAAGTCTCCATGAAGCCGACACTGCGAACACATGTTCGAGTATCCTGCGTGTATGGCCGACCGAGCGACCATCCTGCACGCCGATCTCGATGCCTTCTACGCGTCGGTGGAGCAGTTGCTCGATCCCGGCCTTCGCAACACGCCGATGGCCGTCGGCTCAGGGGTCGTGCTTGCCGCCTCGTATGAAGCCAAGGCATTCGGCGTGAGCGGCGGGATGTCCACCAGGCGGGCGAAGGAACTCTGCCCGCATCTGAAGATGGTCGGCGGCCACTTCTCCGAGTATCAGCGACTCGGCGACGCCGCCATCGACATCATGAAGGACTTCACGCCCCTCGTTGAGCGGATCTCCATCGACGAGGCGTTCCTCGACGTGGCCGGGTCGATACATCTACTTGGGTCACCGACCGATATCGCGATCACCATCAGGAGGCGAGTGAAGGACGAGTTGGGTCTGCCGGTCTCGGTGGGCATTGCCCGGACGAAACATCTTGCCAAGATCGCCTCGCAAGTTGCCAAGCCCGACGGGCTGCTCTTGGTCCCGGCAGATCGGGAGTTGGAGTTTCTTCATCCGCTGCCGGCGGAGCTGATGTGGGGAGTCGGCCCGGTCACCAAAGCCCGCCTCGCCGAGATGGGAATACGCACGATCGGCGAGTTGGCGGAAGCACCCGGGAGATCTCTGGAGCGGCTGCTCGGAGCGGCGATCGGAACGAAACTCGGTGCGCTGGCATGGAACAGTGATCCCCGGGCGATCGAACAGCACCACAGCGTCTCGTCGGTGAGTGCGCAGTCGGCGCTCGGGCGATCGCCGGTCTCAGACGAGTTGATCGAGCGGACAATCCGCCATCTCGCAGACCGAGTTGCTTCCCGACTACGCGCCAAGTCGAAGGCCGGACATACGGTGACAGCGAGGGTCCGGTTCGCGGACCTGCGCTCGGTGACTCGATCGGTGACGTTGCCCGCAGCCGTGTCGGTGACTCCGATCATCGCCGAGGTAGCCGAGAGCCTGGTTCGGAGCGCCTTGCACGACCACCCGGACGTGCATGAGGTCTCCCTGCTTGCAGTCGGCGTTTCGGGGCTGGCGATGGAGTCGGCGCTGCAGTTGGAGCTTCCACTCCACTTGGAGGGTGAGCGCATCCGTCCGGGAACGGAGGCGGGTTCGTCGAGATGGGTGCTCGACAAGGCGGTCGACGAGGTCCGGGAGAAGTTCGGCAAGAGATCGATCGGGTACGCGTCGGTGGTGTTGGACGAGTCCAGGGCGGTTCCGGACGAATTCAGGGAGTTGGCTGAGCACTAGCTCGCTTCGCTCGCGGTCCTCGGTTTGCGGTTCTTGGTTGTCGGTTTTCGGTCCTCGGTAGGAGACTCGCCCCGCGGTCTCATGCTTCTTCAGGTCGCGTTCTTACTGACGACTGACGACTGATGACTGTTGACCGCGAGCGAAGCGAGCTACACCATCAAGCCCGGCAGCCCTCGCGAGATGAGATCCTCCGCTTCCACCATGATCCGCTCGATCAGCTCGGCGACAGTCGGGATGTCATGGATAAGCCCCATCACCTGGCCGACCGCCATCGTGCCCCCGTCGACGTTCCCATGACGGACCACCTCTTGCAGGCCGCGGCGGCCCGAGACTAAGGGGATGAGATCGTCGATCGTGGCTTTCCCCGTCGACTCGAGCTCCAGGACCTTGCGTGCGGTTTCATTGTCGAGAACCCGCTCCGTGTTGCGGAGCGTACGCATGATCAGTGTGGTATCGGTCTCGTCGTGATCGAGGATCGCCTGCTTGATGGCGGGGTGGATCGGAGTCTCCTGAGTGGCGACGAAGCGGGTGCCCATGTTCATGCCGTCCGCGCCGAGCGCCAGGGCGGCAACGAGTCCGCGCCCGTCCCCGAAACCTCCCGAAGCGACGATCGGGATGTCGAGCGCGTCGGCCGTTGCCGGGAGTAGCACCAGTGAGGTGACGTCGTCCTCGCCAGGATGGCCTGCACACTCGAACCCATCGATGGAGACGGCGTCGCAGCCGATCGTCTGAGCCTTCTTGGCGTGACGCAACGAGGTGCACTTGTGGAGCACCTTCATGCCGGCTGCCTCGAGGAGCGGCATGAATGGCTCCGGGTTGCGTCCCGCCGTTTCGATGAACTCGATGCCTTCTTCGGCACACACTCGGAGGTAGCCGGCGTAATCCGGCTGGCGGAGCGACGGGAGAAACGTCAAGTTGATGCCGAATGGCTTGTCGGTCATGTTCCGGCACTTGTGGATCTCGTCGCGGAGTGCGTCCGGGGTTTCGTGCGTGAGAGCGGTCATGAACCCCATTGCGCCCGCGTTCGCGACGGCCGACGTCAACTCGGCGGTGCCGATCCACATGAGGCCGCCTTGCACGATCGGATGTTCCACACCGAACAGCTCGGTGATCCTGGTCTTCACGCAGGCTCCCTTCGTCCTGACTCAAGGCTAGGTGGATGACAACAGACCGCGTCCTCTGTCGTCAGTCCTCAGTCGTCAGTCGTCAGTAAGAACGCGACCTGGAACAGCAAGAGACCGCGGGGCGAGCCGTAGCCGTATCCGCGACATGATCTACACGAACTGCACGACCCCAGACGCGATACGAGATACAACGTACGAAGTACGGCGAAGCCGGCCTAGTGCTCAGTCTTCTTGTGGGCCTTGATGCCGCTGGTGATCGATCCATACACGCGGTCGCTCCCGACCGCCTCGAGCACTCCGCTTGCACGCATCACTTCTCGAATGGGATCTCTCACGCGGGCGAAGCTCAGCTCGATGCCTCGACGATGGAGGTCGCGGTGGAGTTCAAGAAGACGTTCTGCCGCAGTCGAGTCGAGCCCGTTGATGCCTTCGGCGTCGACCAGGACCGATTGGCTCTCTTGCTCTGCGACGAGTCGTTGCACTTCTTCGACGAAGTACCCGGCGTTCGTGAAGATCAGGGGTGCCTCGAACCGAAACACCAGCAGACCGGGTACGGTCGCCCCCTCTGGGTGCAGCGAGATGTCCTGATAGACGTGGCCGGAGGTCTTGCCGAGGACAGCAACCCTCGGTCGGCTCGCACCGCGGATCAGGAGAAGAAGGTCGAGGGCGACGCCGGCGCCGATTCCCGGAAGAACGCCGAGTACGAGGACGCCCAACATCGCGACGAGGGCGATGAGAAATTCCGACCGGCTCACCCGGGCCAGCCGTTTGAAGTACTCGGGGTTCGACAGAGCGAGCATCGCTTCGATCACGACGGCCGCGAGCGCAGCGTCCGGCAGGTGTGTGAAGGCGGGAGTCAGGAACAGCAGCGTTCCGATGACGAGCCCCGCACTGACCAAATAGGCGAGTTGCGATTTCACACCCGACGCCAGAGCGACGCCGGTTTTCGAGAAGCTGCCGACAGCGACGAAGCCACCGCTCAGTCCACTGCCAACGTTCGCGGCTCCGAGCGCAAGGAGCTCCTGGTTGGGATCGGCGATTTCACCGGTCTGGGCAGACGCCGTGTTGGCACATCCGAGCGTCTCCGCGTAGCCCAGCAAGACGACGGCGAGTGCTCCCGACAGGAGAGTTCCGTAGGCACCTGCACCGACTGGTGGAAGTGCGAGTCGGGGGAAGCCGGTAGGAATGGCTCCCACTGTCGACACCCCGTGACGTTCCAGATCGAAGATCGCCGTCGCGATGATCGCGAGACCAACGGTGGTCAATGCCGCCGGCACTCGCTTCGCGTATCTCCTCAGGAGTACCAGGAGGAGGAGAGAGGCAAGGCCGATTGCCACGGTTGCCGGGTGGATGTTGCCGAGCCCGATGATGACGTTCCAGACTTCCCCGAAGAAGCGGCTCCGGTGAGGAGTGAGCCCGATGAGCGTGGGGACCTGGCCGATGATCGTCACCAACACGACGCCGGTGATGAACCCCTGCATCACGGGACGGGAGATGAAGTCTGCGACCCAGCCGAGGCGGAGGAAACCGAAGAGGAGAAACAGCAGTCCCACGAGGATGGCGAGCGCCGAGGTCAGGGCTGCATATTCGGCCGATCCACTCACTACCAGAGTCCCAACGGTCGCCGCAGAGACCAGCGCCGTGGCCGAGTCGGTGCCGACGACCATGCTTCGCGAACTGCCGAACAGGGCGTACGCGATGAGGGGGAGGGGGACCGTGTAGAGGCCCATCACGGGGCTGACACCCGCGATGCCCGCGTATGCCATGGCCTCCGGAACCAGGACTGCCCACAACGTGACCCCGGCAATCGCGTCCATCCTGAACCACAGGCGCTTGTAGTGGCGAAGCCAGGAGGTGATCGGCACGTACCGCGCAGCCCTCATGGGTTGAGCCTAGGGCGACCGGTCAACCAGAGGGCCTACTCGACCTCTGGTCGGTCGGCAGCTTCCAGGTACTCGACGATCCGTCGCACGTGCTGGGCATGTTCGCGTGAGGAAACCAGGATCGCGTCAGGGGTTTCGACGACGACGACGTCGTCGAGTCCGACGATTGTGACGAGTCTGCTCTCAGAGCGAACGTAGGACCCCGACGTGTCGACGGCGATGACGTCGCCGATCAGCACGTTGCCGCCTTCGTCCTTGTCAGCGATCTCCCACAGCGCCGCCCACGAACCGATGTCGCTCCAGCCGGCGTCCAGCGGTACGACGATGGCGTCCGCGGTCTGTTCCATGACCGCGTAGTCGATCGAGTCACCACTCACCGCGGAGAACGACTCCTCGTCGACTCTGATCGTTCCGTTCTCACGAGCACTTCGAGTGGATGCACTGCGGACATCGGCCAGCATGTCGGGTCGGTGTAGACCGAGCTCTTCGAGGAATCGTGACGCCTTGAAGACGAACATGCCGCTGTTCCACAGGTACCGCCCCGACGCGATGTAGTTGGCGGCGATCGCAGCGTTGGGTTTCTCGACGAACCTGGCTACCCGGTAGGCGCCCTCTACCGGCAAACCTTTCTCGATGTAGCCATATCCCGTCTCCGGAGCCGCCGGAACGACTCCGAACGTGACGAGCCTGCCGGCTTCGGCGTGTGGTAGGGCCGCCAGGATGGCATCACGGTAGGCGTCGGTGTCTCTGATGACGTGGTCGGCGGGGCAGATCAGCAGGATCGGGTCCGCGCCATGAGCCGTCGCATATAGCGCAGCAAGGGCGGCCGCCGGAGCTGTGTTGCGCCCTACCGGTTCGATGATGAGTGTCGAGCCTGGTGCCTGCTCTCGTACGGTTGCCGCCTGGGAGGAACCGGTGACGATGACGGGATTGCTCACGTGATCGAGCGTGGCCAGACGGTCGAGAGTCTCTTGCAGCATGGTTTTGTCGCTGTGCAGTGCCGTGAACTGCTTGGGTATCGACTTACGAGATACCGGCCACAGACGCGTACCAACGCCTCCGGCCAGGACTACGGGCAGGATTGTCGGGTTCATGCGATCACCTCGGCCCCCACGACTCCCTCTTGGGTTGTGAGGAGTTCGACGAGTGTTTCAGCCTTGTCGGCCGTTGTCTCGACCCTCATCAGACCTCCGATGCTGCCATGGCGCTGGAAGGTCACATCCTGAGCGTTGTTGTCGATGTGGGTCACGGTCTTCCAAACCTTAGAGAAGCCGGCTGCATCATCGAGAAGCACTTCGATCGTTACGTAGTTTGGACCGAGCCTGGATCGGAGGAACCCGTCGATGATTCGCAGTCCGAACACGACGGCCAGGACAATGGCGGTGGCCACCACGGCGAGCAGGAGGCTGCCCGCCCCCGCCGCCATGCCGATTGCCGCGACGGTCCACAGCCCGGCGGCGGTGGTGAGACCGCGAACGGTCGCGCCCTCCTTGAATATCGCGCCTGCTCCAAGAAACCCGATGCCCGTGACGATCTGTGCCGCCACGCGACCGGGGTCGGTTGATGGGCCGAAGGCATTCAAGGAGAGGACGGTGAACAGGGCTGATCCAAGGCCGACAAGCATGTGCGTGCGAAAACCGGCCGCTTTGAGGTGCACTTCGCGCTCGAGACCGATCGCTCCTGCGAGCAGGGCTGCAGTGACGAGTCGGCCGGCGTCTTCGAGGATCGTCCAGTCCATGTCACGTTCCTTCGAAGTGGGGTGGGCGGCGTTGAGCCGCGGCGGTGATGCCCTTGGCGAAGTCATTGGAGTTCAAGAAGGCCGCATTCCACAGCGCCATGTAGTCGAGCGCCTCGTCAACCGACCGGTTCGCTCCGGCACGCAGCACCTGTTTGATGCCGCGAGTGGTCAATGGTGAGTTGGCAGCGATCTCATCTGCGAGCGCGAACGTTGCCTCGAGGAGTTTCTCCTGGTCGGGGTAGACATGATTCACGAGACCGATCCGTTCGGCCTCCGCTGCCGTGATGTCGTGACCCGTAAGGGTCAGTTCAGCGACGTGACCGGGAGCAATGAGTCTGGGGAGCCGTTGCATCGTTCCTACGTCCGCGACCATTCCGATCCGAGTCTCCCTCACCGAGAAGATGGTGTCGGCTGCCGCGAGACGGATATCGGCCGAGGTTATGAGATCGACACCTGCACCGATGCAGTGGCCATGGATCGCAGCGATGACGGGGAGGGGGCTGTCGGCGAGGGCAGTGAAGGAAGCCTGCAGTCGCTTGATCTCCCGGTAGACGTTGACGCGGCCGGCAACATCCGACCCCACGGGGAAGCCCGCGAGGTCGCTCAGATCGATGCCGGCGGTGAAGGACCTACCCCGCCCAGCGACCACGATCACTCTCGTATCGCCATCCAGTTCGAGTTCCTCGATGGCGGCAGGGAGAGCCGACCACATCGCCTGGTTGAAGGCGTTCAGCTTGTCAGGGCGGTTCAGCCAGATCGTCGCGACGTGCTGCCTGCGTTCGACTTCGATAACGTCCGAGGTCACGACAGCAGGTTAGGCGACAGAGAGGAGCGGGTCATGCGGTACCGGCAGATGGGACAGTGGGGACTGAGGGTATCGGAGATTGCGCTTGGGGCGTGGACCACCTACGGCGGATCGGTCAAGGATCGAGAGTTGATCGAGCAGATCACGCGGACGGCCTACGAGGGAGGGGTCAACTTCTTCGACAATGCGGATGCGTACGCGCGTGGCGCCGCCGAAGATGTGATGGGGGAGGTGCTCTCGGAGTATCCACGTCACACGCTGGTGATGTCGTCGAAGGTCTACTGG
>Ga0307417_10000792_pt1 | contig 12844 bp, 13 predicted proteins | sample SalMarWE160210MG_2_FD_202514 | JGI IMG/M metagenome (GOLD analysis project Ga0307417, IMG submission 202514) | Salt marsh sediment microbial communities from the Plum Island Ecosystem LTER, Massachusetts, United States - WE1602-10 | ecosystem: Environmental > Aquatic > Marine > Intertidal zone...
CCGGTCCCGGAGCTGATCGATGTCCTGGTCGCGGACGTCGACACCATCGACTACAACGCGGCCCGAGATGACATCGTAGAAGCGAGGGATCAGCTGCACCATGGTCGTCTTGCCCGCTCCCGAAGGCCCGACGAGGGCGACGACCTCTCCCTTACCGACCTCGAGGTTGATACCGCTCAGGACCTCTTGCTCCCGCCCGGCATATGAGAAGTGGACATCCTCGAAGGCGACCGTGCCTACCGGCTCCGGGTTTACAGTCTCGCTGACGGCAGCCACCTCGGGCGGCTCGTCCAGGAGCTCGAAGATCCGGCGCGAGGCACCTAGCGCTTCCTGGAGCTGCGCATAGAGGCCGGTGAACGTACCCACTGCTCCGGCCACGGTCAGGGAGTACAGCAGGAATGTCACGAGGTTGCCGGCCGTCAGGTTGCCTGCAATCACCTGATGCCCGCCCTGCCACAGAACGAGTGCGAGGGTGCTGAACATCGCAAAGGTCACAGAAGGCACGAACACGGCACGCACCCGGGCCCGGCGTACGGCAATCGCATACGACTCTCTGATGTCGCGGTCGTACAGCCGGGCCGTTTCCTCCTCGGCGGTGAACCACTTGACAACCCTGACCGAAGAGATGGCTTCCTCGGCGAGGCTGTTGGCAATCGCCAGCCGATCCTGGAACGCGGTCGAGATACGGCGAAGCTTCCGTCCGAAGACGAACGCGGCGATTACGGCGACGGGAACCACGATCAGCACCGTCAGCGAGAGACGGAAGCTCAGCATGAACAGCAGAATGACCCCGCCGATCAGCGTGATGGCCTGGCCGAGGGCCTGCGCCACCGCGGTGGAGACGGTCTGCTGGACGACAGCGGCATCTGCGGTCAGTCGGGAGGTGATCTCCCCTGTCTTGCGCTGATCGAAGAAAGGGACTCCCAGCCGGATCACCCGATCGAACACCGATCGGCGAAGATCGGCGACGACGCCTTCCCCGGCCACGGACAGCCAGTAGGTGCGGATGAAGTTGAATATGGCCTGGAGTAGGAACACACCGACGAGAATGAGGGCGTATCTGTCGAGAGACGCGTTGTTCGCTCCATCGATCTTTCCGAGGGCGGAGTCGACGAGGTCGCCCATGATGCGTGGGAACACCAGACCGAGCGCGCTGGAGAAGACGACCGCCAGCGTCGCCCACAGGATCTTTGCTCTGTAGGGCCGGGCAAAGACGAACAGGCGTCTGATCTGCGTCATCTGGTCGCGGTTGAGTCTGGGCTGTTTCTCGGTGGTTTGTATCGGTGGGCGCCGCATTGCTCGCATCGCCTGGATGTTACGGCGCATTAATTCGATGCCGGCCAGTACCCACCGCGGCTTCGGGCAGTGCTTCCACAATCGTCTTCGGTTAGGTCACGTCTTCCTCTTGACGTAAGTTACGTTTTCATTTAACGTAACTTACGTTATGAGTCGAGTGTTCAAACGAGGCGAGCTGAAGATAGCCATTGCCGTGGTCCTCAGGGACCTCGGTGAGGCCCACGGCTACGCCATCATGAGCGAGCTGCAGACGAGGGTCGGTGGCGGGTGGAAGCCCAGTCCGGGTGCTATCTACCCGGCATTGCTGGCCCTGGTCGAAACGGGCCACGTCACCACCAATGAAAGTGACGGAACCCGTATCTACCGGCTGACCGAGGCGGGGCTCGCCGCCGCAGAGAAAGCCGGTTCCGCAGGACGCTGGGCGTCATTGGAGGCACGAGCGGAGGCCGGTGAGGACCGGGTCGCCGTCGGGACCCTCCTCGACGACTTCGCCTCCCGTCTCCCCATACGGCGCCGTCTCGCCGGTGAAGCCGAACGAGCCCGAATCGAATCGATCCTCGAGCGGACGGGCGCCGAGATCGAGCAAGCACTCAAAGAAGGAGAAGAATGATGGATGAGTTTGCCGAGCTTGCCAACCGGGAAAGCGAGGCGAGGCGCATTGCCCGCCGCCAATGGTTCTGGTTGCACTTTGCGGTCTTCGCCGTCATCCAGGTGTTTCTGGCCATAGTGTGGGCCCTCAGCTCTGCCACCTATCCGTGGTTCATCTTCCCGCTGTTTGGCTGGGGCACCCTGGTGGCAGCGCACGCCGTGTTCGCCTTCGTGGTGCGGACTCCCGAGCAGATCATGCTCGAGCGAGAGGCACGGAGCGGGGACAAGCCGCAATGAGCCCGCAGCCCGAACCCCCTGCAACCAGCCGCACCGTCACGGCGAGGACCGTCCGTCTGCCGATTCTGGTGTTGGCAGTCGTCGTTCTCGTCTCCATCGCGGACTTGCCGGCATCGGGTGTTAGGCGGTTGATGATCTTGGGTGCGGCGCCGGTTCGGGTGGAGGCGGGGTTGGTCGGAGCGGTGTTGTCCTCCTGGCAGGTTGCTGTCTCTGCGGTTGTCCATGTGGTCACCCTCGCGGTGACAGCGGTCGGCTCGCTCAGCTATGGCGTGTTGATCCCGCTGCTACTCGGCACGACCGCACTGGCCGCGGCCCGCCGGCCGGTGTCACCCTGATGCGCTGGTTGTTGGACGCCTACGTCGATAGCCGCACCTACACGAGTCTGGCCTATCTGTTGCTGGCGCTGCCGCTGGGGGTCGTCGGGTTCACCATCGTCGTTACCGGACTGGCGGCGGGAGCCGGGCTGCTGATAACGCTGGCCGGGATACCGGTGTTGGTGGTCACGCTGCTGTTCGCCGCCTCCTTTGCCCGGCTGGAGCGCCGGCTGGCCTGGACGCTGCTCGATGCGCCGATGCCCCGCTCGATATCGGGACCGTCTCCCGGGGGCGGCGTTTTCTGGCGGCGGCTGCGGAGCCTGCTCACCCGGCCCGCCGCGGCTGGTGAGTTGTGGTTCGCACTGCTCGCTCTCCCCCTCGGCGTGATCGGCTTCACAGTGGCTGTGACCATCGTCTGGTTGATGGTGGCCGGCTTCGCCCAGCCGGTTCTGGTCTCCCTCGGTGCCCGGACCGAGATCGGGTCGTTGACAATCGACACGGTCGCAGAATCGCTCCTGTTCGTTCCCATCAGCCTCATGTTCTGGCTCGTCGGTCCCCGCTTGCTGCTCGGCTGGGGGACCGTGATCGGGCGGGCAGTCACGGGGCTGCTCGGTCACGTCGAGTCGCCCGATCTGGAACGCGGGGTTGTCGACGCGCTGGCACGCACCGGCCATGCAGACGGCTTCACGATCCTCGATGATCTGCGGTTGCGGTTCGGTCGCGGTCCCTTCGTAGGTCCGGTCCAGGTGCAAGCGACCCTGCTGGAGCTCGAGGGTCAGGGAATGATCCGCGCCGAGCGGGGCGCACGAAGAACCTCTTACCATCTCGTCTGACCCGGGCACTCCCGGTCGGACGCGGGAACGGTCCATCGCACCCCGGACGTTGTTGTCACGAGTCGGAGAATGTTCCGATCGAGAGAGGCGGCGGTGATGAGACGGGGCGGGACGATCGGGCTCCTGGCGGTATTGGTGGCACTGAGCGGCTGTACCGATCCCGAGGTAGGAGCGGCCACGACGCCCGCAACCACCCCGACGACAACAGCGGTGGCGGCCAGCCCGGTTACCACAACGACCTCAGTCATCACGGCAACCGCTACGGCGCCGACGACCTCCACGACCACCAACTCCACGACGACGACTCCTGCTGTTGCGGCCACGCCGTCTGCGGGACCGTGGGATGCGTGGACGCTCATCTATGCATCGCTCGACACGACGACACATGACCGAACCGAAGCTGAAGCGCTCTCCGCGACTATCGACGGAGGTGCTGTGTTCCTCTCCGATGACTACCCGTCGCTGAATCACGGATATTGGGTGGTGTACTCGGGCGAGTGGGGCAGCCGGTCCGAAGCCGGCCTGGGGTGCCCACAGGATCTCGACTCGTCGCTCGCGTGTTACCCCCGCTACCTCGGCTACAGCTTTGCGCAACTGCTCGACCAGGGAGCGGCGCTCGCCCAGGTCAACGGGCGGCTGGTGGCGCTTGATGTCGTCACCGGCGAGGTCCTGGCGACCTTCGACCGCAACTTCCACGATGAGGGCGAGTTCCCGACGCGCTTCAACTTGACCGCAGATGGAGGGGAGCTCTTCTTTGGCCTGGGTTGGGAGGACTCCTGGTACTCGTGTGACAGCGACCGCGGCGAGATCCGGCGGCTCGATTTGGGCACGGGTGTCGAGGAGACCTTCTCCGATGGCTGGGATCCGGCGATATCGCCGGACGGAAGGTGGCTTGCGATTGTGGCTGCCTCGCAGTGTTATCCGGATTCGGAGGTGGGCGGGTGGGTCATCACACCCGGCAGCCAGGTCGAGGTGTACGACCTCACCGACGGCGACTCCACGCCCGAGTACGTGCTCCGTCCCGGAACACCGCCGACCACCTATGACGACCCGCAGGGTGTCATTGCTGTATTCTGGGATCCGGCAACCGATGGGGACCTCCTGGCGTCACTTGTCGACGGATCGGTGCGGAGAATCCGGTACGACGCAACGACGGCGCTGGACTCCGCCGCCGTCGAGTACCCGTCCCGGGCATCGAATCTTGCAGCAGTCACTGCCGACAGCATGTGGTTCATCGACTATGGCAATGATCGCTCGACGGTCGAACAGGTCGCCCGGAGCGACGATGGCGCGACCAGCACACTGCCGGTCGACGGATGGGTAACCGGCATCGCGGTGAGCCGGAACGGGGACGCGCTCATCACCACGGACGGCAGCCTGATAAGCCCAACCGGCGACAAGGTCGCCGTAGATGGCTTCGTGGACAACCTGGCGTGGTGAGCGGCCTGTCTATGCGGGCCGGAACCGGGCCGAGTCGAGATCCTGATGGGCCCCGGTACGCAGATGACACGCCGCCAGGTGCCCTTCGTCACTGTTGGGGCCGGCGAGATACGGCTCCTCCGCATCGCACACGCCCGCGACCGCGATAGGGCACCGAGGATGAAAGCGGCAACCGGGTGGGGGATTGATAGGGTTCGGGATCTCGCCGCGTGGCAACGGCTCGGTCCGGCGGTGAAGGGGATCGGGTACCGGCACCGCATCCAGCAACGCCTCAGTGTAAGGATGGAGTGGCCCGCGGTAGACACTGGTGAGTGGGCCCACCTCGACGATCTTGCCGAGGTACATGACGGCGATGCGGTCGCATACGTACTTGGCGGTGGCCAGGTCGTGAGTGATGAAAAGGTAGGTGAGGTCGAACTCATCTTTGAGCCGCATCATTAGGTCCAGGAGCAATGCCCGTACTGATACATCGGCCATGGCGATGGGCTCGTCGGCGACGATCAGGTCGGGCCGGGTCACGAGAGCTCGGGCGATGACTACCCGCTGGCGCTGGCCGCCCGAGATCTGGTGGGGGTACTTGTCGGCGAAGTTGTCCGGCGGAGACATGCCGACGGCGTCGAGCATCTCGAACACCACCCGGCGGCGTTCGGCGGCGCTGAGCTCCGGCTGGTGGATCTCGGAGGGATGGGCAATCGTCTCACCGATTGTCATCCGCGGGTTGAGCGAGGCGAGCGGGTCCTGGAAGATGACCTGCATCCGCGAGCGCAATCGCCGCATGTCGCCTGCGCTCAGGGTCGAGAGGTCGACGCCGTCAAAGCTGACGCGGCCTGCGGTGGGCTCGAGCAGGTTGAGGATGAGCCGTCCCACGGTGGACTTCCCCGAGCCCGATTCACCCGCCAGACCGAACACCTCGCCGCGGCGGATGTCGAAGTCGATCCCGTCGACTGCCTGCACCGCCGGCACTTCTCCCCGGTTGAGCAGTGAGGCGAGGAAGCCGCTCTGGAGGGGAAAGTGCTTGACGAGACCACGGACCTGGACCAGCGCATCGCCGTCGGGGGCCGGCCCACCGGTCACTCCTGTCGCCTCGATCATCGCGTCAGACATCGCCCACCACCTTCACCGGTTGCTCCTCGTACAGCCAGCAGGCAACCCGGTGCGGGTCTCCGGGATGCAGAGGGTCGAAGCCCGGCTCCTGCACGGAACAGATGTCCATCACGTTCGGGCAGCGGGGATGGAAACGGCATCCGCTGGGGGGGTGGAGCAGGTTGGGCGGCGTCCCCTCCATCTTGTACAGCTCGGCGCCGTCCAGCTTGATGTTGGGGACGGAACGCAGCAGACCCTGGGTGTACGGGTGTTGGGGTGCAGCGAAGACCTCGAAAGTGTCGCCCACCTCGGCCAGCTTGCCCGCATACATGACCGCCACCCGGTCGGCGACCTCGGCAACCACCCCGATATTGTGCGTGATGAGGAGGATCGTCAGGTTGAAGTCCCGTTGCAGCTCCTTGAGCAGGTCGAGGAACTTCGCTTCAACGATCACGTCGAGTGATGTGGTGGGCTCGTCGGCGATGACTAGATCGCAGTTGAGGGCGATCGCCAGCGAGATCATCACCCGTTGCCGCATCCCGCCCGACATCTGGTGTGGGTAGTCGTCGATCCGCTCCGGCAGAATGCCCAGTCTCTCCACCAGCTCTTCGGCCCGTTCCCGGGCTGCCTTCTTGGTCCACTCCGGTTCGTGGGTCAGCATGGTTTCGGTGAGATGGTCGACGACCCGCTGCACCGGGTTCAGCGAGGTCATCGGGTCCTGGAAGACCATCCCGAGCTTGCTGCCCCGAAGCTGTCGCATCCTCCGGGAGGACAGCTCCATCAAGTTCTCGTCGTTGAACCACAGTTCGCCGGCGGTGATGCGGGCTGGCCCCGTGTGCAGCCGCATCAGCGCCTTGCCCAGGGTGGACTTCCCGCAGCCGGATTCCCCGACCAGACCCAGGATCTCCCCGCGCATGATGTCGAGCGAGATGTCGTCGACCGCACGCGCCGGGCCGGTGCGGGTCTTGTATTCGACCGTCAGGTTCCTGATCGAGTAGAGGGGAGAGCTCATCAGCGATCCCTGAGCTTAGGGTTGAGGATCTCGGTCAATCCTTCACCCATCATGGTGAAGGCGAGCACGACCATCATGATCGCCAGGCCGGGGAAGGTGACGAGCCACCAGGCAGATTGGATGAACTCCTGACCGCGGGCGACGTCGATGCCCCAGTCGGCGGTGTTGGGCGGGAGCCCCAGTCCCAGGAAGGACAAGCCGGCGCCGGTGAGGATGGCGTCGGCGATGTTCACCGAGAAGATGATCGAAATCGACGGGATGACGTTCGGGTAGATGTAGCGACGCAGGATTGACCCCGACGTAGCTCCAATGGACTGCGCAGCCTCCACATACACGTCTTCTTTCACCGACAGTGTTTGGCCGCGCACGATCCGGTAGTAGGTGGGTACGTAGAGCACGGCGATGGCAACGATCACGTTGAGGATCGAAGGCCCGAGCACCGCGGTGATGGCGATGGCGAGGATCAAACCGGGGAAGGCGTAGAGGCTATCCATCAGCAGCGTGAGCAGCCGGTCGAGCTTCCCTCCCGCATATCCGGCGATGAGCCCCAACGGAACTCCGGCCACCAGGGCCACTCCCGCCGAGGCGAACCCGATCAGCAGTGCCACCCGCGTCCCCCAGACCAGACGGCTGAAGAGGTCCTGGCCGATCTGGTTGGTTCCGAGCAAGAAGCCCCCGGCGGCGGCTTGCTCGCCGGTGATGTCGTTGCCTGCGGCGAGGGTTGGGAACTTGGCGGCGTCTGCGTCGAACAGGTCCGAACCCACCACCGCTGCCACCACGTCGCCATCGGCGACCGCCTGCAGGGCTTCGTCGAGCGTGTCGTAGCGTTCGATCGACGGCCGCAGCCTGAGGTCTCCGGTCACCTGGAGTTGGTCGTCGATGACCTGCGCGCGCTCCCGCAACGCACCCGCAGTCGGCAAACCGCGCACCACCGCCACCTTTGGCCGGGACACCTCTGCATCCGGTCCCACAGCAAGGTCTTCGAGGTTGACCAAGCCCGACCCGGAGGCAGCGACGAGGATGGGGACTGCCGGATGAGCGCCGGGTGCGAGAAAGCGTGGTCCCACTTGCTGGTCTGGTGCGTATCGCGCAAACAGACCGGGGAGGAAGGCGACGATCAGGAATCCGAGCACCATCACGCCCGAGATGGCCACGAACCACCAGTCGGCCCCGTACCAGCGCCGGGCGCGCAGCAGGCGACGGACGAGACCCACGCGGGCGAGCTCCTCCTCCCACTGCTGTTTCTCTTCCACCTCTGGCTCTTGGGCGCTCATCGTCTCACCTCCTCTTAGTACCGGACTCGCGGATCGACCAGGGAGTACACGATGTCCATCGCCAGGCTGATCACGGCCACCATCAGGGCGAACATGGTGATCACGCTCTGCACGGCGGTGTAGTCACGGGCCGAGATCCGCTGCACCAGGTACTGGCCCATCCCCGGCCAGGAGAAGACGGTCTCGGTGAGGACCGCCCCGGCGAGGAGGATGGCGACCTGTAGGCCGATCAGGGTCACCACGGGGATCAGAGCGTTGCGCAGGGCGTGGCTGTACACCACGACCCGTTCCCGGATGCCGCGGGCGCGGGCGGCTTCGATGTAGTCCATCTGCAGGGTCTCGATCACGTTGATCCGGGTGAGACGGACGAAGACCCCGGACAGGATCAAGCCGAGAGTGGCCGTGGGGAGCACCAGGTGCCACACCACGGAGCGGAACGCGGTCCAGTTCCAGGCCAGTATCGAGTCGATGAGGAGAATGTTGGTCACCCGGTGCAGACCTGTGGACACCACCGCGTCGATTCGCCCGGAGATAGGGAACCACCCGAGCTTCAGGCCAAAGATGAGTTGGAGCATCAGACCTAGCCAGAAGATAGGAATTGAGTAGATCACCACCGAATAGATGCGTAGCCCGTAGTCGGTGGTCCGTTTTCGCCGCGACGCCGCAAGCGCACCGCCGACGATGCCCAGGATGAGGGCGAGTAGCGCGGCCGGGATCACCAGTTCCAAAGTGGCGGGGAAGCGCTCGCTCATCTCGTCGAGGACGGGTCGATGGCCCCCGGTGAGTGAATCACCAAAGTTGAGGGTCACCACATCGCCGAGGAATCGGCCGTACTGGACAACGAGGGGGTCGTTGAGGCCAAGCTGGTCCTGAATCCGGGCGATGGTGGCGGGGTCGCCCTTGGGACCGAGGGCTGAGGTGATGGGGTCCCCCGGCAGTATGTGCATCACGAAAAAGACGAGGCTCGCCAGGATGAACACCATGGGCAGGGTGAGCGCGATGCGGGTGATGATGAAGCGGCGGAGCCCCGAGGAGCCTCTGACAAATATGTAGATCAGCCCGGCCAGTGCCGGGATACCGACAATGAGAAAGATTAGGGCGAGTGGCGACACGATTTATGTGTGGCGTTGGGCGAGGGGGCGGGCCGTCGGCCCGCCCCCTCGCTGGGTTCTACTTACTCGTGCTGAGCAGCGAGTAGTTGAGGTCGAACGCCGGTCCGATGTTCAACGTGTCAGGAGTGGCCTGGTCGGCAGCCCCTGAGATGTAGTCCGGGAACACGACGTGTTCGGACACGATGACGATCGGCAGGGTTACGACCATGTTGGCGTACAGGTCCTGGATCTGACCGTACAGATCCGCCCTTGCCGCCGTGTCGGTCTCCGTCGACGCCTGATTGAGCAGGTCAACCAACTGACTTGCGTCGTCCGTCAGCGGCTCGTTGGTGTCGGCATCCGTGACGTTGGTCCCCTCACCTCCGTTGAACACGAACGGCTCCAGATAGTTGGAGGGGTCCGGGTAATCGAAGAACCATCCGAGTACTCCGGCCGGGTAGGAGTCGCCCCCTGTGAGGTTGGTCACATAGGTGCTCCACTCCTGGGACTGGAGGTTGACGTCGATCACGCCGCTCGCTTCGAGCTGCTGTTGGATCAGCGCCATCCAGTCGGCCGTCTCCGCTCCGTAGTGCTCAGGTGGGTACCACAGGTCGATCTGCAGATGGTTGTTCTCGTCGTAACCGGAGTCTGCGAGGAACGTCTTGGCTGCGTCCACGTTGGGGGCGGCGAAGATGTCGTCGAAGGACGGCTTCTGGCCGAGGAACCCATCGGGGAGCATGGTGTAGAGCGGGTCGACCTGGCCACCGAACACGACGTCGGCGATCTCGTCACGGTCGATGAGCGAGGCCACCGCCTTGCGCACGTTGGGGTCGTCAAACGGAGCCATCGTGTGGTTGATGATCAGATACCTGATCCCACCACCCGACACGGTACCGATGTTGAGCCCACCGGCGTCCTGCAGCTGACCGATCAGCTGGGGACCGAGGAACCGCCATGCGATGTCGATCTCACCGTTCTGGATCGCCAGCGCCATTGTCTGCGGATCCGAGAAGTAGCGGACGATGATCTGGTCAGCCTGGGGCTTCAGGTCCCCGGTGTAATAGGGGTTCGGCTCCAGGACTGCCTGCTCGTTCTGGGTGTACTCGCTGATGAACCACGGCCCGGTTCCGTACACGGGTGCCTCTGGGAACAGCACGCACTCGTCGGCGGGGTAGATGTTCGGGTCGGCCGGGAAGTAGGTCGGACGGGCCACGATGTCGTTGAAGAAACCCACCGGTCGGGTGAGCTGGAACACGATCGTGCTTGCGTCGGGAGCCGTGATGCTTTCCACGAACGGCTGCGCCAGTGCGCCGGCCACCCCGTTGGGGCAATCGGGACCTGGGCCTGGGGCCAGCAGCCGGTTGAGCTGTGCCGCGTAGTCGGTCGCAGTCAGTGGCGTGCCGTCACCGAACATGATCCCGTCCTTCAGGGTGAAGGTGTAAGTGAGACCGTCGTCGGAGATCGTCGGCATGTCGGTTGCGAGCGCGGGCTCGAGATCAACCGTACCGGGCTTGAACTTCAGCAGACCCTCGTTGATGTTCGAGAGCAGCTCCCAGTCGTGGATCGAGTAAGCGTCGGCCGGGTCGAGCGAAGCGATCGTATCGGTGGTGCCGATGATGATCGTGCCGCCGGTGTGTTCGGTCATCGCAGTGGTCGTGGTTTGCTCGACCATTGCAGTGGTCGTGGTTTGCTCGACCATCGCAGTGGTCGTTGTTTCCGCGCTGGTTGTCGTGGTGCCCGCAGAACCGTTGTCGTCGCCACCGCATGCGGCTGCGACGAGGGCGAGCACGAACAGCAACACGGCTAAACGTCTAGCTGTCTTCATGGATTGCCTCCTGCCTTCCTTGTGGGCAGCCGGAGCTGCCAGGGAGCCAAAGGTAGCGTTTTCGGCGGGCGGGTGCATCCGCAACGGCACATCGACGCCAGTTTCTGCCATGCGGGCAGCCGTGCTCCGAGCTGTCGCAGGGATGCAGTAGCTTGTCCACCATGCCGGACCGCGGAACGCTCAGCCACATCGAGCTGTATGTGAGCAATCTCGAGCGGTCGGCGAAGTTCTGGGAGTGGTTGCTCGGCGAGCTCGGCTACGTCAGATACCAGGAGTGGGACGGTGGTGTCAGCTACCGGCTCGGCGCGATGTACCTGGTGTTGGTGCAGGTCGACGACGAGTTCGCCACGCCGGGCTATCACCGAAAGCGGGTTGGTCTCAACCACGTGGCGTTTCACGCCGGGAGCCGCGAGGCCGTTGATGCCCTGACGGCTCAGCTCATCGAGCGGGGCATCACGATCCTCTATCCGGACCGGCATCCGAATGCCGGGGGTGGTGACAGCTATGCGGTGTTCTTCGAGGATCCCGACCGCATCAAGGTGGAGCTGACCGTGACCACCTGATCGTGGCACTCCTAGGATCGGGCCGATGAACGTTCCCATCTCCTTCATGTCGGACTTCGGCCACGACGACGAGTTTGTTGGTGTCGTCCATGGCGTCATCGCCCGCATCGCCCCCGAGGTGAGGGTCATCGACATCGGTCACGAGTTTGCTCAGGGCGATGTCCGCGCCGGCGGACTGGCCCTGATGCGGGCGATCCAATACCTGCCGCAGGGGGTGGCACTCGTCGTCATCGACCCGGGAGTGGGAACCGGCCGGAAGGCGATTGCGGTGGAAACTGAGTGGGGGGTGCTGATCGGACCCGACAACGGCGTCCTCGCTCCCGCAGCGGCGATGGCGGGCGGGGCGCGCCGCGCCGTCTCGATCGAGAACCCTGAGGTCAAGTTGCCTGCGCCGGGAGCGACGTTCGACGGGCGTGACCTTTTTGGTCCTGCGGCGGCCGTGATCGCCGGCGGCCAGGCCACACTGGAGGAGCTCGGACCGGCAGTCGACACCAACGCGCTGACCCCGATGACGTTGCCGCTCGTCCAGCACGAAGAGAGAAGCGTGACAGGGGAGGTGTTGTGGGTCGACCACTTCGGAAATGCACAGCTCAACATCACGCCCGATGATCTGCAGCTCGTCGGCATCGGGATGCGAACCGCCGCGGTCTTGAAGGTGGGAGCTGCGGAGTTCGCGATCGATTGGGTCGCCGCCTACGGCGATGTCGAGGAGGGGGAGGGCCTGCTCCACGTGGACAGCTATGGCCAGATCGCGGTAGCGGTCCGCAATGGGAGAGCGGTCGACTCGTTCCCGGTGGGGGAGAAGACGGCGGTGACCATCCGCTCCGGCTTGCCCTCGCTGCGGATCGCGGGTGTCTCAGAAGCTCCTGGTCATCCAGATCAGCGATGAGCCGAGGATGAGCACGAGGAGGAAGAGGAGCACGGCGGCTGTGGCGGGTCGCATGGTCGGGACACCCTAATGGATGCTCCGAGCGCGGGTCGGCGGCGCAGGCACATCGTGTTCCTGACCCGTCCCGGGTGCGGGCTGTGCGACGAGGCGTTGCCCAGGGTCCGCCGGGTGTGTCGCTGGCTCCGGCGTGACGTAGTGGTGAGCGACGTCAGCACGGACCGCGCTCTCGAGGATGAGTACCACCTGAGAATCCCGGTCGTGCTCGACCAACGCGGCCGGGTCGTTGCGGAGGGGACGTTTACTACGGCGCAGCTGGTTTGGGCCTTGTGGCGGTCCTGA
>Ga0307417_10000794_pt1 | contig 12818 bp, 11 predicted proteins | sample SalMarWE160210MG_2_FD_202514 | JGI IMG/M metagenome (GOLD analysis project Ga0307417, IMG submission 202514) | Salt marsh sediment microbial communities from the Plum Island Ecosystem LTER, Massachusetts, United States - WE1602-10 | ecosystem: Environmental > Aquatic > Marine > Intertidal zone...
CCGAGCGCCGACCTCGACCCGGGCAATCCCATCGATAGGGTCGTCGTGCCGGTAGACGGTTCCCGTCTCTCCGAGCAGGCGCTCGACGTGGCCGGTGACCTCGCCAGGACTCTCGGTGTCTCCGTCTGGGTAGTGTCGGTTATCTCGCCCCACGCCGAGGCAACGGCCGGGGACCGGCTGGGGACGGACCCGTTCACACGCGAATCGGGCTATGTGCGCAGCCTCGCCGATGGTCTCAGGGACAAGTACGGCGGCCCGGCCGAGTTCGAGGTGCTCCACATCAAGGATCCTGCCAAAGCGATCCTCGACTTCACGGGTCACGACGGCGCCGTCGTCATGAGCACGCACGGGCGGTCCGGGCTGAGCCGCTTGTTCGCAGGCAGCGTTGCGCATGCAGTTGTCGCCGGCTCCAGCCGGCCCGTTGTCGTCTGCAGGCCATCAGACACGGAGTGAACGGGGACCCGGTCCCGCCCCCGACGATCCCACAGAAATGCCGTAGCAAGACGCTCGCGCTATAGCGGGAGCCCCACGTAGTTTTCGGCGAGAGAGGTCTGGGCGGCCGTCGATTCGGAGAGGTATTGGAGCTCGGTGTTCTGGATCTTCTGTCCGATCTCGCCGTCGTCGGGGAAGCTGTGCATGAGGGTGGTCATCCACCAGGAGAATCGGATCGCCTTCCAAACCCGATCGAGCGCCGTGTCGGAGTATTCATCAAGCAGTGTGGTGGCGCCCGAGGCGTAGAAATCGATGAGTGCCTGCGACAGGTAGATCACATCGGAGATGGCGAGGTTGAGACCCTTGGCGCCGGTGGGCGGGACGATGTGGGCGGCGTCGCCGGCCAGGAAGAGCCGTTTGTGGCTCATCGGCTCGGCTACGAAGCTTCGCAGCGGCGTGATCGACTTCTCGATCGACGGACCGGTCACCATGGATTCGCCGACGTGGGTGGGAAGTCTTCTCTTCATCTCTTCCCAGAAGCGGTCATCCGGCCACTCCCCGAGATCGGTATCGAGCGGGCACTGCAGGTAGTAGCGGCTCAGCATCTCGTGGCGCATCGAGCAGAGAGCGAACCCGCGCTCGTGGTTGGCGTAGATCAGCTCGTCGTTGACCGGTGGCGTCTCGGAAAGGACGCCCAGCCACCCGAACGGATACACCTTCTCGTAGGTGCGGAGCAGGCTTTCGGGTATGTAGCTCCTGCTCACCCCGTGGTACCCGTCACAGCCGGCGACGAACTCGCAATCGACGCGATGCACTGACCCGTCCTTCTCGTAGGTAACGTACGGCGCCGGGGTGTCGAGGTCGTGCAGAGCCACGTCGGCGGCATCGTCAATGACGTTGTCGCTCGCGACCTCACGGGCGTGATAGAGGTCCTTCTGAACCTCGGTCTGGCCGTAGATCATCACGGAGGAATCGACCAGATCTGCGAAGTCGACACGAAACATCCCGCCGGCGTGGGCGAGGTTGATCCCCTCGTGGACGAACCCCTCTTTGTCCATGCGGTCACCGAGACCGTGGTGTCGCAAGATGTCGACACTGCCCCGCTCGAGAACCCCTGCGCGGATGCGGCCGAGCACGTATTCCTTGCTCCGGCGCTCGAGAACGACGCTTTCGATCCCTGAGTTGTCCAGGATGTGAGCGAGGAGTGTTCCCGCTGGCCCACCGCCGATGATTGCTACTCGCGTCCTCACAGCCGGTCCTCCTCGTCAGTCACCCCATACCGCGGCCGCCACCTCGACGGTTCTCGCGAGCTTCTTCCACTGGTCGTCCTGCGATAGCTCGTTGCCGTGGGCGGTCGAAGAGAACCCGCATTGGTGACTCAGTGCACACTGGTCCAGGTCGATGTAGCGGCCGGCCTCTTCGATCCGGGCGATCACGTCGTCGCGGGCCTCGACCCCGGCCTTTTTCGAGCTCATCAAGCCGAGTACCACTTGCTTGTTGTCGGGGACCAGGCGGAGCGGTGCGAAATCACCGGACCTCTCGTCGTCGTATTCCAGGAAGAAGGCATCGATGTTCATCTCGTTGAACAGGATGTCCGCCACCGGCTCGTAGCCGCCTTGCGAGACCCACGCGCTCCGGAAGTTGCCCCGGCACAGATGAACCCCGACCACCATATCGGCGGGCCGACCGGCTATCGCGTCGTTCACGAGCCGGCAATAGAGCCGGGTCAACTCGTCGGGGTCGTCGCCTCGCGCCGCGGTCCGTTCCCTGATTGTCGGATCACACAGATAGGCGAGATTGGTGTCGTCGAGCTGTAGGTAGCGGCACCCCCGCCGTGCCAGATCGGCGATCTCCTCGCGATAGGCGGCAGTCAGGTCGGTGAAGAACCCGTCGAGATCGGGGTAGACATCCGAGCTGATGCCCTCGCGCCCGCCGCGAAAGTGGAGCATGGACGGGGCGGGAATGCACACCTTCGGGCTCTCGGTGACCACGGACGACAGGAAGTCGTAGTCGGCACCCTGGATCGGATGCCCGTGACGAACCGGACCGCTGACCCGCATCGTTGGCGGCTTGAATCCGACCTCGGTCCCGTCGTCGCGGCGGAATGTTGCCAGAAAGTCACCCTCCTCAACGGTCACCCCGTCGAGCTGCTCGAGAAAGTCGACATGGAAGAACATGCGGCGAAACTCACCGTCGGTGATCCCGTGAAGACCGACGTCTTCTTGGGCCTTCGCGACTTGCCGGATGTGGGTGTCTTCGATGGCTCTGAGCTCGTCACCGGAGATCTCGCCGCTCTGGTGACGGTCGCGGGCATCCATGACTTCCGGTGGGCGGAGAAAGCTCCCGACGTGGTCCGCCCGGAATGGTGGAGAGCTCATTGTTTTCCTCCTCTGCCGTCCGAATGCAACGATGCGGAGCGTAGTCACCCCGGCGGTGGGTACGACGGGAGACAAGGTTCGTTTCTGTCAGTCTTCGTCGAACGAATCGACGAACTCCACGCCCATCGCTAGGAGCTTGTCGCGAAGCCCATCCATCTCCATAGTCAGCTCGCCTGCAGCCAGTCGCTGTCGCTTTGCGTTCTCTCGCTGGGTGCGGGCCTGTGCGCTTTCCAGCACCGACCCGGCCCGATCATGCGGGACCACGACCACGCCGTCGTCGTCGGCGCATACGATGTCGCCGGCGAAGATGGTTACGTCACCTATCGTCACCGGCACGTTGACCGACCCCGGTGTCTCCTTGACCGTTCCCTGGGACGAAACGAAGCGGGACCAAACGCCGAAACCCATCTCCCTCAGCTCCGCGACGTCGCGGACGCCTGCGTCGATGACCAGCCCGGTGACCCCGCGCGCCATCAGCGATGTGGCGAGCAACTCCCCGAACATTCCGTGCGACGACGGGCCCGAATTTGTCACCACGAGAATGTCGCCGGTCCGGCAAACCTCGATAGCGGCATGAATCATGATGTTGTCGCCGGGGTGCGACGATACGGTTACAGCGTTGCCCGCCACCCGTAGACCGGATTGAATCGGCCGGATGTCGGGTCCGAGGTAGCCGGTCCTGCTTTGTGCCTCGTGAACTGTCGAGACACCGGCGTCCCCGAGCTGGTCGAGGACAGCGCGGTCGGTGCGGCGAATGTCCCGGACCACGACGTGGCGATCATCGCTCATGTCTCACCACCGATCTTCAACCGCGGGAAGACCCGGAGCGTGTTCTCGGAGAAGATCATCTTCTTCGCCGTCTCGTCGATGGCGGCGTTGTCGATGTAGAACTTCGTGTCGTCGTAGTAGCGGCTCGTCTCCTCGTCGATGCTTCGGACTGCACCGATCATCTCGGAACCGAAGAGGACGTTCTCTGTCGGAACCACATCGACAAGCAGATCGATGCCCTTCTGGTGGTACACACAGGTGTCGAAGTAGATGTGGTCGAGAAGCGAGTCGAAGTCCCACCCTTTGTCCTGGGCCATGCCTTTCAGGCGCCCCCAGTGGTAGGGGACGGCGCCTCCGCCGTGGGGGATGATCCAACGTAGCCCCGGGAATCTGCTCATGAACCCCGAGCTGAGCGCCTGCATGAACGCGGTGGTATCGGCGCCCAGGTAGTGGGATCCGGTGGTGAAGAGGTTGGGGTTCGTCGATGCGCTCACGTGGATCATCGCCGGGACGTCCAGCTCGCACATCGTCTCCCACAGCGGTGTCCAGTAGTCGTCCCACAGCGGTGGACCGGTCCACATTCCCCCCGTTGGGTCGGGGTTGACGTTGCAGCCGATAAAACCCATTTCGACGACGCAGCGCTCGAGCTCCCTGACCGACGCGTCGAGGGGCTCTCCAGGCGACTGGGGAAGCTGGCACACGGGGGCAAAGCTGTCGGGGAACAGGTCGCACACCCTGCGGATCAGCTCGTTTTGATGTTGTGACCAGAAGAGTGATGTGCCGGCGTTGCCGACGTGGTGGGCCATCCAGCTCGCCCGGGGGGAGAAGATCGTCAGGTCCGTGCCTCGTTCTGCCTGGAATCGGAGTTGTGCACCCTCGATCGACTCCCTGATCTCGTCATCGGTGACGGCGATTGCACCCTTTGATCCGACGAATGTGGGGTCGGCCGACACCGCGGCGACCTGAGATTTCCTCCATTCGGCGACACCGGGAGGGGTGGTTGTGTAGTGTCCATGACAGTCAATGATCACGGCGAATCCAGCTGCTGATCGGATATCCCCTCCATCTGGGACTGCACCTCCGGGTGGTGTCGTGAGAGCGAGTGCGCAAACCAGCATAGATATGAAACCTCAGTTTCGTCCACAACATTGTGGACAAGATTGACAACAACCAACTAGGCTGCGAGCGGTTCTTGGGAGGATGCCATTCAGACAGCGGGATCACAGAGGTCGATGGGGGCAGGGCGATGAACACGCCCGCCCGTAGCCGTGACCCGATCTCCAGCGGTGCGGCCGTTGCGGCAACCTTCACCGAGGAGTCCACGGTTTGCTAGAGCTGCAAGACGTCTCGGTCAGCTTCGGTGGTCTGCGAGCCCTCGACGGGGTCAGCTTCCGCGTCGCCGAGGGTGAAGTCGTCGGTCTCATTGGTCCCAACGGATCGGGCAAGTCGACCACGTTCAATGCCGTAACCGGAACGCTGAAAACCAGTGGTGGTCGGATAACGTTCGGCGGCGAAGACATCTCCGGGCTGCCGCCCCACCGCATCGCTCACAAGGGAATCGCCAGGACGTTCCAGGTCGTCCGGCCGTTCTCCCATCTCACCGCCCTGGAGAACGTCCTCGCCGGCCGGCTCTTCGGTGGCGCGGGAGCCAAGCGCAACTCCGCAGCCGTTGCCGAGGCGATGGAGATTCTGCAGCTGGTTGGTCTGGATGCCAAGGCAAACATCAAGGCACAGGCGTTCACGATCCTGGAGCGAAAGTGGCTCGAGGTGGGGAAGGCTCTTGCAGGCAAGCCCCGGTTGATCCTCCTCGACGAGTTCATGGCGGGTATCTCACCGAAGCAGATCCCCGAGGCAGTCGATCTGGTCAAGTCGATCAACGCCTCCGGGGTAACGGTGATCGTGGTCGAGCACATCATCAAGGCGATCACCGGAGCGTGCGATCGGGCCATCGTGTTGGATGCCGGCCGCAAGCTCGCCGAGGGATCGGTCGACGAGATCGTCCGCAATCCCGCTGTAATTCACGCGTACCTCGGGAGCCGGCATGCTGAAGGTTGAGAACCTGGGTGCAGGCTACGGCGACCTCCAGGTCGTGTGGGATGTCTCGTTCGAGGTACCCGCCGGGGCGCTGGTCGCCATCATCGGGTCCAACGGCGCCGGGAAGACCACCACCTTGCGGGCTCTCATGAATCTGGTGCCGGCCATGGCCGGCACGATCGAGTTCAAGGGCGAGTCGATCGTCGGGGTGCCCACCCACCAGATCGTCGAGCGCGGTCTGATCATGATTCCCGAGTCTCGGGCGACCTTCGCCAGCCTGTCGGTTGCCGACAATCTCGCGCTAGGCGCCTACACGAAGCGAGCGCGCCGTGATCGGCAGACGACGCTGACCGACGTTTACGAGATCTTCCCGCGGCTCGCCGAGAGGAAGAGCCAGCTCGCCGGCACCTTGAGCGGTGGAGAGCGACAGATGCTTGCGATCGGCAAGGCACTGATGGCGCGGCCCGAGATGCTCGTCCTCGACGAGCCTTCGTTGGGTCTCGCCCCGATCATCGTTGAGAACACGTTCGACGAGATCCGCGCCATCCGGGATCGGGGAGTATCGGTCTTGATGGTCGAACAGCACGTTGAGGCGACGCTCGAGCTCGTCGACTATGCGTATGTCCTCGAACTCGGGCATGTGGTCATCGAGGGCCCGAGCTCGGACCTGATGACCGACCCACGGGTCCGCGAAGCGTATCTGAGTCTGCAATGAGACAGTTGATCATCCAGAGTGCAGTTTCCGGTCTGCTGGTCGGAGGGATCTACGGGATCGTCGCGCTCGGGCTCGCCCTTTCCTTTGGCGTGCTCAAAGTACTCAACGTTGCCCACGGCGAGCTGGTCATGCTCGGGGGATACGCAGCCTTCTTCCTTTTCACGAACATGGGTCTTGATCCACTACTGACGATCCCGCTGGTCTTCATCTGTGTCTTTGCGCTCGGCACGGTGCTCTACAGCCTGCTGTTCAAGTTCGTCGTCCGGTTTGACATCGAGACCCGGATCAAGAACTCGCTGCTGATCTCTTTCGGGCTCGTCCTGATTCTCCAGGCGATTGCCGTTTTCCTGTTCAGCGGCGATGACCGCACGATCGTGACCGAGTACTCCTCGAAGGCCCTCGTGGTGACCGGATGGGTCAGGATTCCATGGGCACGGTCGGCCGGGCTCGTGGTCGCTGTCATCGCTGCCTTCCTGCTCGAGTGGCTGCTGAATCGGACCACGTTTGGCCACGCCGTCCGCGGGACGTCTGAGGATTGGGCGCTCGCCTCGCTGACCGGGATCAATGTTCGCCGGGTGTACATGATCGCATTCGCCATCTCAGCGGGGCTTGCGGGTGTCGCCGGTTCGCTGGTCAGCCTCGGCTACAGCGTCAGCCCGAGCATCGGGCTCGGCTGGACGCTAAAGGCACTCATCGTGATCGTTCTCGCCGGGCTGGGAAGCATGCGCGGCATCGTCTTGGCGGGCGCATTGCTCGGGCTCGTCGAAGGTCTGGCCTCGGTCTGGCTCGGCAGCGCCTACCGGGGCGTGGTCGCCCTTGTCGTCTTCCTGGTCGTGCTGAGCTTCCGTCCCCAGGGGCTGTTCGGGAGGGGAGGCAATCATGTCTAGAAGCACCCCGCCGATTGTCGGCTGGCTCGTAGTGCTCGCCATCACGATCGCGCTCGGCCTGTTCACCGGCAACGAGCGGTTGTTGACCCTCGCCATCCAGACGTACACCCTCGCCGCGCTGGCTACGAGCTGGAACATCCTCGGTGGTTTCGCCGGTCAGGTGAGTCTCGGCCACGCCGCGTTCTTTGGCCTGGGTGCCCTGTTGACGCGCGAGCTGTGGCTGGGCGGCAGGCCGCTGCCGCTCGCCATCCTGATCGCGCTCGTGGTCACTGCAGCCACCGCGGCGGTGGTCGGCGTGCCGATGCTGAGGTTCCGGGGGATCTATTTCTCGGTGGGCACGCTGGCCCTCGGCGTCGCCGTGTTCATCACCGCAGGCAATCTCCGGCCGGGTATCTCGTCTCTGCCGGCCGAGGCGTTGCGGGCGTACGAGTTCCAGGGCCGGTACTACACCGCGCTCGGAGTGGTGGCAGTGACGGTGGCGATCTCCGCGTGGTTGCGACGGTCCAAGACGGGTCTGGGGATGATGGCGGTCCGCGAGGACGAGGAAGCCGCCAGTGCCACCGGCGTTAACTCGTTCGCTCACAAGATGGCCGCCTTCGTCATCAGCGCCACACTGGCGGCGCTCGCCGGCGCCGTGTTCGGGTACTTCAGCGTGAGTTACTACCCGCAGTTCCCCTTTAGCGTCACGTGGACATTCGATGCGATCACGGTCGTGTTCGTCGGCGGGGTGGGGACCATCATTGGACCCCTTGTCGGAGCCGTGTTCTACGTGGTGGGGCGCGATTTGCTCAGCTCGACGTTCCCTGAGGTGCAGGTGATCGTCTTCGGTGTGCTGTTCATCCTGGTCGTCCTGCTGTTGCCGGGCGGGTTTGTCGAGGGCGGTCACCGGGTCTTTGCGGCGTTGTCGCGCCGTGGCACCGCACAACCGACAGGATCTCGAGCCGAGGGAGAAAGAGAAACGATGGAGGGAAAGGAATCAGTATGAATAGGAAGAGAATATGGGTGCTGCTTGCGGTGATTGCGTTGCTTGTCGCCGCATGTGGCTCCAGTGACGACAGCGGCGGCACAACCACCACCGCAGGTACCGAAACCACGGCCATGACCGAGACGACCGCAGCGACGACAACGTCGAGCGGTGGTGCCGAGACCACCGCGGCGGCGATGGAGGCCCCCGCTTCGATACTCCTCGGCGCCGTGGTCCCGCAGACCGGTCCGTTCGCAGGTGGCGGCGCCCAGGTCATGCGCGGTTACCAGTACGCCGTCGATGCGATCAATGCCGCAGGCGGCGTGTACGTCGCCGAATACGACAAGAGCCTGCCACTCGAGCTGATTCTCAGGGATGACGAATCGGATCCGAACAAGACCACGTCGATCATGGAGGACCTAGCCGGTCAGGGCATCACCGTGTATCTGGGTGGGTTCGCCAGCCCGTTGCACGCAGCGGGCACCGCGGTCGCCGAGAAGAACCAGATCCCGTATCTGGGGGTAGCGACCGCTCTGCAGGCGCTGCACGAGCAGGGGTACCAGTACTACTTCTCGCCGTTCCCGAAGTCACCCGATATCGCGAAGTCTGTCTTCGAGATGCTCAACACCCTTCTTCCCGAGGGAGGGCGACCCACCAAGGTCGGCATCTTCCAGGAGGCGACGGACTGGGGTGAGGAGCTCGGTGCGTTGTGGGAGGAAGAGGCCGCCAAGCAGGGATACGAAATCGTGCTCCACGAGACGTATGCACCTGGAAGCGAGGACTTCACCGACATCATCCTGAAGGCGCAGGCCGCCGGCGTCGAGGCCCTGCTCAGCCTGCCCACCCCGCCCGATGGGTTCAACATCTACAAGCAGATGGGTGAGCTGGGCTGGAAGCCGCCGTTCAATCTCGTGGTCCGTGCTGCCGACGTTCCCACCTGGAACGATCTCGGTGACGTCGGTGACGGTGTCGTCCTGTCCGCCGGTTGGCATCCCGACCTCGGCTATCCCGGGATCGACGCGCTGAACCAGCGGCACATCGCCGAAGAAGGCAGGCCTGCAGACCCGGTCGTCGGTGGTGCGTACTCGCTGGTGCAAATCGTCGCCGACTCCATCGAGCGGGCAGGGACCCTCGACCACCAGGCCGTCCGCGACGCGATCGCGGCAACGGACCTCGACACGGTCGCCGGTCACATCACCTTCCGCGCCGACGGGACGTCGCCGATCGACAACCCGTTGATGCAGCGTCAGGGCGACAAGGTCGTCCTCATTTGGCCACAGGTTGCCGGGGCGGGCGAGTTCATCTATCCCGCAAACTGACATCCGCAAACCGATATCCAGCAAACTGATATCCAGCAAACTGATATCCAGCAAACTGATATCCAGCAAACTGAAGCGAATACGGTCCAACAGAACAGGAGGGGTCGCCGGTGGCGGCCCCTCCTGACAATTCGGATGACGATCGGGCCGTCAGCGCTCGGTTTGATTGCGAGCAGGACGGGCGGGGGAGCCGAGGATGGCGCGTGCCGCAGCGGCATCCGTGATCAACGCCGTGATCAGCCCGCCGGTGAGCGCCCCGCGGATGGCGACCGCCTTGTCGGCGCCGGCCGCAACGGCTACGACGATCGGGATCCGGCGGAGGGCCTCGAAGGAGATCGCGACGGCACGCCGGTTGACCGAGTGCTCGACCGATCGGCCGGCAGCGTCGTAGAACTGGGCACAAGTGTGCCCGACTGCGTCGCGATTGCGGAGGTCGGCGAGGTCCTCGTGTGAGATGAGGCCGGCAAAGATCGGACCGGGAGCCCCCATCTCGCCTATCCCGATGAGGGCGATGTGGGCGTTGGCGGCGAGATCCAACGTCTCTCGGACCGAGGGGTCCGAGAGGAAGACTTCCCTGGCGGCCTCCGTCTCGGCAAGCAGCGGGGCATGCACGGCGCGGAATACACCCCCGTACGCACGGGCCAGTTGTCTGGCCACTTCGGGCCCGTCGATCATGGGGTTCTGCCGGCCGATCGATCCGATCATCTGCGCCGCGACGATGGCCCGGGGGTGGCGTGGCGCGATCGTGTTGACCATGCGTGAGATCGACCTGCCGTTCGATATGGCCACCGTCATGCCGTCTTCGAGGAGCTCGTCGAGGTAGTCGGAGGCGACCAGGCTGATGTCCTCGCGAGCCACCAGCTGGTCGGAGCTGCCGGCAACGACGCGTGCTGCCTGAAGACCGAACCGACTCTCGAGCTGGTTTTCGAGATGGAGTTGACGCTCGGCCGGGTGGACGATGCGGATCCGCACGACACCCATCTCCCGGGCGTCTGCGAGCATGCGAGAGATGGTCGAGCGGGAAACACCGAGCCGCTCGGCGATCTCACCCTGGTTCACGTCCTGCTCGTAGTACATCCGCGCCGCGGCGACCAGCTCCTCGGTCGACCGTCCCCCTGATTCAGTCCGTTTGCTCATCCCGTCACCAAGCCTGCCGTCTCCATCAACTACACCGCTCACGGCCGCGGGGCCGCTTGCTGCATTCTGCCACCGCCGAACCTTCGACTTGCAATGTAAAGCGCTCTCGTCTACATTGTGCAAATACGTTCACAGTATTGCACAGATTTGCACGGAGTGATAATGGCTGTCATCAGAACCATCCTCGGAGACATCGAGCCAAGCGCGCTGGGGGCGACGAACTCGCATGACCATCTGATCAGGGTTGGCGGCGGCGAGGTGCTGGTCGACGACGACCACAACCTCAACTCGGTCGACAAGGCCGTTGAAGAGGCCACCTACTTCGTCAAGGCCGGCGGTGGTGCGGTCATCGACATGTGTCCCATCTACATGGGGCGCGACATGGACAAGCTGCTCGAAGTGAACCGCCGGGTCCCCGATCTCAACATCGTGGCGGCTACCGGTTTCCACAAGGGCTCGCTCTACATGGAACAGACCTTCCACTGGATCAGCAAGTATTCTGTCGAAGAGATCGCCGGCCTCATCGTCGCCGATATCGAGGAGGGGATCGACCGCTACGACTACGCGGGCCCCATCGTCGACCGCTCCACGGCACGGGCCGGCGTCATCAAGGCGGCTACCGGCTACGGCATGATCACCGACTTCGAGAAGAAGCAGCTCGAGGCCTGTGCCATCGCGGCGATCCGCACCGGCGCTTCGATCAACACTCACACGACGACCGGGACCATGGGTCTCGAGCAGGCGAGGATGCTGATCGGCTTCGGAGTGAATCCGGAGAAGATCGCCATCGGTCACATCCAGCGGAACAACGACCCGTGGTACCACAAGAAGATCACGGAACTGGGCTGCTACGTCGAGTACGACGGCACCTACCGCATCAAGTACCTACCGGACAGCTCCCGGATCATGTTGATACGCGAGATGTGCGACGCCGGATACCAGGACCGCATTTTGCTCGGCACCGATTCGGGCAAACGGTCATACCAGAAAGCCTGGGGATCGGGAACGGGTATCGACTACGACCTGACAATCACCGGGCCTCGCATGACGGAAGAGGGTTTCGACCCGTCTGTGTTCGAGGACCTGATGGTCAACAACCCGGCACGATTTTTCCAGCTGGACAGATAAGGCTGCGAGGCAGCAACAACTCGAGGAGAGAGACCAAGGAGAGAGAATGAAAGCAATTGGGAAGTTGGCCGTGATCCTGGCTGGTTTCGCCCTGATCGCGGCAGCGTGCGGCTCCGACGATGCGTCAACCACAACCGCCGGAGCCGGCACCGAAACGACCGCTGCGTCCGAGACGACGACGACGGCCATGTCCGAGACGACTGCCGCAGCCGAGACGACTACGGCAGCAACAGACGCGATGGAGCCGATTGTAATTGGCCTGTCACTGCAGAATCAGGCGCGCTCGTTCTTCACCGGAATGGTGGCAGGCGCACAGGAGAAGGCAGATGAGCTCGGGGTGGACCTGCGCGTTGTAGAAGCGGCAGACGACTCGGAGAAGCAGACCCAGGACGTTGCCGACCTGATCCAGGCCGGTGTGGCCGGGATCCTCCTGTCGCCGGTCGACAGCGCGGTTGCCGTGTCGATTGCGGATAACGCGATTCAAGCGGGTGTGCCGATTCTCGCTGTGGCCAACCAGATCGGAACCGTCGACGAGTACGGCCCGCAGTACGTTTATCCGGGGACTGTCGCCCTCGTGACCAACGACGACATCGACATGGGCGCCAAGGCGGCCGGCTTCGTCAAGGAACTTGCCGCCGGTAACGCAGTCAAGATCGCCATCGTGTCGGGTAGCACCGGCACCGCCAATGCAACGTTGCGGGACAAGGGCTTCAAGGATGAGCTCGACGCCCTTGGCGTCTCTTACGAGATCGTCGCCGAGCAGGACGGCGCCTGGACGAACGAGCAGGGCGAGGTCGTGTGCCAGAACCTCCTCCAGGCGAACCCTGCGGGAACGCTTGACATCATCTTCAGCCATTCTGATGAGATGTCGGCAGGTTGCGCCCGGGCTCTCGACAGCGCCGACCGCGTCGGCGACGTTTCGCTGGTTAGCATCGGCGGCAATGAGAAGGGTATCGGCCTTCTGAACGACGGTCTCATGGTCGGAACCGTCTGCCAGAAGCCGGGCACGATGGGAGCCACTGCAGTGGAGACCATGTACAACGCCATCACCACAGG